>Ga0307380_10008902_pt1 | contig 12806 bp, 5 predicted proteins | sample UN3MG_FD_202239 | JGI IMG/M metagenome (GOLD analysis project Ga0307380, IMG submission 202239) | Soil microbial communities from Risofladan, Vaasa, Finland - UN-3 | ecosystem: Environmental > Terrestrial > Soil > Coastal area > Acid sulfate soil | place: Finland: Risofladan, Vaasa | collected... | reverse complement strand
TGTGCGATTTCTGGCGGTTGTGGACCCTCTCGGACGCTATCCCGGGCCAGCCGAGCCATCTGCTCTGGTGTGAATTGCAGAACGATGCCAGGCCGGTGGCAAGACCGCCTGCGCTGGGCTGAAAATGTAAATCGTTACCGCGCTTAAAGACACTTACCGGCAGTCTGTTTGAGACTATTAGTAATCCGCCCATTTCTTTGATTCTTTCCAACTCCGAGATTATATCAGCTTAGCGCAGACAATTCCAACAGTTTTTCGTTTCAGAGTTCCGCGTGCCGCACAGGCGGTACATAAATCGGCCTTACGCTGCAAAAAACAGTTAACTTTGCCCAACGCTGCTGAATCGGTTGTTTGTGAGTATGCTGCGGACGGGGCGATTATCGGCCCCCAATGTATTTTGCATTTAATGGACCGTGTTTACTATATATGCGGCTTTTTACATACGAAACCATTGACTTGATGGTTTTAAATTGTTATAATAATGACCGTTGGCCCGATTAATAACCTCAATAGCCGGCAGGACGGGTGAAAATGTTCAGACTTACCGGAATATGGCTGTTATCGGCGTTATTAAGCATATTTTTGGCCTGTTCGGCCTGTGCGCAGTACTGCCCCACAGGTGATTTGGACGGCAACTGCAAAGTCGATTGGCAGGATATACTGTGTTTTTCGCAGCAGTGGCTGGATGCTCCGGGCTGCTGGGGCGCCGATTGCGCCGACTTAGTCAACAGCGATGGTGTAAACTGGGCTGATTTTAGCGTGCTGGCCGATAACTGGCTGACGGCAAAAGAGTACCTGGTAATCAACGAGTTCTTGGCCTCCAACAGCAGCACCCCGCCGCTGGAAAACGGCGAACTGCTGGACGGAAACGGCGAAGCTTCCGACTGGATTGAACTGTACAATCCCACCGACAAAACCGTTGTTCTGGACGGCTGGTACCTCACCGACGCCGAAGACGACCTTACCCAATGGCAGTTTCCCGCCGGTATTGCCGTCGAGCCAAATGATTATCTGGTAGTGTTTGCGTCGGGAAAAACATATCAGGATTATTATCCGGACAATTACCCGTATCTTGACCCCAACGGCTACTATCACACCAACTTCAAGATTTCCATAGACGGCGAATACCTTGCGATAGTAAAGCCCGACGGCACCACTGTCGTTGACAGTATCAGCTTTGGTACTCAGGCAGCCGATGTAAGCTACGGCCGATACCCCGACGGCAACGACAGCTGGCTGCCTATGCCGGTACCCAGCCCGGGACAAGAGAACAACTGGGGCTACCAGGGCATTGTCGCCGATACGAACTTCAGTCGCAATCGCGGTTTTTATGACTTGGCCTTTGATGTGATAATTACCTGTGCAACAGACGGCGCTGTCATTCACTATACAACCGACGGTAACGAGCCGAACGAAAGCAGTCCTGTATATACGGGCGCCATTCATATCAGCCAGACGACCTGTCTGCGTGCCAGGGCCTTCAGGCCGGACTACAAACCCAGTAATGTCGATACCCATTCCTATTTCTTCGGGGTCAGCGCCGTCCGCAAGTCGCTGCCGTTGATTTCCATAATCGGCAACGCGAAAGAATCTTTATATGAGCCAAATGGCATTATGGCTATCGTAGGTGGGTACTATACAAAAATAGTCTCGTATCCGGTGTCGTGGGTTCCGTACGACCCCAACGACCCGAATGAATACAACAATCCCATTCAGCGGGGAATGGAATACGAGCGGCCGGTATCCATTGAGCTGATTTACCCGGACGACAACAGCGGCTTTCAGATTGACTGCGGCATCCGCGTCCAGGGCAGCGACTGGCATCGCCAGCGGTACAAAAGGGCCAACAACGCCGATAACAGCGAAGACTGGCTGGGCGGGCCTTATAATATGGAAAAATTCAGTTTTATGCTGAACTTTCGCAGCATATATGGCCAAAACAGGCTTGAGTATCCCCTTTTCCCGCTTTTCCCGGTGGACAGGTTCCAGTCGATAGTTATACGCGGCGGCTTCAATGACTGTTACAACCCGTTCCTCAAAGACGAGCTGTACAGGCGCCTGCACAAGGATATGGGGTATGTGGCCGGCAGCGGAATGATGGCCAACATCTTTATCAACGGCCATTACAAGGCCTACTTTAATTCCTGCGAGCGCATCGACACCGACTTTCTGCAGGAATGGTACAACAGCGACAAGGAATGGGACGTCATTACCCAGTTCGAGCCTGATAAAAGCGTTAACGGCGAGGTGCGCGAGGGTGACATGGTCGCCTGGAATGCAGTACATGATTATATGGTCAGCCACGACCTGACCAATAATGTGCATTACCAGTATGTTGCCGCAAAGCTGGACATTCCGGCATTTATCGACTACCTGATTCTCGAGCTGTACGCGGCCAACTGGGACTGGCCTCGCAATAACTGGACTGTCGCAGCAGAACGCTCGGACACGGGCATATTCAGATTCTATATGTGGGACACGGAAATGTCCATGGAGGCCACGCACCTTTACAGCAGCCAATTCGGGTCACTGAACATAGATGATTATCCTCTTTGCCGCATATATCGTGCGCTTAAACCCAACAGCGATTTCAGGCAGATGTTTGCCGACCGTGTCCATAAACATTTTTACAATAACGGTGCGCTGGTTGAATCCAGCATAACTAAGCGATTTGTCGAACTTCAAACCGAGTTGTCGGCGGTTATTCCGAGCATGGACACGTACACGCTGACGACGTGGATACCGCAGCGCCGCGCCATCATTTTGAACATATTCGCAAGTCAGCTCGGTTTCAGCGGCCTTGCAGCGCCGATATTCAACATAAACGGCTCCTATCAGCACGGCGGCTATGTTTCGGACAGCGACGCAGTAACGATTGTCAATCCCAATGGCGGCGGCATCGTTTATTACACCATCGACAACAGCGACCCTCGTGCCGGCGGCGGCATCTCCGGCAGTGCAATAGTATATAACGGTACGCCGTTTGCGCTGACTGCAAGTACCCATCTTAAAGCACGGGTCTGGGACGGCGGCAATTGGAGCGCCTTGAACGAGGCTGTTTTTGCAGTCAAAGGCGTTGCCGAGAACCTGCGCATCACCGAGATTATGTACCATCCGCAGGACACAGGCGACCCGAACGACCCGAACAACGAATTCATCGAATTGAAAAACATCGGGCAGGAAACGATAAATCTTTCATTGGTGCGATTTAGCAATGGGGTCGATTATACCTTCGGGCCTTTGGAGCTTGTATCCGGCCAGTATGTCGTGGTTATAAAGGACCACAATGCCTTTGCCGCCAGATATGATACGTCCGGTATGAACATTGCCTCCGGCCAGTACACCGGCAGCCTGTCCAACGGCGGCGAGAGAATCAGGCTCCAGGACGCTGTCGGTGCAATGATTCAGGACTTTGAATACAAGGACGGGTGGTATCGCATTACCGATGGAGACGGTTTTTCGCTGACTTTGATAGAGCCTAACGACAGGGCGACAGGGTACCTAAATCAAGGTCTGGCAGCGCACTGGAAGCTGGACAACATAAGCGGAACAACAGCGCATGATTCAGCCGGTGCCAATCATGGCACCGTATATAATGCAATATGGACGCCCGGAAAAATTGACGGTGCGTTAAGCTTCGACGGCAGCGGTGATTATGTTGATTGTGGAAGCGACAACAGCCTGAATATAGCCGATGTTATGACAATCGCCGCCTGGGTGAAGAAAGCAGCAGATAACGACGCATATATTATAATGCGCAACACCGATACCGACACTTACAGATATTACGGTCTATACACACAGGGCACGGCGAACGCTGTCACATTCTACTACGCAACACCCGGCGGCACAAGCACCGCAACGTGGTCGTCGATTGCCATAGACGATAATCAATGGCATCATCTGGCTGTTACGGTAAATTATCCGGCAATTGAACTTTACCTTGACGGTGTACCAAAGGGCACACGTGCAATGACCGGGCATATGCTCACCGGTGCCGCCGACGTTAAAATCGGAAAAAGGGACCCTGCCAATTATTATTTCAACGGCAAAATCGATGATGTGCGTATCTACAACCGCGCGCTCGGCGGTATTGAAATCTGGCAAATCGCAAACTGCGCAAGCGCCTGCGGCAGCGAACAATCCTGGCGTCCGAGCGCCTATATTGGCGGCTCGCCCGATTGGGATGATACCGGCAGCACCCACAACCCCGGAGATATCGTCATTAACGAAGTGCTGGCACATTCGGATGTTGCCCCCGGTGACTGGATAGAGCTGCACAACACTACCGACACCGCCATTGACATTACCGGCTGGTTCCTCAGCGACAACGATTCCAACCTGACAAAATACCAGATACCCGCGGCCATAATTGGGCCGAACGGCTATATTGTCTTTACTGAGGATGGTCATTTCGGCAATGAGTTTGCATTGAGCGAGAACGGAGAAACTGTGTACCTGTCTTCGGGTCTGGATATTGACGGCAACCTGACCGGCTACCGCGAACAGGAGGATTTTGGGGCCTCGGAAAACGGCGTAGCATTCGGCCGGTATCGCAAAAGTACCGGCACGCACAACTTTGTGGCAATGAGCGAAAATACTCCCGGCGCTTCTTATGAAGGCGCGCCCAATGCTTATCCGAAGGTCGGTCCGATTGTAATCAACGAGATTATGTATCACCCCGACTGGCTTGCAGGCAGCCCGTACAATAACGACGAATTTGAGTATGTCCAGCTGTATAACATCACCGGCGGCCCGGTAACACTGTACGATTATGGCCAAAATGAGCCGTGGAAATTCACCGATGGTATATACTATACATTCCCAGCCGCCGGCAGCGAGGTTACCATAGGTGCCGGCCAGTATATTGTGGTGGCAAAGAACCCCACAGCCTTTGCATCACGCTTCCTGGCCGTTCCTTCGGAGAAGATTTTCGGCCCCTATGAAGGTCAGCTCGGCAACGATGGCGAGAAGGTGGAACTTTCGTTGCCCGGTGATGAGAAAAATGGCACTCGTTACTACATCCGTGTCGATCGAGTGAATTACAGTGATGGTTCGCACGGCGACGATTTCGACGGCCCGGACCCCTGGCCCAGCGGCGCCGATGGCACCGGCAACTCGCTGAAGCGGATTTTTGCACATTACTACGGCAACGACCCGAACAACTGGCAGTCAGCCTCGCCTACCCCCGGTGTCCCATAGATCAAAATGAGGAAAAATGTTCAGACTTGCAAGAATTTGGTTGTTAGCATTGTCTTTAATTGTACTTCTGGCTGGTGCCGCTGGTGCCGGGCCCTGTCCTGTAGGTGATCTGGATGGCAATTGCAAAGTCGATTGGCAGGACGTACTGCGTTTTGCCCAGCAGTGGCTGGATCCGGCAGGTTGTTCTGGTTCTGATTGTGCCGACTTGGATGCTATCAATGGGGTTGATGGGGTTGATTTTGCCCTGCTGGCTGAGAACTGGGGCCGGTGCTGGACGGGTTCATTACAGGTTACAATCGAGCCGCAGGCGGCTAAGGATGCCGGTGCTCAATGGCGTGTAGATGGCGGCTGGTGGCGAGACAGCCACTACACCGAGCAGGATTTGCCGGTGGGCCTCCATACTGTTGAATTCAAGACTGGTATTGCCGGCTGGGTCAGGCCGACCGCTAAGCAAGTACAAGTTAATCTCAATGAGACCACCAACGTCAGTGCCACTTATACGGAACTGACCGCCGCTAACCTGCTGATCAATGAGTTTATGGCATCCAACGGCAGTCAGTTGCCGCTGGAGGCGGGCGAACTGCTGGACGGAGATGGCAGGTCCTCCGATTGGATCGAAATTTATAATGCTCACGGCCAGCAGGTAGATATCAGCGGATGGTATTTAACGGACAATAAGAATAACCTCTACAAGTGGGAATTTCCTGTCGGCTCTGCTGTTCTGGATGACGGCGACTATCTTATAGTGTTTGCCTCCGGCAAAGATGATGCCAATTATCCGTACCTTGACCCATCCAGTTACTATCACACCAACTTTAATCTCGATGTGGGCGGCGAATATCTGGCGCTGGTGGCACCTGATGGGGCCACAATTGTCCACGACTATAACGACTACGAGTGTGATGTTAATGAGTTTGGTTACCCCCAGCAGAGAAGAAATTATTCCTATGGCATTATTGACAACGACCCTGACCAGGAAAGTTATTTTGGCCCGGCGACACCGGCTGTCCAGAATGCTAATGTGCTGGACGGTATTGTCGCCGACACAAAATTCAGCGTTGACCGCGGATTTTACGAAGTGCCGTTCTTCGTTGAAATCACCACCGAAACCGAAGGGGCTAACATACGTTATACACTCGACTTCAGTGAGCCCACCGTCACCAATGGGATTGCTTATACCGCCCCTGTCGAAATCACCGGCAGTACATCACTGCGGGCAGCGGCGTTTAAAGGCAACTGGCTGCCCACGAATGTAGATACTCATACCTATATTTTCCTCGATGATGTGCTGACACAGAGCAACGACCAGTCCACGCTGGGACTGCCCAGCGAGTGGATAAATAATGTCCCAAGCAGTCAGCCCAGAATAGTTCGTACTGCTGACTATGAAATTGACCCAGATGTAACGCTTGCCAAAAGTGACCTGACGACAATACCGGCCATATCGATTGTGATGAACGCCGACGATTGGTTTGATGAGAACACGGGTATCTATACGAATTCGATGATGTATGCCAGCAGTGACCTGTTTTGGGAGAAGCCCGGCTCAGTAGAGTTAATTTATCCCAATCCCAACGTGGGTGAGGAGTTTCAGCTTAATGCCGGTGTTCGCATCACCGGCGAGCTTGCCCGCTGGCCGGTCGTAAACAAAAAACAGGGTATCAGACTGCTGTTCAAAGGCGACTATGGCCCGTCGAAACTGAGGACCTCGTTTTTCCCGGACTCGGACGTGGACAGATACGATACCATCGTTATGCGGTCGCATTGGGGTTGTTCATGGCTTCAGGATCCGTATCTGACAACTTATTATCCAGGGTATCCAGACTTCGTGAATAATGACCCTACCATTGCCACGTACATCCGCGACCAGTACGCACTGGATTGTTACCGCGACACAGGCCATATCAGCTCCGAGGGCCGATATGTACATCTTTACATCAACAGTCTTTACTGGGGTCTTTACGAGGTCGTCGAGCGGCCGGATGCCTCGTTCAATGCAGAGCACCGCGGCGGTGACAAGGAAGACTACGACGTTCTCAAAGGCCATGTATCGTACACCAGTGTGAACGGCGAATTACATAACGGCAGCAGAAATATGTGGAATGTGTTATTTTCCTACTTTGATTTCAACGGCACCAACCAAAGCACCGTCACGCCCGTCAGTAACGCCGACTACATAGAAGTTCAAAAGTACCTTGATGTTGAGTCGTTCGCCGACTATATGCTTACTTTATGGACCATCGCCAGATTTGATTTTCCACGGAAGAACTGGTACGCTGCCGCCAAGCGAGGTCTGCCGGGCCAGCCGCCCGAAAAAAAGTTCCTTTTCTATGTGTGGGACTCCGAGGCCTCACTGTGGGGTGATTTCTCCACAATGACGCGTGATGTGAATGTCAATATGAAAGCCCGCTATATTGACTCTACGGGCAGCAGTGACACCGGCCCGGTGCGCCTCTTCAAACGCCTGATACCGAACACCGAATTCAAGTTGCTTTTTGCAGACCGTATGCAGAAGTTTCTATTCAATGACGGCGTCCTGACGCCGGCTGCGAATTTCGACCGTTTTATGGTTCGTGCCAATGAGATTGACAGGGCCATTGTCGGCGAGTCGGCACGGTGGGGTGATGCGACTATTACGTACGCCAATAATCCTCTCACTCGCGATGTGGAATGGGTTGCCGAGCGTGATTGGCTGATCAACGAATTTTTCCCGTATCGCACGGACATTGTTATCGAACAATTACGCGATGTCGGGCTTTACCCGGACGTCAACGCACCGGTATTTCGTATTAACGACTCGAATCAGCACGGCGGACAGATTGACAGCGACGACGAGCTTTCGATGGTCGCTGAAACAACCACAATCTGGTACACTCTCGACGGCAACGACCCGCGACTGGACTTTGCTTCAGGCAATCCCGACGCCGTCTCGGACAGCGCAATAGAATATGGCGGTGCGCCATTCACACTGGCGGCAAGCACACTCATAAAGGCACGTGTCTTGACCGGCGCAGACGAATGGAGCGCGCTTAGCGAGGCCGTCTTTGCAGTCGGGCCGGTCGCCGAGAGCCTGCGAATCACCGAGATTATGTACCATCCCCAGGACCCGCCCGCAGGCAACCCTGACGCCGAATTCATTGAGCTGAAAAACATCACAGCCGAAACTATAAATCTTGCTCTGGTGCAGTTTACTGAAGGAATCCACTACACTTTCCCGAGTATGGAGCTTGCAGCAGGCCAATACGTCGTGGTTGTAAAAGACCCGAATGCATTTGCCGCCCGATATGATACCACAGGTATGAACATCGCCGCCGGCCGATATACCGGCAGTCTGGATAACGGCGGAGAAAGAATCAGACTCCAGGATGCTATTGGCCAAACGATTCTGGATTTCAGATACAGGGACGACTGGTGCGAGATTACCGACGGGCAGGGATACTCACTGACCATCAACGATGCGGCCGGCGACCCGAACAACTGGCACGAGAAGAAGGGCTACAGCGCCAGTACATTCCTCGGCGGCTCACCGGGCCAGCCGGACTACGGCCCCCGTTACGGTGATATCGTGATTAACGAGGTGCTGGCGCATTCGGATACCGACCCTCGCGGTGACTGGATAGAGCTGTACAACACCACCGATAGCTCCATTGATATTACCGGCTGGTTCCTCAGCGATAACGATTCCAACCTGATAAAATACCAGATACCTTCGGGCACGATTCTGGAACACGATTACATTGTGTTCACTGAGGTCTTCCATTTCGGTGACAAGTTTAAATTGAGTGAGAACGGCGAGACGGTATACCTGTGTTCAGGGCTGGATATAAACGGCAAGTTGACCGGTTATCGTCAGCAGGAAGATTTCGGTGCCTCTGAGAAAGATGTGGCGTTCGGACGTTACCGCAAGAGTACCGGTACCCATAACTTCGTAGCGATGAGTCAGAATACTCCAGGTCCCAGCTATGAGGGTGCTGCCAATGCCTATCCGAAGGTAGGGCCGATCGTAATCAATGAGATTATGTATCATCCCGACTGGTTTGCTGGCAGCCCGTACAATAACGAGGAATTTGAGTATGTCCAGCTGTACAACATCACCGGCGGCCCGGTACCACTGTACGATTATGGCCAAAATGAGCCGTGGAAATTCACCGATGGTATAGACTATACATTCCCAGCCGCCGGCAGCGAGGTTACCATAGGTGCCGGCCAGTATATTGTGGTGGCAAAGAACCCCACTGCCTTTGCATCACGCTTCCCGCCCGTTCCTGCGGAGAAGATTTTCGGCCCCTATGAAGGTCAGCTCGGCAACGATGGCGAGAAGGTGGAACTTTCGCTGCCCGGTGATGAGAAAAATGGCACTCGTTATTACATCCGTGTCGATCGAGTGAATTACAGTGATGGTTGGCACGGCGATGATTTCGACGGCCCGGACCCCTGGCCCAGCAGCGCCGACGGCACCGGCAGCTCGCTGAAGCGGATTTTTGCACATTACTACGGCAACGACCCGAACAACTGGCAGGCAGGGCCGCCTACGCCCGGCGTGCCGTAAAAGTGCGGTCGCCGGAACACCGGCAGCACCGGCGCTGTAATTTTTGATTTCGTCCTTTAATAATTCCTTAAACCTGCCTAAAATTCCTTCACGGATTTTTTGTCCTGCGATGCCGGAAACGTTTTTCAGGTGAGTTTTAAGCCGATTTGCCGAAACCTCATCTATTGCAGGCCTCTTTTTTACCTGCAAACCTGTATGCACGACCGTTATGGAACTGTTGGTAATCATAATTATAGCACTGGGCTTGTCGATGGACGCGATTGCTGTTTCCGTGGTCACCGGCTCAGTACAGAAGAAGTTGAAAGCAAGGCACGCCCTGCAAATGGCCTTGTTTTTCGGTGCCTTTCAGGCCTTTATGCCCCTGGTCGGTTCGCTTGCCGGACTTACGGTTAAAAGATACATATCCGGTTATGACCATTGGATTGCGTTCGGCATTCTTACCGCAGTCGGTGGTAAAATGATTTATGAATCGCTTAAAATGACCACGAATCAGAACAATTTTGACCCTTCCAGTATCTTTCTGTTGCTTGTGTTGTCGGTTGCCACCAGTATCGACGCCCTCGCTGTAGGCGTGACACTTTCATTTTTGTCCGTCAGTATAGCTGTTGCCGTACTGGTTATCGGCACAACGACCTTTGTGATGTCATATCTGGGTGTTTATATAGGGGCAAGGTTCGGGCATTTCTTTGAAAACAAAATTGAGGCCCTTGGCGGGCTGATACTTATCGGTCTTGGTATAAAGATTGTTATTGAACATTTACTTTCTGCATAAGTGCTTGCGTTGGCCGGCTGAAACAATATAATCCGTAAAGCAAGTTTCGTGTGCGGCTTTTCTTTATCTAATGTGGTTATTTTATGGCTGCCAAGGTGTATTTTGTTAAGGCCTCTGTCGATGACGGCCAGGATGTAATCGCGCAAAAGGCGGCGATGCTGTTTCAGACGGGCCGCTTTGCCGCCTGTTTTAAGGAAAATGATTTTACCGCCGTAAAGGTTCATATCGGCGAAGCCGGAAACAATACCTATATAAAGGCCGGCTGTATCAAGGGCCTTGTCCGGGAACTGCTGGCTTTGAAAACCAAACCCTTCCTCACCGATACCAGCGCCCTCTATACCGGCCGAAGACATAATGCCATCGACCATACGATGCTGGCGGTCGAGCATGGTTTCTGTTACCGCGACTTAGGAATACCCTTTATCGTATGTGACGGCCTGTTTGGCACCTCTGAAACACCCGTCCGGGTCAACGGTCAAATCAATAAGCAGGTCCTCATTGCCTCCGACATTGTAAGGTGTCAGTCGATTCTTTCGGTTGCGCATTTTACCGGCCACGTTGCTGCCTGTGCCGCCGCTACCATAAAAACTCTGGGCATGGGTTGTGCCAGCAGAAAGGGAAAAATGAGGCAGCATTCTGCCCTTAAGCCCGCCATAATGGACAGCTGTACCCTTTGCGGTGAATGTTACAAACACTGCCCTGCTGATGCCATTACCCTCGACGATGTAAAGGCACACATAGACCAGGACAAGTGCATCGGCTGCGCCGAATGCGTTGCCGTTTGCAGGTTCAACGCCGTAAAGTACGACTGGGACGCCGAAAATCAGCTGCTGCAGAAAAATATGGCCGAACACGCCCTCGGCGTACTCAAGGGAAAAGAAAAAAGGGCCGTCTTTTTCAATTTTATTATCTCTGTTGCAAAAGATTGTGATTGTTTTAGTACCCCCGATATTCGTAAAATAGTGGACGATATAGGAATAGTCGCTTCCACCGACCCGGTGGCGGTTGACAGGGCGGCGCTTGACCTCGTGCAGAAAAAGGGCGGTAAAAAGCTGGCGGACCTGATCGGGAATGATAAACTTGACCCGCGCTATCAGCTTGAGCATGCCGAGCATATCGGCCTTGGAACAAATAACTATCAGCTCATTGAGGTGGGTTTTTAACCGGCGGCATTCGGCATTGTCTTGCTGATGTGGTATAAGCAGTCATCAGTGCCGACAACGAGAGTTATCACAACCGGCGGAAAATGGATATTGACTTTGCGGAAGAGGCCCTGCCGTTATTTTTTCATCTTTGCTGCCGTTGTTATTAGACCGTATTTTGGCCTGCCACGGCCAGAACCAGCGCAAAAACCCTCTCCGCCCCGGCTTGTTTTAATGTCTTTGCGCATTCGTTAAGCGTTGCGCCTGTTGTCCTGATGTCGTCGATAAGGCAGACATTTCTACCCGCGAAATCGTGTCCTCGCCGTACCGCGAAAGCCCCTGCGACGTTTCTGGCACGGGCAGCGGGGGTGGTCATCGTCGGCTGAAATTTCGTACGCCGTATCCGGACAAGGTCAGTGTTGATTTTAGCCGAAGGATGCTTTATTTTTTTGCCTAAAACCAGTGATTGATTATAGCCGCGTACAATTCGTCTTGACCAGTGAAGCGGCACGGGAACTAAATACTCTATCCGGTCGAAAAAACCGCTTGCCTGCAGCGCCGATGCTGCAAGAAAACCCAGTATTGTATCCAGTTCGGTTCTGTCTTTCTTGAAGCCCAGTATCATGTTTTTCAGCGGTTCGGCATAGACACCTGTTCGCGTGATTTGGTCGAAGTGAATTTCCCTGCCCTTGCAGTCCATGCAACTGCCGTCCACCAGTGCGTATGCGCTTACGTCCCGTCCGCATTGCCGGCAATAGTCGCCGCCTGTGCAGCCAAGCAGCAGGCTCCAGCAGTCTTGACAGAGGTTGTTGTCCGTTTCGCAGATGCTTTTACCGCAGTTTATGCACACAGCCGGCCACAACAGATGATTCAGACCGTCCCATGCAGAATTGACCGTCCGATACAACCATTTGGAATTTGCTGTTACCTTCTCCACCTCGGCCATTATACCCTGACCTGCCAATTGGCACACAACTTTTCCCTCGTCCGCGTTAATGCGTGTCATCCGGGCCTCGGTGTTCTAATTTCGTTCACCAGCCGCCAGCGACCAGGAAAATCGCAAAATCTTCTCTTTCACTTCCGCCCCGATATTCGTATAATCTCAGGGAAATAGCGTATAGCAGATTGTGCCTCTTTGTTG
>Ga0307380_10008901_pt1 | contig 12807 bp, 7 predicted proteins | sample UN3MG_FD_202239 | JGI IMG/M metagenome (GOLD analysis project Ga0307380, IMG submission 202239) | Soil microbial communities from Risofladan, Vaasa, Finland - UN-3 | ecosystem: Environmental > Terrestrial > Soil > Coastal area > Acid sulfate soil | place: Finland: Risofladan, Vaasa | collected... | reverse complement strand
CACCTCCACGAGCGAGGAAGACATCACGAACGCGATCATCAAGATCTCGAGAGAAAAAAAGAAAACCATTTATTTTCTCGAGGGTCATGGAGAAGGGAGCATCGAGGATTTAGAGGATGGCGGTTATTCTCAGGCAAAAGCCGAACTGGAAAAGCTTGCCTATGAAGTGAAAAAATTGAGTCTGGCTCTGCCCGACACCTTTCCTGCTGATGTCGACCTCCTTATCATCCCGGGCCCGCAGAAGGATCTTTTTCCAGATGAGATAGAGACAATCCGCAATTTTCTTCACAAAGGCGGACGTGTGTTTTTCATGATCGATCCCCAGACTGCACCGGGCCTTAGCCCATTCCTCGCCGAATTCGGAGTAAAACTCGAAGACGATGTGATCGTGGATACTGTCTCGAGGCTGATGGGAGGCGACTACTTTATGCCCGTGGTGAGCGAATATGAATACCACGATATCACGAGCAAATTCCGTTATGCCACGTTCTTTCCCTTTGCCCGTTCTGTGGATACAACGGAAGAGAAACCAGAAGGCATAAGCATCACCGTGTTGGCCAGAACCAGTCAAAATTCTTGGTCTGAGAGACAACTGGAAGAACAGCAGGTGGCATTCAATGAGGAGAAGGACAAAGCCGGCCCCATCTCTCTCGCTGTGGTTGCTACGATCGAATATAAAGACGACGAAGCTGAGGAAGAATCCGCAGAGAGCGAAAAGACCGAAGCTGAATCAGGAGCAGAAGTCAAAGAGGAGATGGCTCAAGACAAAGATAAGGAAGAAAGAGAAGAGGAGATTCAAGAGGATAAACCCAGGCCCGAAGGCCGGTTGGCTGTGTTCGGCGATTCGGGATTCGTCTCCAACCAATATTACTACACCTCAGGGAACGGCAACTTTTTTCTCAACACTGCGGCCTGGTTGACAGAAGAGGCAGACCTCATATCTATCCAGCCTAATACCGCTTCGCCAAAGACGATCCAGCTCACACCCTCTCAAGGGAGAATGATCTTTTTTGTCTCTCTCATCATCCTTCCTTTAGCCGTCCTAGTGACAGGGACAATAATCTGGGCAAGGAGAAGATCCCTATGAAGTTCAAGGCCACTTTTATCCTTCTTGTCGTTTTCCTTTGTCTTTTGGCATTTATTCTCCTCTTCGATGTGAAAGATGTGGGGAAAGAGGAACGCGGAGATAAGCTGGTCGATCTCTCATCGGATGACGTTGAGAGAATCGTCTTTAAGACCGAAGAGGGGACGATTACCTTCACAAAAGAAGGAGAGGACAATTGGCTTATATCCGAACCCATAGAGGCCAAGGCAGACAAATTAGAAGTGGATCGCATTGCCGCTGATTTCTCGAGCCTTGAAATAGACCGTGTGGTCGAGGAAGAGCCTGATGATTTGGAAAAATATGGGATCCCGCTAAAAGAGATCTCTCTCAAATTCAAGGACAAAGAAGAGCCAGTGAAGGTCCTGGTGGGCATGGAGAATCCTTTAGACCAGAAATTTTTTGCGAAAAGAGAGGATGAAACCCGAGTGGTGCTCATCGCGAGCTCACACAAGACTCTTTTCGAGAAAAAGGTCTTCGATTTCCGGGAAAAAAGCATATTCAAATTCGAGACGGATAATGTCAAAGGAATTCGACTGCACTCGGGAGACATCCGATGGGAAGCAGAAAAGTCAGAGGAGGAATGGTTCCTTAAAAAACCTGTGGATTCTTTGGCAAAAAAGAATGATATCACATCCCTCCTCAGCTCTCTCTCGGACTTAAAGGCAAAAGAATTTGTATCCGAAGAGAAGAACGATGAAGAATTAACAAAATTCATGCTGGATGCTCCTGAACACACAATAACGCTCCAAATGCCCTTAGAAAACCAAGAGGTGACATTTTTTATCCAAAAAACTGAGGATAAACTCTATGCCACAACTTCTCTGTCTCCGAAGATCATCGAGGTCGAGGACACGATCCTTTCCAAACTGGAGAAGGATCCCCACGAAATGAGAGAAAAGGAGATCGCCGACTTCTACAGCTGGGAAGTGAATAAAGTGTCTCTCGAAAGAGGAGATCTCGGTCTAACAGTCGTGGAAGATGAAGATGAGGATAAATGGCACTTCGATTCAGCCGAGGGAGAAGAAGCAGATAAGGATAAGATCGACGAGTTCATCCGGAAGATCGAGGCGCTCCAAGCCGAATCATTCATCGATCCCCCATTGAACTTGGCTGAATTTGGCCTGGACTCTCCGGCCGCGAAAGTGACGATCTGGGTCAAAGAGGATGAGGAGAAATCTAAAGAGATTACGCTTTTCATCGGGAAAAAACTCAAGGATGAGGATGAACAGGAAGACACAAAGAAGGCCGGATCGGAAAAAGCAGGAACTGAGGCAGAAAAAGAGGAAAAAACAGGAGAAGAAGCCCAAGACGAATCAGAGGCCGAAGAGGCAACGCTAAAGAAAGAATTTGTCGTCGTCAAAAACGCTCGTTTCGACTACCTCTTCAAAGTGGATGCAGAATTCCTCGAACAGTTACCTGAAAAAAAAGACGATTGGAAAAAAACAGAAGAAAACACTGAGAAAGATTCAGAGAAATAATACCGGCTCCCTCATCCCCTAATCCAAAACCTCATACACCAAAATCTCTTCTCGTTTTCCCTTAAGCTTTGTGGGGCCGATCTTCTTGATATTGAATTTTTTCCCCTTAACCTGCTTGTATGTCGCCTCACCTATCAATATCTGATTGGGCTTGGCGATCGATTCCAGTCTAGAAGCCGTATTAACAGGATCTCCAATAACCGTATAATCCAGCCTCCTGGGCGATCCGATATTCCCTGCAACCACCCGGCCTGTGTTGATACCCATCCGGATGTCAAACTTAGTTTCAGAAGAGGATTTCTCCATCATATCCGAAAAATCTTTCCTGATCTCAAGCGCCGCTTGAACCGCCCTCTTAGCATCATCCTTCTTCTCCATGGGTGCCCCAAAGACAGCCATGATCCCATCACCTAAATACTTATCCAGTGTGCCGTTATGGTCGAAGACGATATCCGTCATCCGTGAAAAATGCTGATTGAGCAGTGTGTTTATCTCCCGAGGATGCATCGTTTCCGACAGGGTTGTGAACTTCACCATATCCGTGAATAGGATCGTAGTCATAAGTTCTTTAGCCTCCATAAAATCATCCTGAGCTTTATGACTCCCCCTGATAATCATCTCGATCACTTGAGGAGAATGGAATCTCTCCAAACGTTCCCGCATATGCTCCTCTTCGCGAATCTGCTGATTGAGCCTTGCCTGTCCGATGATCATGGCCATCTGGCATCCGATGGTCTTCAGCAATTCAAGATCATCCATGGTGAACAAGTTGTCGAGCCGCGTACTGTTCAACTGAATGGCACCGATGATCTTATCCTTATCCCACAGAGGCACACACAAAGCAGACCTTATCCCCTTCGTGACGATACTCGCCGCATCTGCCAAGCGAGAATCTGACATGGCATCGGAAGTGAGAAGAGCTACCTTATCCTTGACAACTCGATCTATGATCGTCCTGCTGATTTTTAGTTCGCCTTTGGCCTTCATTTTGTCGTCTTTAGATTTCATGACGACTGGCACAAGATCATCACCCTTCCCTTCCCCCAGAAGGATCAACGACCCATAATCGGCATTGATGACCATAAAAAGCAGATCCATGATCTTATTCAGGAGTTCATTAAAATCCAGGCTGGAATTCAACTGCCTGCTCACCTCATAGAGGACAAAGAGCACCTTGTTCATTCTTTCTAAAGTCAATACATCAGCATGAGCTTCGACAGTTTCTTTCTTCGTGAACGTGGGCAGTGGACCCGAGAATTTTTTCTGCATCTTTCCTGGAACTATCGTTGCCAACAACTCTTCTGAATCCGAAAGACAGCTCTTTTGTGGACTGATCCTTATAGTCTGTTGCTGCCATTTTTCCTGTTCACTTCCCGAGACCAGAACGAAAGTATCACTTTGCATAATGGAGGCCTCTTCTTTGGTCAAGAAGATGAGTTTGGATTGGCCGATTTGAATCTTATCCTTATGGTCTAAAAGCGCCTCATTAATCAGCTGGCCGTTCACCTTGGTCCCATTGTGGCTTCCAAGGTCTTTTATAATATAGCCCTTTTTCTCCTTTGTTATCTTGGCATGATTACGTGAAGCGATAGCATCGGGTAGGACGATCTCATTATTTTCATTTCGTCCAATGATGATTTCATTCTTATCGAGAGGGAAATTTTTGGTTTTTCCGTCACGGAAGGTGATATGTAAAAAAGGCATTGTAATTTTCCTGTCCAACTATACGAACTATATCAAAACATCAAGACGATTGTCCAGATAGAAGTCGAGCATTTTTAAATCTGTGATAAGCGATACCGATTGTCCCAATTGGTGATTTCGAAAACGAACGATGGAACAGAAGTGCATCTCTTTTAAATGTATGGATCGTCTTCCAAATGGTCCGTCCTGGTAGTGGGCTCAGCATCAGTCAGCCTAGGGAGCTGACCCTACATAGAGAAAATTAAAAAATCGCTTTCAAGCGTTCGATCTCTACATCCATTTCCCTTATGCGGTTGGCCATTTTTTCTACGATTCGAAACGCCAAGGATGGATCTTCACTTATCCTTCGCATCAAGGTCCTTTTATCTATAGTTATGGCTCTCACTTCACCCATGGCTCTGACAGTCGCCGAACGAACCTCCCGCTCAAAGATGGCCATCTCTCCAAAAAAATCTCCCTTGCTCAACACAGCTAAACAGACTTCTTGACCATTCTTTTCACGGAGCACTTCAACTGTTCCCTCCAGGATCTCATACATACAATCCCCAGGCTCGCCTTGACGGACAATGACATCACCATCGTTATACACCTTGCCCAAGACACCAGTTTTCATACATCCTCCTGTCGGGTTGTTCTCTTTTTGAAAGGCCAGATCTCGACAGCAAAACTCCACAGGAAACTCGTTAAAAAAAGCGGATGAAGAGTCCGGAAAAAAACCTCTTTGTAGGGAGCACTTCCAGTGAACATATCCCATAACACTGCACTCATCCGCCGCTTTTTTCCCTCTTTCTTCTGTTCCTTGGAGACCATTCTCAGAATCGTTCTCCGCGTCAGTCTGATCTTTTGAAGTTGCCCTATTACGAAAAAGATGAGTTTCCCTATGGCGTTGTCATTCTTCAGGGACTTTAAGGTTGGCCAGAAGTGATCCTCAAAATCTTCGGCTGAAACTCCCTCAAAAAGTGCAGTCCTTGCTGCTGCCTTTGCCGTCCGGTAGGCTGCACCGATACCATCCTTGTATAATCGGCTGACACCGCAATCGCCGAGGAATACCATCCGTTCGGCGTAGGGTTTTTTGGCCGGCGTGATATTCATCCGCGGGGAACATTGACATGCCTCCTTATTAGAGTCCCAGTCAAGGGGAAAGTTTTTCTTCACTGCAGGATCGTTTAGGAAAGATCGGACAAGCTCCTTATCTATCTTATACCCGAGCATGCACACAGTTGCATAACTTCCCTTGGGGACGATCGCTGCAAACTCGAGCCTCGGGATTTTGAGTAAAAAAGTATGCATAGAACTTCCCAAATTGTTCCCGACCCCTTCATGTCCCAAATAATATTCACAAATATATGTCTTCGTCGTTCCAGGAGGTTTATATCCCAGACCAAGATCTTGAAATAGTTTAAGCGCCGGAGAGTTTACTCCCACGGCCACAACGAGTAGGTCATAAGATCGGACTATCCCCCCACGAGTTTTGATCTCAGGGCGGCCATTTGACAAGGACACATCCACAACTCTGTCATCGATCAGGTGAGCTCCCTTGTATCGAGCCAATTTCAATAGATACCCATCAAAACTTCCCCATTCCAGGTCCGTGTTTCCTTTAGGACCACCACCTCTGTAAATAGCCGCGATCCTCATCTCTTGAAGAGGCGTTTCGATCTTCACACTGCCCACATCCATATGAAGGAAATAAGAATCGACTCCTCTTTGAACGACATTGGGCGGGAGTTCGACTCCTTCAGTGGCTAGAGTCTGCACCAATGTTTCGGAAATGATGCCGCCACACATGTTGCAACCCGGCGGGCCCGGATTATCAAAATCCCTGGTTTCAAAAATATCCACATGGAGCTTTAAATCCACCATATCTGCCATTTTCAGTAGAAAATAGGTAAAAAAAGAGCCAGCCGGGCCACCACCGATGACGGCAATGGGGGAATTTTCATTCAGCTTGAAATGAGATGCATTCTCCTCAGAAAGAGGGGGAGGAGCATCCGATGATTCGATATTATTGAAGCCAGAAGACATATTCTTTCTCTTGGTGTTGGAAATGGCTTATATCACTATCATGCAGTTGGGTTGTTGTCAAGTCACTAAGACAAAACTTGTGGCACTACCTTCGATCCTGAACGCCAACTAGAATTCCGGCAATTCCTGTCCGAAGGTTCGCTGCATTGGCTTCATCCGTATCGATGTGCATGCTGAGGCGAAAATCGGGATGCACGCGAACCAAAACATCGCCGAAGATCAATTTCCTCTCCCCTTCGACGTGGACACTCACGATATCTTTATCCCTCACACCAGAGGAAAGAGCATCTTCCGGAGACATATGGATATGGCGAAGCGAACAGATCACTCCATAAGGGATGTTGACCTTTCCACTGGACCCCTCTAGCGTGATCCCTGGACTGCCTTTGAGGACCCCTGATGCACGAATCGGAGCCTTAACACCCAGCTTAAACTCTTCTGTCATAGAGATCTCAACCTGAGTTTCTCCTCGTGCTGGGCCGAGGACTCTCACACGCTCCACGCGCCCTCTTGGCCCGATAAGATTGACTGTCTCCTCACAGGCAAACTGCCCTGGCTGCGAGAGGTCAGAGCGATGAGTCAACTCGCTTTTCGGGCTGAATAGAGTTTTAATATCTTCATTCGATAAGTGAACATGGTGTGCAGATACCTCGACAGGAATTTTTCTATCTCGCTTAATCTTGATAAGCTCTGAGGCATTTTCATGCTCTAACGAACGTATTGTCTCTCTGGCGATCATTCTCCCTTCATTGGTTGGAACGACCAAGACTTTGACTTGAGAGTCCTCTTCGGAAATATCTCTCACTTCATCGGGTGAATCAGGTGTCTTTTTATTCAGCAATGAGTCTACATGGATACCCATTGCAGTCAATCCCTGACAGGATAAACCTCTCACCCATGCACTCCCCTCTCCGATCCCCCCGGTGAAAACAAGGGCATCAAATCCCCCTAAAGCGGCCGTATATGCGCCTATGTACTTCCTGATCCGGTAACAAAAGACATGAATTGAAGTTAACGCTCTCTCATTCCCCTTGTTGGCTTCCTCCTCGATCTCTCTAAAGTCGCTTGAAATCCCCGAGAGGCCTTTTAGCCCACTCTGTCGATTCAGGATTTCATCGACTTCGTCTAAGGTTAGATTCTTTTCTCTGCAAAGATGAATAGCAATCGATGGATCTACATCCCCACATCGGGTTCCCATGATCAACCCTTCCAAGGGAGTCAGGCCCATTGTAGTATCCACTGACCTCCCATGATCGATGGCACAAACAGAAGCCCCATTCCCCAGGTGACAGGTGATGATCTTCATTTCTCGAAAATTCCGTTTCAAATAAGCAGCAGCTTGCAGCGCTACATAATTGTGGGATATGCCATGAAAACCGTATCGACGGATCTGATCCTCTTCATAATGTTTATACGGGAGACCATAGAGATAGGCATGTCGAGGCATCTTCTGGTGAAAACCAGTATCAAATACAGCGATTTGGGGCACGTTGGGCATGAGGCGGATACTTTCCTTGATCGCCATCAAGTTTGGAGGATTATGGAGAGGCGCCAAGCGTGAAAATTCATCAATATCCTTGATTACATCGTCATCGATGATGACCGGATGACTGTACTTCGCACCTCCATGGACCACACGATGCCCCACTGTACTGACCTCTTCCATATCCTGGATCACTCCTTCAACTGGATCTGTAAGTGCTTCAACAACTGCTTTAAAAGCTTCCTCATAACCAATGCTCCCGAGCTCTCTGGTCGTCTTCTTTTTGCCATGCTTGGATACAATGCGTGATGTCTCGAGCCCGATCTTTTCTACGATCCCTTCACAATTATCCGAGGGCCGTTCTGTATCAAAATAATTGTACTTGAGAGAAGAACTTCCACAGTTGACCACCAGGATTTTATGGGGTGTCGGAGAAGAAAGCTCTAATCCGTAAGGATCTGGCACACTCTGCCATGCAGCCTCAATCCGCATCTGCTCTTCTTCATTGTGTTGGCGAGCTCTTAGCCTTTCCGTGATAGTCTTTGCAATTACCCTCACAGACTGAGGATTGATGGCGATATATTTTGTAAAACTCTCTGGCGCAATCAGAAAAAGCTCACATTTCTTTACAGCAATGACATCTGCATTTGTAGGCTCTCCCGTAAGCAGCGAGATCTCTCCAAGAAAACCACCTTGTTTTATCTCGCCGATCTTGATCCGCTTTCCCGATCTGCTTGGGATAATGGCTTCAGCCTCCCCATCGAGCATAATCCCAAGAAATCGGCCATGTTGTCCCATTTGAATGATCACTTCCCCGGGTGTGTAGGTTCTGAAATAGCAATTATCGATAAGTTCTTCCATTTTTTCTGGAGAAAAACCCTCAAACAAAGGCAATCCCGTCAAAAACTGTATTATGTGTTCCATCGATCCCTACCTCCGCAATTTATGCCGTGCCATAGATATCACCTATAGTACTGAGGTTTTTTCCATCAATCAAGTATTATCCTTATTTCACATCGATACCTTATTTATCCTGAATTATTCATAAAAAATGTCGATACTTTGTTCAACAAAAACAATATCAGATATTTACATAATTCTTCCAGAAAATCACATTGACAATTCCGTTTCCAATGTTCTTTCTATTTATAATCGACATTTTTTACCCTTCGGGCGAGCTGATCTCACAACAAAGACTTCGTTGTAACCCACTCGCAGTAGTTCACTACAGCTTCGTGGGCCACTGCCTTGCCTTTGCAGCAATCTCAACTCTTGAATAATCCAGGCAATTAATCAAGGCGAACGGAGAGCAATTGACATCAGATGATGGCTGTGTTATTAGTTTTAAAAACAAGCCGATGACTTCCAAAGAAAGAACGTATATAAAGGGGAAGATATAAAATGGACAAGGACAAAGAGATTCTCAATATCGATGAATACGTAGAGCTTTCAACGTTTGCAGATATTGAAATAGGAGTCACTGCAGCCAAGACCATTAACGAAGCCATGGATCAGGTCATGAAAAAGATCGGAGAGATCTTTTCTCCTGTTACCTACGCCCTTATACTCCGAGAAAAAGAAAAAGATGTGCTCTATTTTAGGCTTATAAGCGGAAACAGCGCTGATAAGCTGACCGGATTGAAATTGCCCAAGCCCGAAGGATTATCCAGATGGATCGTTAAGGAAGGAAAGGCAGATCTCATTGAAAATGTCACAAAAGATGACCGATTCAGCAAAACCATCCAAAAAAATATCGATTTCACAGCGGAATCCACGATCGGTGCACCCTTAGTGGTGACCGAACAGATCATAGGAGTTTTCCAGCTGATCAACAAGGAAAACAACAAAGCGTATACGACAGCGGATTTAAACATCCTGAAAACGATCGTCGAATATGCATCCATGGCTATAGAAAAGGTTTATTACCTGAGTGCCCTCAAAGATATGGACAATGTCGATTCCCTGACTGGAGTTTATAAAAGGAAGAACTTCGATACCCAACTTAAAAAAGAAGCCGAAAGATGCAAACGTTATGAACACCCTCTATCACTTCTCATTGTGACCATAGACGATTTTAAAGCTATCAACGAAAAATTCGGACATCTCAAAGGTGACCAGATGTTGATAGACCTAGCCCAATCCTTGAAAAGGAATGTCCGGAGAGTAGATGTCGTTGCCCGCTATGGGGTCAATGAACTTGCTGTCCTCATGCCGAATACCGATAAAAAAAATGCGGAAACCGTAAGAGAACGGATCTTGAGTGATCTCGAGCAAGTCAACAAAAAGAGAAAACCCGCGTTTGTTGTGAGCACGGGTTTAAGTTCGGTCAGCGCAAAAGACTCAGAAACTCTTCTTGAAAAAACAGAGAAAGTTCTCCAAAAAGAGATGCAGAAGAAGGGCATAAAAAATACAGAAAAAGAGGAAAAACCTGAGAAAAAGAAGAGAGGCGGTAAAGGAAAACAATAACCTGCACCCAGATTATTAGTTGTCTTGAGTTGCGATCCGAAAAACCTGGATCCTGTGATTCGTAGAATCAGTGACATAGACGAGGCCATCTTTATCCACAGCGATACCCGAGGGAAGATTGAACTTTCCGATTCCAGATCCAGGCTCTCCCCATTTTGTGATGAAATTACCATCCCCGTCGAATTTTTGAATCCTATTATTAGAAGCGTCAACGATGTATATAAAACCAAACTCATCGATGTCGATCCCCTTGGGATTACCGAACTCTCCATCTTTCGAGCCTCTCTCCCCCCATGAACTGAGGAATTTCCCATCCGGAGAATATTTATAGACTCGGATCCTATCGATGATCCAAACAAAATCATCAGGCCCCACAGCGACTTCGACTGGCAAACCCATATTTTCCGGCTTCTCCAGAATACTTTGGAACACGCCCAGACTGGAATAGACCTTCACCCGCCGGTTTCCCGAATCAACAACATAGATATCATTCTTGCTGTTGACTGAAATTCCTGTGGGTCGTAATAGATCGTCGCTTTCTGTTCCTTCCTTTCCCCACGTTTTGACAAAATTTCCGTTTTTATCGAATTTCCACACATGATGTGCTTTGTCATCTGTGACATAAATATATCCCTCGCTGTCTACAACGACATCGGAAGCACTTTTTATTCCTCCGTAGCGAGATCCCTTCGGTTGCCAGTTAGGCATGAGTTTACCGCCGGCTGTAAATTTCTGCACCTTATTTTTGCCGTCATCCACGACCACAACATTGTTGTTTTCATCCAGCGCAACTCCCTGGGGGCTTTTTAACAAAGGCATGTTTACCCCGCCCCATTTCATGAGATACTCATACGATGCCCCCGCTAAAACAGCATCGATATTAAAGGGATCTCGGCTGGCTTCAAGTGTAAATTCCTGCGTCCATCCCAGATAGCTTTCCTTGACAATATTGACGGTATGGTTGCCGAATGGAATGAAGGGAAGCGTACAGTCGGTAAGCTCGCGTGTGTCATTTCCATCCAAATAGACCTTGGCACCGGGGGGATTAGATTTTACGAACACGTTCCTTCCAGTGCTTTCGAGGGTGTATTCCTTTTGGGTGTCATCCTGAGTAAGAAAAAATTCATCCTGGACAGATTTGTAACCTTCCTTTGCTATCTCGATCTTGACGACCGGGGAAACAGCTTTGAATGTTCCTGGGCTGAAACCCACATCTTCACCGTTGATTTTGATCTGTGCCTTATCCGGATCTGTGGCGATTGTGACGGAATATTCGGTGATATTGCCCAAAAAATCATTTTCAGCAAATTGAATAAGACTGACGATTTTCGGGTCAAAGATATTTCGCGTGATCTCTTTGGCAAACAGGTAATCGACTTCGAACATACTCCTTATCTCTTCGAGTGCACGCTCATTATTCCCCAAACCTGCATATCCCATCCCGATCCAGAGGAAGATTTCTGCAGCAATTTCTCTCTGTGTTTGGTCATCCTTCACGCGGAAAGCTTTGGCGATCAGAGTTCTCAGAGTGACAACAGCATTGTCAAGACCTCTATCAGACCTGATCAACTCCCTGCTCTCATCCATTGTGCTCTGTATTTCCACAATGATCTCTTCTTGGGTCTTCTCTAAGCTCGGCAAAGTCTCTTTGACAGCGGATGCCTCTTCTTCACTCACAGGCTCGACCAAGATCTCATGCATGTAACCTGTGATCCTGACTCCTTCGAGCTCTAGAAAGACTTTGTACCACTCGTCCTCCTTGGACTCGGCATCCACGATCGCATTCAGCGAGAGTCGGGCGAGTGTTTTTCCTCTGATCTCTGGAGTTTCATTCACTCTGGCATCATCCACGATGACTTTAAGCTTCGTCGGGCCGGTCCCCTGCCCGAGGAAAAAGAATGCTAGGAAGGCCATGACTAATGCATAAAATTTTTGTTGTATTCTCTCTCTGTTCATATCACACAATACCGTTAAATGCTTGTTTTGGAATATCCCACGATTTTCCAAGCATCTCCCTGTTTTTCCATCGTCAGGGACACGTCTCCTTCAAATATGACTTTCTTCCGTCCCGTTGCTTTTGGAACCGCAGAAACGAGACTGGGGAACGTGACCACAGCACGATTATTATTCGTAAAACGGACGGATATCTTTGAAACAAAAGCTTGGATGTCATCGTAATTGTTGAAAAGCTCCCGTGCCTCCACAGTTCTTTGCTGAGAAAGGGTTGGTAATCCGATGTCGCTGAGAAGGGTCAGGAGGTCTTTTTCTTGCTCTGCTTTTTTATGGCGCTCCACAATTATCCTGATCTCTGCCTCTGCGACTTTTTGAATGGAAAGATTGATGTACCTCCTCGCTTCCTCATTATTTGCGTCTTGTCTCAGGACTTCACGCATAGTCTCCTGACACATCTCATAATTGCCCTGATTGTAGTGGTTTTTTCCCGTTCTCAACAGGGCGGCTGCGTTCATTTCGTTCATTTTGGTTTTTGACAATTCGAGATAGGATTTTACCTTTGCATTATCCGCATCATCCACGAGTATCTGTTC
>Ga0307380_10008899_pt1 | contig 12809 bp, 9 predicted proteins | sample UN3MG_FD_202239 | JGI IMG/M metagenome (GOLD analysis project Ga0307380, IMG submission 202239) | Soil microbial communities from Risofladan, Vaasa, Finland - UN-3 | ecosystem: Environmental > Terrestrial > Soil > Coastal area > Acid sulfate soil | place: Finland: Risofladan, Vaasa | collected... | reverse complement strand
GCAGGTCGATCGCGGGCCACAGCCGACGATCGGCCAGGTCCCGGCTCAGCACGAGCTCGCTGTTCCCGGTCCCCTTGAACTCCTCGAAGATCACCTGGTCCATGCGCGAGCCCGTATCGACGAGCGCGGTGGCGATGATCGTCAGGGACCCCTCGCCCTGCTTCGGGTCCACGCACCGGGCGCTGCCGAGGAACCGCTTCGGCTTTTCCAGCGCCGAGGCGTCGAGCCCTCCCGTGAGAGTGCGGCCCGTTCCCTCTTCCACGTTGTTGTAGGCCCGGGCGAGGCGGGTGATCGAGTCGAGAATGATCACCACGTCCTGTCCCATTTCCACTCTGCGACGCGCCCGTTCGAGCGTGATCTCGGCGACCTGTACGTGCCGCTCGGCCGGGTGGTCGAAGCTCGAGGCGACGACCTCGCCGTACCCGTGCTGCTGCATCTCGGTGACTTCCTCGGGCCGCTCGTCGACGAGCAGAATGTAGACCAGCGCCTCCGGGTCGTTCCGGAGAATCCCCTCGGCGATCGCCTGCAACACGAAGGTCTTTCCTGCCTTCGAGGGCGCCACGATCATGGCGCGCTGCCCCTTACCGAGCGGGCAGAACATGTCGATGATCCGGTTCGTGTGGTCGGCCTGGCCACGGCGCTCCAGCCCACATTCCAGCTTCAGCTGCTGGTTGGGGTGAATCGCCGACAGACCGTGGAACTGTGGACGGTCGCCGAGCTCTTCCGCCGGCACGCCGTTGACGGTGAACACCGTTTTCAGCGGCGGACTCTTGCCGCCGCCGGGCGGGTTTCCGACCTCCCCGCAGATTTCGTCTCCGGTGCGCAGACTGTGTTTCTGAATTACCCGCTGTCCGACGTATACGTCTTCGGAACTCGGCGTATAGGAGGCCTGGGGTCTACGGATGAAGCCGGATCGCCCGTTGCCCATTACTTCGAGCACGCCGAGATAATCTTCGCTTGTCACTCTTCGTCCATTTCGTACGGTGACCGGACCGCCGGATTGGATCGGTCCGGGAATCGGCTGGCCCATCCGCGAAGCCGATCGGCTTCCAATCGGAATTCCGAAGGGGAAACGGCTCGGGGCCACAACCTCTGAGAACAACCCGTCAATGCTGCCGGAGATCCGGTGCTGTGTCGGGGGCCGGACTCGGATTCGCGTCCGGTTCCCGGAATGTTACCAGAATCTGCGCTGAAATCAACCGCTCGTCACCAACCCGACCTGAAGCGACGTATCAGAACAGCAGGCGATAGGTCAGCCGGACGTCGATTCCGGGGAGCGGCGCGACGTCCTTCAGCAGCGAGACGTGGTTGCGCGCCTCCTCGTTCGTCAGGTTCGTGCCGCGCAGCGTGATCTCGTGCCCGAACGCCCCGGTGATGAGCGCGTAGCTCACCGATGCGTTGAGCATCGTGTAGCCGGGCGTGGGAGTCTCGTATTCCGCCACCCGGGTCTGCTTCTCCGTCCGGCGCAGGTCGAGGGTAGCCCGCCACTGCCCGTACTCCCACAGGGCGCCGGCGCTAAAGCGCAGCGGCGGGATCAGGGGGAGCGGCATGCCAGAACTAGTCTCTTCGGCGTGGACATAGTCGCTCGACGCCGTGAGTCCGAGGTGACTCCCAGGCCGGTGCAGAATCGACACCAGGAGGCTGACTTCGAACCCGTAGAACCGGGCGTCCGACTGTCCGAACCTCGCGACGATAAGGCCGTCCAGCACCGAGTCGGTCGGCGCGAGGTAGATGAAATCGTCGAACGAATTCACGAACCCGGCGACCTGGCCGGTGACCGGTCCCTCGCGGAGAATTGCCGCCGCATCGAGACTGTAGCCAATCTCGTTTCGCAGGTCCGGATCCCCGATCTCGTACAGCCGGGTCGCCACGTGCGGCCCATCGGCGAACAGCTCCACCGCGGTCGGCAGTTTCGTGGACCTGGATCCCGAGAAGGTCAGGGTGAAGGATTCGCTCACTGGCCAGTTGAGACCGAGCGAGGCCGAGAACCCGTCGCTGTCGCGCTTCTCTCCCTCGACAGTCTCGTTGTCGCCTCTCTCCCACCGCGCTCCGACTCCGAGACTCAGCGAGCCGACCGGGATCTCCTCGTAGGCGAACAGGGCGAACGATTTCGTGTCCGTGTCGGGCATGAACGCCTCTTCCCCGGCCGCCGTCATGCCGCGCGTTCCGAATTGCGCACCCAACGTTCCGCTCACGGGGCCGAGCGGCGCATGTGTCGCCTCGAGCCGAGTGTCGAGCTCCCGGTTGTCGAACCGGGTACCGATCACTTCCCCCTCCATCTCCTTGTGCTCGTAATCGGAGTAGCCCGCCCTGAGCTTCGCCCGGCGGATCACGCTTCCCCCGAAACTCCAGGCACCCTCCAGGTCGAACCGGAGCTGATCGAGGTCGATCTGGACTCCTTCGCCCTCGACTGTCGCCGGTTCTTCGTGCGCGTGCTCGTGTCCGGGGATCCCATAATTCGTCGAGTAGGTCGTGGCGGCGAGACCGAAATACCCGGCATCTCCCACGTACGACCCGCCCAGCGAGCCCGTGGCCGTCTCGACGGCGCTGTTCTCGATTCGTCCACTGCCGTCCGGGTCCGGTTCGTGGATGTCCGCGGCCCCCGGGATTCTCGTATCACCCGAGTTCCTCAGCAGTCCGCTGGCGTGCCACGCGAACCAGTCCGAAGACCCGTTGAGAGACAGGCCCCCGTTCAGCTCCTCATTCACGCTCCCGCCCTGGAGCTGGACGAAGCCGCGAATCGGGTGATCGGTGCGCTCCCGCGGAATCCGTTCGTCGATCGTATTCACCGCACCGCCGATCGCCGAACTGCCGTACAGCAGGGTCGAGGGACCGCGGATGATCTCGACCTGTCCGGCCAGCATCGGCTCGAGCGCCACGGCGTGGTCCGGGCCGCTGGCGGACACGTCTCCGCTGCTGACGCCGGACTCGAGGATGCGCACCCGGTCGCTCTGCAGGCCTCGAATCACGGGGCGGCTCGAGCCCGGACCATAGTAGGTCGAGTTCACGCCCGGCTGCTCGGCCAGCGTCTCACCGAGGCTGTTCCGCCCCTTGGCCGTCAACTCGCGCCCGGTGAGCACGTCCGTGACCTGGTACAGCTCTGTCTGGGTGCGCGCATCCGGTCCGACGGACGCGATGATCGGCTCGGCGTGGAACACGGGCTCGAGGACGATGCGCAGCTCGAGCTCTTCGCCGGCGGCGACCGTGATCCTCTGCACGGCCCGGCCCAGGAGGGCGCTCGTCACCTCGAGCACATGGGAGCCCGCAGGCACGGTCAGCGTGAATTGACCTTCGTCCGCGTCCACGGTTCGCCCCAGGCCGACGACCCGGATCTCGGCGTGTTCCACCCGCTCACCGGTGGGCGCCACGATCAGGCCACGCACCTCGGCCGTCGGCTGCTGGGCGGCGGCGGGTCTCCCGATGGCGGAGAGCAGGATCAAGGCGAATACGGGGACAAGGCACAGTCGGCCGTGGCGTGGCGTCATCCGTGGCGTCATTCTATTGTCTGAATCCTGGAGCACCCGATGCAGCGAATCCTCTTGATGAAGAGCGGTCGTGAAGCAGTATTCGCACATCCGGAGCAGCACGCAAACCCCCGGTCCGCGACACTTCGTCGCCAGCCCCGGCGCCGTCCACGGCATCGCCTTAATCGCCGCTCTTTGCGTCTCCTGTCTGTACACCGCCGGGGAGCTTTCAGCCCAGACCGTACCCGTCCAGAATACCCTCCCCGAGGAGTTGGCCAGCCGAATCGCCGAGCGACTGTCCGCCACCGGGGCGGAATACGGTTTCGCCTACCGGGACCTCGAGACCGGGGCGGAAATCCTGCTGGGTCCGGACACCGAGTTCCACGCGGCCAGCATGATGAAGGTCCCGGTGATGGTGCGGCTGTACCGGATGGCCGACGCCGGCACGCTCGACCTGGATGAGCCGCTCCCGGTGCGCAACGAGTTCACCAGCATCTACGATGGCAGCTCCTATTCCCTGACCTGGGACGATGACAGCGACTCGACGCTGTATGCCCGCACGGGAGACGCGATCCCGACCCGCGAGCTGATCGACCTGATGATCACGCGATCGTCGAACCTCGCCACGAACATCCTCATCGAACTGGCGGATCCCGACTCGATCGCCGCGATGCTGGAGGAGTTCGGCGCTCAGGGCATGAAGGTGCTGCGGGGAGTCGAGGATACGCCGGCTTACCGCCACGGGATGAACAACACCACGAGCGCCCGGGGCCTGCTGGAGCTGTACACGGCGCTGGGTCGCGGAACTGCGGCGAGCCCCGCCTCGACGCGGGCCATGCTCGACGTCCTGCTGGGCCAGGAGTTCAACGACGCGATCCCGGCGGGCCTCCCGGCGGGTGTGCCCGTGGCGCACAAGACTGGCTGGATTGCGGAGATCGACCACGACGGCGGTATCGTGTTTCCGCCCGTGGGATCGCCCTACGTCCTGGTGATTCTCACGCGAGGCGTGGAGAATGAGGCAGTGACCAGGCGCGCCGCCGCCGACGTCAGTCGAATGATCTGGGAGTCGAGGACGGCCGGGGGTTCGGCGGGCTCCCGGTAGCTCAGGCTCCGCTCGCCTTCGGATCCGGTGTTCCGCCAGCCCCGACTTCTCCGGCCCGGTCCAGCGTCCACTTGGCGAGTACCGGTCCCGCCAGTTCGTGTATCGCGACCATGCCGACGAAGAATCCGTACAGCTCGGCTCCCCAGGTCGGAAATTCCCGGGACAGCAGCTCCGCCATCCCCAGCGCGACTCCGGCCTGGGAAATGAACGCTCCCCAGGCCGTGCGACGCACGACTTCCGGAGACCGTCCGACACGCGCTCCCCAGAAAGTGCCGAGGTAGATCGCCAGCGCGCGCACGCTGACCAGGATCAGGGCCCACATCCACACCGCGGCGAGTTCCGACAGGTGCACCGCGGCGCCGGCGAGGCTGAAGAACACGGCGTACAGCGGAAGCGAGGCGGACTCCAGCACTTCCACGAACTCCGTGCCCTCGACCGGGAGCAGGTTCTCCAGCACGAAACCGGCGGTGAGAGCCAGGAGCAACAGCTCGAAGTGGAGTAGAATCGCCAGTTCGACCATGACCCAGGCCATGCCGATGGTGAACAGCACGAGGTGCTGTCCGACCCAGCGCAGATAGGCAGCGATCGCCGCACCGACCAGCGCCCCGACCACGATCGACCCGACGATCTCGCGTCCAAGCTCCAGCATCTCCCCGCCGTGCTGCGCACCCGCCGGGTCCAGCAGGGAATAGGTGAGCGACAGCGCGATCGCGAACAGCACGATCACCAGCACGTCTTTCAGTACCGTCACCCCGAGTATTGTCGTGGATACGGGGCCCTTCGACCGCGTATCGGTGATCACGGCGATTGCGACGGACGGACTGCTGGCGACGGCGATCGCGGCAGACACGATCGCGATGGCGATCACGGTGTTCCAGGACTGTCCGACCGTGAACGGCAGATACGACCGCAGGGCGACGACCGCCGAAAACACGAACACCAGGATCGTCGCAGTCTGAACGAGCGTGATCGACGCCAGGGATCGGTACGAACCGCGGAGGCGGCGGAGGTTCAGCTCGCCCCCGGCCGTCAGGGCGATCAGCGCGATCGCCAGCCCGTTGAACGGCCGGAGTGTCTCGACTTCGGCGTCGGACAGGAAGCCGAACACGCTCGGTCCGATCACCAGGCCGATTACGATGTACCCCGTGACCCGCGACAGTCCGAGCCGATTCGCGACCTGACCGCCGATGAACGCGGTCAGGAGCAGGATGCCTAGATTCAGGGTGACCGCTGCGCCCGGTACCGGCGCCGGTTCGATCTCGCGCAGGACCCAGATCGCGGCCAGCAGAGCGACCAGCGCCAGGCCGCGTGACAGGGCTCCCTTCCAGTCGAGCTGCCCGTGTCCGCCGCTCAACCGACGCCGTCCGCCACGCGGAGCACGGCCGAGCCGTCAATTCCGTCGTGTTTGAGCCTGATCAACACCTCGTTCGCCTCCTCGAGCGGAAATTCCGTCACGTGGGCCTTCACCGGCACTTCGGCCGCTTCGGCCAGCAGCCCCCGGCCATCGTCCCGCGTGTTCGCCTCGACGCTCAGCAGGGATTTCTCGTGAAATACGCAGGCATCGTAATCCATCTCGGGGATCGGCGTCATGTAGATCCCCGCACAGGCCACGGTTCCACCCTTCCGCACCGCTCGCAGGGCCGCGGGAACGATCTCGCCGGCCGGGGCGAAGATGATCGCGCCGTCGGCCGAGACGGGCGGCGTCTCGCCCGGACCGCCGACCCAGCTCGCACCCATGCTCTCCGCCAGCTCGCGGTGGCTTTCGCCCCGTGTGACCACGTCCACCGTGCAGCCGCGGTGCAGGGCCAGCTGCAACACGACGTGCGCCGAGGAACCGAACCCGTACAGCGCGATGCGCCCCCCGGGGGGTACGCCGGAGCGCTGCAGCGCCCGATAGCCGATGATCCCGGCGCATAGCAGCGGAGCCGCCTGCAGGTCGTCGAATCGCTCCGGGATCGCGTACGCGAACGCGCCAGGAACCACGGCATACTCCGCGTACCCGCCGTCGGCATGGTAGCCCGTGTAGCTGGAATCAGGGCACAGGTTCTCGGACCCCGCGACGCACCAGTGGCACTCGCCGCAGGTTCCCCGGAGCCACGCGATCCCGACCCGGTCCCCGATGGCGAAGCCCTTGCACGAAGGGCCGAGCTCGTCGACGAGCCCCACGACCTGGTGTCCGGGAACGATCGGAAGGGTGTGCCGTGGAAGGTCTCCCTCGATCACGTGCAGGTCCGTGCGACACACGCCGCAGGTCTGCACGCGGACCCTCAACTCTCCCGGACCGGGCTCCGGCACCGGCAGATCGACGAGCTCGAGCGGACGCTCCTCGATCGGCGCGATCGCCGGCAGCAGCATGGCTTTCATCGCGCCCTCCCTTCCCGCGCGGCAACAGCCGTGAAACGCGGAGTGTTCTCCTGACGTACAGGCAGCAACGACAACGGCGGAAACGTACGTCTCCGGGACGTCGGTGACGATCAACCCGGGGCCGGAACAATACCCGCCTGAACAGTCCGTTCAATCCCTGGAGAGTGCAGATGTCCCTGACCAATCCGATCCCGGCCGGCTGGGCGCGCGGCGTCGCGTTCACGACGGTCGGACTGCTGGCGCTCGCCGGCACGGCCGCCGGACAGTCTTCCACGGCGAATCAGCCGAGACCGATTCCCTACCCGATGAAGACCTCGGCCCAGTTCGGCGCGGCGGTCGAGGCCGGTGCCCGGACCCTGGAAGGCAGGCCGGGTCCGTCCTACTGGCAGCAGTCGGCCCGGTACGCGATCGAGGCCACGGTGGACCCGGATGAGAAGCGGGTGGATGGCACGACGAGGATCGTGTACCACAGCAACTCACCGAGCCCGCTGTCCGTGCTGCGGATCCGGCTGAACCAGAATCTCCACGCCGAAGGTGTTCCGCGTCATGATCAGGCCGAAGTGACGGGCGGAATCGACATCCGGAGCGTCACGGCCGGCGGCATTCAACTCTCCGACAGCGCCACGCAGCGGCCGCGGTACGAGGTGCACGGAACGATCATGCTGGTCTGGCTTCCCGAGCCCCTGGCTACCGGGGACTCAGCCACGGTCGACCTCGAATGGTCTTTCCGCATCCCGCAGGCCGGGGCGAATGGCAGGATGGGCTGGGACGCTGACAACCTCATCTACCTCGCCTACTGGTATCCGCAGGTCGCGGTGTTCGATGACGTGATCGGCTGGCAGAACGACCCGTTCCTCGGCCGGGCCGAGTTCTACGCCAACTTCGCGGACTACGACGTGCAGATCACGGTGCCCGACGGCTGGGTCGTGGTTGGGACCGGCGAACTCGACAACGCCGAACAGGTGCTGGCGCCGGCGGTACTCGAACGGCTGCGTCGGGCGGAAGCCAGCGACGAAGTGGTAAACGTGCTCACGGCCGACGACTTCGGTCCGGGCGCCGCCACGCGGAGCTCGGATGACGGGCGACTGACCTGGCACTATACGGCCGGACAGGTGCGGGACGTGGCGTTCTCCATCACCCGTGAATCCCTGTGGGACGCGGCCCGGACGCCGGTCGGCGACCTCGACGGTGACGGCGGCACGGACTACGCGCGAGTGGACGCGCTGTATCGCGCTGAGGCCACGTCCTGGGTAGATGCGGCCTCCTACGCTCAGCACGCCGTGACATTCCTGTCTGAGTACCTGGACTATCCGTACCCCTGGTCGCACATGACCGCAGTCGAGGGACAGAACATCATCGGCGGCGGCATGGAGTACCCGATGATGACGCTGATCGGGGCGTACGAGGGCATGCCGAGTTCCGTGCTGTACGGCACGATCGCGCACGAGTTCGGGCACATGTGGTTCCCGATGATCGTCAACTCGGACGAGATCCGCTGGGCGTGGATGGACGAGGGCACCACCGTGTTCAATACGACGCAGGCGTCGGGTGACTTCTATCCCGAAACCGACCCCGAGTTTGACGAGATCCGCCAGTACGTCGGCGCGGCGAACGCGGGCTACGACGCCACGATGATGAGGTGGACGGACTGGGAGTACCCGACCGCGTGGGGCGTGGCGGCCTATCCGAAGCCGGCCGCGGCCATGTTGGCCCTGCGTGAGATCATGGGGGAGGCGGCGTTCCTCGAGGCGTTCCGCGGCTACGTCGACACCTGGGCGTTCAAGCACCCGAAACCCGAGGACTTCTTCAACTCGTTCGAGACCGCGGCCGGGCGCGACCTGGGCTGGTTCTGGCGCAGCTGGTACTTCGAGCAGTGGATGCTGGACCATGCGATCGGCGGAGTGGAAACATCGGGCTCGGAAACCACGATCACGATCGACGACCTGGGTGAGTTGCCGATGCCGGCGAGAGTGGCCGTCGAACGGGCCGACGGATCCGTCGAGCAGCTCGAGGTCCCGGTCGAGACCTGGCTGGAGGGCTCACGCTCCGCCGTGCTCCGGGTAGCTTCATCCCCGGCCGTGACCCGCGTGACGCTCGATCCGCAGCAGCGATCACCTGACCGCGACCGCTCGAACGACACGTGGAGAGCCCCCGCGGGAAATGAATAGACGACCCGGAAGACCAGGGCCGGGGGCCTGTGCCCTCGGCCACCGGAATCAACCGCCGGAGCCGGGCTCCGTTGCCTCGAGCACGGGGAGCGCCGCCCGGCCCGTCGCCCCCATACCCGCCTTGAGGTCCGAGGCAGTTCCGGCCAGTCTCAGCCTGCGGAGCGACCCGGGCACCGCGTCCGGGCCGCGGAGCCGGACTCTCAGATAGTCGCCGGTGAGGCCTGAACTCCGGGTCTCGACCGCCACCAGCGCAGCGCCGCCGATCCGCGACGCCGCGTACTCCGTTCCCTTCCGTACTCCGATCTCCCGCAGCTCGCGGGCCCGGGCCGCCGCCGTCGCGACATCCACCCGATCCGGCAGCGTCGCCGCATGCGTGCCAGCGCGCGGGGACCAGGGGAACACGTGGAGGTAGGTGAACGGAAGCTCCTCGATCAACTCCCTGCTCGCGGCCTGGTCCTCAGGAGTCTCACCCGGGAAGCCGGCAATGACGTCCGCCCCGAGCCCCAGCGGCGAGACGCGCCCTGCGATCTCGAGCACCCGGCTCCGGTACTGCTCCCGCGAATGCCAGCGCCGCATGCTGCGCAGCACCGGGTCGCTGCCGCTCTGCAGCGGCACGTGCAGGTGGGGCGCCAGGGCTCCGTCGGATTCGACGAGCAGGTCCACGAGTGCGTCATCGATCTCGGTGGCTTCGATCGAACCGAGACGGAAGCGGACGCCGGGCAGGCTTTCCAGCAGCAGCGCCGCGAGCCCGGACAGGGTGTGACCCGTTCCGAGATCGTGCCCGTAGTGGCCGATGTGGATTCCGGTCAGCACGAGTTCCGAGTGCGCCTCGGCCTGGATCCGCGCCTCGGCGACGATCTCCTGCGGGTCTCGCGACCGGCTGTCCCCGCGAGCCAGTCGGGTCGCGCAGAACGAGCATTTCCGGTCACAGCCGTCCTGGATCTTCAGCCACCCGCGCGTGCCCCGGCGATTCGAACGCAGGAGCGCACCGCCGATCGCCTCCTCGTGGGTGGAGATCAGCGCTGATTCCGGGGCGACGGCCAGCGCCACGGCTACCGGGTCGTGCCCTTCCACTACGCCGTCGACCTGCTCCATCGCCTCGTACTCGGAGGCCCGCAGAGCCGACGAGCAACCGACCACCACGACGCGAAGACCCGGGTGCCGGCGACCCAGCCGGCGCACGAGGCGCATCGCTTCCCGATCGGCCTCCTCGGTCACCGTGCAGCTGTTCAGGACCGCGGTGTCGGCCTGTGCGACATCGTCCACCGTCACGGCCCCGCGGCTCTCCAACTCCTGCCGCATACGCTCAGTGTCGTACTGATTCGCCTTGCAGCCGAAGGTGTGAAACCACACCGCCCCGCCGGGGTCGGATGTTTCCTGCAGGTGTCGTTCGCTCGTCATCGAGGGATGGTCGGTCCGTCAGCGGCGTTGCGCAACGTGGAACGTCGCGTCAACCATTGGCGGTCCGTCGGTATCAAATCGTTTGCATGAACACGGGGACCGCATTGGCCGAATCGCGACACGACGATCCACGCGGGTCGTCCGACGAGCGGGAAGATGTCCGCCGCGCCACGGCCGGTGACATGGAAGCGTTCGAGCGACTGTACCGGACGCACGTGGCGCGAATCCACGGTCTCACGCGCCGGATGCTGGGCGAGGAGTGGGCGGACGAGTTAACGCAGGACGTGTTCGTGAGAGCCTGGACGAAGCTGGACACGTTTCGCGGAGACTCGGCATTCGGAACCTGGTTGCACAGAGTGGCGGTCAACCTGGTGCTGGCACGCAGGAAGGAACTCAGTCGAAGCCATGACCGGTTCATTGGAGACGGAGAGGCAGTTGTCCAGCAGGCGACGGGAAGGATGGACCGCCCCGCGATACGGCTCGAACTCGAAGCGGCGGTGACGAAACTGCCGGACGGAGCGAGACAGGTGTTCGTACTGCACGACGTAGAAGGATACAGACACCGGGAGATCGCCGAGTTGCTGGGAGTTACGACGGGAACGACGAAGGCGCAGTTGCACAGAGCGAGAATGATCCTGCGGCAGTACGTGAGCCGCTGAATATGATGAGGAATGAGACGATGAACGACGACCGGTTCCAGAGACTCTCGGATTACCTGGACGGCGGGCTTTCCCCGGCCGACCGGGCCGAGCTGGAGCGCGACCTCGAAGCGGATGAAGAGCTTCGGACCGTGCTGGCCGAACTTCGTTCCGTGAAGCAGGCGGGTGAATCGGTCATCGACCTGGCACCCGACACGGACCTGTGGCCCGCCATTGCTCAGCGGATCGAGGCTGACCGCGTGGTCGACCTTTCCTCCGCTCGCAGTGCCCGGCGGACGTTCACATTCACGATTCCGCAGTTCGCGGCGGCGATGATCGGGGCCCTGTTGATGGGAAGTGGAGCCCTGTGGGTGGCGCGTTCGCTGACTCCGGATGCTTCACCCGATGCGGTACCGACGGCAGCGGCGCCAGTCGATGAGCTCGACGCTGGAGATATCCGGCTCGCGGCGACCGGGGCGGTTCGTAACCCCTCGGCGAAGTCGGACCTGGCGATCGCGGCCCTCGAGCAGAGGCTCGCCGAAGGAGAGTCGGTCCTCGACTCGTCCACGGTCCGCATCATCGAACAAAGCCTCGCGAAGATCGACCGGGCCATCGAAAGCGCGACGGTCGCGCTCAATGCTGACCCGGGCAACATGTGGTTGAATCGGCATCTGGCCGATTCCAAAGCTCGCAAGCTCAGACTTCTGGAGAAGGCTGCCTTGCTTTCGGCAGTCCGGACCTGAAGTAGAACGGAAAGGAATTAACGATGATTGCGCACCTTTCGGCAGCTCTGCTCGCCGCCCTCGCGGTGGCCCCGCAGCAGCAAACCGACACGACTCTGGCCGTCGCGGCCGATGGTCGCCTGGAGATCCAGAACGTGATGGAAGGGTCGGTGACGATCCGCACGTGGAACCAGGCTCAGGCCCGGATCGTCGCCAGCTACGACGGTGACAACGCCGTCGAGGTCCGCTATTCGGCGCCCACGCTTTCCGTGCGGGTCCGACCGGAGCGGCTCTCGGATGAAGCCATGGAGTTCGAGATCACCATCCCCAACCGAATGTCGGTCGCGGCGAATGGGATCGAGATGGAGTTCGACGCCGAGGGAATCGGCGGGAACATCTCGATCAACACAGTCGATGGCAGCATCGCGGTCGTTGGCGGAAAAGGGAACATCACCCTCAATTCCGTCGAGGGCGGCGTGACGGTTGACGGGGCGGAAGGCAACATCTCCCTGGTCTCGGTGGACGGCGATGTAACCGTCTCCCGGTCCTCGGGTGTGATCTCGGTGCAGAACGTGGACGGTGACATCACCCTCGACGGGATCACTTCGGACAACATCGAGGTGAACACCGTGGACGGCGATCTCACCTACCGGGGCACGATCCACGATGACGGGCGTTATTTCCTGTCGACACACGATGGAGACATCACCGTCACCGTGCCGGATGGGACCAACGCCCGGGTATCTGTCTCGACATTCAGCGGCGACATGGAAGCCGACTTCCCGGTCACCCTGTCGGGAGACATAGACCAACGCAGCTTCTCGTTCACGATCGGGACGGGTAAGGCGCTGCTCGAAATCTCTACCTTCGACGGCATGATTCAACTGGAACGGCCATAGTCGTCACGAACGAGGAGGAGGGGACACGATGCGAACCTGGATGACAACCGT
>Ga0307380_10008897_pt1 | contig 12813 bp, 13 predicted proteins | sample UN3MG_FD_202239 | JGI IMG/M metagenome (GOLD analysis project Ga0307380, IMG submission 202239) | Soil microbial communities from Risofladan, Vaasa, Finland - UN-3 | ecosystem: Environmental > Terrestrial > Soil > Coastal area > Acid sulfate soil | place: Finland: Risofladan, Vaasa | collected... | reverse complement strand
TCCAAAGGGGGATGGGGTCACCTTGAAAAAAGCTAAAGGGGGTGAGGTTAATCATTGGCTAAAACTGAACTAACGGATAGAGTCGGTGAAATAATTGAAGCCAGCACCACGGAATTCGTGGCGCAGTGCTACGAGCTTTATCAGTCGCCGCCTCTGGGCAGCCTGGTCAAGACCAGAGACCGGGAAGTGGAACTGTACGGCATCGTATACAATGCTGCCACCACCAGCCTTGAGCCGGGTCGGCGACCTATTGCCCGCGGTAAGGATGAAACCAGCGAGGAGGCGGTCTACCAGACCAGTCCCCAGCTTTCAAAGCTGCTCCGCAGTGAGTTCGGGGCGGTGGTGGTGGGGCACCGTCAGGGCGACAAGCTGTATCATTACCTGCCCCCAAATCCCGCCCGCATCCACGGCTTTGTTTACCTCTGCCGTCTGGAGGAAGTGAAGGAGTTCAGCCAGTCCTTCGACTTCCTCAATATACTGGTCAACGCCCGTGTGCCCGTCTCCGCGGATGAGCTTATTGCCGCCGCTTTGCGACAGATGAGCCAGGCTCATGAAGACCCCCACACCTTTCTGGTGGCGGCGGGCAAGGAACTGGCAATCTTGCTCAGCGGACAGTTTAACCAGCTCAAGGCTATTCTGGGGAGGCTCAAATGACAGAACGATTGGGTATTGTTGTCACCGGTTCACTGGAAAAGGGGGTGGAGGTCAAGCTGGACGGCTCGGTATCGGTGGAGGATATGGCGGTGGGGCGCTATGTGACCATTGAAGGGCAGAAACAGCGCTTCTTCGGCATGATAACCGATGTCAGCCTGGGAGTAACTGACCCGAAACTTACTCTCACTCCGCCCGATGTCTCCGACCCCTTTATTACTGAAGTGCTGGCGGGCACCGGCACCTACGGGACAATTCGTGTTTCTCCCTATCTAACCATCGGCGGCGATGCCACCACCCTGCTGGAGGGACCCCAGGCGGTCAAGACCATCCCCAGCCACTTCTCAGTGGTGAACCCGGCATCGCAGTCGGATGTTGAGCTGGTTTTCGGCAGCGAGGACGAAAAGAGGTTCTACATCGGCACGCCGCTGGATATGGAGACCAAGATTTGCCTTGACCTGCCCGAGCTGGTCAAGCGTTCCAACGGCATCTTCGGCAAGAGCGGCACCGGCAAGACCTTTCTCACCAGAATGCTGCTTATCGGCATGCTGCAGAAAAGCGCCGCCGTAAACCTGATTTTTGACATGCACAGCGAGTATGGCTGGGCGGGGACCAGTGAGGGGGGAAAGATGGTCAAGGCGCTGAAGCAGCTTTTCCCGTCAAAAGTAGCGGTGTTCACCCTTGACGAAGAAAGCTCAAGGCGCCGCAAAGTGAGCACCGACTTTGTCGTCAGGATAGGCTACGATGAAATAGAGCCGGAAGACATGGGACTGCTGCGCCAGACCCTGAACCTTACCGAGCCGGCAGTTGAGGCAGTCTACCAGTTACACCGTCGTTTCGGCAAAAACTGGGTGCAGAGCACCTTAGACCTGAAGGACTCCGAGGAAAGCAAGGAACTGCTGAAAGAGACGAGCATCCACGAGAGCACTTTCCAGAACCTGCAGCGGGGACTGCAGACCATCGGGCGACTTCCCTTTCTAATGCCCCACGCCCCGGATAACGCCGTAAAGCGTATTCTGAACTACCTTGACCAGGGCATGAACGTGGTCCTGGAATTCGGCAGGTACACCGATATTACCGCCTATATTCTGGTGGCTAATTTACTCACCCGGCGCATCCACGCCCAGTACCGGGACCGGATGGAAAAGGCAATCGGCGAAGACACTGCCAGACCCACCCCGCTGGTGATAACCATTGAAGAGGCTCATAAATTCCTAAATCCGGAAGTAGCCAGCCAGACCATATTCGGCACTATTGCCCGTGAGATGCGTAAATATAATGTTACCCTGCTGGTAATTGACCAGCGTCCCAGCGGCATTGATGCCGAGGTCATGTCGCAGATGGGAACCAAAATAACCTGCCTGCTGGACAATGAGCGGGATATTGATAGTGTCCTCGCCGGTGTTTCCGGCAAGAGTGAACTAAAATCGGTTCTGGCCAGGCTGGAATCCAGGCAGCAGGCCCTCATCTTCGGTCACGCCGTGCCGATGCCGGTGGTAATCAGGACGAGGGAGTATGGCTCCCCCAAGTCTTACCAGGATTTTGTCTCCGGCGGACCGGCCGAACCCAAAGAACAGACCGAAAAAGACATAGAGGAGCTGTGGGAATAATTACAATTACGGACTAGAACCGGATGGTGAGGCATGATTTCAACATGGTTCAAGCAATATAGACACTGGATAGGGGTATGGGGGATTCTATTCCTGGGGCTGATTTTTGTTGCCGCCGGTACGGGCAAGATGCTACTTCAGTCTGAAGTTGCTGAGCTTTACATCTTCCCGGACTTTGTGCCACCAGCCTTCATCGAAGCCGTTTACATCTGGATTCCACGAGTAGAGCTTATAATCGGCATATTATTAATTTTGGGCATTGCCGCCAAGTTTGTGGCCAGTCTCTCCTCACTGCTGATTGCCGGTTTCATCAGCAACAATAGCCTGCTGCTCAAGCTCGGACTGGGCTCCAACCCATGTGGCTGTTTCGGCGCGGCGGAAGGAATCGCCCAGGAAAGGCTCTCAGTTATCGGCGCACTGTACCTGGATGGAGTAATGGTGTTTCTAGTTATGGTCATTTTATTCTGCTATCAGCGCAGTTTCTTTAATATTTACCCCTGGTTTATTAGGAGAGGCAAAATTGCGAAGGAAAAAGATCGGTCTGGCTCTGGGTAGCGGTTCCGCACGCGGGCTGGCTTATATCGGGGTACTGGCAGTTCTGGAAAAAGAAGGCATCCCGATTGATATGATTGCTGGCACCAGTGCCGGTGCTGTTATCGGTGCCCTTTATGCCCGGGATAAAGATACCAGTCAGATGAAAGAACTGGCTCTGGGCCTGAGCTGGAAGAAGCTGGCACCTCTGGTTGACCCCTCTCTGCCTATTACCGGGTTAATTAAAGGCAGGAAAATCAGGAACTTAATAGCGCCAATTATTGGCAGGGATATAAAATTCAGCGATTTAAAGATACCTGTAGCCTGTGTGGCTACCGACATAGACACCGGTGAAGAGATTGTAATTGACCAGGGTTTAGTGCTGGAAGCACTAAGGGCCAGTATTTCCATCCCGGCACTATTTACCGTGGTTAAATGGAAAGGCAGATATCTGGTTGACGGCGGTCTGGTCAATCCGGTGCCGGTGAGCGTGGTCAAACGGATGGGGGCAGACTTCGTCATTGCGGTAAACGTGATACCTGATGTGGCTGAGCGGGTTCACCGGGCGGACAAGGAGCGGACGGAGCGTGCCAAAGAGCCAAACATCTTCAATATCATAATGCAATCCATATATATTGGCACTTACTCACTGGTTAAGTCCAGCATGGAGGAGGCTAATATAATTATTGAACCCAATGTGGGACATGTAAGTTCCAGCGACTTCCTCCACGCCAAGGAGATTATTCAGCAGGGTGAATTGGCTGCGCAGGCCTCCATTCCTGAAATAAAAAGGAGTCTGAAAAACCTCTAGCTTTCCCTTGCGTCAGGGATTACTTCCCGTTTGAAGCTGCCAAATCGACAATCAATTACCTAAAGATTCAAAGTATAGTTGCAAATGATTTGCATTTGCATTATAATAAAGAGGTGGTGATGATAGGATGCCAGTGATTAATCGTCAAGTATTGAATAAAGCCGGTATGAGAGCTACCAATCAGCGTGCCCTAATCATGGAGATTATCCGACGGGGAAAAGGACACCTTGATGCTGACGAAATCCACCGCCGGGGCCGGGAAAAGGAAACACGCCTGAGCCTATCCACTGTCTACCGAACTCTGCAGATGTTTAAGAAGGCGGGGCTGGTTGAGGAACTTCATTTTAATGAGGACCATCATCATTATGAAGTGAAGCCTGCCACCGAGCATCATCACCTGCTATGCCTCGGCTGCGGCCGGGTTATTGAGTTCAGCTACCCGTTATCTCGTTACATAAAGAGGAATGTCCCTGAAGCCAAGGGTTTTGATATTGCTGATACCGAGATCCGCATGACTGGTTACTGCCCCAAGTGCCGGCATAGCGGAAAATAATTTTTTAGTTTGTTTATTGCAAAGGAGACGCATTTTGTATTTAATGCCTGGAATTAATTACTCCAAACGAATAGAGAAGGTATGATTTATGTCTGAAGGAAAGCTAGTAACCCTGCGCCAGATGCAATCCGGGCAGAGCGGTAAAGTGGCCCAAGTTCAAGGGGGACACGGTCTGTTTAATCGCCTTAACGCCCTGGGCATCAGGCCAAATAAAAGAATAACCAAGGTCAGTTCTATGTTAATGCGGGGCCCGGTAACCATCCAGTTAGACAATACTAAGATAGCCATTGGCTTTGGCATGGCTAACAAGATAATAGTTGAGCTAGATTAGTAATCTGAGGTTATGCCGTGACTCGCCACGATGTGCAAAACAGCCGCCCCAGTCAAAAAAACAGCCTAAAGCGGATACTCTTAATGGGTAATCCCAATGTGGGCAAGAGTGCCATCTTCTCCCGCTTAACCGGGGTCCATGCCATCACTTCCAACTATCCCGGCACCACGGTAGGTTATACACAGGGTTTTATGAAACCTGGGGATGAAATAGCTGAAGTTGTTGATGTGCCCGGAACCTATAGCCTGGAACCCACTTGTGAAGCCGAGAAAATAGCCCTGAAGATGCTTGACAGCGGGGATATGGTCATCAATGTGGTTGATGCCACCAATCTGGAGCGGAATCTCAATTTAACCCTGCAGCTGCTGGAGAAGGGCATCCCGATGATGGTGGCTTTGAATATGTGGGACGATGTCGGGCACCGGGGGATACACATTAACCTGAGCCGACTCGAGGAGCTTTTGGGCGTGCCGGTCATCCCCACTGCCGCAGTAACCGGGGAAGGCATAAAGGAGCTGGTAGAGAATATTCCCCGTGCCGGCTCACCCTGGTTCCCGCCACGCCGCCATGACGAGCGCTGGATGGTCATTGGCAATATAGTAGAACAGGTTCAGCGTGTCACGCACCGCCACCATACCTGGCTGGAACACCTGGAGGATGCCAGTGTGAAGCCTATAGCCGGGAGCTTTATCGCTTTTGTCATTCTGGTTGGTACTTTCCTGGTGGTCCGTTTCATTGGTGAGGGTCTAATAAATTATGTACTCGACCCCCTGTTTAACAATCTATGGACGCCGGTAATATTCAGACTAAGCGACCTCCTCAGCGGTTCTGGCTTTCTCCATACCGTTGTTATAGGAAATATAGCCAGCGGCGAAATTAACTATGTTGAATCACTCGGACTATTAACTACCGGGCTCTACGTACCTTTCGCCATGGTCTTGCCCTATATTATCTCCTTTTACTTAATGCTGGGACTGCTTGAAGACATCGGCTATCTGCCCCGACTTGCCGTCCTGATGGATACCATTATGCACCGCCTGGGATTGCATGGTTATGCTATTATCCCCAGTCTACTGGGGCTTGGCTGCAATGTACCGGCTGTCCTGGCTACCCGCATTCTGGAAAGCAAGCGAGAGAGGTTTATTGCCGCCACGCTTATCTCTATCGCCATTCCCTGTGCCGCCCTGCAGGCAATGATCTTTGGCCTGGTTGGACAGCGCGGCATTCAGTATGTAGCTATTGTCTACGGGACGCTGTTCATAGTGTGGATTGCTCTGGGTTTTATACTTAATCGATTTGTTAAAGGATTTAGTCCCGAGCTGTTAATAGAGATACCACCATATCGCCTGCCATTATGGCGGATAGTGTTGCAAAAATTATGGATGAGAGTATACGGTTTCCTGAAAGAGGCTCTTCCCCTAATTTTGGTGGCCGTCCTGTTAATCAATATCTTTTATGCCCTGGGTATATTCAATGCTATTGCTAATTTTACGGCGCCGGTAGTGACCAATCTTCTGGGGCTACCCAGCGCGGCAGTGGTGGCACTGGTTATCGGTTTCCTGCGCAAGGATGTCGCTCTAGGCATGCTGGCTCCCCTGGCGTTGAGTTCTGAACAACTGGTTGTCGGCTCCGTAGTTTTAGCCATGTTCTTCCCCTGCATTGCCACCTTCGTCGTGCTCATCAGGGAACTGGGGATTATTGGCATGCTCAAATCGGCAGCTATAATGATTATCGTAGCCCTGTCGGTGGGGGGACTGCTGAACTTAATCTTATAGTCGTGTGCCGACTATAAGGCAGCGTATGTAAATCTAATAATTTTCATCCCTGTCTATCTTTAGCTTTCTTGCCAATCTTCCCTGACTGTTCTTCTCACAGGTTTCGCTATTTTTATGTGCGCCAGAATCAAGCCAGGCTCAGAGGAAGAGACTGCTTAATCTCGGATTATCGCAGGAAGTGGCTAAAACCTTGACAAATTTTTTAAAAGTAATATAATCTTTATCAAAGAACCTTGACAATTTATCAAAGAACCTTGACAAGCTAAAATCGTGGTGCTATCATTACAAAACTTACTCCTGTTTGCTATAAATTTAAAAAAACTGGGGGTGGTGCGTATGAGAATTTAAGGTGGGGTGGTTGAGGTATGTTATTTAAGCTCAAACGCTAAAAGGAGGTATATTGGTGAGCAGGAAAATATGGTTAATACCGCTTGTATTGCTGTTAGCCGTTAGCATATATGCAATCGGCTGTGCAGCCCCTGCACCAGCACCAGCTCCAGCACCAGCACCAGCCCCAGCTCCGGCTCCGGCTCCATCTCCAGCCCCTGCTCCGGCTCCGGCTCCGGCTCCCGCTCCGGCTCCAGCCCCTGCCCCTGCCCCAACCCCGGCTCCAGCAGCCGAGGTTTACACCATCAGACTACAGACGGCTTATGCGGCTGGTCTTGCCGGCTACCGTATCTTTGAGAGGTGGTCGGACACGATGTCGGAGATAAGCAACGGGCGTCTCAACATTGAAACTTATCCCGAAGGTGGCATAGTAGGTACCTTTGACCTGTTTGATGCTGCCATGGCGGGAACTGTTGACGGGTGGATCTGTTGGCCACAGTACTGGCCGGGCAAGCACGCCCTATCTGTTTACGTCAGCTCCTTCCCCTACGGCCTTGATATGGCCTGGATGTGGGAGGTCTGGTTCTACAACATGGGTGGCATTGACCTGGCCCGGAGTGATTACACCAAGTTCGGTTTGCAATATGTGGCGCCGATACAGACCGGCCCGAATTACGCCCACTGCACGAAACCACTCACTAAGATGGAAGACTGGAACGGTCTGAAGTGCCGATACCCCGGTGGCATGATTGCCGAAATCTACAAGAAAGCCGGCGCTTCCGTAATCATCCTGCCCGGCGGCGAGATTTACACGTCAATGGCTACCGGCGTTGTCGATTTTGGTGAGTATGTCGGGCATGCCATGAACCGTGAGCTCGGTCTGCACGAGGTTGGCAAGTATATCATCGGCCCCGGACAAATGCACCAGCCGGTAGACTTGCAGGCCCTTATCATGAACAAGAAGAGCTGGGATAAGCTGCCCGCAGACCTGCAGAGGATGCTTGAAATAGGGTGTGAAGATTATTCCTGGAGCATGCACCGCAATATCATGAGCTCCGACCTCGTTGCTTTAGACTGGATGGTCAATGTATACGGGAACGTCTATATGGAATTGCCCGCCGCGGAGCGCGCTAAATTCAGGCTTGTCGCTGTCGAGTTGTGGTACAAGTGGGCGACGGACGACGCTTCCATGCAGGCAATAAGGTCGCAAATCTTGCTCATGGACGCAATCGGGCTTCTCGAGTTCCCTGGAATTAAGGACGAGGTAGAGAAGTACTTCCCCGGTTTACTTGCCGAAGGAATACAGGGTCAAATTGTGGAAGACTACTGGACCGGGACGGTGGTAGAATAATCACGAGCCACTCATCCTTAGGTAAGGGATAGCAACGGAGAAGGCGGGGGAAAGGATGAAACCAATCTCCCGCCTTCTCTCTGAAGCTGAGAGTTTAGAGGGTAAATAAAGACAGAATTTCAGGGTAGAGTTCCCATTACTCACTAAAGGAAGAAGACTATGACCAAAGCAAATATAATCGGCTGGGTGGTGGGAGGCATACTGGCTTTCGCCTACCCGGCAATGATTTTTGTACATTTTGTTTTCCTTCGTAAAGGATTCTAGAAGAGCCTGGAGGCTATAGTGAATAAAATTAAGGGCATATTGTCCACCATTGATAACATCAGCATACATACCGGACAGTTGTTCAGTTTCTGGATAATTTTTTTGTTTGGCCTAATGACACTTGAAGTGGTAAGAAGGTATTTATTCAACGCCCCGATTATGGGCATCCAGGACTTGACCTGCGCTTACTTCGGCGCTTATTACACGATGTGCGGCGCCTATACTCTCCAAGCTAGAGGGCATGTCACCGTGGATGTAGCCTACGTGCTGGCGCCGCCGCGGGGAAGAGCCATCCTGGACCTGATTACCTTCCCCTTTTTCGTTCTCTTCTGCTATGGACTGATAGTCACCGGGTGGCAGTTCGGCATGCTCGCCACCAATATATCAGGTATCGGCTGGAACCTGGAGGTTGACCAGTCACACCTGCGCCTGCCTCTCTACCCGCCGAAGTGGACGATATTTATTGGCAGCGTTCTGCTGCTATTCCAGGGAGTGGCCAAATTTGTGCGTGACCTCAACCATGCCGTCACCGGAAAGGAGCTGGCATGAGCATTGAACTTATAACCATCCTTATGTTCGGTTCTCTTATCGTTCTCTTGCTCCTCGGGTTGCCGGTCGCCTTTGCCACCGGCAGTCTGGCGGTAATATTTATCATCCTGCTGTGGAGCCCGGATGCCTTATCCGTCATTGCCCTGCGGGTCTGGCAGAACATGTACCAGTATCTTCTCTTTGCCATCCCGCTGTTTATCTTTCTGGCGAGTATACTCCAGCGGTCCGGGATAGTCGAGGATATGTATGATACTATCCGGGAATGGACCGGCCCGATGAACGGCGGACTGGCAGTAGCCACCGTGCTGGCCAGCACCATTCTGGCGGCTATAGTCGGCATCATCGGGGCAGCGGTGGTTACCATGGGACTTATCGCCCTGCCGACGATGCTGGCAAAGAAATACGACAAGCACCTGGCTATGGGGGCGGTCATGGCAGGGGGAACGCTGGGAATTCTTATCCCGCCCAGCATACTGTTCCTGCTCTACGCGCTGATAGCCGGTACATCGGCAGGTAAACTCTTCGCCGGCGGTATACTGCCCGGCATTGTCCTCTCCGCACTTTATTGCGGCTATATACTCATCCGGTGCTATATCAAACCGGAACTGGGACCCGCCCTTTCCAAGGAAGAGAGGGCGGAGCTTACCTGGAAAATCAAGTTCACTCACCTGCTGAGGATAAGCTTCCCCATTGCCCTCGTCTTCCTAGTCCTGGGGTCAATCTTCCTTGGGGTTGCCAGCATCACCGAAGCGGCTGGCATCGGCGCCGTCGGTGCCCTAATCGCCGCCGCCCTCAGGCGCAAGCTTAGCTGGGAAAACTTCAGGGAATCCAGCTACCAGACAGCAAAGGTCAGCGCTATGGTGCTGTGGACTGTCTTCGGCGCCCTGTCCTTCGTTACTTTCTACATAGCTGTCGGCGGCGACGAATTCGTGACCGGCGTAGTGCTCAACCTGGGTCTGGGTAAATGGGGCACTTTCTGGCTGATAATGTTTGTCCTCATCATTCTGGGAATGTTCCTGGACTGGGTAGGCATCATGTACCTGGCGGTGCCCATCTTCCTTCCCGTAATCAAGGACCTGGGCTTTGACCTGTTGTGGTTCGGCATCATTTATAATGTCAACATGCAGATATCCTTCCTGAGTCCGCCTTTCGGTTACGCTCTGTTTTACCTGAAAGGGGTCGCCCCTAAAGACATATCAATGTGGGAAATTATCAAGTCGGCTTTACCCTTCCTTGGCCTTCAGTTTGTAGGCTTGGTGATTTGTGTTTACTATCCCCCATTATGCACCTGGCTTCCCAATCTTATATTTGCTCCAGGTAAATTCGGGGTATAGCCGCAGGGCACAAGGGCGACACTTGCTAAGGATGCCAGATAGAGGGGGATGTTGTGGGTTTTAACTCCCGCGGCATTCCCCTTTTGGAGAGAGCTTCAATAGCAGGAGTGATAAGAGACTAACTGTTGGTGAAAAATATGAAGCTTTATATTCCACCGTCCTTTCGTATCATCAGTGCCAATATTGCCAAGTCAGGGAATCCTCTTGGCTTGAAAAAGACCGACTGCGCTGCCTGGGCTGAGGGTCTCCAGCTTCCCACCAAAGGGGAAACCATCCTCTACACCGGCTGCGAATACCAGATGACAGCCTATATCGGCTCCCTGGTGGAAGTCCTGGAAAAGGTAAAGTTTAAGGACGGCCTTCTCTCGGCGTTTAGCGGAATCCAGGCCGTCACCGGAAAGCTCGGGGTGGATTTAACCAAGATTTACACCAAGGTGACCGGTGGCGAGAGCAAAACCTATAACAATCTCGTCAGGATGGCGGCTTTGACCCTGAGGAAGCTGGGCATAGATTTCGCCTACCTTGAGGGAGAACTCTATACCGGGGCTTTACTCTACGAGTATGGTCTTTTTGAAGAGCTGGAAGCGCAGGCGAAACTAGTGGTAAAACAGCTCAGGGAAGCGGGGGTAAAGAAAATAATTGCCCTCACCCCCCACTCCGCCGAGGCCTTTCAGCAAGTGTACCCACAGTTTGTTGACAGCTCTGGCTTTGAGGTCACTACTTATGTCAGTATTGTAGCCGATACCATAAAAAAGCTGGGAACCAGGCTGTCACTGCCCGAACCGCTATCCGTGACTATTCATGACCCCTGCCACCTGGCCAGGTCGCTTAAAATAACCGAGGCACCCAGAGATGTCCTGCAAGCTATTGCTAACCTGGAAGTCAGGGAGACGCAATTTAATAAGGAGCTAACCGGTTGCTGCGGAGCACCCTGTGAAACGATATTCCCTGAACTCTCCGAGTTGGTGGCCAACAAGCGTGTTGAAGAGCTTGCCGCTACCGGTGCCGAAGCGGTAGTGACGCTATGTCCCTACTGCTACGCAAATTTGAAGAGAAGCATAGATGCAACCGGTACCAAGTTAAAAGTGGTTGACTTCATAGAGATTGTCTACCAGGCGTTGGAGGCGAGTAATGCCGGAGCCTAAGCAGATATTTGAGGGATATTATAGTGACCTTTTGCGCAGCGCTCATAGCGACAAGATGGCGCTGGGGCTTTTCAGGTCGGTAAATGCCTTCAGAGCGGGGAGAGCCAAAGCTCTGGAGAGATTTCCACACACGGTTAAATTAGCCGAGGAGGTAAAAAAGCTCAAGGAAGACTGCATAGGTCGTATGGGTGAACTCGTTCAAAAGGCTACGGAAATCCTGGAAGAGAATGGTGCGCAGGTGCATTACGCCAAAACAGCAGATGATGCCTTGAAAACTATTGGTGAAATAGTTGGCTCAGGCAAGGTAATTGTATCCGGGAAAACCCTCACCGGGGACGAGATAGGGCTAAGGGAACACCTTGAAAGCCTGGGGAATGAGTACTGGGAGACTGACTGCGCCCAGTTTATACAGCAGCTTCGCAGAGAAAAGCCCATGCATTACGTATATCCATCGCTTCATATAACCCGGGAGGAAGTAGCTGAGCTACTGACCAATCTACTGGGTAGAGAGATACCCCCTGACATACCGACGGAGATAAGGACGATAAGAGAATTTGTTCGGGCCAAATATTTTAAAGCGGATATCGGGATTAGTGGTGGTAATGTCCTGGGAGCAGATACCGGTTCAATCTTCCTGCTTGAGAGCGAGGGTAATATCCGCATGTCAACCACGGTGCCCCCGGTTCATATCGCTTTGATCGGGATTGAGAAGGTCGTTCCCACCCTTCACGATGCCTTTAATGTAGCCGAGGTAGTCTGGCGGTACGCTGGGTTTACTATTCCGCTGTATGTAAGCTTGATTAGCGGTCCCAGTGGTACCGCCGATATTGAGTGCACCCTGATTCACGGCTCCAGCGGCCCGCTGGAACTCCACGTTATCTTCTTGGATAACGGGCGCACCGAACTTGCCAAAGACCCTATTCTAAAGGAAGCTTTGCGCTGCATGAAGTGCGGTGCCTGTCTTTTTGAATGTCCGGTTTTTGAGCTAGCCGCCGGATATTATGGTGGGCACGGCTACTTTGGCGGACTGGGAGCAATTCTAACCGCCTATATGAGTGGCGGCTTTGACCAGGCAGCGCCTATTGCCTATACCTGCCTCAGATGCGGACGCTGTACCGAGGTCTGTCCCCAGCAAATAAACCTCGCCAACCTCATACCAGAATTAAGACACCGAATCACCGGCATGGCTAAGAGATAAATCGGGGAATGCCATATTATGACGAAGTACACTGAAGTTGAACTTCCTTATGGAGATTCTTTTCTAAAAGCAAAGGTGCCGACTAAAAACTTGTCTTATATTCTAAACTCCAAATACATAAAAGGTCTTGAAGATGAGCAGGGTGCCATAACCAGCAGTCTGAGAGACCCGATAGGACGTCCTCCCCTTTACGATTGTATCAATAAGAATGATAAGGTTGTGGTACTGGTCACCGATAATACCAGACCCTGCCCTGATGACCGTCTGCTTCCTCCCATACTGGCTGAATTAGAGCGAAAAATACCCATAGAGAATATAACGATAATTGTTGCGGTTGGCCTCCACCCACCCCTAACTGAGCCACAGTTGGTGAAAAAACTGGG
>Ga0307380_10008896_pt1 | contig 12815 bp, 10 predicted proteins | sample UN3MG_FD_202239 | JGI IMG/M metagenome (GOLD analysis project Ga0307380, IMG submission 202239) | Soil microbial communities from Risofladan, Vaasa, Finland - UN-3 | ecosystem: Environmental > Terrestrial > Soil > Coastal area > Acid sulfate soil | place: Finland: Risofladan, Vaasa | collected... | reverse complement strand
GACGTTGTCTTCCAGCAGGCCCAGGTGGAAGTCGAAGATGCCGGCCGCCTCCTGTCCGATCCGCTCCACGGTGCGGGCGCGCAGGTCGAGTATCTCCTTCTTGGAGACGTCGGCGGCCTTGCGGAGCCGCGCCAGCTCTGCCTGGGCGCGGTCCACGGGCACGTGCCGCTGTGGGATATCGAACTCCTCGGTATCCATCACGACGGCGGGCGCTATCGCCACCCCGGGTGAGACCCCTATGCCCTTCTTGATCTTCATTGTGCCTCGGTTCGCCGGCTCCCGTCGCCCTGCCGGGTGGGTCAGGCTTCAATGGACGGGATTTTCTCATCCCCGCCCAGCTCGCCGAAGCCTTGCTCGACGAGCTCGGCCAGCGAGGTGGTGGCGGGCTTGGCATCGCTGCCGTCGGCGGTGATCGTCAGGGTGGTTCCATTCACCGCCGCCAGGCGCATCACCGACATGATGCTCTTGGCGTCCACCGACAGCACCCCGTTGGATACCTCGATGCGGCTGGTGTACTGGTTTGCCAGCTCGACGAACTTCATCGCCGGTCGGGCGTGAAGCCCGTATTTGTTGATGATCCTGACGTCTCGCGTGATAAGGGGCAACTCGATATTCCATCCGTCCCCGCGGCGGAAAGGCTGCCTAGCCCAGCAGCTCGTCCGCTTCGCGGATAAGATCGATGATTGCCTCGGCGGTCTGGCTCTGGCGGAGGAACTTGCGGAAGATGTCCCTCTGCACGTGCTTGAAGATCGTCTCCATCGCCTGGAGGTGCTCGTCCGGATTGTCTGGGCTGGACAGCAGCAGGATCACCGAATACACGGGCTTGGCGTCGAGAGAGACGAAGTCGATGCCTTCGCTGGAGCGCCCGATGGTGCCGATCGGCTTTTTGATGCCCTTGAGCTTGGCGTGCGGCAGTGCCACCCCCTTGCCGATTCCGGTGGTCGCTTGTGCCTCGCGGCTCAGGATCGCCTTCGTGATCTCCTCTACGTTCTTCTTGGCGATGGCGCCCGCGGAGGCCAGCGCCTGCACGAGCTCTTCGACGGCCTGGTCGCGCGTCTTGGCCTGTAGCTCCGGGATAATTGCATCGGTTACCATGATGTCCGCCAGCTTCATGAGTTGCTCCCAGCGTTTCTGTAGGGCCCGGCTCGATAGCCGCCAGGCAATCTATCTCATCGGCGCCGGCACCGCCAGAGGCAACCGTTGCGGGCAAGGGTCGGCGATCACTATCAGCTCGACTGCTCCGTGGACTCGCCGTGGGGCGGCTTCTGGTGGTCTCGAACCCGATCCTTGTGCCGGCGGACTTGCTCTTCGAGCTTGTGAAGGCACTGGTCAATGCACGCGTACATGTCCTCGTGCCGATGGCTGGCCACGAATATGCTCTTCCTGCGGGCAGTCGCAACGGCCTCCACCATGGGCATGTCCGCGTCCATCCCAAGGATCACCTCCACGGACTGGAGGCTGCCAAGATAGCGCGGGAGCTTGGCGATCCTTGACTCCACGTGCTGACGCATCGCGTCGGTCACTTCCACGTGCCTGGCATGCACGGATACCTTCACGGGAGGGTCTCCTTCCCAGAAGCGGCCGGTCGGCCGCCGAGCGATGAAGCAGGAAACAGTCTAGCTTCGGCGCGCCGGCTACGTCAAGTGACTTGACAGCGCCGGGGGGCTTTGCGTAGCAATTGCGGTTCTGTGGCTTCTGCGTTTGCAGCAGGCCTGTACCTGTAGGCTTCGCCAGTTAGGAGAGTCGCGGCGGTGAAGATATTTGTGGTCAATTGCGGCAGCAGCTCCATTAAGTATCAGCTTTTCGACATGACCGATGAGTCCACGCTTGCCCGGGGCCTGCTGGAGCGGGTCGGCGGGCCGGAAGGGCGACTCGTCCACACCGCCCGGGGCACCACACACCAGGCGCCGGCGCAGGCCTGCGACCACACCGAGGGCATGAAGGTTGTCCTCGACGCCTTGGTGGACGCCAGGTTCGCTGTGCTCAAGGACATCGACGAGATCGACGGGGTAGGCCATCGGGTCGTGCACGGGGGCGAGCAGGTGACCGATTCGCGGAGCATCGACGGGGAGCTCCTGAAGGTGATCCGTCGCTACGCCGAGCTGGCCCCGCTGCACAACCCGCCCAACCTGATGGGCATCGAGGCGGCGATGGCGGCCGTGCCGGCTGTTCCCCACGTCGCCGTCTTCGATACGGCGTTTCTGGCTACCCTTCCCCCAACAGCCCATCGCTACGCTGTGCCCGAGCAATGGTACGCTCAGCATCATGTCCGAAAGTACGGATTCCACGGCACCAGTCACCGCTACGTTACGCTTCGAACGGCCGAACTGATAGGCAAGGACGTCGACGGGGTTAACCTGATCACCGTTCATCTGGGGAATGGCTGCTCGATGACCGCGGTGGCCGGCGGCAGGGCCGTGGACCACTCCATGGGTATGACGCCCCTGGAGGGGCTTGTCATGGGCACCCGGTGCGGGGATCTGGACCCGGCTGTGCCGCTTCACATGGTCTCGGTCGGGCTGACTGTCGAGCAGGTGGACGAGGCGCTGAACAAGGCCTCCGGGCTGCTCGGCGTCAGCGGGCTGAGCAATGACATGCGCGATCTGGTGGCGGCCGCCGCTGAGGGCAATCCCTCCGCCGGACTGGCCGTGGACATGTTCGTGTACCGGGTGGTGAAGTACATTGGGGCGTACTACACGATCCTGCCCGCCCTCGATGCGGTGGTGCTGACAGGCGGCATCGGGGAGAACTCCGTGCCCATCCGGGCCGAAATCTGTAGCGGCTTGGCCAGGCTCGGCGCCCGTCCCGATCGGCAGCGAAACGAGAGAACTGTTGCCGGCGCCGCCGGGCCGATCACCACTGACGATTCGCCCCTGCCCGTGTGGGTCGTACCCACCAACGAGGAGTTGATGATCGCCCGGGATACCGCCTGCATCGTCGCCGGACGAAGCGCGAACTGACCCGCCCGAAGCAGATTTCCTTTGCCAAACCGCCGCCGCCGGCCGTAGAATCACAAGGTCTCAACTGGCTGCAAACTCAATCCAGGGAAGGAGCGGCGAGTCATGCGCACAGACGTCAAGATAGGGATCACGGCCGTCCTGCTTTTCAGCGTCGCGGCTCTGCTTTACTTCGTCGTAAGCGGAGAGCACAGCAAGCAGCCACCGCCCAAGAAGGACCTTCGCATCGCCAAGACAGACTCCAACACCGGTCTGTTCGGCTCGCCGGGCACGCCCAGGCGCCCGATCTTCTCGAGTCCGCGCGGGGAGCCAAACCAGTCCGCGCCTCCCAGCGGCCATGTCGATTCATCCGTTACGCCGCCCGGGCCTTCCGGGCAGGTGAGCGTCGAGACGGTGGAGCCGGCCAAGAGCGGTGACGATGTCGGCCTGTCACCTCTGGTCAAAGCGACCGGTGCCGAGCCCGGCAAGTTCGAGCCGACCAAGTTCGAGCCTACCCGGCTCGACCTGGGCGGGTCGGAGGCTGTCGAGCCCGCGCGGACGAGTCTGGCACCTGAGGACACGCGGTTGCAGCCGGTGCCGATCGGGTCGAGCGGGCCGATACTGCCCGAGGCCCGCATTGTTGAGGAAGGCAGGCAGGCTGCGCCCTCGGGGCTGCCCGCCGGCGACCTTCGAGGCAAAGTCATCCGCAAGCCCGACGGGCGCAACTACTACATCGTCAAGGACGGTGACAAGGGATTCTGGGCCATCGCGGAGAAGGCTTACCGCGACGGAAGGAAATGGGACATCATCGCGCGGGCCAACCCGAAGGCGAACGTGCGCCTTCTTCAGCCGGGGCAGGAGATCTACATCCCGCCGCTCGTGGACGTATCGGACGCCAGCCCGATCGCGCTGGCGAAATCCTCCCGTAGCGGAACCCCTCAGGGCCGCTACATTGTCAAGGCGGGAGACACCTTCGAGCGCATCGCGGCCGGGCAGTACAAGGACCGGAAGCTCTGGCCGGCGATCGCCAAGGCCAATCCGACCGCCGAGCCACGCCGGCTTCGCATCGGGCAGGAGTTGATTCTGCCCTCACTGGAAGAGGCCCGGCGGTCGTTGGGCGGCGGCACCCCCGCGACGCAGCCCGCGGTGGCGAGGCGCGCTGCGCCTCGGACGATCATCGAGCCCGCGCCGACCAGGCCCGAAGCCAGCCGCGGTGGACGGGCGTTCGATTAGCAGACCAGGACGTTGAGGTTGTCAGTTGTGCATGACAGGTGGGGTGGTGGCCTTCCTGCCGGGACGGGACGGGGTCGGTCCCTGGAGACTGCAGGCGACAGGGCAAGACCTTCCCAGGGCGCAGTTCGGCAGGCGACTGACGGCGTGCGCAGGGGAGGGCGAAGCGGTTGGGGCTGGAGCGCTGCGATGGTAAGGAAAGGTCCGTTGCTGGCTCTGTTGGGCGCGTGGCTGCTGCTGGCTGGCGGCTGCTCCGATGCAGGGAACGGCGCCGATTCCCCGTCGCGTGTGGTCATACCGCCTCACGTGGCCGGCACCGTCGGTGAGTACGCCATCTACAACAGCGGAGCGCCACTGCCGGTGCAGGGGTACGGCCTGGTGGTGGGGCTTGGCACCAATGGTTCCAGGGAGGTGCCGGCTCACCTCAAGGAGTACATGGTGAAGTACCTGGCCCGGCAGGGGTTGGGATCGGCCCATCTGGGGTTGTCGCATTTGACACCGTTGAGGGTGCTCCAGGACCAGGACACGGCCATCGTCCTTTTGGGCAGCGCCATTCCTTTCGGCGCCCCGGTGGGCGCGCGCTTCGATCTGAACCTGACGGCACTGCCCAACACGCAGACCCGAAGCTTGCAGGGCGGCTTCCTTATGCCCACCGAGTTGCGGTTCGCCTGGCTTGGCCGATCGATGCCGGGCGGGCCGACCAAGATGTTGGCTGAAGGCGGCGGGGCCATCTTCGTTAACCCGTTCGTTGACCCAAACAACGACGCCGAGCTGGTCAAGTGGCGCGAAGGCCGCGTCCTCGGTGGCGGGCGTGTGGCCAGCGCCCATCCTGTTCGCGTACAGCTTCGCAGGCCCGACTACGCTCGCGCCGACCTCATCCGCAGGCGGATCAACGAGACCTTTCCGGGGCGGACCAAGGTGGCCAACGCCCGCGATCGGGCCACACTGGAACTGACGGTTCCGTCGAAGTGGCGAGATGACTACGAGCATTTCCTGAGGCTGGTGATGCGCATTCCGCTGGTATCGGGGGCGCGGCTGGAGTCGTACGCCCGGCGCACCATCCTGGCGATGGAGATGCCGGGGGTGGCGCACGACGAGCTGGGGCTGGTGCTGGAGGCCACGGGGCGTAATGTCGTGCCCCAGCTCAAGCGGCTGTACACCTCGCGCAACCGGGCGGCGGCCTTCTATGCTGCCCGCACCGGCGCGCGCCTGGGCGACCGGACGGCCGAGGAGGTCCTGATCCGTTTTGCCAGTGAGCGCTCATCTCTGCAGGTGCCTGCCATCGAGGAACTTGGCCGCCATCCGGACCTCCGAGCCGCCAGTGGAGCCCTCCAGGCCCTGTTGGACGACGAAAACAGCCGCGTCCGCATTGCCGCCTATGAGGCCCTGATGCGGCGCGGAGGGGCCTCCGTGATCACCCGGGTCGAATTGGACAACGGACTGAAGCTCGACCTGATAAAGTCCCGGCGCAGCTACGTGATCTACGCCACCCAGTCGATGGAGCCGCGGATCGCGCTCTTTGGCGGCGACATGATGGTTTCACATCCGATCTACTTCTCTACAGCGGACGAGTTAGTCACCGTCCAAAGCCGCGCGAAGGACACCAAGCTGCGCGTGTTCCGCAAGCTGCCCAACGGCCGGTTCAGCGATGCGCTTGAGTGCGATTTCGCTGCCAAGGCGCTGATCACACAGTTGGCTTCGAGGCCGAACCGGGACGAGGACGGCAACATGCAGGGCCTGGGATTGACGTACGGCCAGATGCTCAGCGTACTGTATCGGATGTGCCAGAGTGGCGACATTCGCGCCAAATTCAGCTTGCAACCGGCTCCGGTCATGTCGAGAATCCGCAGAGGCAGTGCCGGTGTCGGCCGGGCCGACGTGCCGGGCGAGTAAGCGCTACGGCGCCAGGGAAGGCGCGGCCGCGATGCGTTAAGGACAACGCCATCCGATGAAACTGAAGAAACTGATCCTGTCGGGCTTCAAGAGTTTTGCGGACCGGACGGAGTTCGATTTCCATGACGGCATCAGTTGCGTGGTAGGCCCCAACGGATGCGGCAAGAGCAACCTGGTTGATGCCGTGCGATGGGTCCTGGGGGAGCAGTCGGCCAAGTCTCTTCGCGGCTCGGAGATGCTCGACGTCATCTTCAACGGGTCGGCCACCCGTCGGGCAGCCGGCTCCGCCGAGGTGACGCTGGTATTCGACAACTCCCGGGGCGTGCTGTCGGCAAACGGCGCCTCAGGCGGGCCGCCGGACGCGATGGTGTCCGTGGGTCGGCGGCTGTACCGCAGCGGCGCCAGCGAGTACCTCGTCAACAAGGCGCCATGCCGGCTCCGTGATATCCGCGAGATGTTCATGGACACAGGCATCGGCACCGACGCCTACAGCATCATCGAGCAGGGGCGAGTGGAGGTGTTCCTCCAGGGCAGCCAGGAGGAGCGCCGCGCGGTGTTTGACGAGGCCGCGGGCATCAGCAAGTACAAGGCCCGCAGGAAAGACGCCGCGCGGAGGCTCGAAAGGGTCGAGCAGAACCTGCTTCGCCTCGGCGACGTGCTGGGCGAGCTGGAAAAGCAGTTGCGCTCCATCAAGTACCAGGCGGGCAAGGCCCGCAGCTACCAGCAGTACTCGCAGCGCCTCAAGGATCTTCGGTCGCTGTTTCTCCTTGCGCAGCATCACGGCCTGTGCTTGCAGCGTGGCGAGTTGAAGCGGAAGCTGGACGCGGCCAACGACAGCCTCGCGTCGATTCACACCTTGATCGACCAGTTGGAAGCCTCGCGAAGCGGCACCGAGGTCGAAGCGCTGGAGATGGAGAGGACCGCGCGGACGCTCCAGGCCCGCATCGCCGCCCTCGGCGGCGAGCTCACGACGCGGCAGGAGCGCATCGACCTGCTGACCGCCCGCGTGAAGGAGCTGGGCGAGCAGATCGTTGCCGGCGCCGCTCGGGGTGAGGAGCTGGAGGCCAAGATCGGCTCCTGCCGCCAGCAGTCGCAGGGCCGCCAGGAGGAGCTGTCCCAGATCGATCGGCGGACGGACGAACTGGCCGCCCGGTGCGAGCAGCTTCGCGGCGAGCACGCCGCGGGAGAAGCGGAGATAACTCGGCGACAGGAGCAACTGGAGGACGCCAAGGCCGGCATCATTGATCTGCTGCGGCGGACCTCCGAGCTGCATAACGAAATCCAGGCCCACAGCCTGAGGCGCCAGACCCTCGACGGTCAGAGAACTCGCCTGACGGGGCGGGCCGACGAGATATCCGAGTCGCTGGAGGCGATTCTTGTCGAGCGGACGGCCGTCGCGGGCCGCCAGGCGGAAACTGACGAGTTGATCCGCGAGTCGTCCACGAAACTTGAAGCCAACCGGCGGGCCGTCCGCGACCTGGCGGACGAGAACACCCGTGCCGAGCACTCGCTTGCCTCCACCCGCGAGCAGCGAGTGGCGCTCACCACTCGAATCGACGCCATCCGCGAGATGCAGGCCCGGCGCGAAGGCGTCGCCGAGGGCGTCCGGCGCGTGCTGGAAGCGCACCAGAGCGGCCGGCTGCCCGGCATCCGCGGCATGCTGGGCGAGCTACTGCAGAGCGACCTGGAGCACGCCGCCACGGTGGAGGCGGCGCTAGCCGGTACCGATCAGCTCCTCATCGCCGAGCGTTTCGAGGACTTCTGCGCAGCTCAGACGCAGTTGCACGAGCTGCTCGGCGAGTCGGGCTCGGTGGAGGTGCTGGCGCTGGACCGGCTGGGGGACCCGGACGACGATGCGCCGGGCCAGGTCGCGCCGCCAGGCGTGATCGGCCGCGTCATCGACTGGGTGCGGTTCGAGACGTGGGTCGCGCCCGTCGCCCGCAAGCTGCTGGGCCGTACGTTCGTTGTCCGGACGCTTTCCGACGCCGCCAAGGCCGCCCCAGCCGCCCCCCCCGGCAGCCGCGTCGTCACGACCGCCGGCGACGTTCTGGAAGCCGACGGTCGAATCCGCCTTGGCGCCGCCAATCGAACCGCCGGCGTCATCACGCGGCAGAGCGAGCTTATCGACCTTCAGCAGCAGGTCGTGCGGATCGATCCGCAGATAGAGCAGCTTCAGGCCAGGCGCCGCTCCATCCAGGCCGAGATGCAGCACCTTGACGAGCTCCAACACAAGATCCGCACGGTTGTCTACGAGGCCACCACCGAGCGCGGCGAGTGCCGTGCCCGGCTGGACCGTCTGGACGAGCGGCTCGCCGAGCTTCAGCGCGAGCGGCCCGTCGTTACCGATGACCTCAAGGACCTCGCCGCGCAGATCGCCGAGGCCTTCCGCCTGGAGGACCAGGCCAAGGCCGGCGCCGCTGAGCTGGAGGGTCAGAACGCCGAGCGGCAGCGGCAGACCGAGCAGCTCAACGAGCGGATCAATGCCGCCCGCGCGGGTCAGTCGCAGCTAACCGAGCGAATCACCGAGCTTCAGGTGGCCCTGGCCCAGGCAAGAGAAAAGAGGCGGTCGGTTGAGGAGGCCATCGAATCGCTGCGGCGCCAGGGCGATCAGATGCAGAACGACCTGACCGTTGTGCGGTCGGAGATCGACACCTGCCGCAGCCGTCGCGAGGAATCGCAGGCCGCCATCGACGTCGCCCGCGCCGAGTCAAATCAGCTTCACATCGACAAGCACTCGCTCGATCGCGAGGTGCAGGAGGTGGAGCAGTCGCGCGAGGGCCTGGCGGCCAAGCTCGAGGAAATCCGCAAGCAGCTCGGCGATCGCCGTGCCGCGGCGGAGCAGGCCGGCGAGCAGGTCAGCTCGCTGCGCATGGAGCAGGGCGAGGTCGACGTCCGCATCGAGAACCTCATCGCCCGCGCTTCCGATGAGATGCAGCTCAACCTCGTTGAGCAATACGGGACCTACGAGCACGACGAACAGCGCGACTGGGACGCCGTGGAGGCCGAAATCCGCGAGCTTCGCGGCAAGATCGAGAGGCTGGGCAACGTCAACCTCGACGCCATCGTCGAGCAGGAGCAGCTCGAACAGCGCAAGGCGTTCCTTGATGAGCAGTTGGCCGACGTGACCTCCTCGCGCGACCAGCTAAACGACCTGATCCGGCGCATCAACAGGGAAAGCCGGGAGATGTTCACCAAGACGTTCGAGGCCATCCGCCAGAACTTCCAGGAGCTGTTCCGCAGGCTGTTCGGCGGCGGGCGGGCCGACGTGTATCTCCTCGACGAGGAGGACGTGCTGGAAAGCGGCATCGAAATCGTCGCGCGCCCGCCGGGCAAGGAGCTGCGGAGCATCTCGCTGCTGTCGGGCGGGGAGAAGGCGATGACGGCCGTTGCGCTGCTGTTCAGCATCTTCCGCACGCGGCCAAGCCCGTTCTGCCTGCTGGACGAGGTGGACGCGGCCCTGGACGAGGCCAACAACGAGCGATTCAATCACCTGGTCGAGGAGTTCGTCGGCGCCAGCCAGTTCCTCATCATCACCCACTCCAAGCGGACGATGAACATGGCCGACGTGCTGTACGGCGTTACGATGCACCAGCCGGGCGTCTCCAGCCGCGTGTCCGTCCGCTTCGAGGACGTCGGCCGCAGGCTCGACCACGAGCCGGTGTCGGCAGGCGCGTAGCGCATTTCCGTTGCGGATCCCGATTGAAGATTGGGCAAAGCGGGTCGCGGATTGCCGCCCGACGCGCCCGCTGGCTGGCCGTTTGGCGGAGCGCCCCGCGTTTTACCCCTTGTCAAAACCCCCGGTGGGTGGTTCATAATGGAGTCGACGGGGGTCCAGGCGAGAGGAAAGGAGAGTACAGTGAACGCCAGACTCAAGGGAAGTACAGGTTCGGTGCGCGCACCCGAAGAAGGAGTCGTGTTGTGCCGCGGGGAGGCTGAACACCTTCGCGCGGCCCTTGAGCAAATGGACTTGCTTCTCGCCACGCGGCAGATCGACGTGGGGCTGCACTATCTGGTCGATCTGCTGCGCCACCTGCGGTTCCTGAAGCGCAGCGTTGCATAGGGACCCCAACGAGTCGCGCGCCGGCGGCGGCGCATTTTATTGCGCCTCGCCGCCGGGCCGCTCTCACCAGACCGGCCGGCTGGCTGCCCTGGAAAGCCGCTGTCTCAGCTTGCGGATTGCCTCGGCCACTGCCTGCCGCACGGACGGGCTGGGGTCTTCAGGGGCCTGCTCCAGATATGGCAGCGCTTCAAGATCGCCCAACTCCCCCATAGCCCTGGCGGCGGCGGCCCGCACAGCGGTGTCGCGGTCCTCCAGACGCTGGCTAAGCCTGATCACCAACGTTGGATCTCCCCTGCCCCTCGCCACGAGCGCGCGGATCGCCGCCATGCGGACCATCGGATGCGGATCGCCCAGGCAGTCGGTGATGGCTGGCCTCACAGGGGCCTTGCGGTGCGCCCGAAGCGCATTGACAGCCTGATAGCGAACCGCGGGTGCGGGGTCCCTGGTGGCCGAAACCAGCTTTGACGAGTCGGCAGCCGCGCCGACCCTTCCCAGCGCGGCGGCGGCCGTCGCTCGAACCCGATGATCCGCGTCTTCCTTGAGCAGTCGATACAAGGCCGGCGAATGATATGCCCGAGCGCTCAGCGCCCCGGCTACAGCCAGGCGGACCTCGGCGTCTTCGTCGCGGCTGGCCCGGCCGAGGGGGTCCCACTTCTCATAGACGGGCAGCTCGCCCAGCGCAATGGCGGCGGCCGCGCGAACCCGCGGGTCGCGGTCCATCTCGATGGGGTCCTGGAGCAGGTACGCCAGCGGCGTGAATGCCTTCGGCTCCCCGGTCTTGCCGAGCGCCTCAGCGGCGGTCGCACGCACCCGGCCGTCGGTGTCCTTCAGGGCCATGAGCAGCGGCTTGGCCGCGGCCTTACGTCGAAGCTCGCCCAGCTCCTCGGCCGCCTCGGCCCGGGCGTCGGCGTCGCGATGGGCCAGCATCACGACCACCGAGTTGACGAAGGCGGCCTTCAGACCCGACGGTGCGTCGTCGGGCAGCTTCTCGGCGGCCTCCTTTGCCACCGCGCGGGCGGCATCGCCCCTCGCCGTGATACCCGTGAGCTGCGCATTGCCGCCGCAGCCGGCGACCATGCACAGCCAGCTCGATAGCGCCAACGCGGCCGTCACGCGATGACCTAAGAGCCTATCCGAATAGCCGGAGGCCCTTGGGTACGACAGGCGTCTCGCCTGTCGGCGCCGGGCGTTTGCTGAGATTTCGGCAGGCGGGACGCCTGCCGTACCCGTTATTCGGATAGGCTCTAAGCGGTTCATTCATAGCCCCCGGCGGGAATGTCCCACCATGCCCGTCGGGTGGTCGGCGGGGGGTGCCTTTTGCTGATCTTATCGATAGCCTCCGCGGCCAACTGGCGGACGGCGGGATCGGGGTCCTGCAACATGCTCCTGAGTTGGTGCAGCGCGCGCCGGTCGCCGACTTGCCCCAGCTTCCGCACGCCGGCGGCGCGGATGCTCGCCAGTTCGTGATCCAGCAGCCAGACGGCCTGAATCCACTCGATATCCGGCACAGGTCTGTTGGGGTCCCACTGAGGCGGCGGCGCCGGCACACTATCCAATCCCAATGCCCTCATGGCCTCCTCGGCCACGCGGCTGTCTGCGTCGTGCAGGCGACGCCAGAGCACATCCCGCGTGGAGGGGCTGTCGGTGCACTGGCCAAGGGCCCGGACGGCCACACGCCGGACCATCGCCGAGGAGTCATCCGTCGCCAGGACAAGCTGCTGGATGGTATCGCGGTCGTTCGCCCCCGCCGCACCCAGGGCGCCCGCGGCGGCTGCCCGGACTTTTGCGTCCCGGTCGGTCGTCAGCATTCTCGCAAGGGCTCCGTGGTGGCGCCTGCGCATGCCCAGAGCCCTTGCCACCGCCACTCTGACCGCGGCGTTTGTGTCTTCGGCGGCCCGACCAAGTGGGTCCCAGCGTTCGTAGTGCGACATTCGCCCCAGTGCGATGGCCGCCGCCGCGCGGACACGAGGATCGGGATCGATATCGATCGGGTCTTGCAGAAGGTAGGCTATGGGCACGAAGGCCTTGTGGACGTCCAGGTCGCCCAGCACCTCGACGGCCATGCTGCGTACGGTCGGCTCGGGGTCTTTCATGGCCGCAAGCAGCGGCTCGGCTGCCGCCTTGCACCTGGATTCGTCCAGCTCCTCGGCGGCCCTGGCCCGGGCGCTGGCCTCGTGGTGGGCCAGCATCACGACCACCGAGTCCACGAAGTCGCTCCTCACGTCGGCCGAGGCTTCGTGCAGCTTCTTGGCGGCCACCTCCGCCATCGCGCGGGCGTCGCCTTCGCTCATCGGCCCGCCGTGAAGACGGCGACCACCGGCGCGATCGCCGCCACGATCGCCGGCGCGATCGTCTGTGCGGTCGCCGCCGCGCTTGCAGCCCAACTGCGCGCAGGCCACAGCCGCGCACAGAACCAACACAGATGCCTTCGTGCTCCGTCCCATGATCTTCCTATGGGATATCCCCGCCGGCCCCGGCGGTCAAGCGCGTGCAGCCGGCGGTTGCGGACCCGCCGGCGGCCGCTACAATGCCCTGCGGAAAGGCGCCCGACTCATGGAAGTGCAACGATCCGAACGGCTGAGCAAGCTCCCGCGTTATCTCTTCGCGGGCCTGCGGCAGAAGATCGCCGCGGCGCGGGCCGCCGGCGCCGAGGTGATATCCCTGGGCATCGGCGACCCCGACACGCCCGCGCCCGA
>Ga0307380_10008895_pt1 | contig 12815 bp, 21 predicted proteins | sample UN3MG_FD_202239 | JGI IMG/M metagenome (GOLD analysis project Ga0307380, IMG submission 202239) | Soil microbial communities from Risofladan, Vaasa, Finland - UN-3 | ecosystem: Environmental > Terrestrial > Soil > Coastal area > Acid sulfate soil | place: Finland: Risofladan, Vaasa | collected... | reverse complement strand
CAACATTTGGCTGATGGTAGTGGGGGTTTTATTTACATTGGGAATGGGTTTGGAGCCATTGTAGATAGGATGTCTGTTATCACTGCGGCTTTCTTGCGTAACTACATTGATGCACGTATGCTTACCATCAAAGAGGTTACTGATGGTGACAATGCGCTTGAGCCTACAGTTTTACTAGTGCCTGACTTTCATACACTGTTTGCTACTACTGGGTCCCCTTTACCAGCATGGCAAATACAGACTTTGTACAGCATTATTTTGGGACGGTACATGGCAAGGAAGATCAGTGTTTTGTACACTGAGAATTTCAAGGTGCTTAAATCAGTGTATGGGTCTGAAATGTACACCCTTCTTAAGGCTCATTGGTCTGGGTTTGAGAATAAAAAAGAAGCAGACAAATGACAGTCGGATTATCTTTGCTAGCCTCTGTACTAGAGGCCAAGGACCTTTCGTCCTATTACTCTTTGAGCTTGGATGAGAGGTTCTTTTTTGGTGAAGAGCTAGCCTTGTATAAGTTGATACAGAAGCATGTATTAAATTACCACACCCTCCCAGATGCCAGTACAGTAACTAGTTCTTTTGGTCCTTTGGTGAAAGCTCCAGAGCCTCCAAAGTACTATTTGGATCAGGTGGAGGAGAGGTACTCACACAGGCGGCTTAACTCAGCATTGTCTGAGTGCAATGGGTTGCTCAAAGAGCAAGATGTTTGGACAGCAACAAATGTTCTAAGTGAAACCCTGTCCGACATTAAACGTATCAAGAACCGTAATGCGTTATTGGATTTTTCTGCTGATGGTTTAGACCACTTCAGTAGTAGCCTGTTAGAAAAGTTATCTGATGATGGTTCAGGGGCGGTCTACACAGGTTGGTCTAAGGTTGATGCGGGTGGGGGATTAAAGGGCGGGGATATCCTCAGCATCATTGGTAGACCGGGGATGGGTAAGACTTACTCATTACTCCACATGGCTGACCGGATCATGCAGGAGCAGAATCGTAGGGTGCTACTGGTATCCATGGAGGTTAAGCTACCTGAGTTAGCCGATAGAATTACAGCAGTACATTCCCATGTACATGCAGGGCACGTAAAAATTGGGGACCTAAGTAGCACAGAGAAAGCAAAGATTGAGCAATCCCTACTAGAGTTACAGTCCAACGATGGTAGGTTATGGTTACTTGATGGTAATTTGAATGCCACTGTAGAGCAGATCTTCTCTTTCGTTTACCAGTTGTCTCCCCACGTATTGATTATTGATGCGGCCTACCTGTTGAAGCATGCTGATAGGCGGCTAAACAAGTTTCAGCGTGTAGATGTAAACTTAGAGGAATTGAAGACCCTAAGCAGTCAATACAATATTCCAGTCCTACTGTCCTACCAGTTTAATCGGGAAGGGCAAAAGAAAATGAACAAGTCTAAGGACAAGGATAAGGAAGAGGCAAAACTTGAGGACATTGCCCATAGCGATACTGTGGGTCAGATATCGAGCATTGTACTTGGGCTGTTTGATAGGGATTCGATAGAGACAGTGCAATCCCGTAAAGTGACAGTGTTAAAAGGGCGTAATGGGGAGACAGGTGAGTTCCAGATATGGTGGGATTTTAACAAGATGGACTTTTCAGAAATGCCGGATCAAGGAGTGTTGTTAGAGAGCTTGAAGTTCACTTGACAATTTCTAAGTTTGTGGTATTATAAGTTTTACGCAGGTTTCTCTGTGGAGAGTAACAGCCTTCCAAGCTGGCAAAGCGAGTTCGACTCTCGCAACCTGCTCCAAATTTTCTAAAGGAGTGGAACATGTCAGTTACTGTAAAATTGAAGTCAGGTACCAAGAGCAAGCCTAAGACAGATCAATCTGTGGTATTGCAAGCCCGCGTTGAGAGGGCCTACAAGCTCAAGCAAGAGTTAGATGCTGCTAAGGCAGTAGATAAGGAGTACAAATCGATCCTGAGCGATTTTAGGGGCCTTACAGAGGATTCTGACCCAACAGTTCCTGTTACCTTTGTCGGGACTGACCATAAATTGGTGCTTTCTGAGTGCCCTTTGGAACGTACCATCGTAAGCAATGACAAGGTGATTGAAATTCTTGGGACCAAGGTATTCCAAGAAATTGCTAAGGTAACCCTTAAGGATCTTGAAAAATACCTAGTTCCTGAAGAGCTTGCTAAGGTGGTTTCGGAAGATCGTACTGGTACACGTAGAGTTACTTTTGGCGATGCATGAAAATAGAAACCATCACTAACTTTCTACAAGCTGTAGGGAGTACTGGGATTAGTGTTGGTGGGGAGTGGGTAAAGGGGAGTTGCCCCTTTGCCCCGTATCAACATGCATCCGGTCGAGATACACACCCTTCTTTTGGGATAGTGTTAAAGGCTCCCCATGGGTACCATTGTTATGCTTGTGGGGCCAGAGGTAAGACCATCGATTCATTAGTAGCAGAGTTAATGCATAACCATGCAAAACTCCCCAATAATGTAGACCTTGCTCGTGCAATTAATTGCTTAGAGGATGATGATAGTCTTTTGTATGAGCCGTCTGAGTGGAAAGAGCCCATGTACCTTAACGAGATTACCGTTAAGTTTTGGCCCGAGCAGTACTTGAGCTTGTTTTCTAAGGCTATCGATATCCCGCGTGCTGTAATGTATTTGCGGAGTCGGGGCCTAACCAAAGCTACCATCAACAAGCTAGATATGCGGTATGACCATGGTAAGGATTTGGTATGTTTCCCGGTCAGATTTCATACCGGGGAGCTTGTTGGTATGCGTGGGCGTGCTGTAGAGATTACAGAGGGGTCCTTAAGATATTATGATTACAAGTATGGTGGGGTAACAAATACCGCTAATACATGGCTAGGGGAACATGCGATTGATTGGTTACAGCCCATTGCTGTAGTTGAAGGTCCATTTGACTATGCGGTTGTAAGTCAGGTGTACCCTAATGTGCTTTGTGCGTTGGGGGCATCCATTAGCAATAACAAAGTACGTAGGTTGGATGCAGCGGTAAAGTTGTTCCTATGGTTTGATAATGATGATGCGGGTAAGCATGCCGCAAATTACGTCAAGCTTAAGGTATCTTGTGCTTGTACCATGGTTCCCTACCCAGAAGGGGTTAAAGATCCTGGGTCTATGACCAAGAAGCAAATAGAGGTTGCCTTAGCTCCATTTTTAGCTTGACTAAGGATTGTGGTTTTAGTAGCATTTCGTACCCCTAATGATAGGGGCATTTAAGTCCAAGGAGACTAAACATGGCATTAACTATACATAAGTCTGCTCCCTCAGTTGCGTCAAGCCCTGCCCCTAAAGTGTCCAAGAGTTGGATGAAAAGGGGAGACGCTTCAGCCCAAATGATGGCAGAAGAAGAGAGTAGGATTAAAGATCTAAAGAACAAGTCTTTTAGGTTCTGGTTGAACAAAGGAGAGGAAGCACGTATTACTTTTATTGATGGTACTTTGACCCCCAAGGGGCTATTGGATATTCTCACGTACCGTGAGCATCATATTCAGTTGAATGGTAAGTGGGGGAACATGTATCCCTGTGTAGCTGAAAATGAATCTTGTCCTTTGTGTGTAGCCGGGAACAATCCATCGATTGTGGGGTTGCTTACCGTAATTGACCACAGAGAGGTTATCGGCAAAAAGGCAAAGTATCCTTATACCCGTAAGCTGTTTGTTGCGAAGTTGGGTACTCTTAAAATCCTACAGCAGTTGGCGTCTAAGCGTGGGGGTTTGGTTAACTGTACATTTGATGTATCCAGACAAGGCGAGCAAGCTCCTAATGTTGGGGATGTGTTTGACTTTGTTGAACGTAGGGACCCCAAGACTTCTAAAACTGCATTTGTCCGTAAGGATGCTCAAACCGGGAAAGTCATTACCCTGTATACCCCGATTGATTACTCCACTGAGATTAGGTACTACACCGCTTCGGAGTTGAAAGCTTTGGGGTTTGGTGGGGGTATCGGTGGGGAGAGTGCATTACAGGATAACGTTGATGGTGGTGATGCAGATGATGGGAAAGACCTATGACCGATAAAAACCCTTTAGATGTACAGGTAGGTGGGGACCATTACAAAAGTATGCCTATACAACCTGTAGAGTTTAATTACGTAAACAACATTCCCTACATTGAGGGCACAATAATTAAGTACGTTTCTCGGTGGAGAAGTAAGGGGGGTATACAGGATCTAGAAAAGGCTAAGCACTTTATCGATCTTTTGATAGAGTTAGAAGCTAAGTACAAGAAGGAAGAGAAGCCTCTTAAAAAGGCTATAACTATTGGGTCTTTACCTGATAAAACAGAGGTACTTCCCGTTGCAATGAACATGGCGCATATTGATGCTATTTAATCCTTCTACATTGAAGGTAGATGTGAAAGCGCACTGGATAGCGGGCATGGCTTTGATAGACTGCCCCCTATCCTATCGTGCCAGCATGGTACTTAAAGATCGGTACGACAATCCTATTAGTCTGTATGAAGATACGGGGTCCGAGGATCAAGTATTGGTTCCTATTAACATGATTCCTCGCTATCACAAAGATTACAGGGTTAATCCGAGAATTTCTTATAGCGTTAGCAAGAAATTTCCTGCTAGGAATAGTACTCAAAAACGATTAGTACAAGAATCCTCTGACTTGCTTTTGTCGGGGGTTAACCATGTGCTTAGGGCGAGTACAGGTTTTGGCAAAACATGGTGTGGGCTACAGATAGCAGCAAAGTTGGGGCTTAAAACTTTGATAGTGGTAACCAAGGAGGATTTGTTAGAGCAATGGGAACGGGATGCAAAGAAGTTTTTGGGGCTCAAGGATGACCAAATAGGTATCATTCAACAAAAGAAGTGTCAGTATGGTAGGGATTTTGTTATAGGCATGGTTCATTCCCTGGCTGAGTCCGGTAAGTATCCTTTAGCTATGAGAGAGGCGTTTGGATTAGTAATATTTGATGAAGTTCATCGTATGGCTGCTCCTACTTTTAGCACGGTAGCGGGGCTGTTTTATGCTAGGTATAGATTAGGGTTAACGGCTACCCCTACTCGATCCGATGGTGCAGAGTTTTTAGTTGAAGCCCATATCGGTAAGGTCCAGGTAACGGGAGACTTGATTAAGGAGAGGCCCAAAGTTATTCCCCTGGTAACAAATTGGAAACCATCGAAAAGAGTGTGGTACACCCCTGGTAAGTTGGGGGCTTTAATTAGCAACATGGCAAAGGACCATGAAAGAAATGCCCGAGTTGTCAAATGGGCTGTTATGGCCTACAATAAGGGTAGGAATATAGTTGTAATGTCCGATTTAGCGGTAGACAAGCATTTGGGTTTACTGCGGTCAATGCTTATTGATGATGGCATACCAGACCAAGATATAGGTTATTATGTTGGGGGTATGAAGGAGTCAGAGAGGCTAGAGTCTAAATCTAAGAGGATTGTGTTAGCTACTTTTGCCATGTGTGCTGAGGCTACGGACGTACCTCAGTGGGATACGTTAATCATGGCTACACCTAGAGCCAACATAGTGCAATCAGTGGGGCGTATATTGAGAGAGTGTGCAGGTAAAAAACAACCTGTTGTTGTTGACTTTGTAGATGGCAAAGTGGATATTTTACGTGGGTATTATCTAGCACGATGTAAACAGTACCGGTCCCCTTCTTTGGGGGCGGAAATAAAGCAGGGGTAAACGATGGGGTCTTTCACACAATGGTATGAGACGAATAAAGAAGAGTTTAACTCACAGCGGCAGGTCAGGTACAAGACGGATAAAGAGTACCGTGATAAGCAGAGGGGGTATGCTAGGTTATGGCGTAAGAGGCATGCTCATATAGTTAAACCTAAACCTAAAAAAACCCTATGGTCAATTAGTGAATTAGCTAGTGGAATTGGTTGTAGTGTTGAGGTCTTGAGGGTTTACGAGCGGCAAGGGTTGATACCCAGTGCTTCTGTAGATGGCAAGCATCGTAGGTATACTGCAAAACAGATTGAGTTAGTTCGGGTTCTGTTTGAGTACAGACAGGCTACTAACTACCATGAGTTGGGGTATAAGAAGGAATTGGATAAGATTGTTGCAGGTATTAAAAAGGAGTGGTGATCTCATGGCAATCAAGATAGAGAAAAAGGGTCCAGTGTCTACCGTGGCGGGTAATGTGACTATTACTGATAGTCATGGTGGGGAAACTAAAAGTCAGGTTAAATTGGGGAAGGTGGTAGAAGCCCCTGTTATGGCAAATGTGGGGGTTAGGTGTTCCAGGACTGTAAACCTGGGAGATTACAATTCTGTAAAGATTGAAGTATCGTTATACATACCTTGTCCGGTAGACGAAGCTGTAATTGATGCTAATTACGATTTTGTAATGGGTTGGGTGAATGGAAAGATGGAAGAGGTAACTTCTGAACTTAAAGGAGTGTGACACATGGCTACTAAGCAAAATGTAGGGCTTACTGATGAATTTAAGAAAGCTATCCTTAACAATGGGATAAGCAGCGTTAAAGCTAAGAATTTGAAGTTTGAGATTTATTCATACACAAAACCAACAGCAGCTACTCTTGTAGGGCAGGTAAAACTAGTAGTCTGGTTGGCGAATGGGGATGGGGGGGTAATTTGTACGTTATTTGATGGGTCTGTAGCGATAGGTAGTATGGTTACTCTTCTGGATTTGGACGAAGCTTTTACGGTTCACTTTAATGAGTAGCAAAGAGGTACTTGTAGGACTACAGAAGCAATATGGGCCAAGTATTGGCAAGATAGGTGGGGGGTATTATCCGGCTGGCCGTATACCTACAGGTATATTCCCTCTTGATTTGGCTTTAGGTGGGGGTTTCCCTAGAGCAAAAATGTCTATGATTTGTGGGCTGGAGAGTAGCGGTAAAAGTTTGATCTTGTACAAGCTGTTATCTCAGGTACAGTCCGAGGGCAAGGTTGCGGTGTTGGTAGATGTAGAGGGTAGCTATGACTTGGAATGGGCTACTCTTCTGGGGGTGGATACAAAAAAGCTGGTGTACATTTTACCTAGCACGGCTGAAGAAGCGATTGATGCTATTGATGGCTTTATGAATTCTGATGATGTGGGCATTGTGGGGTTGGATTCTATTGCAGCCCTATGCTCCCAAAATGAGGTTGAGAGTGCTGCAAGTAAGATGATTGTAGCTGGCGTATCCCAAATGATTGGTAAGCTATCGCGCAAGATTACTTCGGCTTTGAATAGGCAGAGGAGTTCCGGGTACATACCAGCCTTTATCTCTGTCAATCAGGTGCGGTATAAGGTGGGGGTGATGTATGGTAATCCAGAAGTGTTTCCTGGTGGGATAGGATTGATGTTTTACCATTCCCTCATTTTGAGGATGTATGGTAAAAACAAGATGGTGAAAGAGATTAGTTCTGAGGTTCCAGCTTTTAGAGAGATTAGCGGGATAGTGAAGAAGTCTAAGGTGCCAGTAGTTAGTTTGGCGTTTGAGTACGATATCTGTTTGGTGCCCCATGGTAAGCTGAATGTTGGGGATGTAGATGCTTGGAATACTGTTAGCAATTATGCTAAGAAGGTGGGGCTCATTTCTAAGACAGATAATGGTTGGAAAGCCATGGGTTCTGGATTCAAAACCTTAGAAGCGATGAAAGATCATTACTACGAAGATTCTATGTTTTCTTCTTCTCTTAGGTCGGAGTTGATTAAGGTCATTAAACCGGTACATAAGAATGTCGAATCCGTTTTTAAGAAGACTTGAGAAGCAAGGTAGGCAGGGGCATGGTAGGAAGGCTGAGAAGGCGTTTGTAAGAAAGGTTAGGCTAACCCCGGCATCTGGGGCTATGAGTGGGGCTAAGGGCGATGTGGTGACTCCAGAGGTACTAATCGAGGTTAAGTCTACGGTGCATGGTAGCTTGTCTGTGAAGAAGGAGTGGTTAGACAAGATTACTGGTGAGGCTATGGCAACTAATAAGATTCCTGCTCTTGCAATTAATTTCGTTACTGGGTCTGGTGAGCCTGTGTCAAATGGGGCATGGGTAGCGGTGCCAGTCTGGGCATTTACGGAGAGGTTTTGATGCAGTTTCTTAGGCAAGTTGGGGAAGAGATACTTTCAAAGCAGAGTTTGGTAAGTATGCTTCTGGAGGAGTTGGCGGGGTATAAACCTGCTAGATCGCACAAGACCATTCATGCCTCAGCCCTTACTAAACCAGAGGGGTTTTGTCCTAGAGAGTATGCGTTGCTTTATGCTACTGAAAAGTCATTACCCAAAGTTTTTGTTGGGGCAGCTATGCAGGTAGCTTTTGATAATGGTAATGCGTTAGCCGAGTTATGTAGAAACAGATGGTTAAAGAGTAGGGTTGTGGGCCATTGGGAGTGTTCGGAGTGTGGGCATGTACATAAATTTGCAAAGTTGCCTAAACGTTGTGTGGGTTGTGGTAGGCATAATTGTCTGGAATACAATGAGGTTAATTTTGTAGACCCTGTAACCAAGGCTAGTGGGTCCATAGATTTCTTTATAGACTTTGGTACTGGTAAGTTGATCATGGTGGAGGTTAAGTCCATATCCAAAGATGATTTTGCGGTCCTGGTGTCCCCGATGGGTGAGCATAGGGTACGTACTCAGGTGTATCTGGAGTTGATTGAGCGGGCTGGCGGGGAAAAGGATGGTATAGAAACTGCATTTGGGATTGTGTTATACATCAGTAAAGGGTATGGTAAGCATAATGAGGAGTTTGGAAAGGTGATACCCTTCAAGGAGTATAGGGTAGAGAAAAATAAAGCTTTTGCTACCCCATATCTAGACAGGGCGGATAAAGTGGAGCAGTATTTGACCAAAGGTGTTATGCCTGCGGGTATCTGTTCCTCGCCGTTAATTAAGCGGGCTAAGGCATGTTCTGTATGTGAAGAGTGTTGGTCGGGGGACTATCCAGCAGGTACTACTAAATAGCATGGGGTGTTATGGGTGTCTCTATTAAGCGTAGGAGTGCGGAGTCTGTGTTGGGGGTAGATCCATCTACGAAAACAGGTATTGTGGTGTTGGGTAAGGATGGTGAGGTTTTCTTCAAGGAGGAGTATGGGTCCGGGAAGGTTGAAGCGGGTAATTCCAAGAGTAGAATAGATCGGGCTTTAAGCCATGGTAAGAAAATACGGTCCATCATCGATATTTGGCATCCGGTGCTGATGGTGGTTGAGGGGTATGGTTACGCTAATACAAATACGTTGGCTTTGTTGGTGGAAATTGGGGCAGCTATACGGTTTTGTGCGGTACATAGGGAGGTTCCTTTTGTAGAGGTCCCCCCAAACTCTCTAAAGAAATTTGTTACTGGGAATGGGGTAGCTAAGAAAGATCATATGTTGCTTGCTACGTACAAGCGTTGGAAATTTGAAACAGAATCGGATAATGTGTGTGACGCCTATGGACTTGCAAGAGTTGGATGGTGTATTCTAGGTGTGCCTCCTGCTAATGCAGGGGAAAGAGAAGCAGTAGCCAAGCTGAAGTCTGGGAAGTAAAGACTAGGAGTGGTTTAATTTAACTGGTGAAGGAGTGTCGTAATGGCAAAAGGTAAATCAGGTGGGGTGACTATTACTCCCAAGACTATACAAGGTTCTGATGTATTTGTTGGTGTAGCTAAGGAAGTAGAAAGTTTGCCCAAGGAAAAAGCGTTTGACTTGGTTTCTTCGTTGATGGAAGACGTAGAGGCTAATCACTTTCGGTTGGGCGGTATCTTGGCCCACATTCAAAGTGAGTCATCCAAAGATGATGGTGAGGAGTGGTTGAACGGAGCGAAGAGCTTTAAGGAAGTTGTGGAGAATCAGTTCGGGCTGCATTATAGAAAGGCTATGTATTTGGTCGGCATTTATAAGGCCCTTATTGAGAAGCAAATTCCTTGGGAGTCGGTGTCTACTGTTGGGTGGACAAAGCTGAAAGAGTTGGCCCCTGTGTTGACCCCTAAGAATGTTGATGGTTGGGTCAAGAAAGCTAAGGCTGCAACTGTTATTCAGTTGATTGAAATGGTCAAGTCTGCCATGTCCAAGGGCAAGGGTTCTGATGCCAAGGATGAGACTAAACCGGCTATCTCCACTTTGACGTTTAAGGTTCATGAGGATCAGAAGGAAGCGATCCGTGAGGCTATTGACAAGGTTAAGGATGAGACTAGTACTGAGTTTGATTCAGTAGGGTTGTTTAATCTGTGTCAAGGGTACCTTGGTAATTCCGTGACTGTTAATGTCGATGAAACGGAAGTTGATGAAGTTAAACCCAAGGGTAAGGCTAAGAAGGTTGACGCCTCATCTATGGCAGATGTCATGAAGGAAATGGGTCCAGAGAAAGTTCTGGAGATTTTTGGGGAAGTGTTCCCAGAGGTCGATGTGAGTGTTTCAATGTAATTATTTCTGGGTCTAACGAGAAGGGGGCCTTGTGCCCCTTTCTTCATTTTTGGGGGAGTTATGCCTGTAAAGATTGTAAAAAGAGGTACCTCAGATCCTCCTGTGTCTGCATCTAGTTATATGTCTGGGGATATTAAGGTAGATGGGTGTTTGGTGTGTGCAAAGCTTGATTTTGGTGATGAGCGGGGGGTTACTAAGTTCTTAGTGCATATTCGTAAGGAAGGGCTTTGGTACAAGGTGTTGAAGTCTTCAGAGGATATGGTGTTTTTGGAGAGTCCGTTGGGTACTCAGTTTGAATCTAAATTGAATAGTACGGTGCCTAAAAATTACATCATGGTTAAATGTCCAGACAAGGCTAAACAGAAAAAACCTTCTTCTGCGGTTATGGAGATTGTACAGAGGCTAGTTCTTAAGGTAAGTGTAGGGCCTGTGGGGGGTGAGGTTGTAGAACCTTCAGGTGTTGACAGGACCAAGGTTTATGGTAAAGTAAAAATAACAAGACGAAATTAATTGCAAGGATAGTTCCATGCCTGTTTTAGTCACTGGTAATTCGATAACGGTACCCAAAGATTACGTTTTTGGGGTTCTTGATTCATTAAGCGTGGCTCACCCTCAGTCTATGGACACTCTATTGGTTTCTATCAAAGGGCATTTGTCTGGATATGTAGAGGCATGGTCTACATTGCGTGGGGCGATAATCAAGCATTATGCCGTGTTGGATGTTCAGAGTATGCTTATGGAGCATTACATAGATTATGCAGTGGTTTTTAGTAATGGTGGTAAGACGGCTTGTTTGCCTATATTGAGGGGTGAGAGTATATTGGCTTACCTGTACGGTAAGGATAAGGGTACGTCTTTTTCCTATGACACTAAACCTATGGTGGTGGGGATGTGAGTATGTTAGAGTTGGACAAATGGAAGTGCGATACCTGTAAATGGGTAGGGCAGTTGTCCGAGTGTCTAGTTGCGGCAAGCCCATTCGATGAGAAGGATACATTGTTGGGGTGTCCCAAGTGTAAGGGTGTGAATACTTTGGCAGAGGTATGTGATGAGGTCGGGTGCCACATAGTATCAACTTGTGGCTGGCCTACTTCTAATGGCTATCGCAGGACTTGTGGGGAGCATATGAACCATGGGGGGTAAGAAGCCCTTGCCAGAGGATTTAGAGTATGCCTTGGAGTTGCTAGCATGGGCTAGCCCTCCTAGAAGTTTGAGTCAAGCTTCTAGGCAGGATTGGATTCAGAAGGTACTTAGGCTGCTAAGAAAGTACAAGGTAAATCCAGGGTTGGGGGCCGTTAAAGATTAATTAAAAGGAGTGTGCGATGAGTGATGAGGTTCTTGCCTGCAAGTCTTGTGGGGAAATGTCAACGCCACAGAATCGCGTGGATTTTTACTCAAATATTGAGTGTCTGGCGTGTTATCAGGAGAGAGTTGCGGCTGAGAAGCCTGCTACTTCCTATTGGACTAGTCCACCTGATGGTAAGTCAAAAAAATATGATAAAAGTGCATTCCCTTCTCATGGGTCAATGGGGGAAGTGGTAAGTGAGGGTATGTCTTACCGAGAGTATGTGGCGGCTAAGCTGTATCCAGCTTTGATTTCTGTTTACTGTGAGTTAGACCCAGTATCTACTCCTAGTGGTATAGCTAAGGAGTCTGTAGAGTTTGCAGATGCTTTGATAGCTGCTCTTAATGCTAAGGAGGGGTAATGAAAGTAGTTGTTGAAATTACGTGGGACAAGCCAGAAGAGCAGGCATGGTTGTGTGCTGATAATGTTGCTGTTGCACTTCATACGGCTTGCAAGAATACGAAATTTCAAGTTAGGGAGGTAGACCCCGATATTGAAAAATTTGCTGATGCCATGCGTAGATCTTTTCCTTATTGTGAGGAACATAGACCTGGGGCCGGTACGCGGACAGGGTGTTTAATCTGTGCCATGGTTAGAATGTCTGAGGCTTTTAGCAAGATAGACTATCTATGTGGGGAGCCTAATGATATGGAGGTTAGCGGTTATGATGTTTTTTGTGATGAGGGTGCGGTTGTAGAGCATGTAAGATCGTGTATTGGTGGGGCCAGAAAAAAAGAAACCAGTGTAGGATGTGATCATCGATGGGTGTATGAAGGCCATGGTCATAACTACTCGGTGTACAGTTGTTCTATTTGTGGGGCCAGGGAGGAGCGATGATGGTTACTTCAGGACGAGTTACAACTAAAGTAGTAAGGAATAGTAGATGCTATTCAAGCTATTCAATAAAGTTTTGGGAAAGTTGGGGGGCAGTATGGAAGATAGACCTGTAGGTAATAGTTTTTGTTACTTCATTTTTGGGGTGTGTGTCGTATCGGCTATGTTTTTTGGGGCTGTGTTTGGGTTAGTACGCTTTGTTAAGTGGGCATGGCTTTTAACTCTATAGGGGGTAATAAATGTATGTGATTCTTGTAGCCATTATAGTTGGGGCTCTTGTCTCATTTTTTCTGCTTAGGTATGCAGATTCTTGTAA
>Ga0307380_10008892_pt1 | contig 12818 bp, 9 predicted proteins | sample UN3MG_FD_202239 | JGI IMG/M metagenome (GOLD analysis project Ga0307380, IMG submission 202239) | Soil microbial communities from Risofladan, Vaasa, Finland - UN-3 | ecosystem: Environmental > Terrestrial > Soil > Coastal area > Acid sulfate soil | place: Finland: Risofladan, Vaasa | collected... | reverse complement strand
CGGTACCGAGCGCCACCTGGCTCTTCGCGTGACTGACCTGGTCGAAGATGCACGGAACGATCACCGATGGCACCCCGGCCAGGAGCGCAAGGCTGTTGGTCCCGTGTGCGCCCGAATGCACGATGGCCGCAGCATGTTCGAGCAGGGGAGCCAAGGCGATGAAGCGTCGGACCAGGTGCTGCGGACCTGCGACGGCCGAGATGCGTCGTGCGAGCTCGTCGTTCGACGCGAGGAAGACGCCGCGAGCGCCGCGCGCATCGAGTGCTGACAGCGCATTGTCGAAGACCTCAGGGCGGGCCGATGCAGCGCTGGTGCCGAGGGTGACGATGACCGGGGCTTCGCCGGCTGCGAGGTAATCCTGCACGTCATCGTCGAGGTGTCCGCCGTCCGGGCCGTTCCAGGGCGTGAACCCCACGAGGCGATAGTTGTCGGGCCAGTCGGGCTGATGCTCGACGTAGGCGGACGGCACGAGTCCGAGATTCGAGGTGCGGGAGAGGCGTCCGTCGATCACGTTCCACCCGTCGGTCGGGAGCCCGAGCCGTTGACGGAACTCACGGAAGGCGACTGCCCCGGTCAATCGGTCCGATGACTTCGACGTCGCGAAGCGAATCAAGGTCCGATTGACCCGCCGTCCGAGGTAGGGCATGCCGACCAGCGCGACGTGTTCGGACGGCAGGATCATCGGAAACAGATCGCCGACCAACACTGGGACCCCGCGTCGGTCGGCCGACATCGAACCGACGACCGAAGCGGCCGGATGGGAGATCAGCAGGTCAGCGTCGGCGATCTCGGCGTCGACAGCCTCGTACAGGGTCTCGAGATGGGGGATGGTGAACACGCCGAAGTACAGGCGCAGCAGCATCGCCCCACCGAGCCTGCTGCCCCAACGGTCGACATAGGCAGCGTGTTCGTCGAGCGGCGTGGCACTGAAGTCCGTGCCCGAGTGCACACGCCGGAACGGCTCACCTTCGAAGAGCGGGTGATACTCGCGTGGCACGACGTAGACGACGTCGTGCCCTCGTCGCGACAGCTCGCTCGCGATCGGGACGTAGGGGAAGACGTCGCCCCGGTACGCCATCGAATACACGACGATCTTCGCCATGCCCCAGCTTCTCATGGACTCCTGCGATCGAACCGTGGATCGGTTCGAGGCCGAACTCTGGACCGACCTCGACGACCACGCTCCTGTTGTGCTCGAACTCGTCGTTCACTGAGGTGCACAGGAAATGGCCTTGGGAATGTTTCACCAGGTGAAATAGTTTGTCCGGGTGATGCCCCCGTCTGATCCGACCACCACCCGTTCAGATGGTGACCTCGAATCGGTAGCGCATCTCCGGGTCGCGGTCGCCCGGCTCGGTCGCCTGCTCCGTCAGCAGGCCGGCGACAGTCTTTCGCCCACGTTGCAGTCGGCGCTGGTCACCATCGACCAGCGAGGCCCGTTGTCGCTCGGCGACCTCGGCGCAGCCGAACAGATCGCCCCTGCAACCGTCACGAAGATCGTCGGCCGTCTGACCGACGACGCGCTGGTCCGTCGCTCCTCCGATCCGTTGGACGGCCGGGTGACCCTCGTGTCGCTGACGTCCGCGGGCGCGCGGCGTCTTGCCTCGAGCCGTCAACGGCGGACGGCATGGCTGGCGGAACGTCTGGCCGTCGAGGATGCGCCGAGCGCCCAAGACCTGCAGACCGCCGTCGAGGTGCTGGAGTGGCTGGTCGAACCCCGGGCTGAAATCCGATGACTCGCCTCCGGATCGCTACCGGTGAGACCTTCCGGTCACTCCGCACTCGCAACTTCCGGCTCTTCTTCGTCGGGCAACTCGTGAGCCAGGCCGGCACCTGGATGCAGTCCGTCGCCATCATCTTCGTGGTGCTCCGACTGAGCGACGACGGCGTCGCCCTCGGAGTCGCGACCGCCGCCCAGTTCCTCCCCGTGCTCGTCCTCGGAGCGTGGGCAGGGGTGGTCGCCGATCGGGTCGACTGCCATCGATTCCTGCTCGTCACCCAGTCGGCGTTCGCGGTGGTGGCCGTGGCTTTCACCGTCCTCACCTTCGCCGACGCCGAGACGCTGCCGCTGATCTACCTGTTGTCCGGCCTGTTCGGCATGGTGACCGCACTCGACAACCCCTCACGCCGGGCACTCGTGGTCGAGTTGGTCGCCGAGACCGACGTTCCCAACGCCGTCGGCCTCAACAGCGCGCTGATGACCGGGTCTCGGGTCATCGGGCCTGCAGCGGCGGGGCTGCTGATCACCACCGCCGGACCCGAGTGGTGCTTCCTCGTGAACGCCGTCACCTATGCCGCCGTGTTGATCGCGCTCGCTCGGATCGACCGCTCCGAACTCCGCTCGCCGCCGCGGGTCGCACGAGAGAAGGGCCAACTCCGTGACGGCTTCCGCTACGTCTGGGCCACTCCCGAGCTCAGGCTCCCGCTGGTGCTGTTGGCCGTCATCGGCACCTTGTCCTTCGAGTTCCAGGTCACGCTGCCGCTGCTCGCCGAACGCAGTTTCGGAGGCGACGCCGGAACGTTTTCGATGCTGTACTCCGCAATGAGCGTCGGCGCCGTGATCGGGGCGCTCACCGTCGCGCGCCGAACCGACGTCGGCACCCGCTTCCTCGCTGTCAGCGCCATGTGGATGGCAGGGGCCATGGGCATGCTCGCCATCGCCCCCAACGAATGGTTCGCCCTCGCCGCGATCGTGCCGGTCGGGCTGACCTCGATCTTCCTCATCTCCGGCTCCAACACGGTGATCCAGTTGCGCGCCGATCCGTCCATGCGTGGCCGCGCCCTCGCGCTCACCGCGGTGGTGTTTCTCGGCAGTACGCCGATCGGCGGACCGATCGCCGGCGCAGTTTCCGAATACCTCGGCCCTCGTGCTGGGATCGCGATGGGTGCGGCGGCGTCGGCGCTCGCTGCGCTGTGGACGATCTCGTCGTTGCGCCGGCTCGAAGCAGGCGAGCCGGACCCGGCACCCCGCATCGCGCCACTCAGGGCCCCGGCCATCGTCCGCTCCTGATCTGATCGACCCAAAAGCCCGGATCCTTGTTGCCCTCCTGCCAACTATTGGCGCGAGAGCAACGAAGATCCTGGAAGCTTCGAGCTGCATCGACGGGCTAGCGTCGCTGGTTCCTCGATCTCGAACCTCTGGAGTCCATCGTGCGTGAAGCCGTCTTCGTTTCCTACGCCCGGACCGGGCTGGCCAAGTCGGGCCGCGGTGGCTTCAACGCCACACCGACCATGACGCTGGCGGCGCACGCCATCAAGCACGCCGTCGACCGCTCGGGCATCGACCCCGAGACCATCGAGGACGTCTACCTCGGCAACGGTGCGCACGGCGCCGGGAACCTCGGTCGCCTCGCCGGTCTCCTGGCGGGCCTCCCCGAGACCACCGCCGGATCGACCATCCAGCGCCACTGCTCGTCGGGACTCAACTCCATCGCTCTGGCCGCCAACTACATCAAGCAGGACGGTGCCGATGCCGCGGTTGCCGGCGGAGTCGAGTCGATCTCGATGCGCAACCCGGGCTTCGGTGGCAGCGCCAACATGGACCCCCGGCTGCACGAGATGTACCCCGCCATCTACATGGCCATGATCGAGACCGCCGACATCGTGGCCGAGCGGTACAAGGTCGCCCGCGACTACCAGGACGAGTACGCCCTCCGGTCCCAGCAGCGCACCGCAGCCGCCCAGGAAGCCGGGCTGTTCGACGACGAGATCGTCCCGTTGGACACGCACAAGAAGGTCGTCGACAAGGAGACCGAAGAAGAGTCGATGGTCGACGTCACCGTCGACCGTGACGAGTGCAACCGCCCGTCGACCACGCTGGAAGGGCTTGCGAGCCTCGCTCCCGTTCGGGGCGAGGGCAACTACGTCACCGCCGGCAACGCCAGCCAGCTGTCCGACGGCGGAGCTGCCGTCGTGATGATGTCCGACGAGGCCGCATCGAAGGCCGGGGTCGAGCCGCTCGGCGCGTTCAAGGGGTGGGCCGTCGCCGGCTGTGCTCCCGACGAGATGGGCATCGGCCCGGTGTTCGCCGTCCCGAAGCTGCTCGCCCGCCACGGACTCACCGTCGACGACATCGACCTGTGGGAACTCAACGAAGCGTTCGCCAGCCAGTGCCTCTACTCCCGTGACACCCTCGGCATCGATCCCGAGAAGTACAACGTCAACGGCGGTTCGATCTCGATCGGACACCCCTTCGGCATGACCGGGACTCGCTGTGCCGGACACATGCTGCTCGAGGGCAAGCGTCGAGGCGCCAAGCTCGGCGTCGTCACGATGTGTGTCGGTGGCGGCATGGGCGCCGCCGGCCTCATCGAGATCTACTGATCCAGCACATCCACATCACCGGGGGGTGTCGAAACGATGGCCAAGGGCTATCTCATCGCTCACATCAGGGTTCACGATCCTGAGAAGTTCGAGCAGTTCAAGTCGATGTCCGGGCCGGCCATCGCCGACCATGGCGGCACGATCCTGGTTCGGAATCCGGGCGCGGATCACCGCGAGGGCGAACTCCGCGGTCTGACGATCGTGATCGAGTTCGAGAGTCTCGACGCGGCCAGGGGGTTCTACGAGTCCGAGGAGTACACCGCGGCCAGGTTGGTGCGCGAGACCGCGGCCGACACGGATCTGTTGCTCGTCGAGGGCCTCTGAGGCGTCGCGTCCTGCGCCCCGTGCGCCTCTCCCGTCCGCGTTGCACTCAGCGAGGGTCGCAGGGGTCGTCCTCGCGCCCGAGCAGCACTGCGTGTGCAACCGCTCAGTCACCGAGGATCGGCTGAGCGAGGCGGATGGCCTCGGGACAACCTTCGTCCCAAGGCAGGGCGCCCGTCGGGTCGGGCCAGATGAACTGCTGCAGCCGCCACGGCTGATCGCCCGACACCGAAACGATCGTCGGGACCAGGCGGGCATTGGCTTCGGGGTCGAGGTCGAGGAGGACGGCCGGGAGGTCGTTGTCGAGCAGGCCGACGAACGCCACGCCGGACGGCAGCTCGATGCCGGCTTCGTACTGCGCCACCAGCAGTTCGAGCAGTCCCCGCGCCTGTGCAGGTTGGAGGCCGCACACCACGATCTCGGGTCGGGCGTACGCTCCTTCGAGTCCGAAGGTGTGGGTGTAGCCGGCTCCTCCAGGAGCGGTGCTGTCGGCGGGTCGTACTGGCACCGCACCCCATCCTCGTTCGTCGAGCATCCACTGGATCTTCTCGGCGTGGGTCATCGGCTCGTACTCGAGGTCGCCCATCGGCTCAGCCTCGCATGAACTCGGCTGAAGCTGCGACGTCGTTGCGCGGAGCACGTCGTGATCTCGGGGCTGGGTACGATCACCCAGTGCCCGCATGTCCTCGGGGACCGATCCCGTGATCGCCGAGGTCAGCGATCCTGCGACCGGCTCCACCCGTGCGACTGCCGAGTCGGGTGCAACTCCGTCTCGATGGTCCACGCCGGCACTGACGGTCGTCTGCGTCGCGGCCTACGTCGCCGTCCAGTTCCGGTACCTCCGGCCTCCCATGACCGAAGACGCCATGACCTACATCGAGGCTGCGACCGCATTCCCCGACCTGGCCAACGACCACTGGTCCCTCCGCATCGGGCTGCTGCTGCCACTTCGTGTGTTGCTCGAGGCGTTCGGGCCGAGCGAGGTCGCCTACTACGCGATACCCGTCGCAGCCGGGGCAGCGCTTGCGGGGTCGACCTTCCTCGTGGGCGCAGCGCTGTTCGGGCGGAGCGTCGGCATCGCCTCGGTGATCGTCCTGGTGTCGTCCAACTGGTTTCTGAGCTACTCGTCGGCGTTGCTCCCCGACCACGTGGCCGCTGCGCTGGTGACGACGGCCGCGGCGGTGATGCTGTCGACTCGTCCGTCGAGTCGCCGGGCCGGACTGGCCCTTCTCTGCATCGGGGGCCTGCTCGGATGGGCCTACCTCGTGCGCGAGTTCACCTTGCTGCTGTTCCCACCGGCCTACCTGTTCATCCGATCTCAGTTCGGGGCGTCCGGAGTGCGAAGGGCCGCCCTGCCGGTGGTGGTCGTGTTCGTCGCCGAGCTCGTCCTCAACACGGCGATCCACCGGAATCCGCTGGCCCGATGGTTCGTCGCGGGAGGGCACGACGAGGTGGTCGACCGGATCGAAGCGCCGGGGTCACGACTGGACGCGATCACTCGCTTCCCCGACGCGGTGTTCGGCGGAGCGGGGACCTTCGGCATCGGGCTGCTCCTCGTGCTGTCACTGTTCAGCTGCGTCGTGCTCGGTCGACATCGCGCGTTCCTGTGTGGCTGGATCGGGGCGTACCTGGTCCCGCTCACCCTCGCATCCGGGCTGGTCTCGCCCGACCTCAAGCTGTTCCGGTCGCAGCTCCTCCGGTACTGGACCCCGGTGCTGCCGGCCATCATCGTCGGCGGGCTCGGAGTGCTCGCGGTGGTCGCGAGAGCGATCTGCGAGGCGGGCGGTCTACGGCCGCGGGCCGCGGTGCGCGTGGGAGGCGTCGTGGTCCTGTTGATCGCGGTGTTCGCAGCGGTGCGAGCTGACGAAGGTGTGGCTGCGGCGGACATCTACGAACGCAACGGGGCGACGCAGCTCGACGAGTTGCGGGCATGGCTGGTGACCGAAGGTGCCGATGTCGAAGTGCTGTGGACCGACAGCCAGACCGCCAGGGTGATGCCGCTCGTCGTTCGCTCGGCCGCCGGCGAGCTGCTGTGGGACGGCGAGGTTCGGGCCTTCAACTCGGCCGAGGACCCCCTGGCGTTTGCCCCACCGGCCTCGTTCGAGCCGGGCCAGGTCATCGTCTTCTACCCGTTCGGCTACCTGGGGCGCATCGACTCGTGGTCGGCCATTCCGGCCCACATCCGACAGCTGCAGCCGGGGTGGGAATCGGTGCTGCAGCGCAGGGACGACACGCTCCTGATCTATCGGATCGGGTGAGCGCTGCCCGGCGCCAGCTCTTCAGGTCGTCGGAGCGAAGGTCTCGAGCGCATCCCAGTCGACCTCGCCGTATCCGCCACCGGCTTTGAGCGGCTGGATGCAGACGTGGGTGGCGCCGGCGTCTCGGTGGGCATTGATTCGGTCGTTGATCGCATCGGCGGTACCCCACGGGACCAGTGCGTCGCACAGCCGGTCGGACCCGCCGCCTTCGAGGTCTGACTCGTCGAAGCCGAGCCGGAACCAGTTCCTGAAGTAGTTCGGAAGCGTGATGTACATGCTGAGCGCCCCGCGGATGGCTGCACGTGCCGCGTCGGCGTCGGTGGTCAGACAGATCTTCTGCTCGACGTCGAGCATCTTGTCGGGTCCGAGCGCGGCCGCAGCGATGGCGGTGTGCTCGGGGATCGTCCAGTACGGATGCGCTCCGTCGGCGGCCGACGCCGCCAACTCGAGCATCTTCGGCCCCAGTGCCGCCAGCACCGTCGCCGGCTCCTCGGCCGGCGCCACCGCCATGTAGAACGACTCGGCCATTCCGGTCAGGTAGTCGCGCATCGACGTGAGTGGCTTCGAATAATCGAGCTTGCGCACGCCGGCGACGAGGGGCGCATGTGAGACGCCGAGACCCAGCAGGAAGCGTCCGCCCGATGCCTCGGCGAGGGTGAGCTGTGCCTGCTTCATCGCGCCCGGGTGACGGTGGAAGATGTTGGCGATCCCCGTGGCCACCACCAGGTGCTCGGTCTCCTGGAGGAGGAGCGCGGCGTGGGCGAACGGGTCGCGGCCGAGGGTCTCGGGGATCCACAGGGCGCCGTAGCCGAGCGCCTCGAGCCGCTGTGCGTACGCCACCGCTTCGGCGGCCGTCATGCCCTCGGTGAAGTGCCACACGCCGGTCGAGCCGATGCGTTCTGCGATGGGATGCATCACGACTTCGTAGCACGATGCGGCGGCAGGCCCGCCAGGCGGTGTGCGAATCTGAGGCGATGCCGACGATCTCCTATGCCCGGCGGGTACGCAACCAGGCCGACGCGGCTCCGAGTGCACCCGCCCTGACCGTCGTCGACGACCGGACGCTGAGCTGGCGCGAGCTGGTCGACGAGTCCGAGGTGGTGGCACGTCGCCTGGTTGCTGCGGGCGCGGCAGTCGGCGACCTGGTCACGATCGCCGAGCCCAACTCCGTCGAGTTCGTGACGGCGTTGATCGCCTGCTGGATGATCGGAGCGACGCCCCAGCCGGTGTCGTCGAAGCTGCCCGCGCGCGAGATCCGCGAGATCGTCGATCTCGCCGACCCCGCAGTGACCATCGGCGTCGACGCCACGATCGAACTCGGCCGAGCACGGCTCGAAGCCGTCGACCACGTCGTCGGCGTCGAGCTGCCCGACGACGTCGTGTCGCCGTCGTGGAAGGCACCGACCTCGGGCGGGTCGACGGGACGACCGAAGCTGATCCTGGCGGGGAGCGGTTCGACCATGGAGGACGACGCCGTGCCGGGGTTCTGCCTCCCTGGCGGCACCATGGTGATGCCCGGCCCGCTGTACCACAACGGTCCGCTCGTCTGGGCGGTGCAACAACTCCTGCACGCCGGACATCTGGTCCTGCTCCAACGCTTCGATGCGGCGGCCACGCTCGGGGCCATCGAGCGGCATGCGGCCAGCTCCATCTACGTGGTCCCGACGATGATGCAGCGGATCTGGCGGCTGCCCGACCACGTGCGCGCGGGACACGACGTGTCGAGCCTGCGCATGGTGTGGCACCTCGCTGCTCCGTGCCCCGCCTGGCTGAAGGAGGAGTGGATCAGCTGGCTCGGACCCGAGAAGATCTTCGAGCTGTACGCAGGAACCGAGGCCCAGGCCGCCACCATCATCACCGGATCCGAGTGGCTCGAGCACCGTGGCTCGGTGGGCAAGCCCTTCGCCGGCGAGATGAAGATCGTGCGTGACGACGGCAGCGACGCCGATCCCGGCGAGCAGGGTGAGGTCTTCATGCGACCACCCGACCCCGACACCCCGACGTACGCATATGTCGGCGCCGAGAGCACCCGGCTCGACGGAGGCTGGGAGTCACTCGGCGACATGGGTTGGATGGACACCGACGGGTATCTCTATCTCGGCGACCGCAAGAAGGACATGATCCTCAGCGGCGGAGCCAACATCTACCCTGCCGAGGTCGAGGCGGCCATCGACCGGCATCCACGGGTCGTGTCCTGTGCCGTGATCGGCGTCGACGACGACGATCTCGGACAGCGGATCCACGCCATCGTCCACGCCGACGGCGAGGTCACCGATGACGACCTCCGCGTCCACCTCAGCGAGGAGTTGGTTCGCTACAAGATCCCGCGGACCTTCGAGTTCGTCGACGAGCCGGTCCGCGACGACGCCGGCAAGGTTCGGCGTTCGGCGCTCGCAGCCGATCGGAGCGTTCCGGAGCCCTGAGCCGGCGGCTGTTCCGCAATTCGACGATTCATCCGGCATCGCGGACCGACTGAGCGCGGGTAACTACGCTCGGCGCCGATGCGTCAGCCGGGGACCTCGGTCGATTCCGCAGAGCGCCGGACCCTCGACATATTCGTGATCAGTCTGGCGGTGCTGCTGATCGAGATCAGCTTCACCCGGGTCATCTCGTTCAAGCTCTTCTACTACTACACGTATCTGGCCATCGGTCTGGCCCTGCTCGGGATCGGCAGCGGCGGCGTGCTGGTCGCCACCTCGAAGCGGCTCCGCGCCCAGTCGACCGAAGCCATCATCCGTTGGGGAAGTGCACTCGGAGCGATCGGCACGATCGTCAGCTACCTGATCGTCGCGCAGACCAACATCGCCACGGTCACGTTGTGGAACTACTCACGCGACTCCGCCGTCAACATGGTGAAGCTGCTCTGGATCAGCTTCGCCCTGTCGATTCCGTTCGTGATCGCCGGGGTCCTGATCTCGGTGATCCTGGGGCGAGGAGCGAGCCGCGTCGGGCGCCTCTACTTCTACGATCTGCTCGGCGCCGGGACTGCATGCCTGTTCGTCGTGTGGTTGCTCGAGCACCTGGGCCCACCGGCGACGATCGCGTTGGCGGGCACCATGCTGGCTCTGCTCTGCGTGCGGAACTCCGTGGCCGAACACGTGCCTCGCACGGCGGTCCTGGGCCTGCTCATCGCCGGGCCCCTCGCGGCCATCGCGATCTGGCCGACGCTGGTACCCGACGTCGAGGTCGACGACATCAAGCAACTCGAAGGCGACACGGTCTTCTCGGCGTGGAACCCGATCTTCCGCGTCGATGCCCAAGAGCTTCCCGATCGGCTGCTGCTCTACCACGACGGGTTGCTGGGCTCGGCGATCTACCGCTACGACGGCGACCCAGCGTCGCTCGCGCGGTTCGACGAAGATCTGCGAGCGTTCCCCTTCGCGGTGGCCGGCGAGCAGGCCGACGTCCTGATCATCGGGGCCGCGGGTGGCAACGAGGTGCTGGCGGCCCTGCGCTTCGACGCCGCCCAGATCGATGCGGTCGAATTGAACCCGGTCACCCATCGCATGGTCACCGACACCTTCGCCGACTTCGCCGGCCACATCGCCGATCTTCCCAACGTCGACTACATCCAGGGCGACGGCCGAACCTTCGTGGCGCGCAGCGACGACACCTACGACGTGGTGTGGTTTCCCGCACCCGACAGCTACTCGGCCCAGAACGCCGCCACGGCCGGTGCGTTCGTCCTCTCCGAGTCCTACCTGTACACCGAGGAGATGATGGTCGATGCGCTCGAGCATCTGACCGAGGACGGGGTCCTCGCCGCACAGTTCGGCGAGGTCGACTTCGATCTGAAGCCCAACCGGACCTCTCGGTACCTGAGTACGGCTCGGGCCGCGCTCGCATCGATCGGCGTCGACGACCCGAGTGCACACATCGCGCTGCTGACCGTGCCGAATGATCTCGGTGCGTCGCGTGTGTCCACGATCCTCGTGAAGCGAACGCCGTTCTCACCCGAAGAGGTCGAGCGTCTCGCCGACCGGGCGGCCCTCGTGCCCGAGGCCCGCGTCGAACACCTGCCCGGCGGCGAATCGCGCCCGGGCGTCGCCACCGACATCATCACGCTCGGCGACGACGACCTCGATGCGTTCCTCGCCGACTACCGCTACGACGTGTCGTCCATCACCGACGACGGCCCGTTCTTCTGGAGCTTCGCTCGACTGGGTGACGTGATCACCGATTTCGGCGAACCCCTGCGCTCGGTCGACCTCGAGGACTCGGCGGGCGAGCGGGTGATCATCCTGCTGCTCGTCGTCTCGGTCCTGTTCGCGTTGCTCTTCCTTCTCGTACCGTTCGTCATGGTCCGCGACACGTGGAAGGCCCTCCCGAACAAGGGTCGCTCGGGCCTCTACTTCGCAGCCCTCGGCCTCGGCTTCATCCTGTTCGAGATCGCCCTCATCCAGCGGCTGGTGCTGTTCCTCGGCTACCCGACCTATTCGCTGACCGTCACCCTCGCCTCGTTGCTGATCTTCACCGGCGTCGGTGCGCTGCTCAGCGAGCGGCTCCCGGTCGATCCGCGCCGTACCGTGCCGATCCTGGCCACTGCGGTGGTCGGCTTGACAGGCGTCTACCTCTTCGTCCTCCCCTCGATCATCGATGCCCTGCTCGACACCTCGCTGTTGGTGCGGGTGGTCGTCACGTTCGTGCTGCTCGCACCCCTCGGATTGTGTCTCGGGACATTCATGCCGCAGGGCCTCCGTGCCGTGTCGGCGATGTCGTCACACACCGAGACCTACGTCGCATGGGGGTGGGCGGTCAACGGCTTCGCCTCGGTCACGGGTTCGGTCCTGACGACCCTGCTCGCCATGACGTTCGGGTTCAGCGTGGTGTTCGTCGTGGCGATGCTGATCTATCTCTTCGCGCTGCTGGTGCTGAGGACCATGCTGGGTGGCGCGACCGGTCTCGCCCCCGGCACCGAGATCGTGCTCGACGAGTCCGACGCCGATCCGGCCCGGGACCCGCTGCCCGTCTAGCCACCCGCGCCGACCGGACCTGCACGAACCGCCGATCCGCGCCATCATGGGCGTCTATGGCGAACATCATCAAGAGCCCGTTGCCCGACGTCGTGATCCCCGACGTCACGATCACCGACTACGTCCTCGGAAAGGCGGACGAACTCGCTGATCAACCGGCCATCACCGACACGAGCGGTCGCGGCTACACCTTCGGTGAGCTGAAGCAGGCGATCAGGTCCTTCGGCGGCGGTCTCCAGGCTCGCGGATTCGGCCCTGGGCACACGCTTGCGATCATGGCGCCCAACCTCCCCGAGTATGCAGTGGTCTTCCACGGCGTCTGCCTGGCGGGTGGCACCAACACGACGCTCAATCCCTCCTACACCGCCGATGAGATCCGTCATCAGCTCCAGGACTCCGAGGCGGAGGTCATCGTCACGACCGAGGCGTTCCTCGACGTCGCACGCGACGCGATCGAGGGCACCGAGGTCACCGAGATCGTGACGATCGAGGGCGTCGAGGGAACCACTTCGCTGGCCTCGATGATGGGCGAGCCGATCGACCAGGTACCGGTCGACGTCGCCGAGCATGTTGCCGTGATGCCCTACTCGTCGGGCACCACCGGCCTCTCCAAGGGTGTGATGCTCACGCATCGGAACCTGGTGGCCAACATCGAGCAGTGCAAACACGTGTTGGTCTACGAGCCCGGCGAGGTGGCGATCGCAGCGCTTCCGTTCTTCCACATCTACGGCATGCAGGTCCTGATGAACGCCCTGCTCAAGGACGGCGTGCGCGTCATCACGATGCCGCGGTTCGACTTCGGTGAGGCGCTCACGGTCATCCAGAACGAGAAGGTGACCCGGTTCTACGCCGTACCGCCGATGGTGTTGGCGCTCGCGAAGCAGCCCGCCGTCGACCAGTTCGACCTGTCCTCGCTGAAGATGGTCTTCTCGGGTGCCGCCCC
>Ga0307380_10008888_pt1 | contig 12822 bp, 12 predicted proteins | sample UN3MG_FD_202239 | JGI IMG/M metagenome (GOLD analysis project Ga0307380, IMG submission 202239) | Soil microbial communities from Risofladan, Vaasa, Finland - UN-3 | ecosystem: Environmental > Terrestrial > Soil > Coastal area > Acid sulfate soil | place: Finland: Risofladan, Vaasa | collected... | reverse complement strand
TTCTTACAAATCAGAGAATTCATCTACTCGGGATGTTAACAGAAGCAATTCACACACCATTCATGTCAGATCGGGCTTTATCTATTGAAAATGCGAAGTATATATTTAAAAATTTGAAAGATTTGGGGGAAGAAATCATGTTTAAGGAAGGAGGAATAATACAACAACGTGCAGACGAAGTATTAAATAAAGCCCTTGAACTTCTAACTAAAATTGAAAAGGAAGGACTATTTAAGACCATTGAGAGAGGGATTTTTGCTGGAATTAAAAGACCGATTGATGGCGGGAAAGGATTGGATGGAGTAATTAAAATAGATAAAGAATATTTTAATCCATTCTTAGAACAAATGTCAAAAGAATTAAACTTAGGAGGAGATAAATAAATGGGAGGAGGACAATATTCTAGTGAAAAGAAAGAGTTCGATAAGAATTTAGATCTAACTCGAATAAAACCATATGGAGACACTATGAATGATGGGAAGATTCAAATTAGTTTCACGCTTCCTATTGAGGATGGAGATAAAGCAATTCATGCTGCAATAGATCTAGCTAAAAAAATGGGTATAGAAGACTCATCAGTTGCTTTTCATCAATCTCTTGATGAGAACTTTACCTTTTTCATTATTTATGGAGAATTAATTCATACAGTTGATGTAACTAAAATAAAAACCGAATCAGTAAAGGTCGAATCAATGACAATGGAGGAAATAAATCAATACATTAGGGAGATTATCAAACGAAAATTGATAGTAATAGGTGCTACCACCGGAACTGATGCCCATACCGTAGGAATTGATGCAATAATGAATATGAAAGGGTTTGCTGGTCATTTCGGACTTGAAAGATATGAAATGATTGAAGCTCATAATTTGGGAAGTCAAGTTTCCAATGAAGAATTCATAAAAAGAGCGATAGAGCTAAAAGCTGATGTTCTTTTAGTTTCGCAAACAGTAACTCAAAAAGATATACATGTTAGAAATTTAACCAATTTGGTTGACTTATTAGAAGCAGAAGGTGTTAGAGATAAAGTCATTTTAATTTGCGGTGGTCCTCGAATTACAAATGAATTATCTAAGGAGTTAGGATACGACGCAGGTTTTGGACCCAATACTTATGCTGAAACAGTAGCAAGCTTTTTTATTAGTGAATATCTCAATAGAAAGAAAATGAATGATTGAATTCAGCCATTTCTGGGAAAGACGTCTAAAAACATAATATGTAAATAACTTAGCCATACATTTTAAACAGATAAAAGGAGATGTATAAAATACTTTAGAAATTATAATATAATTATTAGTAATCATAAAAAGTGAAAAAGATTATGACTAATCAATATATTTTGGCACATGATTTGGGAACAACAGGGGATAAAGCTGTTCTTTTCGATTTGGAATTGAATGCTATTCATCATGAAAAAGTATCCTATCCTATTTATTATCCAATAGAAGGTTGGGCAGAGCAGGAACCCGAAGATTTTTGGAATGCTGTAAAGAGATCTACAAATGAGATTATTCAGAACGCTAATATTAATAAACAAGACATTATTGCAATGGTTTTCGACTGTCAAATGAACTGCACGATTCCAATTGACCAGGAAGGAAATACCTTAATGAGATGCATAAGTTGGCTCGATACAAGAGCATCGATCGTGACTCGTAAATTTACAAAAGGATTGATAAAAATTGCGGGATTCGGTTTGAGACAGTTACTCTTGTTCATTAAGGTTACAGGAGGGGCTCCTGGTGTGAATGGTAAAGACCCAATTTCTCATATCTTATGGATTAAAGAGCATAAACCAGAGATCTATAAAAAAACATATAAGTTTTTGAGCGTGAAGGATTTTATTATTTATAGATGTACTAAAAAAGCAGTTACTTCCCGGGATTTAGGTCATACTTCTTGGATGATGGATAGCAATCCCGAAAAGTTCGTGTGGTCTGATAAAATTCTAAAAAAATTTAAAATTGATAAGGAAAAGTTACCCGAGATCAGAAAGTCAGTTGAAAAAGCAGGAGATTTAACCAGCGATGCTGCAGAACTGCTCGGATTGATGGAGGGAATCCCTGTATTCGTTGGTTCTGGAGATTTGACTTCAGCAGCAATAGGATCTGGAGCGATTTTAGATAATCAACCAATCATTTGTTTAGGAACTTCTGATTGGGTTGCAGCACATACATCTGAACGATTAAAGGACCTTATACATTATACGGGAAGCATTAGTTCGTCCCAAGATAACTACCTATGCATTTCCAAGCAGGAGACGGGCGCTGCTTGTCTTGATTGGATTGTAAATCAAATGTTTAAAGATAAAGTGGAAGCTTATAAGGGAGATGTAAAAGGATTATACGAATATTTGAATTCAATGGTTATATCTAGCCCAGTGGGAGCGAAGAATCTAATATTTACACCATGGATGTTTGGGGAAAGAAGTCCTCTAAACGATCCTAAGGTCAGGGCGGGTTTTTATAATCTAAACCTTAACCATTCGAGAGAAGATCTACTTCGCGCGATATATGAAGGAGTGGGCTATAACATTAAATGGGCCTTGCGAATTATTGAGAAACTCGTAGGAGAAACTAAAAGGATCAATGTTATCGGTGGAGGAGCTAATTCTGAAATCTGGTGCCAAATTATATCCGATATTTTAGATAGAGAAATAGTTCAATTGTCAGAACCTGATTTAGCTGGAGCAAGGGGTTCAGCAATAATTGCAATGGTAGGATTGAGCATTTTCAAATCCTTCTCAGAAGTGATTCCTTTGATAAAAATTAAGAAAGAATATAAACCAAACTCCAATACTACCGAAACATATCAAAAACTCTTTGCTGAATATATGAAAGTGTATAAAAGAAATAAGCAAATGTTTGAACATTTGAATAAATAAGATTTTCTCTAATAACTCACTTTTTCTTTTCGTTCTTATTTAAAAGTTGTTATTAAAAAAGCAAAATACCATAGTATACTATTATACTGAATGTGTTTGGAAATAAAATAAAGAAAAATTAAACGGGAATATCTCGCTTATTAAAAATTAATACTGATAAACCTACCATGCAAGCTGAATATCCCGTTAGAATTAAAATATTTATGAGCACCATATCCCACACGTGATTTACAAGTAGATTCGATGTTTCGAAATAGTAAAAGATACTAGCAAATCTTATGCCTTGCACTGCTTCTGGAAATGCTTCCCAAAATATCCCTACAATGTAAAAAAACATTGTTGCAGCAAAGCTTAAAGTAAGCGCTCGCTTGGGATGCTGAAATGTCGAAAAGAATAAGGATGTACTGATCAAAGCTACTAAAAATACAAAAAGCCAAAGGAAAACCGTGAATATCTCATTGAAGTATACCTCGCTAGGAATGATGTTTGGTAAAGTGAAAACACCAATAAGTACTCCAAGACTTGAAAAACCAACAATAATGAAAGCGGTTATAATATGCTTTACATATTTACCGATGACAAATTGCCAACGCTTAATAGGCTTTGACAAAATAATATCAATCGTTTTATCTTCGATTTCTTTTGGTATATCTTGTGCTGCTTTTATTATGAAATAAAACCCAAAATAAAACCAAGACATTGAGAAAAGATATACATTTAAGAATCCTCCAAATGTTGTTAATGCAACGTATTCGCCCACCATCTGTACGATAGCTTCAGGATAGCTTTCAAGTAATGCTTCCATATCTTCAAAGAGTGTAGGATCAAACATCCCCATGAATGATAGAAAAAATAATCCAAAAAGGAATGCTATTATTAAAATAGCTTTAATGTTAAATCTTATCTCCTTTATAGTAGTTTGTATTAACTTCAAACAACTTCACCTCCTTTTGAATCAGAATCCTTATAATATTCCAGAAAAATATTATCTAATGTTGAATGTGTGACATTAAAGTCTTTTACAAGCATTCCCGCCCAACTATTTTTACTTAAATAGGACAATATGTCGCGAGATTGGTTATAAGGAAGTAAAAATTCAATCCTCTCTTGATATTTTTGCTTTACAATAGCTTCAGGAAAATCTGACATCAGAAATGAATTAAATTCCGTTAAGCTTTTATTATTTTCAAAATCTAGTTCAAATCGTTTCAGACTTTTATTCTTTAGCTCTTGAACACTGGAAACTTCTACTATTTTTCCATTTTTTATAATGGCAACTTTATCACAGAATTTCTCAATTTCTGGAAGCACGTGACTAGATATAAAGACAGTGCAATTAGATTCTTCTTGGCGCTCAGAAATTATGTTATAAAACTCTGATTGCATCAAAGGATCAAGACCAGAAGTGGGCTCATCCATGATCAATATATCGAATTTACCCATTAAGGCGGTTAAAACGCCTACTTTTTGCTTATTTCCTTTACTGAGCACGCCCATTTTTCTATCCATTTCAATTTCAAGTCTTTCCGTGACATCTCTAATGAATTTCCAGTCGATTTCAATGTCAAATAGTTTAGCAAAATATTTAATTAACTGTTCTGCGGTCATGTATTTATAAAGACCAAGTTCTCCTGGTAAGTACCCAATTTGGTTTTTAAATTTAACATCTTTTTTCGGGTTAATTTCTTCACCATTAATTAATGTTATTCCACTATCAGGGTTAAGAAGACCTAAAAGGCATCTAATTGTTGTCGTTTTCCCAGCCCCATTTGGCCCCAAAAAGCCAAATCTTGCTCCTTTTGGCACTTTTAGAGAAATTCCGTCAACAGCCTTGATTTTTCCTTTGTTATAATATTTTTTTAAATCTTTTATTTCAATCGCATTCATTTTTCTTTCACCTTTTTTGAAAAATGTGTTTTTACCATAATACTAAATATTTTGCAAATATATAAATGTTTTCATTTTTAGTGAAAATGAAAGACAAAAAGTTCATATAATTTGAAAATACTTAATAATGAGTATTTCCATATTATTATTAAGTAATATATTCACATTCGTTATCAATGAAAACCGATTCAGAAGAGTTTAGGCATATTTTAGAATTAACAAAATCCATAACACAAGAATATTTAAGTCAAAATAAGGGAGGAAATGTGATTTATCTTAAAGAGAAAATTAAAGATTTCCTCATCAATCCTCTGTGGAACAATGAGTCTTTGCATCAATTAAAAAAAAAAGTTATAGAATTTGATAATAATGATAACGAGTTTAGTATTTTATGGAAAACAATTGAAGAAACATTTGATCTCTGTTACGCTCAATATTTAAAAAACAAATCTCATATATATGAAGGGAAAGTTAGAGTTTATGAAAAACGATTAATAGAAATCCTTATTGAAGCCGGTAAAACAAAGGGTCAGAATGCTGTATTTGGTTCAATTATAGGTTATTTACTACTTCATGGAAGCTTAAGCCAAACCCAACTTAAGGAGTTAACAGGATTTTCTAAGGGAGCGATCTCTCAGACCTTAAAAATATTATCGAGGACTCCTGCTATAAAAAAAGAATCAATAGAAGGAGTACGCGAAAACATTTATACTTTTGGAGCTACTATGGCTGATATTGCTTCAAATATTGGATCTTATAAATCAGAATCTAATGAACTCGCGATTAAATTCTTGCAAAGTAAAACTCAAGAATTAGAAAAATATGAAGATAAGAATGGTCATGCTATTCTCTCAAAAAGGATATCCGATATGATTAACTTTTTTGATTATAATGTGAAATTGCTAGATAAAATTAATGAATCAAGTTTTATAAGAGAACTAAAGGAGGATGAGACTCGAATATGATTGAAGAGTTCGATAAGGAAATTAGAGAGATTGAGAAGGATATTATAAAATTCCTAATGTCCTACTCTCTTTTTATCGGGCAAAAGACCACTTTTACATTAATTAAAATTTATTTTATTACCAGAAAATCATTGACTCAAGAAAAATTGCACGAACTTACTGGATTATCGCGAGGAACGATATCACAAGAGTTAAAAGAATTAATTTCTATGGATCTTATCGAAAAAACTAGTGTTTCTACCTCAGGGGAAATTACATATTCAATGAAAAATCCAATAATAGCCTTTGTACATTCATTCAGAAACCTCACAAATGAGATCTCAAGATTTGCAGAAGCCATTAATACTGTCAAAGAAGATATTGAAAAAGAAAAGGATATGATACAAAATTTACATGGATTTGACCAAGTTTATCAGTTAGTCACTACTCTAGCTAATTCCATCCCTTTTTCACTCGAATTGATAAAAATGATTGAAAGTGAATTGATTAAATATCAAGAGGAATGATAAAGTTATTAATAGCTTTGGAAATTTAATCAATACAAATATTCATAATTAAAAGTGCAAAATAAATTTTGGAAGTAAATTTTAGATGGAATTTCCCATATCCTTCTAGAAGAATGCCAGTGTTGGCAAAAAATTTAGTTTCTAGCTCTCAACCTCTTGCTTGCCAAGCTGGATTAAGCATGTTAAGAAGAGGAGGAAATGCCATAGATGCTGCCATAGCTACTGCTATAACACTAACGGTGGTAGAACCCGTAAACAATGGTTTAGGGAGTGATGCATTTTCGATAATTTGGGATGGCAAGAATTTAGCGGGTTTAAATGCTTCCGGAAGATCTCCCGCAGCTTGGACAGTCGAACATTTTTCAAACAAAATTTCGATGCCAATGTTTGGATGGGATTCTGTTACAATCCCGGGAGCGGTTTCTGCTTGGGTGGAGTTATCACAGAAATATGGGTGCTTAGATTTTAAAGAATTGTTTGAACCAGCGATTAGGTATGCAGAAAAAGGATTTTTAGTTTCCCCAATAACAGCAGAAGTGTGGAAAATCCTAGCTAAAGCATATAAGAAGAGAAAATTTCCAGAATTCCATGAAACTTTTCTCCCAAAAGATAGACCTCCTTATCCTGGAGAACTATTTTTAAATCCAGCTCAAGCAAGAACTTTAAAATTAATAGCGGAGTCAAATGGTGAAGAATTTTATAAGGGGGAATTAGCTCGTAAAATAGTTAATCATTCTAATAATACAGGAGGATTAATTTCAATGGATGATCTGGCAAATCATGAGGCTAATTGGGTGGATCTAATTTTTAAAGAGTATCATGATATTAGTTTGCATGAAATCCCCCCAAATGGTCAAGGATTAGCTGCATTAATTGCATTAGGGATTTTAGAAAAATTAAATATTACTAAGTATGAATCCGATTCTCCAGAATCATTGCATCTCCAAATTGAGGCAATGAAATTAGCATTTTCAGATGCTTATCACTATATCTCAGATTCTAGTACTCAAGAAATCGAACCATCAATGCTTTTAAAATCAGATTATCTATCTCAAAGAGCGGCATTAATTAATAGAAATAAAGCACAATCTTATAATTATGGTGTCCCAAAACAAGGTGATACAGTATATCTAACAACAGCAGATGAAAATGGAATGATGGTTTCATACATCCAATCAAATTACATGGGATTTGGATCTGGAATTGTAATTCCTAATACTGGAATCAGTTTGCAGAATAGAGGCAATGGATTCAGTTTGATTGATGGTCATCCTAATCAAGTAGGTCCAAATAAAAGACCATATCATACCATTATACCCGCATTTGTCACTAAAAATAACCAACCACTAATGAGTTTTGGGGTAATGGGTGGAAGCATGCAACCACAAGGGCATGTTCAAATGATTACACGTATATTTGACTATAATCAAAATCCTCAAGCGGCAGTCGATGCCCCAAGGTGGCGAGTAATGCAAGGAATGAAAATTAATTTTGAACCAGAATTTGATATTAAGATCCTCAAAAATCTTGCCCAAAAAGGTCATGAAACCTTAACTGGTCATTATTTTGAATTTGGAGGTGCTCAGATTATTTATAAGCTTGAAGATGGCTATCTTGCAGCTTCCGATCCAAGAAAGGACGGTCAAGCAGTGGGTTATTGAATTGAAACAATGTAATAAATACTGTTAGAATAATAATTCAAAAAAGAATAGAAAGAATTTTAACATATAATCTTACCTTATTGTTTTTATACAGTCTATAGTTCTTTATTTCCTTTAATCCGGATGAAGTAAGAAATATCCATAAGCTACAACGAAAATTGTATTGATAACAAACAGAACCCAAATCATTGGGTTGGTGAGATCACAGAAAATAAGTTCCAATATATCTAAAAGTATATGAATTACGAACAAGTAAAAGATAATAGCTCGCCTTATTGGAGAAGGATCTTCTTTTCTAACTGCAGATACAAGAATGCTAGTTCCAAGAACATAAACTCCGAAAAATCTAAACGCAAGAGGACCATCATTTGCAACTGAAAATCCAAATAGAGGCATTAAGATATCTGGAATAATTAAAAAACCAAGACCGAAAATTAATGCTAATATGGCATTTACAATGAAAACATATTTTAGCTTAAAATTCATAAATCTAACCCTCCTTATGTAAAATTATTAGATATTCTAATTTTTTATTCTTATTTAAATCTTTTTAAAAATTAACAATAATGTAAAAAATTTAAGGGAACAAAAGAAAGCCTTTTAGATAGGTTTGATGGGACAGAAATAGATTAGTTTGATTAAATGGGCCTGGAAAATTATGAACCAGAATTTGATATCAGGATCTCCAAGAATAAATTTCATTGAAATAATAATAATGAATAAATAATTTAATCTATTTTATTAAAAGTAAGATAATGCCGAATAAAGAAATAATGCTTAAATTGGTCCTTTTAGGATCACCAGCTACTGGGAAAACGTCTTTAATCAATCGCTATGTCCATCACAGCTTTGAGGAAGATTACAATACAACTTTAGGAGTGAATATTGTTGTAAAAGAGATTACATTGGAAGATAGTGATACACTCGTAAAATTGATATTTTGGGATATCGCTGGACAGGAAAAATATGATTTATCCCGACAAATGTTTTTTCAAGGGTGTGTAGGAGGATTATTTGTCTATGATATTACTCGTCCTTCGACCCTTCATGATATAGAGTCGAAATGGCTCCCTGATCTCAAGAAATATGGTAACGAGAAGGCTCCTTATTTACTCATTGGGAATAAAAATGATTTAGAAGATATAAGAGCGATCTCAAATAAAGATGGCCAAGAATTTTCTGATAAAATAAAAGCACTTGAATTTATGGAGACAAGTGCCAAATCAGGAGCAAATGTAGAAAAAGCATTTAAAAATTTATTATTACACATTATTTCTTGAGTTAAAAATTTAGTTTTTTCTCTATTTCTCCCAAGCTTTCATGATGAGGTGCGTGTTTGAGGAAATTATTCCGTCAATTAAATCGATTTTATTTGCAAAGATCTCAAATAGTTCTTCCGGAGTTTCTACTTCAATTTCAGCAAGGAGATCATAATCTCCAGTTAATGACATTACTTTAGTAATATGGGGTATCTCTTTTAATTCATTAATTACTTTATTAATTACGTTTATTCCTAATTTACATAAAATGATTGCTCTCATATTATTGCTCCTTTTTATTTTGTTGTTCTAAATTTTTTCTTTTTTATTAACAAATTGTACTTCCACTTCCAAAATCTCATTTAAAGGTTTTAATTTTCTGTTTATTAAATAATGAAAGTCTCTAAATGAATTTACCTGTACTTTCACCATCAAATCAAACTCACCTATTACTGAATAGATCTCCTTAATCCCATAAAATTTTAATATTCTGATGGGTATTGTGTTTAAAGAACCTTTCTTAATCTTAAGTAATATATAAGCATTTATAACATTCTTAACTTCATGCGCATATCTTAAAATTACTGCTATAACGAGAAAAACTATAATTATTGTTAGATATTCCTGTGGAAAATATACATTTGATAACAGAACTGCGAAAATAAGGGTACTAATTGGATCAATTAAACCTAATATGCTACTCCATTGGCTATAAGTTAAGCTAGTAGTCTTCCAGTTAACATTTGCCAAGAAAATCAATAAATAGGGTATTATCGTGGCAAATACTATCAAATATATAATTTCCCATCTGAAAAGAATGGAATTTAGTGAGAGAAGATCATTAAAGAAGTTAACCGTTTCTTTAGTGAAGTCAGTCTCAAATGGTAGAAATAATATTATAAATAAGACGGGAATCAATATTATCACACCCGATATGAAAGATATAGACATTTTCAAAAGAGCACGGGGAATTTTGTAATATTTATTCTTATTAATGTTTCTCAACTCATTTTTTGAGAAAGAATCTCTTTCTAGGCTTATATACAAAAATGAACCCGTAATTGAATATAAAATCAAATAAATTATTCCACTTAGCTCAATTGGTGTTCCACTTAATTGTACACCCCTAAAAGATACCGAAATAATAATTATCACTGCAAATGATAACATTAAGATGAAGAGAATTCGAAAGATGTCAAACTTCTCATAGTTCACTCCTTTTTCATAAATTACTATAAAAATAATTGTCAGTAAGACTCCGATCATTGTAAAAGGAATTGAGGTTTTTTTTAGAGTAAGAAAGAAAAATATTATATGTAAGATAATACCAAAGAATCCAATAAGAAAATAGTAATTATAAGTACGTATATTATAAAACCTCTTATTTTTATGCCTTAAATTAAAGACATAATCTTTTAAGGGAATCTTTACGTCTTTATTAAAATAGTTGTTAACAAGTGTTATGAGAATAGCGATAATAAATAAAATAACTCCCGCTGTAAGAAACCTTAGAATTATGATTGTGATAATTGAAATTCCATCAAATAATCCCGTTGCAACGATGGGGATGAAACTCCAAAGTAAATTTGCAATGATTAAATTGAAGATATACTTATTGGTTAGCTTCATTTACACTTCAAGGTTTTCAAATACGATTTATAAAATTATTGATTATTTGAATAGTTTTCCTTAAAAAACTCCTTGATATTTGATTTATTTATCCCACAGCTTTCCCAAAAGATATGTTAAACTAAAATTAATAAATATTAATGTATAAGTAAATCTAGATATAAATTAAAAAGCTCATAAAAAAAGAATAGTGATACTACTTGCCAAGTTCAAAAGATTATATGGAAATGGATGATAAATATTGTGCTCATAATTATCACCCGATACCCGTTGTTATTAGCAAAGCTGAAGGTGTCTGGGTGTATGATCCCGAAGGTAAGAAGTATTTAGATTGCTTATCCGCTTATTCGTCCCTAAATTTAGGGCATTGTCACCCAGAAATTATAAAAGCTTTAAAAGAACAAGCAGATAAGGTCACATTAACTTCTCGCGCGTTCTATAACGATAAGATGGGGCCCTTTATAAAAAAATTGTGCGAAGTTGTTGGACCACATATCAACGATCCAAATAATTCTGGAATAATGGCGCTTCCTATGAACTCGGGAACTGAAGCGGTTTCTTCTGGTTTAAAAGTTGCGAGAGCATGGGGCTATATTAAGAAGAAGATTCCTAAAAACGAAGCTAAAATTATTGTTTGTAGAGATAATTTTCATGGAAGGTCAATAGCAATAGTAGGATTTAGTACGGATATTGCAGCTGTAAGATACTATGGAAACTTCGGGCCTTACACTCCTGGTTTTGTAATTATTCCGTATGGAGATGCTGAAAAATTAGAAGATACAATTTTAGAAATTGGTGCTGATAAAGTCGCAGCGTTTCTATTTGAGCCAATTCAAGGAGAAGCTGGCATAAAAATCCCTCCTGAAGGATATATAAAAAAGGTTAGAGAAATCTGTACAAAGTATAACGTCCTGATGATCGCTGACGAGATCCAAACTGGTTTTGGAAGGACTGGGGAATTTTTTGGATGTGACCACGAAAATGTGAAGCCAGATGCGATGTTACTTGGAAAAGCACTTGGAGGAGGAGTTTATCCCGTATCCGCAGTAGTCACTACTAAAGATATAATTGGTCCTGATGTTATTAAGCCCGGAACGCACGGATCAACATTTGGCGGGAATCCTCTAGCTAGTGCAGTTGCCATGAAATCGCTAGAAATTCATATTGATGATCATTTAGCTCAACGAGCCAAGGAATTGGGGACGTATTTCTTAGATGGGCTTAGAAATATCGCAAAAAAGAAAACTATAGTTCCTATAAAAGAGGTTAGAGGCAAAGGACTCTTAATGGCAGTAGAGTTTGAATCAGATGCAAGACATATCGTTGAAATGTTTAAAGATAATGGAGTACTAGCTAAACACACTCATTCTAAAACTATTAGATTTGCACCACCTTTAATAATTACTAAAGAGCAAATCGATTGGGCTCTAAGTATAATAGAAAAGATACTTGTTGTTAGTTAATCAGTTTTCGGTTGATTTATTATCATTTTTTTCTAAAAAAAATTGAGTACCAGCCTTTCCTTCTATTGCATCCTTTATTTTTTCTATAGAAGTTATGATGGCACGTTCCCCTCCTGATTCTAGAAAATTTATAGCAGCTTGGACTTTCGGACCCATGGAACCAGCAGGGAAGTGTCCCTCCTTCATGTATTTTTTAGCTTCATCAGTGGAAATAAGATCCAGGTATTTATAGTCAATTCGACCATAATTTAGTGCAACTTTTTCAACGTCAGATGCAATTAAAAGTATTTGAGCTTCAATTTGTTCTCCTAATTTCGCACTTGCAAGATCCTTATCAATTACAGCTTCAACACCGTACAATCTTTTTTCATCTTTAATGACTGGAACTCCTCCACCACCACACGCAATGAGAATAAAATCTCCTAGTGCCATCAATTTTTTAATTTCTCGCCATTGATAAATTATAATTGGTTTGGGAGAAGCAACTACGCGCCTCCATCCCTTAGAAGTTTTCACATAACCTGCTTTTTTTCTTTTATATGCTGGTCCGATTGGTTTTGTTGGATGT
>Ga0307380_10008887_pt1 | contig 12823 bp, 10 predicted proteins | sample UN3MG_FD_202239 | JGI IMG/M metagenome (GOLD analysis project Ga0307380, IMG submission 202239) | Soil microbial communities from Risofladan, Vaasa, Finland - UN-3 | ecosystem: Environmental > Terrestrial > Soil > Coastal area > Acid sulfate soil | place: Finland: Risofladan, Vaasa | collected... | reverse complement strand
GTAGAGTAGACACACTACCCATTGATATATCCGTAAGCCTCCTCATATATTACTGCATCCTTTCTTACCTTACTTTTTAAGACATTTAACTTTAGTAACTTATCCTGCAATCTTGATATCTTTTTCTTCAGGTCCACTGGATTTAAACTATCATATTGGACCTTTAATCTTACCTTTATTTTATCATTAATATATTTTGACTCAAGTACTCTTCTAAACGGAGTTTTTGCCCTGTCATATTTTTTGGTTACCTTGCTGCCTGTCCTTGTCTTGGAGACAAGCTTTACAACCGGCTGAAAATAATTTGTATAATGGTCCAAATAAATGTAAAGCTCATTTAATAGGCAAAGCTCCTCTTCCGTATCATATCTTGAGTAACCCACATTCCTTCTTACCACTGAGTAATTTTTCTGCTCTACAAAACATGAATCATTTTTTTTGTATGGACGTGACCGGGTAAATGTAATTTCATTTTCTTCACAGTACCGAAGCATGATTGCATTTATAAATTCTGATCCATTATCAGAATCAATTCCCAGTATTATAAATGGAAACCTGGCGATAATGGCCCTGAGTGCTTTAAATACATGCACCTGGGCCTTGTTTATGCATGCTGCTGTTTATGTCCCAGCATGTAGCTATATCTACGAAATTAAGGCTCTGTATGAAGTCTCCAGAGTTGTTTCCGCCATCATGGCCCACAAGGTCCACCTCTGTAAACCCGGGTCTTGCATTGTCCCAGTCTGCAAAGGTCCTTATTGGAATAGAATGTTTCAGCAGTGTCCCCGGCCTGGTACCTTTTCTTCCCTTACCCAGCCTAAACTTATCCTTTTCAGATTTCAGTAGTCTGTCAATTGTAGAAGCTGAAATTTTAAGTAGCTTTTCTCTTACCTGGTCCGTTAGATCTATCTCCTTATGGGCTTCCAGTTTTTCTACTGCTTCAGCCATAAATGGGGCAAGCCTTTTTGAGCATATAAAGTCAAATATAGTCCATATTTTTTTAAGTTTTAAAAATACATCATATCCGTAGGTTTTATCTCTTTTCCTTTTTGTTTTCTTTTTTTTACCAATAACAAATTTTATCCTTTTGCCTCCGGTTGTCATATACCCCAGCACTTTCCCACTTTTCATTTTCAGTATCCAGGATGCATAGCATCTGTTGTACCCGGTAACAGCACAAAACTCATCAAGCATTTTAGTCTTTTCCTTTTCGCTTGCTCTGCTGTATCTTGCCCTTAATTCTTTTGTTATAGCTTTTTTCTGCCTCATATCTAACATCTTCCCATACCTCCCTATATTTAAAGAACTTATCTTTTCTTTACAATACAGGGAATATATTTCAATAATTTCGTTTAGATTTTTATATGAGGCAACGATACCGTTTCATATAGATTTTAAGTGAAGCAATTCGACAGATTGACATTTTATAAATAAATTTATATGATAACGCTTGTGCAAACATTTTCATAACTAAAATATAATGCAAAACTTTAAATTTAATTTTAAAAATTTAAAAGAATTTAAATATAAGGTGGATGAGATAGGAATAGATATCCCATTATCAGAAAATGTAAACATTTTGTCAGAACCTATAGAAAAGCAAAGTATATCAAACAGAATAGCAATTCAGCCGATGGAAGGTTGTGATAGTACTTTTGATGGTAAACCAGGAGAATTAACAGTTAGAAGATACAGAAGGTATGCTGCTAGTGGAGTTGGGGTTTTGTGGTTTGAAGGAACTTCTATTGTAGAGTCTGGGAGATCCAATACGAGACAGCTACTTCTTTGTAAAGAAAATAAGGAAGATTTTAAAAAATGAATAATTCTATGTAAATGATTAAAGTAAAAAAGATAAAAAATATTAAATTGTCAAAGAACATTAAAAAATAAATATAAAAAAGTTTACTAAGTAACCGCAGTATTTAATGTAGCATCCTGTTGCTTTGTAAATTTGCTCTTTGAAAAATCATATATGCTCCTGTTTCTCATAATTGCATAGATAAGGTCTATAAGCCTTCGTGCAAGGCAGGTAAGAGCTTCCTTTTTAATCTTTGCCTTTAAGAGATCTTTTTAAGGTAGTAAGCACGTGATATAGGGTTTTTATCTCTGCTGTCTCTGGTTCTACTTATGGGCAAGAGCCATAAAATAGATGGTAGAGTAAAGCGACTTATTACCATATTTGATTTTTGATGCTTTACCTTTCTGCCAATGCTTTTTTCAGCAGGTGCAATACCGCAAAACCTGGCAAGTTTGGCAGAGGAGGGAAACTTTGCTGTATCCATAACTCCTGAGACTATCTTGGCAGTAGTTACAGCTAGAACCTATCGCGTAGGTAGCGATTCTTGTGCGCAGCATTCTACCGGCTAATTTCTAGTGACTAAAACTGGTGCAGGCAAGTAGCAGTCTTTTAAAGCATTATCTCAAAAAAATACTTTTGAGCCTGCATGGAGGTAATAAGCTATGCTTGCCTGCATAAACTAAAAGGAGCAAGAAGGCTAATCTTAATTTAAAGCGATAACTTACTTTAATAGTAAGTCCGCAAAATAATTATAAAAATAATTATTATACTTAGGATTAACACTATCTTACTCCTGGTAATCATAATATCAGGAATAAGATTTAACATAAATACAATTATTTTATTAATAATTGATTATTACATTATCACGACAGGAGGTGAGGTAATTAATAATTAAATAGAAATTAATAACAAAAAAAATTAAAATGGTAAGGAGGTAAATTGAAAATGATTAAAAAACAAAAGATTTGGAGTTTTATTTTGTCGCTAGTGTTGATTTTGTCGCTAACAATAACATTCTCTTTAGCAGGTTGTAAAAAAGCTGTACCCGAGGAAGAGGCAGTAGAGGAAGCTGTAGAAGAAGAGGAAGAAATAGCAAAAGAAGAGGAAGAAATAGCAAAAAAAGATATAAGAATTGTAATCTGGGGTTTAGCTTCTACTGTTGATGCATGGGAACATGTTTTTGATGATTTTGAATCTGAATTTGGCTATAAAGTAGAATTTCAGCGTATACCCGATGTTTATGATCAAAATGTTATGATGAAATGGGCTGCTGATGAAAGGCCCGATGTTTTGTTTTTTCATCCAGACATGTGGGATTTAGCCAAACTTAATCCAGAGAATAATTTAAGAGATTTATCAAGTGAAGATTTTATCAAGTCGAACTCATTGAAATACCATGGTAAAACATATGGTGCTAGTTTTAACTTTCCTTCTGCTCATGGAATTATCTACAATAAAGAGATTTTCGATGACCTTAATTTAGAAATTCCTGGTAATTATGAAGAGTTTTGGGAGTTATGTAAAAATATAAAAGCTGAAGGAATTACACCTTTATATGATGCGGGTGGAGATGCATGGCCACTTCAGGTACTAGTTTTTATATGGTGGACGGATGCATTTAAAAACACGAACATAGCGGAGGAACTTAATACTAACCAGACTGCTTGGACAGATGAAAGAATACTATTTGGAATACAAGCCCAGAAAGATATTCAGGAGGCTGGTTTTTACAATGAGGATCTTTTAACAGGGACATATGAAAAAAGCCGAGCAGCTTTAATGGATGGAAGAGTAGCAATGGTCAGTCAAGGTAGTTGGATGCTGGATGTTTTATTACAGGAATATGGAATCGATGAAGTAAATAAAAAAGTTGGTTTTTTTGGTATATCAAAAGACTCTGATACAACTAGTAAATCAACGACTATTCACGGATCTCTATTTTTACCCAAAACTGGAGACCCTGTAAGAGAAGAAGCAGCTCTTGAGTTATTAAGATATATATCTGGAGAAAGGTACCAGGGTTATGTCAATGAAATAAAAATGTATCCTGTACTGGAAGGTTTTGAGGTTCCAGCTGATTTGCCTGAAGTAAAAAAAGAAGTAGGCCGTTGTGTAGAAAGTGGGTATCCTGTTTTTTCAGATTTAGTTGTAACGCAATACGGACCTATGGAAATTTTTTTACAGGAGATGTTGGCAGGAACAAAAACACCTTTAGAAGTAGCCGAAGCATTAGATAGAGAGTTTACGAAAAGTGCACAAGAGAAGGGTATTGAAGGATTTTAAAACTGTTAACTGAGTATACTTGTATTTAGTGGATAAAAAGGGTATCCCTTTTTAAAAAGGGATACCCTTTTTAACAATTTATTTAAAATAGAGTAGGAATGAATATGAAGTCTCCAAAATTTAAAAGAAGCAAAATTAATTATATTAATTATAATTTTTTAATTCCTGCATTGATTTTAATCTTTGTATTCTTTTTAGTACCAAATATATTAAATTTTATTTATCCCTTTACAGATTGGAATACATTTAAAACAGAATTAAATTTTGTGGGATTAAGAAATTTTATTGAACTAACAATAGAAAAAACTTTATGGAGAGATTTATTAACCACTTTTAAATATGCAATATTTGTAACAATAGTAAGTAATATACTTGGTTTAGCTATTGCACTAGCTTTGGAAAAAACTTCTAAAATAAATGGTATTTATAGAACATTATTTTTCATTCCGCTCACAATTGCTCCTCTTGCAGCAGGGTATTTATTTAAAGGTATTTTTGACACTGATGGTACGTTAAATTATATTTTAAGCATAATTACTAATAGGGATATTAATTTTCAATGGTTAGGTAAAATAAATATTGTGATATTTATGGTTGGTCTGGTTCAAGTCTGGAAATGGTTAGGCCTTAGGATGATAATATATATTGCAGGATTGAATGCTATACCAAAAGAATTAATAGAAGCAGCAAAGGTTGAAGGTTCAAACTTTTGGCAAATATTAAAAAATATCCAGATTCCTTTAATTGGACCATCTTTAACTTTCAATATAACTATGAGTTTTGTAACTTCTCTATTTGTTTTTGATACAGTAGTATCTATGACAAGGGGAGGTCCTGCAAGAGCTTCAGAGGTGGCAAATTTGTTCATATTGTATAAATTTGGTGAAGGTAGATTCAGCTACGCTACTACTATGAGCTTAATACTTTTTTTAATAATATGTGTTGTAAGTATTCCTTTAATAACATTTTTTAGAAAGAGAGAGCTTGAGCTATGAGATTACGGAGTACAATGGTCTCTGTTATTAAATATATAATTTTAACAATATTTGTATTTATAATAGTAATTTTTCCATTTTGGGTTGTAATTATAAATTCAGGAAAAACATTGGTAGAGGCAAATTCATTAGGTATAGGTCTTCCAAGTGAATGGAAATTTATTGAAAATTATAAAGAAGTTATTATAGAAGGAGAATTTTTAGTAGGGTTAAAAAATACTATTATTATAACATTGTTTTCTTCTTTAATTATCTTGTTTATAAGTGCTTTAGCATCATGGGTTTTTGCTAGAAGTAAGTTAAAATTTATTTCATTTTTATATTACATATCGATATCCGGTATACTAATTCCACCAGCTATTATAACTACTATAAAAGTTATGAAAACATTACATATCTTTGGAACTTGTTTAGGATTAATACTTTTTTATTGTGGTATTTTTATACCACTTGCAATATTTTTTATGACTGGGTTTATAAAAACAATTCCGATAGAACTAGAAGATTCAGCACGTGTAGATGGGTGCAGCTCTTTTAGAATTTTTATTAAAATAATACTTCCGTTGCTTAAACCAATACTTATTACTTGCTCAATATTTTTAGTGTTAAATATATGGAATAATTTTATTTACCCATTTTACTTTTTGAAAAATGTTGATCAATGGACTTTAACTTTAAATTTGTTCAATTATGCAAGTAAATTTTATCATCAAGCTGCTTGGAATTTAGTATTTACTGGTGTTATACTTGTAAGCACTCCGCTTCTAATATTTTTTATTTTTTTGCAAAAAAGAATAGTCTCAGGACTTCTTGGTGGAGCTTTAAAAGGGTAATGAATATTATTTTTTTATTTATGTATGAATATAACCATATAAAACAAAAATGAAAAAATTGCCAAATATTAAGAAAAATAATAAGTTTATTCCTCTTTGGGCAATTAATGATGATTTCAGTAAAGATATTACATACAAGAGGATAAAACAGTATTCAGAAATAGGTATAAAGGAAGTAATAGTCTGGCCAAGTACTGGTTTGGAAGTAGAATTTTTATCAGAAGATTTCTTTAATAGATATTCAGATTTAATAGATATTGCTAAGCAATTTAAACTCAAGATCTGGATTTATGATAGCTATAATTGGCCAAGTCCAACTTCCGCAGGAAAAATAACTGAAAAGTTTCCTGAATTTAGGCAGCAATATTTAGAATATTTAATAATTGATGATGTTGATAATAGCGATATTTTTATACCAAACGAAATTGTTTCGGCTTATTTGATTGATTCCGATAATAAAATAATTAATTTAAAAGGTTATTATAAAAACAATTATTTGAGTTGCAAAATAAAGAACAAGAAAAAAATATTAATATTTTATAAAGATTTTTTTGAAGGAAAATTAAAATGTAATCAAGGTTCTAAGTGGAGTAAAAAAAATTCCTTTTACATAGATCTTTTAAATAAAAAATCAGTTGATAAATTTATAGAATTTAATCTGGAACCATTTAAAAGATATTTTAGAGAAGATTTTGGGAAAACAATTGTTGGTATTTATACTGATGAACCAGCTATTCTAATGCGCTTACCCGGGTTTAAACGTTATCTTCCAGAAGGATTTGCTTATCCGTGGACTAATGCTATAGAGAATAAATTTAAGGAGCAATATGGCTATAACCTGACTGAAAATTTATATAAATTAGTTATAGATGTAACTGAGAGTAAAAAATTTAGAATTGATTTTTTTGAAGTAATATCAAAACTTTATGAATCAGCATTCAATAAAAATTTATCAAAATGGTGCTATAGCAATAATTTAAAATTAACTGGCCATCTTCTTTTTGAAGAAGAAATTCCACAATTTATAAGTTGCGAAGCAAATTATTATAAAAATATGAAGTATTACAGTTTCCCTGGAATTGATACACTTGGTACAGAAACTGGCATCGACATAGAGAAAAGGGATATTGCACCTAAGCTAGTAAGTTCTATTGGAAATATAGAAAAATTAGATCATATTTTATGTGAAGTTTTTGCTGGTATTAGTCTGGAAGCAGGGTTTGAAGATTTTAAAAAAATAATACTATGGTTGATTATTTTTGGTATTAATATAATAGTGCCAAGTAAGATTTGTAATTCAATAAAGGGACTAAGGAAGAGAACAATACCGCCTATATTAAATTATCAGCCATATTGGAGAGGTTTTGAAGATTTCATAAAAATATTTGAATCTTATTCTTTAATATTAGAAAACAGTAAAGATATATCAGAAATCGGAATGCTTTATCCTACCATAAATTTTTGGGCTAATTTTAAACCAAATCCTAAAGATAGAAATGATGAATGGGAAATACTTGAATTTTTTTTAATAAAAAAAACAAAATTATTATTAAGGAATCAAATTAATTTTAATTATGTTTTTGAAGAAATAGCAACTGCAGAAAATTTAAAAGTTGTTGATGGTAATATATTTCTTAAAAATATTAAATTAAATTTACTGATATTACCGCCTTTAAACTATATTCATAAAAAATTTATTAAGTTTATATATAAATTCATTAAATTGGGTGGAATAGTTATAAATACAAGTACCCTTGTTAAGAATTATATTAATTGTGAAAATAGTATTATTAATATTGAGAATGATAATTTTAATAATATTTTAGATAATAAATATTTAATAGAAAAAATTTTTTATAAAATCGAGGGTAAAAACAGCGAATTTATATACACGAATATTAGAGAATATAATAAAGATATAAAGATATTATTTTTAAATAATCAAAATGTTAAGGAAGATTTTAGAGGTGTTTTAACAATATATGAAGAAGATATTAAAAAATTAGAATTGTGGAGTTTAGAGGATAAACTTATTTATGATTCAACAGATTTATTAAATTGTGAAAATAAAAAAATTAGAGTAAAAATAAATATAATGGGAAATGATTTAGCTGTTTTAGTTTTGTACAAAAATGAATCGGTACAAAATGAATTAATAGATGAATTACATTTAAAATATAGTGAAAGCAATGATGTGATTAAATCAATTTTCAAAAAGTCAATAAAATCGAATCCTTACTACTTTTTATATAATTTGAATATTGATAAAAAATCTCAAAAGATTAAATTTATTAATAAAAACTTTTGGAAATTTAAAGTTTGGAATAATTATTTTGTTATTGAAGACGTATATATAAAAAGAGATGATAATTTTGAAGGTAAAAAAAGGGGTTATTTTAAATTAAATTTAAAAATGAGAAATTGGAAAAAAATAAAAATAGCAAATATTGGCAGTTATAACTATAGAATATCAGAAAATAGGACTCATAGTTATAAAACTCCTGGTGAGATTGATGTTCTATCAACAAATTTTTGGATACGGGGTTATTTTGAGGTGTCTGAAGCCCCTAAGAAAATTTATTTAGTTTATGAAGAACTGGAAAATTTTTTTGAAGTATATATAAATGGGGTCATTGTCAACAATAAAAGAGAACTAATAAATTTATGGGATGAAAGCAATAGAGCAATAAATATTACTGATTATTTAAAGAAGGGTAGAAATGTGTTTGCGATATTAACAAGAACACCAGATTGGAAAGGTTATTTTCCAGCTAATAATTATGTAGAACCAATAGCCTTGGTAGGAAATTTTATTGTTAAAAATAATAAAATAAAAAAAAATATTGGTTTAGTAAAATTAAATTCATGGACAGAAGAAGGATTTCCTTATTTTTGGGGTACGGGAAGTTATGAGAATAAATTTATTATAAGTTCTGCTGAAATAAATAAAATTAAAGAGGGGAAGAAGTTATTTTTATTAATAACTGATTTAAAGGAAATTGCTGAAATATACATTAACAGGAAAAAAGTTAAAAGGATTTTATGGAAGCCTTATTTTATTGATATTAGTGATTTCATATTAGAAGGAGTTAATACAATCACAATTAACGTTTCTAACACAATAAGTAATTTATATGTAAATAGAAAGGAGAGTGGAATACTAGGAGATGTAATTTTATATTTGATTTAAATATTGGCGTAATTCGTTTTATTACTATTTGTATTTTTCGAGTAAGAAAATATTCAAAAGTATTTATTTTTAAAAGATTATAATTTGGTTATATATATAGGTTTTACTATTAAGTATTAAATAATCTACTTAAGTATAAAAAACTTTAATAACTTTTAATAAAACGTAATGAGGTGATATAAATTATTAATTCAAAAACTATTGAACCATATGAAGGTGAGCCTGATATAGAAAGGCTTTTATCTACATTCAAAAGTGAATCTGTAGACAGGGTTCCAAATTTTGAAACAGTTATCCAGAATCAGCATGTAGAAAAATTTTTAGGAAAAAATTCAGGGGACACTTTTGCATACAGAGGAGACCCTGTATACAGAGAGGATTCTTTAAATAAGGATGTAGACCTTGATCAGATTAGACCATTACAACCTGATGATTTCATTGATTTATGTAATATTATTGGACAGGATGCAATGGTTTTTGATGGAGGGCTCTGGACACCTTTTATGAAAGAAGATGAAAATGGAAAGATGGTACGCGTAGCAGCAAAATCTATAAAAACAAGAAAAAATTTCAAAAAATTGAATTTAAATTCAGATAGTCAAATTAATTATGCAGTAAAGTATATTAATGAATACAAAGATGCTATTAAAAAGAGAAATTATAAAATTGGCGTGTCTTGTGTATATGGTTGTATATTGCAAACTCTATATGAATTTATGGTTGGAGTGACTGATTTTATGATGATGCTTTACGATGACAAACAACTTATTGAAGATATGCTGGAAGTTTCTACAGAGCATTATTTAAAAATGACAAAGGAATTGGTTAAGACGGGAGTGGATTTTATCTATATTGCAGATGATATAGCTTTCAATAAAAATCTTTTTATAAATCCTAAAGCTATGAAAGAGATTTGGGTACCTAGATTAGCCCGCATCATAGAGCCTGCAGTTGATGCAGGCATACCTGTAATGTTTCACTCAGATGGTAAAATTGATGAGATTGTTGAAGAGTTAATTAATATGGGAGTGAAATGCTTAAATCCCATGGATCCAACTGGGGTTGATTATAGTGAATATAAGAAAAAGTATGGCGACAGATTATGTTTGTCTGGGAATGTAGATATTGATAATATATTATCAAAAGGAACACCTGAGGATATAGAGGCTGACGTAAGAAAGCATATGGAAATATTAAAACCTGGATATGGTTATATTGCTTCATCTTCTCATTCTATTATGAATTATATACCTCATGAAAATGTAATAGCATATATTAATGCTATGCATAAATATGGGAAGTATTAACTCGGGTTGATAAAATGTTAACATCAATAAAATTAAAACTTATACTAAAGGAGACAAGCTAAATGACGATACTAGCCTCGATTCCCACATAATCCATAACCATTAACAAAAATTATCGGCAAATCCTTACTCTTATTGGTTTTATTCTCATGGTGTATTAGTTTATTACTAAACATAAAAACATTTTGCCGAATAGTTAAAAATATAATCTACTGGGTGTATCATGTAAGGGTAAATGTTAAATAGGCTTGTTTTTAAAGCTTTTTGAGGTAAAACTATTTTTTACTTGGCATATATCCATTTGTTTGACATAGTGGATATATGTTTAACAGTAAATATAAAAAACTAACGTATTTGGCTCGTGTCTTCCTCGAACCAAAAAACGCCACCCATCGGCAATACGAAGCATTACGCGCTTTCTTTGTCAACAAGTTGCCTGGAAAAGAAGCCGCCGAACGATTCTGCTACACCGAGGGAAGTTTCCGTGTCCTGGTTCACCAGTTCCGACAAAATCCAGAAAGGGAATTTTTTCTGCCACCAGCCAAGAGCCCGCAGAAAGCACCTAGGCAAGATAAACTTCGGGATATGATCGTCTCCATGCGCAAACAGAACTTATCAGTATATGATATCAGCCGGGTTTTAAAAACAAAAGGCCACGTGCTCAGTCCGGTCAGCGTCTCAAACATACTCAAAGAAGAGGGTTTTGCAAGACTGTCAAGAAGAAGAGATGATGAACGCCCGCCAGTTATATGTCCCACGAGAGCCGAAGTAGCAGACGTCCGACAGCTTGACTTGTCCCCTCAAAGTTTTCGAACAAAATTCGGCGGTCTATTTTTATTTACCCTCTTTATTGCTTCAATCCCCTTCGACGAAATTGTTGAACAGGCCGGTTTTCCCAGTTCGAAAATGATTCCTGCCGGCTGCATCATGAGATCGCTTTTGGGGCTGAAGCTGTTCGGCTCAGCCCGGCACAGTCATGTGATGAGCTATGTGCTTGATCCAGGTCTTGCGCTGTTTGCCGGACTCAACCGTATCCCCAAACGCGCCTTTCTGACCGAATATAGCTGCCGAATAGATCACAGATCCTATCCTAAGATGATGCATCGATGGTTTGATGCAATGGAAAGTATCGGCATTGACCGGGATTTCTCATTTGATCTGGATTTTCATACCATCCCCTTTCATGGTGAAGATGCATTGGTAGAAAAACATTACGTTTCCAAACGCAGCCGCAAGCAAAAAGGAATCTTGGTTTTTCTGGCGCAAGATGCAAAAATCCGTGTATTTTGCTATACCAATGCCGATTTTAGAAAAGATGAACAAAACGATGAAATTCTTCAGTTCATCGAGTTTTGGAGACAGTGCACCGGTCACTATCCGCAATAGCTGATATTTGACTCCAAATTGACCACCTACCGAAATTTAAACAGACTCAATCAACTGGGCATCGGGTTTGTGGCGCTTCGGCGACGGTCAAAAAATATACTTCAGCAAATAAACCAAGAACCCTTATCCGCGTGGCGCTGCATCAAACTGGAAGGTGTCTCTCGAGTCTATCGGACACCGAAAATATTGGACCAGAAAATCACCTTAAAAGATTATCAAGGTAAAATCAGGCAGTTGGTGATCAATGACCTGGGCCATGAAGATCCGATCTTCCTTTTAACCAATCAAATGGCACGGTCGGCGGCAAAATTAATCGAACGTTATACTAAACGCATGATCGTTAAAACCACATTGAAGACAGCATCGATTTCTTCCACATGGATGCTTTATCCTCAGCAGTGGCAATGAAAGTCAATCTGGATGTTCAACTTACCCTGATGGCCAGCAGCCTATACCGCCTTATCGCATTAAAAATAGGAAACGGCTATGAGAATGCCAAATCACGACATATCTTCAGAGACTTTATCGATGCCACCGCCAACATAAAAATCACCAAAAGCGATATAGTGGTCAAATTCCAAAAACGGGCACACAATCCGATGCTCATTGCTGCCGATTTTGATAAAACTGATATCAGCATACCGTGGCTTGACAATAAAAAACTCCGGATCATGCTGGGATACCTCAATGGTAAGATAAATTCCATAGGTATTGGTCACTAAAATTCCATAGCTATAATTGGTAAAATCCTTCCTAGTAAGGCAAAGATACTAGGAAGGAAAGGAATGTTAGGAGTACAAATGTATACTACCATAAAAACACTATGGGAGAAAGGTAACAACAAATCTGAGATTGCAAGAGCAACAGGACACGACTGGAAAACAGTAGATAAAGTTATAAAAAACTTACAAAAAGGAGTAGAAATACCTAAGTACAAAGAAAGAGGCAGCATTATAGACCCATATAAAGAAAAAGTAATAAAAATGCTTGAAGAAGGACTCTCTGGAGTAAGAATTTATGAAGAACTG
>Ga0307380_10008885_pt1 | contig 12825 bp, 10 predicted proteins | sample UN3MG_FD_202239 | JGI IMG/M metagenome (GOLD analysis project Ga0307380, IMG submission 202239) | Soil microbial communities from Risofladan, Vaasa, Finland - UN-3 | ecosystem: Environmental > Terrestrial > Soil > Coastal area > Acid sulfate soil | place: Finland: Risofladan, Vaasa | collected... | reverse complement strand
GCCCGCAAGGCGCAGGTCGTGCAGGAGAGGATGAATCGGCTCATCGGTTTCCTCGCTTTCTCAGGCGCGCGGCGGACACTCCGGAAGGAGTTCCTTCATCCGCGCGAATACGTCGGCCGCTCGGGCGGGATCCCTCAACGGCAAGTCCACGCGCGCATGGTCCAGCGCCGAGAGGCAGGCGGCGTTGATCAGTTCGAACCCCCGGTAGGCGTGCTCCACGTTGCACGGGTGGTCGGGCAGCGTTCCGTCCATCCAGTCGGCGACGTCTCGCGCGTACAGGTCCTGGATGCGCTTGACCTGCGTCTCCCACCCCCGCCCGGGTTCCTCCCGTGTGTATCCCGGCCCTTCGCCCCGCAGCGCTTCGCCCCCGGAGGACTTCGTCAGCGCGCCCCAGATGCCCGTGGTCTCGGCCCAGGCGTAGCCGTGCGTGCCGCGCGCGGTCAGACGATTGACCTGCCACACCTCTTGGCCAGGCTCGTAGATGGGGGCCAGATTTCCGATCTCGATGAGCCCGCGCACGCCGTTTTCGAATTGCGCGCGGGCCAGGAAGAAGTCCGGCGAGGGATGGCTGTGGTCGAGCTGCCTGCGGCCGTGGACGTGCCCGACGACCCACTGGGGCCGCGCGAAGCCGTTCAGCCACATCATGTAATCCGTGAAGTGCGTGCCGAGGTCCGTCATGTTGCACGTGGACGTGGCATGCACCTCGACGACCGCCCCGATGTCGCCGGAATCGACGATCTCCTTCAGCTTCTGCATGGACGTCAGGTACTTTTGCTGGTGGCAGACGGCGGTCTTGATGCCGCTCTTGCGACAGACCTCGGTCATCCGCAGCGCTTCCTCGAGGCTCCGGGCCATCGGTTTCTCGAAGGCCAGGGCCTTGACCTTGTGCTTCGCCGCGAGTTCCACCATGGCCAGCCGCACGTCCGGCTGCGTGCAGAAGCAAAACAGGTCCGGTTTCGTCTCCGCCAGCATTCGGTCGGCGTCGGTGTAAAGTGCGGGCGCGATGGCGTGCGCGCCGGCCGTCCTTCTCATCTTCCCCTCGTCGAGATCGCAAAGCGCCACGATCTCGAACCGGCCAGCGTTCGCCAACCAACCCCGGATATGGTCGTTGCCCCGCCCGCCGCAGCCGACTTGTGCTACCCGATGCTTGCTCATCCTTCTTGCCCTCCGTTATTTGAGTGCACCTCGATCGTACGCTTTCCCGGTTCCCTACGACGCGTCCTCGTCCTTTTCTCGGGTCCGATGACACGGACGCTTATCCGGGATCGCAAGCCCAAACGCAAGCATGTCCTCCCCCCGCTAGTTGACGACGAAGCCCTGAGGCGCGTCGCCCTTGTTGGTGCGAATGATGATCCCGTCCGACTTTGTGCCGTTCGTGGGGTCGTAGAGCCAATCGATCCGTCCGGGCAGGAGAGCGTCCGCCCCCCCGACCGGAGGCCATCTGGCCGGGCCGAAGCTCTTGATGCTCCAATGGAAGCCCAGGCCGTAAGCCTCTCGGCCTTGAGGGTATGCTTGCCTGAGCTCCGCGTTCTCGTACGTCTCGAGGTGCAGCCAGCTCCAGTGGCCAAGATCTCCCGCGTACGTCTGAGTAAAGGGATCCTGCAACATCGTGGTGATGTAAGCGACGGGCCTGGTCAGAGGCTGCCAGGCGAGGGGCGTGTATACGTCTGGATCGGTCACGCCCCCAAGCCAGACCCAGAACTGGATGCCGACGGGATACTGGGCGTTGTCCACGCGGTAGGCCTCGACGGCCGTGGCCCCTGAGCGCATGTCGGTGCGCACCCGCGCCACCTTCGAGCGCGTCTGCGCCTCGAGAAAGTTCGGCGCTGCAATGGCCGCCAGGATCGCAATGATGGCGACGACGATCAGCAACTCGATTAGGGTGAATCCCGACGTCCTTGGCGGACCGAGTTGTGACGGATGCATCATGGCGCGTCCCTCCTTCGTTTCTCAGGCTCGGCGCCCTCAATCGGAGCGCGGCCGCGGGACGCGCATCATTAGCCTCTTCTCTCGTAGACGCCAGGGACCACCCACGCATCTTCATTCAGCATGAGCGGACCGCCCGTTAGAGTCAATGGGCCATTCTTGACAAGAGTTGGCAGAAAATGACATTGCGGTGACTCGCCGGGCGCCCGCAACGGGCGCGAAGCGCTCGCGCCATGGATCGAGTTCCGTTTCGTCGCGCAAATCTCGCGCGATTTCGCGCAGATTTAGGCTTGACTCCCTTCGAGGCCCGGCGTAACGTCGCGGGCGATGGGCCATGTCGGCGGAACGCCGCGGTCGGGAAGGCCGCCCCCGAAAGGGGGGCTGAGGGATGAACAATCCGACCGCGGCTGGAAGAGGGTGCAAGTCCCTCGCGGATGCGCCGCTGTGACCGGGAGCTCGCTCCCCGAAATGAGGCCTTGGCCGCAAGAAGTTCTTGAGTCGGGCCGGGCGCCTCGATTCTCGGGAGAGGGAGCGCCGCGGGGTCCCCAGGTTTGGCCGGGAACCCCGCGGGCACGAAACCCGCGCTTGCATGTCCACTGTCGCCCCGAGTGCGATGGGAAGGACGCGGGGAGTAGGACGATCCGGGAGCCAGAAGACAACCGCCGACGTGCTTCACGATTCAGCTTCTCCGCAGAATGAGAGGGTGAAGGTGCGCTCAGGTCGTCGGGCATTCCCCCTTCCTCGAGCATTCGCGATCCCTTGCTTGGGCCGACTGAAGGCGGTCGGGCCCGAGAGTGGCGCGCGGATTGCGCGTCCCCGCGGACACGGCCGGCGCCCGAAGGTCCGGCCTGCTTCCCTGAGGATCCCGCAACTCCTTTCACTCTTCTCGTTCTCCGGGACATTTGAGTCGTAGGCAACGCCCCGCATGCATCCGTATCTTGCGCAGGAAGGAGGCGTCCGGGCGAGGCAGGACTCGGGACGGCGCGCTCGTCCGGAGAAAACGGAAGAATGGCTGGAAAACGTGTTGCAGGATGGTTGATGGCTTTGGCGGGGGCAGTCCTGGCGCCCGCCGGCGCCGGGGCGACGACTCGAGCGGAGCTCGAAGCGGACGCCATCAAGTGGGCCGGGACGGGGCCTCGCGCCGTGTTCGTCGTGGTTGATTTCCACGACTCCGTTTCGGCTCGAGCCGAATTCGTTTTCGGCGTGCGTTTCGGCGACGATTCCTCGACCACGATCTCGGGTTTGCAGGCCCTCCAGGCGCTTGGCGATGAAACGACGCTCGAGTTCACGGACGAGGGCGGCGGCTTCATCACGCGCATCGCCTACACGCACAAAGGCCGAACTTACGAAGGAGGCGGAGACTATCCCCCTTGGTGGAGTTACTGGGAAAGCTCGGACTTCGGAACAACCTACGTCTCGAGCTGGACGGGATCGGCTGGCCACATCATGCGCGACGGCGACGCGGCCGGGTGGCTCAACACCCGAGTCCTCTGGCCGGACATGCCGTCGCCCCCCAACGGACCGCGCGTGACGCCTCGTTCCTCGCTCAGGGAAGACGCGATCGCATGGGCGGGATCGGGGCCGAGGGAAGCCTTCGTGGTGGTGGATTTCGACGACTCGACGACCCAATCCGCCGAGTTCGCGTTCGGCGCGCGCTTCGGCGAGGATTCCTCGACCACAATCACCGGTCTTCAAGCGCTCGAACTCCTGAAGGACGAAACGGCGTTGGATTTCGTCGATGCGGGAGGAGGGTACATCACCAGCATCACCTATACGCACAAAGGCCGCAGGTTCGAGAAGGGAGGCGACTATCCGCCTTGGTGGAGCTACTGGGAGAGCGCGGACTGCGGAATGAGCTACGTCATGAGCGCAACCGGCGCGGCGGGACACCAGATGTCCGACGGGAGCGCGGGCGGCTGGCTGAACACGCGCATTCTCTGGCCCGCCACTCCCCCCTCGCCGAACGGCCCGCGCGTTACGCCCCGCTCCTCCATCGAGGAGGACGTCATCGAATGGGCGGGATCGGGGCCGGACACGGTCTTCATCGTGGTCGACTTCGACGATTCCTCGACCCGGTCGGCGGAATTCGCCTTCGGCGTGCGTTTCGGCGAGGACGGCGCCACGACGATGTCCGGTTTGCAGGCGCTCGGGGTCCTCGCCGAAGACACCGCCTTGACCTTCGTCGACGCGGGAGGCGGCTTCATCACCACGATCACGTACACTTTCGCCGGCAGGACCTACGCCAAGGGAGGAGACTATCCCCCGTGGTGGAGCTACTGGGAAAGCGACGACTATGGCGCGTCCTACGTCAGCAGCGCGACCGGCGCCGCGGGGCACGTCATGATGGACGGCGACACGGCCGGCTGGCTCAACACGCGCGTTCTGTGGCCCGGGACGCCTCCCTCGCCCAACGGCCCGCGGATTACGCCGTGGGACCGCCGACCGGCGACCGCGCGGCGTTGGAGCCTTTACTGGTAGGACGCAATCGAAGAGGGACGGCGTTCGCAACGCATAGATGCCAGGCGACGTCCGGGCCGCCCGCCGTCCCGATTCTCTTCTCCCGGGTGTTTCCTAATCTCTCGGGCGCCATGGTCGAGCTCACTTGGGCGTTCACGCCCGCGCGCGAGAAGGTCTGGCGCCCGGACGGGGAGCGTTGGACAGTGACGCGAGATTTCGGGCAACAAGGAGACCCGCTCATGGCCAGACATATCTCAGCCCGCGCCGCCTTCACTCTGATCGAGCTCCTGATCGTGGTGGCCATCATCGCCATTCTGGCCGCCATCGCGGTCCCCAACTTCCTCGAAGCCCAGGCGCGCTCGAAAGTCGCCCGTAGCGAGGCCGACATGCGCTCGATCGCCACCGGCCTCGAGGCCTACCGGGTGGATGAAAACGCCTACCCTCGGATTCCCGGCGGAATGGACCCCCGCGCCATGAACCCGATCGCCTGGCTGACGCCCCTCACCACGCCCGTCGCCTACATCACAAGCCTTCCTCACTATCCGTGGAAGCCTTGGGAGATCAACTGGACCGGCCAGCCGATGACGATCGACTATTACTATTACAACGAGTACGAAAGCTTCTACTTGCCGGGGGGCCTGCCGTGGACGATCTGGGACGCCGCGGGAACCAGTCTCTGGTACTTGAGCGCGGCCGGTCCGGACGGCGACATGGACCAGGGGTGGACGAACGCGCCGGGCAGCAACTACAACCCCTATGACGCCTCGAACGGCACGATCTCCAGCGGCGACTTGATCCGTCTTGGGCCGTGACGGTTTCTCTGCCCGAGCGGGCCCGCCGGTTTCCAGTCCCTTGGCCCGCTCGGACCGCGGGTGGCCGCGGCCCGCGAGGGACTTATCGGCCCAAGAGGTTGCGGGCCGCCTTGGACTGCGCACGCAGGAAGCTCAAGCCGAGGTCAACACAGATACTGAATCTCCCGGACGGCCAGACCGAGGTCCCGCGGATCGGGTTCCACGCGGCGGACGCTTTCCATCTCCATCTCCACCGTGATGCGGTCGGCCGCGATCCCATCCACGGGAATATGGATTTCGGCGCACGTGTCGTCGAAGGGCCCCCAGTTGCCGCCGTTGATCCGACACTGTCCCGGGTTAGGGTCCCAGGACTCGAGCCGGGGGAAGATGCCGATGCGAAGGAATTTCGCGCCTTTCCCCATGGGGATTGAAAGGATCCCCCTCCGACCCATCCAGCAGTGACTCGGCCGGCCGTCTTCACGGAACTCCAGATCGTGGAACCCGTCGCCGAAGGCGACATGGGGTGAATCGAGCGAAACGCTCTTGCTCTTGAATCGGGAAAAGAAGCTATCATATTGCTTTTCGTCGCCGCCGTTGATTCCGCTTGGGAAAGAGCATCGGCGGCAGGAAGCGGTCGGGTTCCAACTGTGGACCGTGCGACGCAAGTTGCGATAGAGAGGACCATTCCAGATCCGGGGCCATTCTTCCCCGTTGATATCGCCCAACGTCTCGCGCATCACGCAGCAGGCGGCGACCGTTCCGTCGACGCGGAGGAAAGTGGAGGTCCAGGGGAACCGGCAGTAACCCACGCCTGCCTGGGCTCGGGGACCGAAGCCGTAAAGGACGCGCGAGAGAAAATGCCGCGCGCCGTGCCTTCGCCAGAGGAGCGTCGCTATCCTAAGGGAGCGAGCGACGCGAAGAGCCTTGTTCTTCAGGCCGCCGCCTTGCTCGCCGCCCTCAAGGATCAGGCTGCGGAAAGAAGGCGGCACTCGCACGTTGACGCCGAGTCGCGCCGAGAGGGAGAGGGCTTGGATGAAGGCGGCCGAGACCCGCTCGGGCGCGTCGCGCAAGGATTGTCCGCGTATTCTCTCATTCTCCTCTTCCCGCGTGAGTGGAAGCACGCAGATCTCGCTGGCCCCGTACGTCGCCGCGAGCCGCACGAGATCGGGCAACCCGCCGATGTTCCGCTTCATTGGCACGTACACGAAGATCATGCGAAAGCGCTTCTCCCGCCCCGCGCGATCGGCCGCCTTCTTCAGGCGTCGCAGGACCTCGAGCATGCTTTCCCAAGGAATGTGGGGGCGCGAGAAGTTGAAAGTCTCGGAGCAGGCGCCGTCGATCGAGATGGAGAGGCGAACGTCATTGCGGACGATACGGTCGAGAAACGCATCGTTCTTTGCGAGCAGGATTCCGTTCGTTACCACGCAGATCTGCTTGTTGCGGCGCAGGCAATCCTCGAACATCCGGTCCCATATCTTCGAAAGAAAAGCCTCGCCGTCGCCCGTAAAGTCCACGCGTTGGGCGTCCGCCAGGAGCGAGTCGGCGATCCGCTGGTAGGTCTCCTCGCGCATGTCTTCGCCGAAGCTGCGATCGTAGTGGGCGCAGTAAATGCAGCGCGTGTTGCAGCGGCTCGTGGGCACGAGGAAGATCTCGGCCGGGTTCCGCTCAGCCGTGTCGCCCAGGGCGTCGAGATCGGGATGAGGGTTCTTCGGGACAAGAGGAAACACTTTGCTCTACCGGGTAAACCAGTTCGACTGATTCTCCATGAGAAACCGCACTATCTCAACCGTGACAACGTCGTTTCCCTTTGGGCTGAGGTGGAGGCAGTCCTGGAAAAGATCGAGCCCCCCGTTCTCGTAAACGGCTTGGGTCAGATCCAGAAAGGGAATGCGGTTGTCATTGAAGATCTCCGCAATCCTGCCCTGAGGGTACAGCACGTAGCGAATGTCCCGGTCCCGGTACGCATCGTCCATCTGATCGCTCGCCGGGAAGACGACCGCGAGCATTCGGATGTTTCTACCCCGCAAGATTCCCTTCATCTCCGCAATCAGAGATCCCGTGGGCGCCCAACCATACTCCTTCCACGCAAGAAAGAAATCATCCCTCTTCTCGAAAGGATAAGCGGGATGACCTCGCTTGACGCGCTTACAGAGCAACTCCAGCGCAAAGGCCGCTTCGTGAGAAAGGTAGCTCCGGGCAAAGAGAATCCCCGGGAACGAACGCGTATCGAAGCGGCAAAGCCGCAGGCTGGGGTCCCAGTCGAGGATTCTCTCGTCGGTCGGTTTCTGCAGGTACTTGCAGTACACGTCATTCAAGACGAACCCGAGGATCACGACATCTGGCGCCATGTCTAATCCGTAGATTTTCAGAAACTCCAGCTCCTGGTAGGTGGTGTACCCGGGGACGCCGGCGTTGATGACTTCTATGCGACGCCCGGTGGCGCCGAGTTTCTCATTCAGGCAGCCCTCAATCATTTGTGTATAGAGCGGCCCCCACGTTGTTTCTCCGGTCCATACCAGGGAATCGCCCAGAAACAGGATCCGGAAAGTGTTGGGCTCTTTCGGACCGATCTCGCGGTTTCGCAAGCCGAGGCGGTTTCGATCCTCTCCCCACGAGAAGCGCCAGCGGAGGGTCGCGTCCTTTCCCGTCAGGAAGTCGGGCATGCGCATTTTCCGCTCGAAAGGCCAAGCCTTGCACTTGTATCTCGCGAACGTCTCGCCGGCCGAAAAAGCGAGGACAAAGGGAATGACGGAGAGGGCGATCCTAGGAGCGCAGTAGCGGAACAGAGATCGCAGTCTCGACCGGGGAGAAGGTTTGGCTTCCATGCGCACTCTCCGCGATCTCTCGGAGGCCGATTGCCGAAGCCCTGCTTCGAGGGTCGGGCGGGAAGCGGAAGTCATGCTACAGGCAGCGTTCGAGGAAACTCTCGATCTGTTCGCCTATCCGGTTCCAGTCGAGCAGGCTTTCGGCCGTCTCTCTGGCGGCGACGCCCATGGAGTCCCATTTCTCCGGGCGATCGAGCAACGCGCTCATGGCGTCGCCGAAGTCCTCCACGGCGCCCGCTGCCGCGATGCCGATGGGGAGGGGCGCGCGGCCTGCGTCCTCGGGCGCCCCTGACGGAGCGCGGGGGTCTGTCGTTCCGCTGCTTTCGGGCGGAACAATGTCGCCGTCTGCCGCGAGCCATTTCCGCATGGCTTGAACCGGCGGGAAATAGTCGGCGAGGTCGCCGACCGCGCACGTCGCGATGGGACGGCCCGCGGCGAGATAGTCGCCGAACTTGTTGGGCCACCGGCTCTGATTGAAGGCGTTGTCGCGAAGGGGCAGGACCAGGACGTCGGCCGCGCCGAGAACGACGCTCATCTCATTGAAAGGAAGCCGGCCCAACTCAATCAGCCTCCCTTCCAGACCGTTCTCCCGGACGAGGAAGTCGGTGAATGGAAGGGCCGCGGAGATCATGCGAGCGGAGGGGTGGCTCTCGAAGACGCGAGCGAGGGAGGAGAGGAAGAATCGCTCGTCGTGGTTGTAATAGGCGATGTAGCCAAGGAAGGGCCCGGCGCCGTCGATGCCAAGGGCGCGACGGCACTCTTCTTTGTCTTGGGGGGCGATGGCGTCGAGATTCGCTCCCGACGGGAAACGAAGCACGCGTTCTCTTGGGACGCCCGTCTCCAGCGCTTCGCGCTCGAGAAAGCGCGAGATGACCGTGACGCCCTTCGCCTTGCGCAGGATGCGCCTTTCCAACCGCCTATCCACGACCTCGGTCCAGCGATGAAGGGTCGTGCGCCAGCCCCGAAGATTGAGGTAGTCGCGGAATTCATCGCGAATCTTGAACGCGCCCCCCTCGTAGAGATCGCACCAGTCGGCGACCAGCGGCTTGCGGCGGAGCAGTTGGGCCAGGCGGGCGGGGAAATACACGTTCGGGGGATGGGCGAAGGCGTAAACCAGGTCGCAGTCCTCGACGAGCGCGCGCCAGAGCCGGTAGGCAAGGTCGAGGGGCCCCCACCCGTCATCTGGGTTTATGGCGGGGTTCCAGGAGGGCGTCTCGGTGATTCGCACGCCGTCGATCGTCTCGTACTGCGGCCGGTACCAGTGGCCGGGCGAAGCAGTGAGCAAGGTCGAGCGGTGGCCGCGCCGAACCATAACCCGGGCGATTTCGAAGGCTCGAAAGTACGTTCCCCGCTCGCGGAGATTGTGGTTGAGGAAGAGAACCCGCATGGGGGTTGTCCCGCCATCCTCGACAAGCTGAAGTCACGTCGCACGGAGAAGACGTTTCCGAGGTCCCCGTCGGCTCCTTTTGGGCGAGACCCTCCGTCTGAGACCGGGTCAGATCACGAGCACGCGGTGTCGGATCGCCCCAGCGATCCTCCCCGCCGTCCAAAAGAGGCCGGACACGACGTCATAGAGGGGCATGACCCGATCCCAGGGCTGCGGCGCCGTGAACGGCATGACGGGCGCGTGCAGAAGGGCAAGCGCCATGGCGCCGAAATGGTTCCATCCGATCCACACCCGTCGCCCCAGCCGGCGGCGGTGTTTGGCGAAAAGGTGGGCGGTCCCTTCGCCGTAGCTGAACATCTGACGGAAGTAGGGCCCGCGCCGAGAGCGATGATGATGGCGAACCCGGGCCTTTTCCGCGTAAGCCAACTTGTGGCCCGCCCATTGCACGCGCCACGCCAGATCGGCGTCCTCGCCTATGGCAAACGTCTCGTCGAATCCCCCGACTTCGCGCAGCGCCGCGGCCCGATAGGCCGCGTTCGCCGTGGCTGCAAAGGGAAGCATGTAGGGCGGCTCTCCCGCCAGGTGTTTCTCCTGGTCGAGCAAGTGACAGTACCTCGCATGGATCTCCGGACCCGTCTCTATGCTGTAGGGATCGATCTTTCCACCAACCCCTGCGACCTCGGGATCGCGGAAGGGTTCGACCAGGTGAACCAGCCAATCCGGATCGGCCACGGCGTCGGTGTCCAAGAAGGCGATGATCTCCCCCCCCGCACACTCGATCCCGCAGTTGCGCGCCGCCGAGACCCCTCGGCGTCGGCAGACCAACGGCTCGAAACCTTCCTTCTTGGCCAGCTTGCGGGTGTCGTCTGGGGACTCGTTGTCGACGATCAAGATCTCCAACTTGTCCGGCGGGTACTCGACCTTCCTCAGCGACTGAAGACATTCGCTAATCCACCGTGCGGCGGCGTAAGCCGGGACGACCACGGTGACGGTGGGAGGAGCCATGCCGGTCTTACCTCAACAGACGTCTGGGGCCTGGAGCGCCTCGTCTTCCGTCGGGCGAGATGCGGAGGGTCGAGACCAAGCAAAGTAGTCCACCCGCGGCCGAGGTTTGAGAAGGGCCAGGATCGCCAGGGCGGCGGCGCCCAGCCAGACAACCGGGCGAAGGCAGAAGAGATACGCGGCATTTCTCTTGCGGTTGCGAGTGACGCCGACCTCCCCTTTGCCGGAAAACCACACGGCCACCGGGAACATGTGCTCGAAGAGAAGACGCGACAGGCGTTCGTGGTGGGCGATCGCGTCGTACCGCCCAAGAGCCCACCGCGCCAAAGCCAACCGGTCCCAAAACGTCAGCGTGGGAAGCCGCACAAGGCCCTCACACTCGAAGTGATCCAGTTCCCGGACCTCGGCGGGCACAAAAACGTCGACCGCGTGATTCGGAAAGGCTTCGCGGAAAGCGTCGATCATGGATCGCGTTTCATCCGATCCCGACACGGTCCACAGCAGGATGCGCCCCTTGCCCGAGGGGACCTTCGACGCGCAGGCCCCCCTCGAGGCCCCCCTCTCCACGGGCGAGTCGTCCGCGAAGGTGTGTTCGCTTTTTCCGCGCACCGACCGGAAGAAGTCCCTAATCCCAATCTCCTGGCAGCGGGCGAGCTCTCTTCGGCCGCCGAGTCGCTGCTGCGCGACGTCGCTGAGGACGTACTTGAAGACCCTCAAGAGGAGAAAGGGCCGGTAGAGGGGAGGGGAGAACATGTGCATGAAATAGAGGGCGTTGCGAAGGGAAAGCTGGACCGAAACCAACGACTGCTCAAGCCGTCGCTCGTGGAAGGACTCGTGCTCGACCAACGAGGCGCTTGTCGCCTGGACCTTCCACCCGGCCCGGTTGAAACGCACTCCCCATTCGATATCATCGAAGAAAACGAAATACCCTGGGTCCCAGATCCCGACCTCTTCGATGGCGGCGACCCGAGCCAGGAGCGAACAGGCCGCCACGTAATCCGCATCGAAAATCGTGGGGGCGCCTTCCCCCAAAGGAGGATACTTCTCCTCCGCGCCCAGCTTGACGAGCCGGCAAACGGGCCAATAGATCCGGGCGCCCACTTCCTGCGTTCGGTCGGGTCGACCGAGCTCGGCGATTCGCGAGCCGACCATGCCCACTTTGGGGTCCGATTCAGCCACCTCCAGGAGGGCCGAAAGCGCGCCTTCGTGGACCGCGACGTCGTTATCCAGGAGCCAGAAGTAATCGAACCCGCCGCGCTCCAGCCCCCACCGCATTCCCGCGTTGAATCCGCCGCTCCCGCCCACGTTCCGCTCGTTGCAAACGAGGCGGACCTCAGGAAACCGCCGGCGGATCATCTCGGCCGAACCGTCGGTCGAAGCGTTGTCTACCACGAGGATCTCGTCGGGGGGTCTCCGGAGGGCCCGGATATCTGGGACCAGCCGCTCGACGAAGTCCTTCTTGTTCCAGTTGACGATGATGGCCAGGACCCGAGAGGGGCGGGCGGGCGAGGGCGTTTCCGCCAGGGCTTTCCGGTCATCTGCCATTGCCGCGCCGTGTCCGGATGCGGGAGGGAGTCGGTTTGCGAAGGGGCGCCCTGGATCATTCCTGTGGGAGAACTCCAAGAAACCAAGAACCAATCACGCCCAGCCTGATTCTACCCCGTCATCCGCTCCAGTCAACCCTTTCTTCCGGCTTGCCGGTCAACTCGATGGCTTCTTTCCCTGCGGTCCGCGTTCGCGAGTTTCGCGCTCTTTTCGCTTGACCTTTGTGTATTCTTCGCGTAGATTCCAAGCGAGATTGGGCTGGGGCGTCCTCGCCGTAGCGGAGGCAAGATGCGCCCATCGCGCCGTGCGGAAGACGATCGCGCTCCCGACGACGGCAAGAGAAGGGAAACCGGAAACATGAACGGACCGCTGACGAAACGCCAGCACGAGATGCTCGCCTTCATCGAGAACTTCATCGAGGAGCGGGGGTATTCGCCCTCGCTCGAAGAGATCGGCCAGGGGCTGGGGCTCTCTTCCCTGGCCACGGTGCACGTCCATCTCAACAACCTGGAGAAGAAGAAGCGCATCCGCCGGGCGTGGAATCGCAGCCGCTCGATCGAGGTCGTCCGGCGCAGAAAGGCCAAGGACGGCCTCGTCGAGATCCCCCTTCTCGGTCGCGTGGCCGCCGGCTCGCCCATCGAGGCGATTACGTCGCCCGAGACGGTCGAGGCGCCGGCCGAGTTCGTGCGGGGCCGCGGGACCTTCGCGCTCAGGGTTCAGGGCAACTCGATGATCGGCGAACAAATCCGCGACGGCGACACGATCCTCGTGGAGCGACGCGAGACGGCCAAGAACGGCGAGACGGTCGTGGTCCTCATCAACGGCTCGGAAACAACCGTCAAGAAGTTCTACCGAGAGGGGCCCAACAAGGTTCGCCTCCAGCCGGCCAACG
>Ga0307380_10008884_pt1 | contig 12825 bp, 10 predicted proteins | sample UN3MG_FD_202239 | JGI IMG/M metagenome (GOLD analysis project Ga0307380, IMG submission 202239) | Soil microbial communities from Risofladan, Vaasa, Finland - UN-3 | ecosystem: Environmental > Terrestrial > Soil > Coastal area > Acid sulfate soil | place: Finland: Risofladan, Vaasa | collected... | reverse complement strand
GACGGGGGTTGTGATACCCAGGCGGGTCAGCTTGGCCGCGTAGCTAGATCGCGGCTCCAGCGGTTTGTTGGAGATAAACACAACGGAGCAACCAAAGTCCCGGAACCGCTTCACCACTTCCCGGGATCCAGGGATCAACCGGTCTCCAAGGTAGATGGTCCCGTCCAGGTCAAAGACATAGCCCTTGTAGCGGGGCTTGGGCTTTGCCCTCATGGCCCTTTATCCTCGCCAGAGGATACGATCTCGATGGCGTGGATATCGGGGATCACCATGTCGGCGTGCGGGGCCAACGCCTCGCGCGAAAGCGGCCCCGAGGTAACCGCAACCGCGTAGGCAAGCCCCGCTCGCCTGGCCATGGTCATGTCCACGATGGCATCGCCCACCATGGCAGCGTCTCCAGAAGCGATGCCAAGTCGACGACATATCTCCTGGGCCATGTCTGGCGCGGGCTTGAGGGGTATTCCCTCGTCGCCACACACCACTGCGGCAAACAGGTGCGAGACCCCGAGCTTGCCCAGAGCTATCTCCGTTGATTCCCGATCATCGGTGGTGGCCAGGGCCAGCACAAGGCCCTGATCGCGAAGACGCTGCAAAGTCGCGTGCACGTCACCGATCGGCTGGACCAGGTCGATGAGAGATGGCTGGGCATGGCCAACCTCCTCAGCCTCGGCGATCATGGCCAGCGCCTCATCCCAGGTCATATCCTGGCAGCGGTACAACTGACTGGCCATCAGAAGGGCAACCTCGGTATTGGATGCAACGGTGAGCGGACCGCGAGGATCCCACTCCCCCGTCTCAAGATCATATCCCAGCGTGGCTGCAAGAGCCAGTCTGGTATCCCGCCCTAGCGGCGTCAGCGTCTCCAGGGCCTCCATCAGCCGAGCAAAGCGCGCCCGCCACAGCGGATCGAAAGCGATCAGGGTGCCATCCTTGTCAAACACGATCAGGCGGGGATCTATCTCTTGACCTGCAATGCGCAGCATCCTTTCTCTCCAGGTTCTGGCGATAGGCCATGACAACCACACAGTGCCGGCGCCACCCTTGGCCTCAGTCGAGGTGCTGCCACAAGAGCCATGAGCGCACAGACTGCCTCTAAAGGCGACGAGGACCCACCTTGCGCGGAATGCGGGTGCATCTAGCTCATGTCGCCCAGAGCGTACAGTACCGCCGACAGGGCAACCAGGCCGGCCGTTTCCGTGCGCAAGACACGCGGCCCCAGCGATACGGCTACGATGCCGGCATCTCGGGCCAGGGCCACCTCGCTCGGAGCGAATCCCCCCTCGGGTCCGACATAGAGGCGCACTTCTTGAAGATGCGACCCTACGTCTTGGAGCGAGTGCAGGGTTTCACCCAGGGACACCGCCTCGTCGCCGACTGCTGCCATGAGCGCCAGAGTGTCTGTGGGAGGTGCTTCGCACGCCTCGGCGAACGGCGTCACTTGTAGCACCCTGGGCAGGCGGGCTCGGCCAGATTGTTCCGCTGCCTCAGCAACGATGCGCCGCCATCGGCCGAGTTTGTGGTCGGCGTCTCGCTCCCCTCTCCCGCCCACGCAGCGTTCGGTGACCAGAGGCACAAAAGCGGAAACGCCCAGCTCGGTGCCTTTTTGCAGTATCCAGTCGAACTTCCTTCTCTTGGGGAGCGCCTGGTAGAGCACCAATCGCGCAGAAGGCTCTGTTCGTGGTTCCCACGCGCGCACGATGCGACCGGTTGCCAGCCCACGGGTCACGCGGTCAAGTTCGACCTCGTAGGCCCACCCGGAATCATCCAGTAAGACGATGTGATCGCTGGGGCGAAGCCGCAGCACGCTGCTCAACTGTCGTCCCAGGGAACCAGTCAGAGAGACGCTTTCGTCTCGCAGACACTCTGGCGACACAAAGAAGCGGTGCATCGGATCTCAGGCCTTGCGACCAACAAGGGCAACCCAATCGTCCTCTTCGAGCCGCTCGTCAACGACTAGCCGCTCGCCGGCCAGTGCACAAGCAACCATGTCGGCTTTTGCGGAGAGCACCCCAGAAGCACAAAAGATCCCCCCGCTGCGCATGGCTCTGGCCATGGCTGGCGCCAAGTCAATGATCGTCTCCGCAAGGATGTTGATGAGCAACATGTCGCATTCATCCCGGCCGGGCCGCATGCGCCCCAGCCAGTCGGCATCAAGGCTGCCCTGGTCAACTTGAACGATGGCCTCCACCCGGTTCAAGGCCACATTGTCTCGTGCCACCTTGACCGCTACCGGGTCGGTGTCGAGGGCCGTGACGGCCCTTGCTCCCTGCAGAGCGGCTGCGATTGCCAGGATCCCGGAACCAGTGCCCACGTCCAGAACCACCATTCCTGGACGAAGCAGACGCTCCACGGCCATCAGGCACAGCCTGGTGGTGGCATGCAGCCCCGTGCCAAAGGCCATCCCGGGATCGAGGTGAATCACTACTTCACCGGGATCGGGCCTGTACTCATGCCAGGTAGGCACAATGACAGTGCGAGCTCCGATGTGCTGAGGGGGAAAGAACTCTTTCCAGGACTCGGACCAATCGCGAGGTTCCAGCACGCAGATGCGGGGAGCCGACATGGCACTGGTCTGCCCCAGAAGCAAGAGGGCAATCTCGAGCTTGCGGCAGGTTTCCTGGTCCCACGCTGGCAAGAAGCCCTTTACTGTGGCCCGGTCTCCCGAGCTCTCATGGGCCTCGGCCATCCTGAGTTCTACCACTGCGCCGCCCACGCAGTACCTGCCCAGCATGACTGCCAGGTCGTCAACGGACTCCGCGTCCGCTTCTACGCTTATCTGCACCCAGCGACTCACACCCCTTGCGACCACACTCTACAGACCCAACACTTCTCTCAGACGATCGATGAAGGTCCTCTCTGTCTGGGGAGTCACCTCGCTTCCAAGGGTTTCCCCCAACTCTGCGAGTAGTTGCTTCTGCTCGGCGCTCAGGTTGGTGGGCACAGCCACGTTGATGATCACGATCTGGTCGCCGCGACCAGAGCGACGCAGCCTGGGCACGCCCATCCCCTTCAGGCGAAAGGTGGCCCCGGTCTGGGTGCCAGGGGGTATCGACACTCTCTCCTCGCCTCCGAGCACGGGCACAAGGATCTCGTCACCCAAAGCTGCCTGGACGATGCTGATATTGAGATTGAGGAGGATATCATTGTCTCGACGCCGATAGAAGGGATGCGGCTTCACGTGCAACACGGCATAGAGATGCCCGGCCGGCCCGCCATACATGCCCGATTCGCCTTCCCCCGCCAGGCGGATGCGCGTGCCGTCGTCAACGCCAGCCGGAACCTCTACCATGAGCTGCCTCGACTGCTCAACGCGCAGCGCGCCCCTACAGACAGAGCATGGCGTGTTGGCGACCTCACCGCGGCCCCAGCAGCGTGGACACGTGGCAACGTTCACAAAGGAACCAAAGATAGATTGCTGGGCGCGACGTATCTGGCCCGTGCCGCGACAGTCTGGGCAGCGGCTTGGCCTGGTTCCTGGCTCAGCTCCGCTGCCATTGCAGTTGGGGCATGTCACCAGTCTGCTGATCTCGATCTCGCGTGTGCACCCAAAGACGGCTTCCTCGAAGCTGATCTCCAGGTCGTGGCGGAGATCAGCCCCACGATGGAGCCCGGGCCTGGCCTCGGCCCGTGTCCCAAAGCCGAAAAAGTCCCCAAAGATGTCGTGCAGGTCGCCAAAGCCACCGAACCCGCCAAAGCCACCCACGTCCTCTCGACCCAGGCCAGCATGACCATACCGGTCGTAGAGAGCGCGCTTTCTGTCGTCACTTAGAACCTGGTACGCCTCGTTGATTTCTTTGAACCTGGCTTCTGCATCTGTACCCTTGTTGACATCGGGATGATACTTGCGCGCCAGCCCGCGGTAGGCAGAACGGATAGCGTCCTTACCGGCGTCCCTCGCCACACCCAGAACTTGATAGTAGTCACGCTTCTCGGAAGCCATACAGCCGATTTGCTCCCAGTAGTTGGACCCATCACGGCGCAAAGTGTACTTTGATGGGGATACATCGTCAAAGCAGCGAATAGAGCACACCGGTACTACTTGCTCAGAATGCTCACTCGATGGCAAAGGCGCGTCACTGCACGGATATCAGAATGGCCCTGGAGCCCACTGCTTGTGCCCCGCATGGGGTACTGGGCCCGCACCCGTACCCGGCGACCAACCTTCGCGGGCTTCAAAGCGAAGTAGTACTAGGAGCGAGTCGCCTCGCTCCTATTCTCTGATGAGCTCCTTTTAGACGGGTACACTAGACCTCGCGAAACTCGCCCTCAACAGTGGTGTCATCCTCGTCCGATCCCCTGCCGCGAGAACTGTCCGAGGGAGGCGTCTCTTGCTCACCTTCCCGCCCGTACGCTGCTGCGCTCATCTGCTGGACGGCCTCAGAGAGCTCCTCGCTGCGGCGCCGGATCTCACCAATGTCCCCGCCTTTGAGAGCATCACGAACGGCCCGGATCTTGCCTTCGATGTCGGCCCTCACATCCGCAGGAACCTTCTCGCCCAGTTCTTTCACCGACTTCTCGGCAGAGTAGGCCAGACTATCTGCCCGGTTCCTCTGCTCAGCTTCTTCCTTTCGCTCCCTATCGTGAGCCGCGAATTGCTCGGCCCCCTTGACCATGCGCTCGATCTCGGCCTGGGTAAGACCACTCGAGGCAGTGATGGTGATCTTTTGCTCGCGGCTGGTGGCCTTATCCTTGGCCGACACATGCAAGATGCCATCTGCGTCGATATCGAAGGAGACCTCGATCTGGGGCACGCCTCGCGGCGCCGGGGGTATCCCATCCAGCACAAAGGTCCCCAATTGCTTGTTGTCGGCAGCCATGGAGCGCTCGCCCTGGAGCACGTTGATCCGCACCTCGGGCTGCATGTCGGCCGCCGTGGAGAATATCTCGCTCTTCCTTATGGGGATAGTGCTATTCCGCTCGATCAGCGGGGTGGCCACTCCACCCAGGGTTTCGATGCTCAAGGTCAGGGGCGTCACGTCCAGCAGGAGTACGTCCTCCACTTGTCCACCCAGGACTCCGGCCTGAATGGCGGCGCCGATGGCCACCACTTCATCCGGGTTCACGCCCTTGTGAGGCGTCTTCCCAAAGAGCTCCTCGACCCTCCGTTGCACCAGCGGCGTGCGAGTCTGACCTCCGACCAAAACGACCTCATCGACGTCCGAGACAGTGACACTGGCGTCAGCCAGGGCCTGACGGCAGGGCCCAATGGACTTCTCCACCAGGTCATCTATCAACTGCTCTAGCTTGGCGCGGGTAAGGGTCATGGTCAAGTGCTTCGGCCCACTCGCATCCGCAGTGATGAAAGGCAAGTTGATCTCGGTCTGCAAGGTGGAGGAAAGCTCGATCTTGCCCTTCTCGGCTGCTTCCTTCAGGCGCTGCAGAGCCATACGGTCGTTGCGCAGATCGATTCCCTGTTCCCTGAGGAACTCTTCCGCTATCCAGGTGATGATCTCCTGATCGAAATCATCGCCACCGAGGAATGTGTCCCCGTTTGTGGACTTGACTTCGAAAACGCCGTCGCCGATATCCAGGATCGAGATATCGAAGGTGCCGCCACCCAGGTCATAGACAGCGATCTGTTCATCCTTCTTCTTGTCGAGGCCATAGGCCAGGGACGAAGCCGTGGGCTCATTGATGATGCGCCTTACCTCGAACCCGGCGATGCGCCCAGCATCCTTGGTGGCCTGGCGCTGAGAGTCGTTAAAGTAGGCCGGCACGGTGATCACGGCCTGAGTCACCTTCTCGCCCAAGTACGCCTCGGCATCGGCCTTGAGCTTGGCCAGGATCATGGCCGAGATCTCGGCCGGAGAGTACTCTTTGCCCCCCATCACCACCCACGCATCGCCATTGTCTTTCTCGATGATCCTGTAGGGCAAAACCTTGCGCGCCTTTCCGACCTCGGGTTCGCTGAATTTGCGCCCCATGAGACGCTTGATCGAGAATATGGTGTTTTCTGGATTGGTGACAGCCTGGCGCTTCGCCACCTGCCCCACCATGCGTTCTCCCGTCTTGGGGTTCACCGCTACCACCGACGGGCAAAGCCTTCCACCCTCCGCAGTTGGAATGACGGTCGGCTCCCCACCTTCCATCACGGCCAAGACCGAGTTGGTCGTTCCCAGGTCGATTCCGACTATTCTTGCCATGCAGTTTCCCTCCCATCGTTCAACGGGCCTCCCGCCTGCTTCCTCGCCCCGGCCAAGAGCCACTTCACAGCGAGTCGCGGGCGCCCCTGCTAGTACTCGCTTGCACAAATGCCCGATATCTGGCCGGTGTACTGCTTATGCTGGTGCAAACCAGCATGGTGCGTTCTTTTTTGGAACTGCCCACGGATCTTGCCTCACGAGACTTATACCCCGTACGGGGCACTTGTTCGGACTAGCGCAGACTCGTGCAGCGTGGTACCGGTCACCCAGTGGCCTGGTCCTCAACTCCAGGTTTGGCTTGATCCTCCCTTTCGGGCCTTGTTGAGACCGTGACGATCGTCGGCCTGAGAACCCGACCAGCTATCGTGTAGCCCTTTTCGAGCTCTGCTACGACCGTGCCAGGGGGGTGTTCATCGCTTTCGCGTCGCATCAACGCCGAGTGAAAGTGAGGGTCAAACGGCTTGCCCAACGCCTCGATGGGCGCCACCTGGAATCCTCTCAAGATATCTGCAAGCTTGCGCTCAATGAGCAGAATCCCCTCCACCCATCGAGCGTTCGCAAGTTCCTTGGGTATGTTGTCGATAGCTCTCTGAAAATCGTCCATGGCTGGCAGAAGCTTCCTCACCACCTCAGCACTCGTTCTCAGAGCCTGTTCCGCTCTCTCCCGCTCCTGGCGCTTTCGGTAGTTGGCAAACTCGGCGACGCTTCGCCGGTATTTGTCAAGGTAGTCCTCAGCCTTTTCTCGCCACTCGTCGATCTGGCGGACCGCTTCCTCCCTGGCGACCAACACCTCCTCAGTCACCGCACAATCCGCCAGGTTCTTCTCGGCTTCCACCTCCTGGGTCTCGCCCTCCTCAAGACCCTGTGCCCTCTGGTCAGCGCCAGCAGTTGGCCTAGCTTCTCCTTCCGTCATAAGCCTCATCCTCACTCGTCTGGACCGTCTTTGACCTTGGTGGTGAAGAATGGTCGCAGCGCCCATCCGTCATAGGTCAGGCATACGCACCATAGACATCCGCCATCAGGCTTCCCACAAGCTGCGCAACGTATCCCACAGTGGATATGGCACGCGCGTAAGGCATACGAACCGGTCCCATGATGCCCAAGACGCCACTTGCAGTGTGCTTGATCCCATATCTGGAAAGCACCAGGCTGACATGCTCAATCGCCTCATAGGGTCCCTCGCCACCGATGATGATCTGTACACCGTTTGTATTCAGCATCCGCAGCAAGATGGGCTCGAGCAGACTGGCGTGTTGCAGCATATTCACGACCCGCCGGAACCTTTCTATCTCCAGGAACTCGGGATGGCGCAGCACGTTGGCAAGACCATCAGAGTATATCTCCCCAACCGAGGCTCGGTCAGATTCCTCCATCAACTGTGTGATACGCGCCAGCAACTCACCCTCCCAACCTTCCGCGCTGGCTAGACCGGTCTCGGCACTGGCACGCACCTCGCGAAGGGATCGCCCGCGCAAAGTATGGTTCCACCTGTTGGAAACCTGATTGAGGCTGTTCTGGTCGGTGTAGTCGGCTGTCAGGATCACTTCCTCATGCGCGCGTCCATCCCCGAGAACCAGGATCATCACAGCTGCCCTCTGACTGATTGAGACCAGGTGCAAATGCCTGAACCGCGACCTGGCCGCGCGTGGCGGCGTCACCAGAGACACAGAGCGGGAGGTCTGAGCCAGGACAGCCGCGGACAGCCTCATCCACTGATCGAGATGCAGTCGTATCTGATGAAACTGGTGCCTGATCGTGCGCTGCTCTGACGCTGGCAGCTCGACCCGCCCCACCAACTGCTCCACAAAGTAGCGATACCCCTTGATGGTAGGCACTCGTCCCGCTGACGTGTACGGCTGGGTCAGGTAGCCCAGTTCCTCCAATATGCACAGCTCGTTGCGAATGGTGGCAGAACTCACCCCCAGCTGGCCAATCCGCTGAATGGTGCTCGAGCCCACCGGCTCAGCCGAAGAGATATACGCCTGGATGAGAATCTTGAGTATCTCCCGTTGCCGGGGCGTCAGACGCTCCTCTGCCGCGATCGCCTCTTCTGCCATCTCCTGCTATCTCACCCACTAGCCAATGCCATGTCTCCAGAACGCTGGCATGATAGCACCGCCATCACCAAGCGTCAAGAGAGTAGGGAACGAACATAGTCTCTTCGCTCCACTGCAGACGTTTATGGTAAACCTCTTGGCACTCTCCATGAGACAGTGCTAACATGATAGCACATTCACTCCCATTTGTCAACTTTCGGACAAAAGATGCACCCCTGTTTCAGCGCGGGCCCAGATGCCTGCCGGTGCGCTCGCTTCACCCGGTCAGAGGCCTGACGGCTACCTCCTACCATCCCTGATCCAGCCCCATCTGGTCCACCATCCATTTGAGCAGCTACCAAACGCGAGAGAAGCACCGAATGAGCAGCTCTTGCTCGACGTAAAGCCACAGCCGTGGAAAAAGCCGAGCGCAAATGAAATACACAGATCGAGCGTGAGTCCGGTCAAGGCCCTGAAGCGACTGGTCCGATTCTGGCTTCCCCATGTCCACAGCTTGACTGGAGTGCGGTTGAAGAAGAGTGTCCCAGTCATGATCTAAACCCAGGGCGTGGTGCGTCTGGAGGGCGAGGGAGTACACCAGAGAGTGACTGCGTGGCTTGGGATGGCCTCACCGAGGTCCGAAGCAGCACCGAAGGGGGGCGTCTCACAGCAAAGACCCGCCTGGATCGAGCCACGAGACCCGTCCACCCATTCCATCGAATGAGACTGGGTTCCTCTGATACCCCCACCTTTCGATACCCTGGAGAGTGGAAGGCACGTTCCGGCGGTCAAGAAAGCAAGTCGGCAGCACGATGGTCGCAGCCCCGCAGTTTGTGGCAAGGCGACCAACGCGACAGCACATCGCCCGGAATCTTGGGCGTCGGCCAAACCAACACTCCTCTCAAAGGAGGGGATTGCCCTTCTTACAGATGGAGAGAGTAGAGGATCCCAATATCGCCGTTGCTGTAGTAGCCATCAATGAAGCCAGCAAAAGAGTAGCCACGCCCGCAAAGGAGTCGGATAGCCGGATCGTTGTTGGTCTGCACAGGCGCAACGATGGCGCGGAGGTCGCTGCCTCGTGCCCACTCCTCGGCAGCGTGCAACAACTGAGAGGCAAAGCCGCGATTCCGATGAGAGCGGCGCACAATCAGGTGCTCGATCCAACCCTGCCACTGGCGGTAGCGGGTCGTCATGTCGAGGTAGCCGAGGACCAGCCCTAGTTCTTCGGCAACCAGGAAGCATTCGCCACGCTGCCAGTCTTCGTAGAGGACCTCGGTTGAGCGGGGGTATGGGACTGGCACGCGCCGAGGGAGACGCACGCATCGGAAGGACACGCCAATGCTATCCGGCGTGCTGGCCTCGTCCATTCGCCAGACGCAGTCAGTAACATAGGAACCATCAAGGCGCTGGCACTGTTCGATATCTGCTATCGTTGCCAGGCGAACGTTCATCGGCTTCGCCTCAGAGTCGGGGACGGGCGTCGAAATGAAGCCGGCCCAGGTCTACGAACAAACGTGTGGAGGACCACTCTTGACCGGCGCTCGCCGACGGGGCTGGTCCTGCTTGCCCCGGAAAGAGCCTGGGAAGACCTGTGGGAAAAACAGTGTGTGGCCCGAATCCTCTAGTACTACTTTGGTACTTTGCCTTAAAGCCCGCGAAATGATCGCTGGCTACGGGTGCAGGCCAAATACCCCGTACGGGCCCAAGTACCCCCTACGGGGCACAGGTACTCCATGCGGGGCACAGGAAGTGGCCTGCAGAGCGATTGTGACATCTGTCCGGTGACTTGCTTTTGCTATAGAGTGAGCATTCTAACGTAGTACTAGCCAGCCAGCGATCGCGTGCGGGCTCCGGGCACTGGCACTGAAGCAAGGATCTCCTGGACTACATCCCTGGTGTCAACGTTCTTGATGCGCGCAGAAGGACTGACGATGATACGATGTGCAACTATGGACTCGGCCAATGCCTTGACGTCATCAGGCATGACGAAATCGCGCCCTTGGAGTGCGGCGAGTCCCTGTCCGGCCCTGTACAGGCCGAGGGAGCCACGAGGGCTGGCGCCAAGGTACACGTCGGGGAAACCTCGCGTGGCGTTGATCAGGGTGACGATGTATTCCTTGATGAGAGGGTCCACGTAGATATCTTTGATCTTTTGTTGCGCCTCTAGCAGCTCGGGCGTTGACACTATCTGTTCGATGGTCTCCAAGGGATGCACGTATCGCTGAGCCTCCAGAATGCGGACCTCCTCGGTGGGGGAAGGGTGGCCAAGACTTATCCGCATGAGAAAGCGGTCGAGCTGCGCTTCGGGAAGGGGGAATGTGCCCTCGTACTCGATAGGGTTCTCCGTGGCCATGATGAGAAACGGCTTGGGCATGAGATAGGTCTTCAGGTCCACAGTGACCTGGCGCTCCTCCATGCACTCAAGAAGCGCAGACTGGGTTTTGGGAGTGGCACGATTGATCTCATCAGCCAGGACTATCTGGGCCATGATTGGTCCAGCTCGAAACTCGAACTCGCGCGTCTTCTGGTTAAAGATGGAGACGCCGGTGATGTCACTGGGAAGCAAATCGGGCGTGAACTGAATGCGACTGAACGTGCAGCCAATCGACTTGGCCATGGACTTGGCCAGCATCGTCTTGCCCACACCAGGAACATCCTCGATCAGCACGTGCCCCTGGCAGAGTACCGCGACGAGAGTCAACTGCACCTGGCGATGCTTGCCAAAGATCACCTGTTCAACATTGCCAACAATCTTCTCGCCGAGCTCTTGAACCAAGGCCATGTGCCCCCCTTATGCAAAGGTTGTGGAACTGGTAGGATCGATAGCTGAATGCCAGACCAGCATTGCCGGCAAATGGCGCGCTAGTCGGCTCTGCGCCAGGTCAAACCTGGGCTTGCTGCTTGGAGCGCAGTTGGGGAAACAGGATCACTTCCCGTATGTTAGACTGATCGGTGAAGAGCATCACCATGCGATCGATCCCTATGCCCAGCCCCCCGGTGGGAGGCATGCCGTGCTCCAGGGCGATCAAAAAGTCCTCGTCCAACGGATGGGACTCCTGGTCACCTGCTTGCGAAGCACGCACCTGCGCCTCAAATCGCTCCCGCTGCTCGATTGGGTCGTTGAGCTCTGTGAAGGCGTTCCCACACTCCAAGCCCCCGATAAAGTACTCAAAGCGCTCCGTCAAGTGGGGTGCATCCCGCTTTTTCTTTGCCAGCGGAGACACCTCAACAGGATAGTCGAGCACGAAGGCCGGCTGTACCAGCGTGGCCTGAACGTGTTTCTCAAAGAGTTGGTCTACCAGCTTTCCCCAAGTCAATTGCTTGGAAGCCAGCAAACCACGCTCAGATACGGCAGCGGCCAACGATTCGTGGGTGGGATGCGCCTCGATATCGATGCCGCTATACTCCATGATGGCGGCACGCATGGTAACCCGACGCCAGGGCGGGGTCAGGTCGATCTCATTGCCTCCGTAGATGATGACCGGACTACCCAGCGTCTCTTTGGCCACGGCCCAGTACATCTGCTCAACCAGGTCCATCATCTCGTGATAGTCGCCGTAGGCCTGATAGACCTCCAGCATGGTGAACTCGGGATTATGGCTGGTGGAAATGCCCTCATTTCGGAAGTTGTGGCCGATCTCATATACTCGGTCAAAGCCTCCGATTATCAGGCGCTTGAGATACAGCTCGTCAGCGATGCGCAGGTAGAGCGTGCGGTCCAGCGCGTTATGGTAAGTAGTGAAGGGCCTGGCCGCGGCCCCGCCATAAAGAGGTTGCAGGATCGGCGTCTCCACCTCCAGAAAGCCCCGCGCGTCCAAGAACCGACGCAATGCCGAGACAATGCCAGTTCGGGTCACGAATATGTTGCGCACCCTCTCGTTGGCTATCAGGTCCAGGTATCGTTGCCGATAGCGCGTTTCCACGTCTTTGAGTCCGTGCCATTTCTCCGGCAAAGGCCGCATTGCCTTGGCCAGAAGTCGAAAAGACTTGACCTGTAAGGTGATCTCGCCCGTGCGGGTGCGGAAGAGGCTCCCCTCTGCTTCGACAAAGTCGCCCAGGTCGGTTCGCCCGCGGAACAGATCGTAGCCATCCAGGCCCACCACGTCTTGCCGCACGTATAGCTGAAGGCGCCCGGAACCATCGGCGATATGGGCGAACGCCGACTTGCCCATGACCCGGATGGACATGAGGCGTCCTGCGACTATGGCGACCCTTTCCTTGCCGCCCGTTGCCCCCTCGAAGGCCGCAATGGCCTGGGCAGCGGTGTGCGTGCGCTTCGCTCGCGCTGGATAGGGATCGATACCCCGCTCGCGTAAGTCGATCAGCTTGGCCAGCCGCCGTGCTGTTCGATCGGCCGTTCTTGGCATCGGCATTCCCCGTTTGATCGATGCTCGTATGGGGATGGACTGGGCTATCGGATGGCGATGATCTCAAAGTGGAGAACGCCGCCAGGGGCATCCACTGTAACCCTGTCGCCGACCCGCCTACCCAACAGTGCCGCTCCCACGGGCGATTCATACGAGATACGTCCCGCCAGGGGATCGGCTTCTGCCCATCCCACGATCTGGTAGGTCTCTGAATCGCGGCCTTCTTCGGCCACGGTGACCCGGGCTCCCAAAGAAACCAGGTCACGCGCTCCCTTGGCC
>Ga0307380_10008883_pt1 | contig 12826 bp, 14 predicted proteins | sample UN3MG_FD_202239 | JGI IMG/M metagenome (GOLD analysis project Ga0307380, IMG submission 202239) | Soil microbial communities from Risofladan, Vaasa, Finland - UN-3 | ecosystem: Environmental > Terrestrial > Soil > Coastal area > Acid sulfate soil | place: Finland: Risofladan, Vaasa | collected... | reverse complement strand
TGCGCTCAAGCCTGCGGACGTGTTGACGGCAATGGAGGGCAAGACCATCGAGATTATCTCCACGGATGCTGAGGGGCGCCTCGTTCTGGCTGACGCGCTGGGATACGCCCGGAAGCAGGGGGCAAAGCGAATCGTGGATGTAGCCACGCTCACCGGAGCATGTGTGGTGGCCCTGGGAACGGTCTGTACCGGCGTCTTCGGCAATGAACAGGAGTTGATTGACCGGGTGGTTGCGGCCGGCACCGAGGCCGGGGAGAAGATGTGGCACTTGCCCACGTACGATGAGTACAAGGAGCAGAACAAGAGTGAGGTAGCCGATATCAAGAATACCGGGGGCAGGGATGCGGGAGCCACTACCGCGGCGCTCTTCATCGGTGAGTTTGCCGGTGACACACCCTGGGTGCATATGGATATTGCCGGTACCAGCAGGACCGACAAGCAAAAGAACTACTACGTAAAGGGGGCTACCGGTGTACCGGTGCGCACCCTGGTGAACCTTGTCCTTTCCCTCGTCGAGTAACAATAAGGAGGTCTGAGGAATATGAAGGTCAAGTGGCTGGGACATGCATCTTTCCTGATTACGGCGGACGACGGAACAAGGATTATTACCGACCCGTATATCGTCGGCAGCGGCCTGAAGTATGGCGAGATAAACGAATCGGCCGACATTGTCACCGTGAGCCATGACCATTTCGACCACAACAACGTCGCCTCGGTTGGCGGCAATCCCCAGGTGGTGAATGACCCTGCGCCGACGGATATCAAGGGTATCAAGTTCAGGGGTATCCCCACATACCATGACGATAACCAGGGCAAGGACCGTGGCAACAACATCATTTTCATCATGGAGGTGGCTGGTGTAACCGTCTGCCACCTCGGTGACCTGGGACACCCTCTCAGCAGCCGGCAGGTTGCTGATATCGGGAAGGTGGATGTGTTGCTTATTCCCGTAGGCGGTTTCTTCACCATCGACGCCGGGGTAGCTACGGAGGTATATGGTAAACTGAATCCCCGGGTGGTAATACCGATGCATTTCAAGAATGACCGCTGTGATTTCCCGATAGGTAGCGTTGAAGACTTCCTCCAGGATAAGAAGGCGGTTATTAAGGCCGATGCCACTGAGGCACAGTTTAAGGCCGGTGAACTTCCCGAGAACACTGAGATTGTAGTTCTGGACCCGGCACTATAGTAAGCATCTGGATTTCCGGAGGAGGCTAGGGTTGATATTTGAGGCCTCGGAGTTCATTTTCAAGGCACCGCCGGCGGTGTCCCGGGCACGGCGCGTCCTGGTTAAGCCCAGTGCCTGTTATCAAGTACCATACCCGGCAACTACCAGTCGGGATATGCTGTCAGATATTATCGACGGTATCAGGCGAGTCAGCGACGCCGATATAATACTGCTGGAGGGTGTGCCCGGTGGCAACCCGGTGTACCCGACATACCAGGCCCTGGGGTACAATTTCCCCCGGGTGCTGATGCTGGATGTCAAGGACTGTATCTGGGTAGAGGTAGATAATCCCCTGCCCAAAGCACTGGCGGTGCCAACATTCTGGATACCCAATGTCATCCTGTCCAGTGACTACCTGATAAGCGTTGCGCCGTTGAAGGTTATCAATGGGAAAGGCAGCCTCACCATCCAGAACCTGCTGACATTACTTCCGAATACGAAGTATGACGGGGAAACACCCGGGGGCTGGGATGCTCTTTATGAGCTGGGCATAGACAGGGTGATTACAGACCTCTACTTCACCCTGCCCTTTGACCTGGGAATAGTAGAGGCACGGCAGAAACTCACCTGCTGGGGCGACCCCACCAGGGGCGACGTTGAAGATTGTGGCAAGATATTTGTGGGTGAACCCTATCAGGTAGACCGTGAGGCTTCTGAGGTACTCGGGCTAAGAACTGACTATCTTGACCTTATCAAGATAGCCGAGGTTGGATTCGAAACCTAGGGTTATAGGAGAGGGGAAGGACGTGTGAATAACGAAGTTAATGGTATAGAGCAGGAGGAGTGCTGGTTTATTGATCTTGACTGGTTTGAGCGGAATGCCCGTTCTTTTTCAGTCCTGGCGGAACGCAGTCTGTGCTCCAAATGCCGGAAGCGACTGAAGGGTGACAATCTCTCGGATGACGAGCTCTTCGCCAATATAAAGGACTGCTGCTCCGGGGCTACGGGTTTCATCAGTGGTGCGACACCGATTATGGAGAGCGTGTTCCGCCTTTTCCTGGCTAATGGTAACCAGGCCCTTGACATCATTGAACTGGGGAGGCAACTCAGTGAGTGGCGTGGAGTGGACACCTACCGCACGTCGATCGAGGTGCTGCCTCGTCTCCTCAGTCACGACCGGTACTACGGGATAAGGCCGGTGGGGGACTGACGCCAGGTGTATCTCTGACCCCGAACGAGGAAAGCCGGGGAGAACAGGGTGCTATATCCTGCTATCTGCGACATATGAGTAATATACTTGAAGGTGCAGGCAGCATCGTCAACAGGGTAGAGTGGTAGGCTGCGGTGGTAGAGGTTAGTACCTTATCCTGAAGGTGGTATAGCCTTCGGTATTCGTCGACCAGTCGGTGTCCACCTTCTCCACCCTGGCCGCGGGTGGCCCGGTCTTAAGGCGGTCAAGCAATCTCTGTAGTTGTCCCGTTTCCCCCTCCGCCCGGACTTCCACCGTTCCATCGGGCAGGTTGCGCGCATAGCCGGTCAGACCCAGTTCAGCACCGCGTCTGACGACAAAGGTACGAAAGTAGACACCCTGTACACGACCGTATACTATTGCGTGAAGTGCCACCGGTTCAATCATTATATTACCTCACCGGGAGGCAAGATGGAGTGGGGAGTAGTCTTTATCCAGGCGGCGCAGGCCGTACCGATGGGCCATGATGTTGACATAGGTATCAGTGGAGATTTCCCGGGCGATGAAGCGTACCGTCTCTCCCGTCCCGGCCAGCCCATCTGGTAGAACACGGTTAACCCGGCACTGATGGGGACACAGGGAGCAGGGCTCCAGTTTGGCCCTGGCCTACTGCGCACGAACCCTGAGTTCTCCGGCCTGATGGAGACGTTGATAGCCCGCCACCTGACCTATTCTACCTCTTCCCCTTCTTCCTTCTTGTGCTTCTTGGCTTTCTTGATGATATCCACGGTCATGGGAGGAGGCAGAATGGAGCTGGTCAACGTCTTCCTGGGTTCTTTTTTTTGCTTCTTCGGCTCTCTACGTCTGTAGTCACGTTTTCCCATGGTACTCCCCGCTCCGAGAAGTTGATTGCGTTGAACTTAAGTTTAACAAAGCGTTATCATTCTGTAAAGTTGGCCAGGAGTTTCCTCAGTATGGCATGGGCGGCGTCCGTTTCGGCGATTTTCTTGCTTTTACCGGAGCCCTTGCCCAGCACGGTATCGCCCAGCCTTACTTCAACCGTGAACCACCTTTCGTGGGCCGGTCCGGTAGCTTCGATAACGTGGTAGGTGGGTGCCTGCTGCTCCCGCGCCTGGAGTAATTCCTGGAGTTTTGATTTGGAACTGGTGGCTATGCCCTGGCTGACCGCCTTTTCCAGTTCGGAATCGAGCAGCCTCAGGACGAAGTCCCCGGCGGCGCCGTAGCCCTGGTCAAGAAAGATAGCTCCGATAAATGCTTCCAGTGCTCCGGCAAGGTTGGCTGGCTTGGTCCGGCCGCCGGTTGCTTCCTCTCCCTTCCCCATAAGGAGATATTCGCCGAGCCCGATGTCTCTGGCTACCCGGGCCAGAGTATTTCCCCGTACCAGGACGGCGCGAAGCTTGGTCATCTCCCCCTCGTTCAAATGGGAGAAATCGGTATAGAGTTTGGCAGCAACCACCAGGCCCAGGACGGCGTCTCCGAGGAACTCCATCCTTTCGTTAGTCGCCGGAGCCAGGTGCGGAAACTCATTGGTGTAGGAGCCATGCACCAGGGCCTCCTTAAGGAGTAGAGGGTTGTTGAAGGAGATTCCGAGGGCTTGCTGCGCTGCGGCCAGGCTTTCCATGAGCAGGACTCCTTTCTCATCTCACCTGTTTCTCAGCTCGTAAACCCAGCGAATTGAAATACGAATCCAGCGAACTGGACTCACAGTCTAGCATAGATAGTCACAGTGGGTCTGTCAACTGTGCGATGCAGCCCAGAATTACAGGTCTTGTCTGCGTGCCTGTTGCCTGCGACATAGTCGTATGCTATAATATTCGGGTTGCTGGGGAATAGTCTAGCGGTAGGACAGCGGACTCTGAATCCGTGTGGGTAGGTTCGAATCCTACTTCCCCAGCCAATTTGGTTTGTTAGGAGTGGGACTTTCAGGTTATTTGAAATCGAGCCTGCTTCTTTCCGGTGTGTAGTGGGGAAAACCGAGCCGGGAGGCTGGAAGCCTGGCGGTGAGAGGATGAAATACACAGTCATCATTGAAGAGGGTCGTGAATCGGGTTACATGGCCCATGTTCCTGTTCTTAGAGGATGTGTCTCTCAGGGTGAAACCAGGGAAGAAGCCTTGAAGAACATCAAGGAAGCCATGGAAGCCTATGTTGAGGCGCTTCTTGATGATGGGCTTCCCATTCCTACAGAGGCAGGCAGGGACACCGTGGAGCTTGAGGTTGCCGTTAAGTGAGTAAGCTGCCTCGGGGGCTTTCAGGTGACAGGGTGGTTATGGCGCTTGCCAGGGCAGGCTTCGATATGGTTCCTGAGTCCCCAGCCAATTTGTATTATAAAAGAATCGGTGTGGGTCACCAGTTCGTCCGGTTAATAACTTAATAGTAGAGAGTATCACACCGGTCACTTTGTGGCGCATTCGTCTAGCGGTTAGGACACCTCCCTCTCAAGGAGGAGATCACCGGTTCGAATCCGGTATGCGCTACCAAACTTGACTTATACGGTGGTTCATCTCTATAATACGCTGGCAATTTGTCCGGTTGCGGAAATAGTAATGTTCTTGCCTGAGTAGCTCAGTTGGTTAGAGCAGCTGTCTTGTAAACAGCAGGTCGAGGGTTCGAATCCCCCCTCAGGCTGGGTATGGGTATAGCACGGGGAGGGGTGCCGGAGTGGTTAATCGGAGCAGACTGTAAATCTGCCGCCCTAAGGGCTACGCAGGTTCGAATCCTGCCCCCTCCACCACCGCTTTACTCTGGAGTTGGACTGGACTGCATAATTCGGTATAATAGAGTTTGTACTCTGTAAAATATAGGACGAATGCCCACATAGCTCAGTTGGCAGAGCATACCCTTGGTAAGGGTAAGGTCACCAGTTCGAATCTGGTTGTGGGCTTGGCGAAAGAAGGGGGTCTTTAATGGCAAAGAAGAAGTTTGAACGGACCAAGCCGCACTGCAACGTAGGTACTATTGGCCATGTCGATCATGGTAAGACGACGCTGACTTCGGCGATAACGCTGGTGCTGTCCGCGGCCGGTGGCGGAACGACCGGGTTTCGTTCCTTTGACAGCATTGATAATGCGCCTGAGGAGAAAGCACGGGGCCTAACTATTGCCATTGCTCATATCGAGTACGAGACAGAGAAGCGGCATTATGCTCATATCGACTGCCCCGGGCATGCAGACTTCATCAAGAATATGATTACGGGTGCTGCCCAGATGGATGGTGCGATACTGGTAGTCAGTGCTCCCGATGGACCGATGCCCCAGACACGCGAACACATCCTGCTGGCCCGCCAGGTGGAAGTGCCCAGCATCGTCGTCGCACTTAATAAGGTGGACGTAATGGATGATGAGGAGCTACTGGAACTTGTCGAGATGGAACTACGGGAGTTGCTCTCCAAGTATAATTTCCCCGGTGATGAAATACCGGTAGTCAGGGTGAGTGCCCTCAAGGCGCTGGAGTGCGGTTGCGGTAAGCGTGAGTGCGAGTGGTGTGGTCCCATCCTGAAGCTGATGGATGCCGTTGATGACTATATCCCGACTCCTGACAGACCGAAAGACCTGCCGTTCCTTATGTCAATCGAGGACGTATTCAGCATTAAGGGCCGTGGTACCGTTCCCACCGGGAGAGTGGAAAGGGGAACAGTGAAGGTTGGTGATGACGTTGAGATTGTAGGCCTTCATCATGAGCCCCGTAAGACCACCGTTACCGGTCTGGAGATGTTCCACAAATTACTGGACGAAGCGGAACCGGGTGATGCCGTCGGTGCGCTGCTAAGGGGTATTGACCGGGGTGATATAGAGCGTGGACAGGTACTGGCGAAACCGGGTACGATACATCCCCATACGTATGCGGATGCCCAAGTCTATGTCTTGAGCAGGGATGAGGGAGGCAGGCATTCACCCTTCTTCAACGGGTACCGTCCCCAGTTCTATATCCGGACGACAGATGTTACCGGCACCATTGAGCTACCGGAAGGGGTGGAGATGGTTATGCCCGGTGACAATATCACTATGAAGATAAAACTTATATATCCTGTAGCCCTGGAGCCGGGATTGCGTTTTGCTATCCGAGAGGGCGGCAGGACTGTGGGTGCTGGTACCTTCACCAGGATTATCGAGTAGAAATGGCCAGAAAAAGCGAAGCCAGGGTCATCATTCACCTTGCCTGTCCGGAGTGCAAGGAGAGGACCTATACGACGAACAAGAATAGAAGAAACGACTCCCAGCGGTTGGAGCTGAATAAGTACTGCCCGCGGTGTCGTGTTCATACTCTGCATCGAGAAGTGAGGTAGCCTTCAAGGGCAAACGATATGCCATCTAGCAAACGTGCCAATACCAGGCGTGTCAGCGCTTCGACGAAACGCACGGTCGTTCCTGCCACAGGGCCGGTTAATTCCGTGAGGCGCTTTGGTACCAGGTTCAAATTTATCAACGATACTATTGCCGAGATGAAGAAGGTGACCTGGTTGACCAGACGGGAGGCTATGTATCTTAGCGGTCTGGTCCTTCTGGTTGCTGTCAGCGTTGGTATTGTGCTCGGGCTGCTTGACCTGGGCCTGAGCGAAATCGTTACCAGGTTTCTCCTGAACGGCTGAAGTTGTTCAATAAGGGATGGGAAGGCTGTTTCCCCTGTAGCCTTTTTCTGAATGAGGTTGTGTGTGGGTAATAACGGAAAAGACTGGTATACAATCCATACCTACTCCGGGTATGAAGAGCGGGTTAAGAAGAACCTGGAGCAGCGCGTTAAGTTTATGGATTCCCGTGACGAGATTGCGCAGGTAGTGATACCCACTGTGGAAGAGGTGGAGATAAGGGGCGGACAGAGGCGTACCGTTGCCAATAAGATATTGCCCGGCTATATTCTCATTGAAATGACAATGACAGACCAGAGCTGGAACATCGTGCGCAATACGCCCGGGGTTACCGGCTTTGTCGGCAGTGGCGGTAAGCCCGTAGCGCTGCTGGACGATGAGGTGGAGCAAATCCTGAAGCAGATGCGGTCCGAGACACCGCAGGTCAAGATTGGTTTCCGGCAGGGCCAGAGCGTCCGGGTGACGGATGGCCCGTTTGCCGATTTCGTTGGTATAGTGGATGAGATAAGTACCGAGAAGGGCAAGGTGAAGGTGTTACTCTCCCTTTTCGGACGGGAAACGCCAGTGGAGCTTGACTTCCTCCAGGTGGAGAAGCTCTGAGTGTTCTGGGATTGGAGGTAGAGTGGCAAAGAAGATTATTGCCGTAATAAAGTTACAGATAGAAGCCGGGAAGGCAAATCCGGCACCCCCGGTTGGCCCGGCGCTGGGCCAGCACGGGGTCAATATCATGGGATTCTGCAAGGAGTATAACGACCGTACCGCTTCGCAGGCCGGCTCCATCATCCCGGTGGATATCAGTGTCTTTGAAGACAGGTCATATTCCTTTGTTACCAAGACACCACCAACAACGGACCTGCTGAAGAAGGCCCTGGATGTGGAGAAAGGGTCCGGGGCTGCCGGGCGAGAGGGAATGCCGGCACTGTCCCGCGAGAAGTTGACCGAGATAGCCCAGTTTAAGGTGAAAGACCTGAACGCCACCTCCCTCGAAGCGGCGGAACGTATTGTGGCAGGCACGGCACGAAGTATGGGGATTGAGATAGAACAGGAATGACAAAACACGGAAAGAAATACCGAGAAGCAATTGAGCTCCTGGATAAGACAACGGCCTATTCCCCGGAGGAGGCTGTGGACCTCGCCAAGAAGATGGCGAAAGCCGGTTTTGATGAAACGGTTGAGCTTCATCTTCGGATGGGGCTCGACCCCCGCAACGCCAGCCAGCAGGTACGCGGCGTTGCCCTTCTGCCGAGCGGATTGGGGAAGAAGGTACGGGTGCTTGTCTTTGCCCAGGGTGAGGCCAGCCGGATTGCCGAGGAGGCCGGGGCTGATTACATTGGCGATGACGACTTGACAAAAAAAATTGAGGACGGCTGGCTGGAGTTTGACACGGCTATTGCCACTCCGGACATGATGAGCAAGGTAGGGAAACTGGGGCGAGTTCTGGGCAGACGTGGACTGATGCCCAACCCCAAGTCCGGGACGGTGGTATCGGCCGAGGACCTGCCGCGCGTAATCGAAGATGCCCGCAAGGGCAGGGTGGAGTTCAAACTGGACAGAACGGCCATTATCCACGTGCCGTTGGGTAAGGTTAGCTTTGATAATGAGAGCCTGATGAGTAACCTGTCTGCGGTGGTGGAGGCGGTAATGAAGGCCAAGCCGAGTGGTGCCAAGGGCCAGTATGTAAGGTCCGCTTTCTTGACCACGACAATGGGGCCAGGTATCAGACTTGACCTCAGACCGACACTCGCGCTGACCTCCAGTTGATATGTTTGGTGCCGGGTATTAGAATAGGTATGCCAGATAAGTAGTATGCCACCAGTAACCGGGTAGCGAATACACTATTAAGGAGGAGCAATGGCAGGTATAGTATCATATGGAGCATACATCCCGTATTACCGAATGCCCCGAAGCGTGATGAATGCCGCTTGGGGGCGTGGTGGGGGACGTGGTGAGAGGGCAGTGGCCGGCTATGATGAGGACTCGACTAGCATGTCGGTCTCTGCGGGTATCGACTGTCTTAAAGGCACTGACCCGAAGACGGTTGATGCCGTATTCATGGCGACTACTACCCCACCCTATCTCGAGCGGCAGAACTCGAATATAGTGGCCACTGCCCTTGACTTCCGCCGGGATGCGCGAAACACGGATTTTGGCAACTGCCTCAGGTCAGGGGTTTCCGCCCTGCAATCTGCCATAGAGGCAGTCAGCGCAGGTTCGCTCAACAGTGTCCTGGTAACCGTGGCTGATATGCGTCTTGGGGAATGTGGTGGAGAGTTCGAGCAGTCCTCGGGCGATGGTGCTGCCGCTTTCCTGGTGGGGAATGAAGGGGTGGCAGTTGAGGTCGAGGGTAGTTACACTTATTCTGACGACCTTTCCGATAACTGGAGAATCGATGGCGACACATTTGTTAGCTCATGGGAGGACCGTTTTGGGCGTGATGCCGGTTACAGCAGGACGCCGGTCGAAGTGGTGAAGGGAGTCCTGGGGAAGCTGAACCTGACACCCAAGGATATCACCAAGGCCTGCATCTATGGCGCCAATGCCAGAGCGCAGGGCAGTCTGGCCAGAGCAATGGGTTTTGCTCCGGAACAGGTTCAGGACCCAATGCTTGACAATATGGGCAACACCGGGGCGGCACTTGCTCCAATGATTCTGATTGCAGCCCTGGAAGACGCCAAGCCGGGAGACAGGTTCCTGATGGTAAGTTGGGGCAATGGTTGTGACGCTGTTGTGCTCAAGGCTACTGATGAAATTGAGAAGATTAAGGACAGAAGGGCCATCAGGCGTCATCTTGCCATTAAGGGGACGCTTGACAACTACGGAAAGTATATGCGCTGGCGGGGCCTGGTACCGACCGCCGTTCGTCGTGGCATGAGAGTAGCCATGTCGGCGGAGTGGAGAGAACGGCAGCTCGGCTTGCCTCTCTACGGCGTGAAATGCCTGAATTGCGGCACAGTCCAGCTTTACATGAGCGGCTCTTCAATGCGCACCCATATCTGTCACGAGTGTCAGGCGAAAGACAACTTCGAGCCCTACCGGTTTGCCGATAAGATGGGTAAAACAGTCAGCTTCAGCCATGACTTCCTGGGTGGAGGTATCAATCCGCCGATGACACGGGCAGTCATTGACTTCGAGGGGGGCGGTAGAGGTTTGTTTGACATGGTTGACCGTGACCCCGAAGAGTGCAAGGTAGGTCTGCCTGTCGAGATGACCTTCAGGAAGATACCGTTGGGACCCGGCTCCAGCAGTTACTTCTGGAAGTGCAAGCCGGTCAGAGAGTAAAATATTTACCAGTAGAATAGATAATCAGGGAGGTATTTGAAGATGCCAGGAAGTATCAGGGATAGGGTTGCTGTTGTTGGAATGGGGTGCACCAAATTCGGAGAGCGCTGGGATGCCAGTGCCCATGACATGATTGTAGACGCTTCCTATCAGGCCTTTGAAGATGCCGGGATAGGGCCCAAGGACATCGAGGCTGCCTGGATAGGAACCGCAACAGGCTCCACCGGAATGTCATTGTCTGAGCCTCTAAGGTTGCAGTACATCCCCGTTACCAGAGTAGAGAATGCCTGTGCCACGGCTTCAGATGCGTTCCGGAATGCCAGCTATGCTGTGGCTGCCGGTATCTACGACATCGTGCTGGCTGTTGGTGCCGACAAGTACAAGGATAGTGGCCTCAGCGGACTGACCGACGGCTCAACCCCCGGGCCCGGTCATGCTATGACGGCGGGAGCCACAGGTCCACCGCCGGCGCAGTTTGCCATGCTGGCTACCACTTACTTCGACCACTATGGTCTCAGCTATGAGGAAGGCAAGCACATGATAGGCCGGGTCTCCTGGAAGAGCCATATGAATGGTGCCCGGCACAAGAAGGCGCATTTCCAGAGGGAAGTCAGTATGGACGCGATTCTCAATGCGCCGATGATTGCCTGGCCCCTGGGGCTGTATGACTGCTGTGGCGTCAGCGATGGCGCAGCGGCTGCCATTATCACGACACCGGAAATAGCAAGGAGCATGCGGAAGGGCAAAGAGCCGCCCATGTTTGTCAAGGCGCTGCAGATTGCCATGGCACCCAATGACGGCAACTTCAACACCAAGTTCGACTACATGCATGTTGAAGCTACGGTACGGGCCGGAGAGAGAGCCTACACGGAGGCTGGTATTACCAACCCGCGTGAGCAAATCAGCATGGCCGAGGTCCATGACTGCTTCTCCATCACTGAGGCGGTCACGATGGAGGACCTCAAGTTCAGCGAGCGGGGTAAGGTCCTGAGGGATATCGAGGACGGCTTCTTTGACCTGGATGGTGGTCTGCCGGTACAGCCTGATGGCGGCCTGAAGTGCTTTGGGCATCCCATTGGTGCCAGTGGAATACGGATGCTCTACGAGATGTACAACCAGCTTCAGGGCAAGGCCGATACCATGCTTAATCCAGGGCAGCCTTCCCGGCAGATAAGTAACCCCAAGCTGGGGTTGACCCACAATCTGGGTGGTGGTCCGGCTGGGTGTGCCATATTCGTAGGTATCGTGGGACTGGAAGGGGCCTAATCCTGTCTGACATGCGGTAATAATCGGGATACAGTAAGGACTTGTTACTGTGAGGGCTGGCCATGACTTAAGAGCAAGGCCAGCCCTCTTTATAGCTGAAAACTACGTTTCGCCTGGGTTCTGGGGTTGGAATGCTGTGGTTTTTGGCCGTAATTAAAGGCCGTGACCAAAGGTTATAACCTCTGGTCAATATGACGTCAAGGAGGTATGATGGCAGGAATCACATCGTACGGAGCTTACATTCCGTTCTACAGACTGGGGAAAGACACAGCGGGGTGGGGCAGACCCATAGAGAAACCGGTGGTCAACTTTGATGAAGACAGCATAACCATGGCAGTAGCCGCCGGCATGGACTGCATTAGCGGTGGGGACCGTGAGGTAGTAGACAGTCTTATTTTCGCTACCACCACCTCACCCTACATAGAGAAGCAGGGAGCTGCCATGGTTGCCGCGGTGGTTGACCTGCGCCGTGACATCGCTACTAATGACGCCACTAACTCTCTACGGGCCGGCACGCAGGCCCTGAGGTCGGCAGTGGACGCGGTTAAGGCCGGCTCAGCGAAGCAGGTCATGGTTACGGCGGCCGACTGCCGGACGGGTACGCCGGGTACGGAGTTCGACCAGACCTCCGGCGATGGCGCCGGTGCCCTTCTTATTGGAAACGAGGGTGTTATCGCTGAGGTCATCGATAGCTACTCGGTATCCGACGAGGTGCTGGATAACTGGCGGGCTGAGGGTGACAGCACGGTGCGGACATGGGAAGACCGCTTTGTATTGCAGACCGGATATCTTTCCGTCATGCCGGAGGCGATTCAGGGTCTGCTCAAGAAAGTGAACCTGGATATCAAAGACATAGACAAGGCCGTACTCTATGGTCCTAACCCAAGGCGGCACGCCGAGATGGCACGGCAACTTGGTCTGGACGCTGGCCAGGTGCAGGACCCATTGTTCGGTCAGATGGGCAATACCGGTGCTGCTTATTCCCTGATGCAGCTTATCGCTGCCCTGGAGGAAGCAAAACCGGGGCAGAAGATTCTGGTTGCCAGCTATGGCGATGGCGCCGATGCTATCCTTCTGGAAACAACCGACCAGATTACCAATTTCAACGGCAAACGCGGAATCAAGGGTAACCTTGAGAAGAAACGGATACGTAAGAGTGTCGGTGTCAGGGGCGCCACAGTAAAGGGACTGGAAGGCGGTCCCCCGTCAGCATCGGCCCGTTGGCGGGCTCGTGAATCGATTGACCGCCTGCATGGAGCGAAGTGCCTTAGCTGCGGCCTGATACAATACCCGCCGCAGAGGATATGCAGCCGGTGCCA
>Ga0307380_10008881_pt1 | contig 12827 bp, 7 predicted proteins | sample UN3MG_FD_202239 | JGI IMG/M metagenome (GOLD analysis project Ga0307380, IMG submission 202239) | Soil microbial communities from Risofladan, Vaasa, Finland - UN-3 | ecosystem: Environmental > Terrestrial > Soil > Coastal area > Acid sulfate soil | place: Finland: Risofladan, Vaasa | collected... | reverse complement strand
AGAAGTTCTCAATAATCGCGGCTGTGTGGATTGCAACCAGCATAAGATAATCCAAATCGCATAAGGTGTATTGCCCGTGGTCCATAGAGTTATCGACATATAACACACCGAAACAGCCGGAAGGGTTCACAACGGGTGCTATCAGCGCAGAGCGTATTCTGTTTTCTTCCGTCGGAGCCGAGGCCTTTGGCACAAGTGTAAACTGTCTCGTTTCAACAGACTGGCTGATTTTTTCCTTGAGTTTCAAATCGCTTAAATTCACCCCGTGGCCGTCCCGGCATTTGCCCGCGTTGCAGGTCATCGGGCCGTCAGGCTGATTTCTCAAGGCACACCAGCTATGATATCCCTTGAACTGTTTTAATGAAATATCCAATAAGGCCCTGATAAGCCCATCGAGGCCGTTGGCTTTACAGATTGCCTCGGTGGCCTGCATAAAATCTTTTACCCTTTTGGCTGGCAGGGTTATATCGGGGGCGCGTTCGGCATCAGATTTTCTTATTATAATTTCACGACTCGGGTCCGTCAGTGCGGCTGTCGTTTTGTGAGAAGTTGGCATGAGTGTATCTGCCAGATGGATAGGTTTGCCGGCGTCGAGCTCAGCCTTAAAATCTACTTCGATGATAAAATCACCAATACGAATGGAATCGCCGGTCTTAATTTCGGCCTTGTGGATTGCCTTATCGTTCAGGTACGTCTTGTTGGCGGAATCCATGTCCTCGACAATCCATTTTCCATCCTTCGTCGTAAAGATCGCCGCGTGCTGTCTCGAGACCGCCCTGTCATGCAGAAATACCTGGCTGTGCGCATGCCTGCCGATATAAACAGGACCTCTGTCGAATTGAAACTCATTGACGACTTGATCATTTCGCTTTACAACCAAACGCATCTGTTTTTCTCCGGAGCATATTGGTTCTAAAGATCTATATATGATTATCACCGGTTTGGCACAATTCGTCAAGTAAAATAATTGGAAAATTTCGATTGGCACAGAAAACAAAATTTCCCGCCAATATATTGCATTACTTCAACTGTTCGTGTTATAATTACCACAGAATCGCACACCAGCGGGAACCATCATATTCGGGACTTTGTCGGTTTATAAAAACCTTCTGTACTTGTACATGCAGTAACACGATTACAGGTACACAAGTGCAGACAAAAAGAAAAGGGGCGGTTTTTCGCAAGAGCCCCGCGTGGTTTGGGACAATTTTCGGCTGAATTTCATAAAAATCAGCAGAAAACGGTAAAATACATAAAAAATCGCGTCAAGTTTTACGTTTTCGTTGAACTTATATAGTAGAAGCGCATGATTAACCACAAAGAGCACGCTGAATTGATCAAGAAAGCACAGCTTGGTGACAGGGAGTCTCTAAGTCGCCTGGCCGAGGTCGCGAGGGTACATTTGCGTGAATATGTACTGCGTCTCACGTTGCAGGAAGATTTAACAGAGGATATTGTGCAGGAGAGCATTTTAGAGATGTTTAAGGTATTCTACAAACTGAAAAAGGCAGACCGGTTTTGGGCCTGGTTGCACGGCATTGCTTTCAATAAAATTCGCAGTCACTATGGCCGGCAGTGGCGGCACAAGACAATTTCTCTTTCCGAGGTCGCCTGTGAGATTGCAACAGAGGACAGTCAAAACGCTCTGGCCGATATGGTCAACCGGGAATTGAAACAAATCGTTCTAAGGTCAATGCGGGAATTATCACCACGCCACAGGGCAGTATTAACCATGCGCTGTTACAAGGATATGGCGTATTCGGATATTGCCATGTTGATGGGCTGCTCTGAGTTTGGCGCCCAGGCATTGTTCTATCGGGCCAAAAAGGCACTGGCCAGAAAACTCTCTCGTCACGGGCTTGGCAAGGGATACCTGCTGACGGCTTTGGTTATATTCGGAAAGCTCACAGCCTCAACGGAGGCTACCGCCGCAAACTTATCTGTAACGGCTGCTACTCTCAAGGTCGGTGCGGCGGCTTCTTTGGCGGCAATGTTAACGAGCAAGACAGCAATCGTTTCGTTAACCGGCGCCGGCATGATTGCCGCAAGCACAGTGGCAATTACACACGGAACAAATAATATCGATAACAAACTGCAAAAAACCGGCACACAAACTTCCCTCAACACACCTCAACAAACCTGGGCTGACAAGCCTATGGAGCAATGCTGGTACTTTTTCCCTGAAGGCGCCGGCGGGCCCGTAATGATGCGTCTTTTGGAATTTAGCAAATCCGGCAAACAATCTTACTGCCAGTACCTGCAAAATGAGCATGCCAACTACTCCTCTGACAAAACTACTATCTATATGAACAATTTCCGCATGTATAATCCGGATCTGTCAGTAAGAAGACTGCCCACCGACGGCGAAGATTTGACTGATTTTATTTCTCGCATCACAGGCAGACCGGACGATATGGAATATGTTTCCGGCAAAGGAAAGGGGCTGCTGGTAATCTCCAAACGCAGCAGCGATTATGGGGACAGAATCTGGAGGATAGACCGCCACTTCAACGTTCTGGAAGAGGAGTATTTTCAATTCGACTGGCCCCAAAGTGCGAAAATCATTGACAATCGAGACGAAATGCATAAGCGGGGCTGGACATATTTCAGGATATCCGGCCGGCTTAACGGACAGCAAGTCTCCGGAACCGGACAAATACCATTTGTGTATGCGGCAAGCAAGAGGTTCGGCCCCTGGCTTAAATTGCAAATTGGCAGCAGCGTAAAAATTGTTGATAGCCCGGCAGCAACCTGCGTGTTTGACGCAAGCGAAAAAACAGTGGCAAAGTACACGGGCGGCAGCTTCTTTAAAGGGTTGGGGCGGCCATGGATGGGGCTGCATACAATCGATACGGTGCGCCGGGATGCAGCCGAACAAGAGGTGTGGTTCGAAACCAAAAAGATATCGGGCTCTAATAAAGCAGAAGTCGTGTTGACGGTCGAGCAGGTCAAGCTGGTATATACCATTGATATGGAAACCGACGTTATCGATAAGATAAGATTCTCAACCGGCGGCAGCGATGAGGGCGAGCTGCAATTTTCTTATCTGCAAAATATTGATAATCCCGGCAGCGAATTTGCCCGACCGGGGACAGGTAGTTACCGCAAACCACTGCAGAGCCCACCGGGCATGCTATGGCTTGTGACATTAATAAACAATCGCTGGTAAATTGAATTGTATCTTAAACGAAGAAACACGGGGCAGAAAGGAAGGTGCACAATGGCTTACAAAACAAATGTTATGACAAAACCGGCAATTTTGGGATTTTTTGCAGTACTGGTTGGCGCCGCAGCCATTGCAGGAGGCGGGTTTGGAGGAGGTGGGTTTGGAGAAGGCGGGTTTGGAGGAGAGACTCTCACCCTGAATTATTTTTACGTCGATGCGGTCCATGGAAATGATGACAACGAAGGATTAACTCCGGGAACAGCGTTCGCAACCATTCAAAGGGGCATCGAGGCGGCTATGGAGGGCGACGTAATCCGGGTCTATCCGGGTTTGTACCAGGAAGAAATCAATTTTCTGGGCAAAGCGCTCGTTGTGCAGGGTGTTACTGCAGGCACTGCCGGCATACCTGTGCTCCATAATCCCGGCGATTTTGCAGTCTCGTTCTACAGTGGCGAAGGTCCGGACAGCATCCTGAAGAATTTCATTATAAGAAACAACTTCATGGCAGTGTTCATTGCCGGTAGTTCTCCCACGATAAGCAATCTGACGATAATAGACAACATATACGGCATCGAGGTTTCCGACGGCTCAGAGCCCAATATCAGCAATATTATTTTCTGGAACAATATCAACAGTGACCTTTTCGGATGCCGGGCGCGGTACAGTCGTGTCAATGACACGGGCATAGGCGAAGGCAATATCGACGGCAACCCGCTCTTTGTCGATCCGGAAAACGGTGACTATCATCTACGCTCCAATCGAGGCCGGTATTGGCCCGAGCATGACGTTTGGGTCCTTGACGGGGTGACAAGCCCTTGCATCGATGGCGGCGATCCGAACGCCGAGCCTTTAGATGAGCCGGAACCCAACGGCGGCCGAATCAATATGGGCGCTTATGGAGGCACGTTGCAGGCCAGCCTTTCACCATACGAGCTAACGAGCTTTCCGGGTCAGGCTTCCGACCCAAGTCCTGCCGACGGAGCAGTAGATGTTGAAATGGATGTCATATTGAGCTGGACAAAGGGTGTAAATGCTGTCTCACATGACGTTTATTTCGGAATGGACAATCCGGGTTATCCGGTCGCACTTGCATTTATGGGTAATCAAACCACGACGGAATTCGATCCCGGCCGGCTGGATAGAGATACCACATACTTCTGGCGTATCGACGAAGTCAACAAAAACGGCAAGAGGACCGGTTTGCTGTGGAAATTCACAACTATCGCACCACAGCCACCACCGCCGAAAGGCAGGGGTTGCTTCACGAGCGAAACAGGCGTTTGGGTGGACGGAACTCTTGTTTCAATATCAAAGGTTGGCCTGCGACGTAGCGTCGGCCAAATTGACGGCGCCACGATAAGGAATTCGTCGCCGCCTTTGCCGTATCTGGGTAAAGTTCAAGAGCTGCAAGAGCATGAAGGCGTCTTTGAATGCTATGATGTTCTGCTGGAAAGCGGCAATCGCATCGCCGTGGCCGAGCGCCATTACTTTTTGACAGAATCGGGCGACTGGGTAGCCGTACAAAATCTCAAAACAGCAACTAAGCTGCAAACGCCAAAAGGCTCGATCGGGATTGTTAACGTAACCAAGAGACCGATGCCGTACGTGGGCAAGGTTTACAATCTCAAGGTCGAAGGGTCGGACCGGTACCTTGTCGGCAAAGATGCGGTTATCGTGCGTGATTACTAAAAAACCACATCTGCGTTCGGTCGATGCGAGTCGAATCCTGTTTCAGGTCGGCCGTGATAAGATGCAGACCCAGGACTCGCTTGATGGCGGAAGTATGCTACGGCTATATCGGCCGGAGTGTCATTAAAGATACATAGTCTTCATTGAAGGGATGGAAAAATGCGAAGCAAGGCAAATCATATCAGACCATTGCTGTTCGCACTGTTTCTGCTGGCGATGTTATGCACGGCTGCGACAGGCAAGATAATATACGTTGACGATGATGCCATCGCTGAATATGACGGCTCAAGCTGGGCGTTTGCGTACCTGAGCCTCCAGGAAGCTATCGCCCAGGTACTGCCCGGTGATGAAATCCGGGTGGCAAAAGGTGTATACAGGCCCGATGATCACCGAACATCAGAAGGATGGCGGGGTGGCGGGAAAGTAGCATCTGGTGACAGAACGGCTACGTTTGAACTCATCAATGGAGTAACATTTAAGGGCGGCTACGCCGGGTACGGTGAACCTGACCCTAATGCCAGAAACATCAATCTCTATGAAACCATCCTCAGCGGAGACCTGGATGCAAATGACGTCGATGTAAACAGCCCCGGTGACTTGCTGAATGAACCCAGCAGAGAAGACAACAGCTACTACGTCGTGACCGGCAGTGCAAACGCCGTCCTTGATGGATTCACCATCACCGGCGGCACAAGCGCAGGGCTGTTCAATGAGTACGGTACATCGCTGATTTCCAACTGCACTTTCAGCAAGAACTCGTCAAAGTCTCGAGGTGGCGGGATATATAACTATCGGAGCAACCCAAGCCTGACCAATTGCACATTTACACGGAACTCAGCCAAGGGTGGGGGCGGGATATACAACTATCTGAGCAACCCGGACCTGACCGATTGCACATTCATCGAAAACATAGCTCAGCTTGGCAGTGGGGGTGGGATACACAATAAAGAAAGTAACCCAAACCTGACCAATTGCACATTCATCGGAAACATGGCACATTACGGAGGCGGAATGTACAACGAGAAAAGCGGACCGCTCCTGGCCGATTGCACATTCACTGGAAACTCGGGGTATAATTACGGAGGCGGGATGTATAATACCCTTAAAAGTTACCCGAATTTAAGCAACTGTATATTCAACGGAAATTTGGCGTATAGTTATGGGGCCGGCTTGTCCAACAACGACAGCAGCCCGGCCCTGACCAATTGCACCTTCACGGGAAACTCGGCGCCAAACGGAAGTGCTGTAGCATGTAACTCTCGGGGACATGCACAGGGGAGCACTATCAGCTTAATCAACTGCATCCTTTGGGATGGCGGCAACGAAATATGGAATAACGACTCCTCAATATTCATCGTCTCCTACAGCAACGTCCGGGGCGGCTTCCCCGGCGAAGGCAATATCGATGCCGAACCGCTGTTCATCAACCCACAAGGCCCGGACAATATCGGCGGCAACGAAGACGACAACCTGCGCCTTGCCCCCACCTCGCCATGTATTGATTCAGGTGACCCTGGCTATGTGCCCGGGCCCAACGAAACTGACTTTGACGGCAACCGGCGCATCGTAAGAGGCCGCATAGATATGGGCGCTTATGAGTTCCAGCCTATAATATATGTCGATGACGACAACCGTCTCGAAGTATGGCAGGGCTCGGAAATCTATAACCCGCTGGAGGATGGGACCGAACTACACCCTTTCAACGATATCTGGAAAGCCATTGATACCGCGAAAGACGGATATGCGGTTCTTGTCAAGCCGGGCGTGTACAGCAAGATCGATTTTAAGGGCAAGGCAATAACGATTGCAGGCGTCGAAGGCACGGCTGTAATTGATGGTACGTCAGTCTCCCGGGGAGGCGGCACCGGGAGGGGACAGCAGGACGCGGTTACTTTCCATGCAGGTGAGGGGCCGGGCAGCGTGCTGAAAAACTTTGTTATTAAAGAAAACGGTATGGCAATATCCCTTAACTACGGCAGCAGCCCCACAATCTCCAACATCACAATCGTGGATAATGATTTCGGCATTGCGGCCTATGAGAATTCGAACCCAGACATAAGTAATTGTATTTTCTGGAACAACAAAGACGGTGACCTGTTCCAGTGCCAGGCCCGCTATAGCTGCATTGAAGGTGGAGGCGGAGGCCAGGGGAACATAAGCGGCGATCCGCTCTTTGTAGATGCGGCCAACGGTGATTACCACTTGAAAAGCGAAGGCTGGCGATGGAATACGAACAGCGAATCCTGGACATGGGACGATGTTACCAGTAGATGTATAGATGCCGGTGACCCTGATTCACCGCTGGCTGACGAGCCGATGAGCGTACCGCGAGACCCTGACAATATTTACGGTGTAAATCAACGCATCAACATGGGAGCCTTCGGCGGAACAGCCCAGGCCAGCATGCCTCCATCCGACTGGTCGATTCCGGAAGATTTAACTGCTCCCGAACCTAACCCGGCCCAGTGGGCCACGGACGGCGCGCCGATAGAAGCCTACGGGGGAACTGGAGAATACGATTATTTGGCCCGGATGACGGCTCTCGAAGCAATCGATGACAGCGGGACGGTGGAGTATTTCTTCGAGTGTACAACAGAGCCTGCTCACAGCAGCGGCTGGCAAAGCTCGAACTCTTACAGCGTTACGGTAGGCCTGAGCGGACAAAACCATCTTTTCCGCGTTAAAGCCCGTGATTTATACGGCAACGAGACCGCGTGGTCTGAGGAACTACCGGCGGAATTAGCTCCAAGACAGCCAAGGCCGTAGCGTTTCTTAAAGATTTTGTTGAAAGTTAATTCAGCAATAGATATAATACGGAACGAATCATGCGTGCGAATGTGGAGTAAAATGTGCGCCGAAACAGCGCAGAAATTGTTAGTTTTCATGCAGGAAAACATCGCGTGAAAAGAAAGATGCGGAATAGAGGATTCATCCTGTTAGAAATTGAGAATCCTGATTGGGAAAGTGGAAGATTTCTAACGGGATTCACTCTGGTCGAGCTTTTAGTGGTTATTTCCGTAATATCTATGCTGGCAGGTATTTTGCTGCCGGCACTGAGTACGGCCAGGCACCAGGCCCGAAAACTGCTCGGAGCGAGCAACCAGCGCCAGATTGTCAGCGCAGTGAGCCTCTATACTGAAAACAATAACCAGCAGTATCCTGAATCAATTGCGACCTTAGGGGACGAGTTGTTGAACTGGAATTGGCAGGAACCGATGATGTTGACGGGTTATCGTGCGCGCAGCCCCCGTATGTATCGTTCAATGAGTGCTTATTTGAGAAACTATATCGAAGATGCAGCCACTATGTTCTGTCCTAACGCGCCTCGAAGATACATGTACCTTCAGGAGGCCTGGAATGCCGGCGATGAATGGGACAATCCGCAAACCCCGCCCGTGCAAGACCCGGTTAGCGGGACGTATTGCTTCTATTGGAATTACACGGGTTATCTCGAAGAAAGGAATTATCTTTTCAAAGGGCCTCGAAATGCTGCGGGCGGCAGTTGGCAGAGCAACCTGCTTGTAAGTGATTACTTCGGCTACGACCATTTTCGAAACCCAAACTCATACGGCAGTTGTGAGAGATTTCCGAGAGCTTCAATCACAGAAGGAACACTGCTCTCATCGGCGTATTGGTCTGACAAAAACAGTGCCGGCTCAGGTGCGCCGGAAATCAAGCTGCAGGCCGGTTACACAGATGGGCACGTAGAAAATTTCTCCGCCTCGGATACGATAGCTATGAGAGTTATAAAAGAGCCGGAAACCGGCGAGCCTTACCCCGGCGGCGACGGCATCGGACCGGGTATTTTTTACCTGCCGCGAAAAGCATTGCATTGACCGCATCGTGAATTTCGACTGATTTTCTCTTTAATCAGCAAAGAATTCTCAAAATATCGCGTCAAGTTTGGCGATTTCGTTGAACTTAATAATAGAGGCTGATAATAAACCGCCCCGGTGAACGCTGAATCAGCCGGTAAAGCATTAACCGGCTCTCACATGATGCCTCTATTGGTCTGAAAAAACACCTAAGAGCGAGTACACAAGCTATCTCGTAAAAAAAGTGTAATAACTGGAAGAGGATATGGACTTTTTAAATAAAGAGCCATTACTGAAACATCGGTTTGGAAGAACCTTCTTCGAAAAAGAAGGGAAACTGTAATGAGCACAAAAAAAGCTTTCACGTTGATAGAGCTTCTTGTTGTTATTTCCATCATAGCGCTATTGATAGCGATATTGGTGCCGGCACTACAAAAGGTTAGAAAACAGGCCAGGGCGGTTGTATGCCAGGCAAACCTCAAGCGGTGGGGGACCGTGCTGGCGCTGTACGCCGAGGAAAACGAGGGGCGGGTTCCCAGAGGCTCGATGGCAGCAGTGTGGCTTTTCCGGAGTTCATGGCTACCGGATGGCGACCCCAACAAACCTCCGGTCTATCACAATCTCAAAACCAAGGGCATAGCCTGTTGTCCCATGGCTGTCAGACCATGGCCGGGAAGAGCAGGAAACCTTATAAGTTCCAAAAACTGGCGAATACGGTACTCGGCCGGCTCAACTTTTGAAGCATGGCAAGTTGAGAGTCCGCCCCCGCGGTTCCGTGGCAGCTACGGCTTCAACAATTCAATTGCATTCTTCACAAGTGCAAGGGATGTGGAGACGTATTCCGTCAAAGGCCTGGCCAACATTCCAGTGATTCTCGACTCCGGGACACCGAGCATCAGGCACTACAACGACGCCCCGCCGCGACCCGGGACTCCATCCCCTTTCAATGGGGCCCAAGCCTTTTGTATCAACAGGCACAACGAGCACATCAATGGCCTGTTCATGGACTGGTCGGTCAGGAGAATCGGACTCAAAGAGTTATGGACTCTGAAATGGTACAAGGATTATAACACAGCCGGCCCCTGGACGAAAGCCGGCGGCGTTCTGCCCGAACATTGGCCCTATTGGATGAGAAAGTTTAAGGACTATTGAGGAAAATGAGAAAACACAACGCCTTTACGTTAATAGAGCTTTTGGTGGTGATTGCCGTCATCACGTTATTGATGGCGTTATTGCTTCCCGCGCTGCAAAGGGCCAGAAAGCAGGCCGGGGCGCTTGTCTGTCAGACGAACCTGAAGCAATGGGGAACAACACTGGCTCTATATCTTGAGGATCATGAGGGCCGGTTTCCAAAACGAGCCGATTATGATCCCTCTCTATCGCTTCTAAGGGGTCTATATATCAGTGATACGGTTGATCCGGATAAACCCAGTCGGCTTCACCACGTAAGGACCGAGGATATTGCATGCTGTCCCATGGCTACCAAGGGCAACGGCCCCGGGACTTTTACCGGAAGGTCCGGTGGCGACATCTACCTGGAGGGCAAAAGAGGATTGACATTCGCGCCATGGGAAATCACGAAACCCGGCCCGCCGTTTCGCATGAGCTATGGCTTGAACCGCAATATTTGCTCCATTCGATTCGAGGGCGTCAAGTCGGCTTTGTCTCGACAATCTGATACGCATATCTTCAAACTCAGAGGACGTGATAACATTCCGTTGCTTCTCGATTCGGTTAGCCCTTCTTGTTCGCTCGTTAGTGAGACTCAACCGCCGCCGAGAAGAGAACCTTCCGGTTCGGCGGGGGAACTCTGTATAAACCGGCACAACGGATACATCAACAGCCTGTTTCTTGATTGGTCGGTAAGAAAGGTCGGTCTCAAAGAATTGTGGACTTTGAAATGGTACCTCGACTTCAACACGGCCGGCCCCTGGACGAAGGCCGGCGGCGTACTGCCAGAATATTGGCCCTATTGGATGAGAAAGTTTAAGGATTACTAATGCTGTATTATAGCTTAAATAATAGATTTCATCAATCCAGATGCACACGAAGCGCCTTTACGCTCATCGAACTGTTAGTGGTGATTTCCATCATAGCGTTATTGATGGCGATCCTGGTGCCCACGTTCCAACGCGTCCGAAACCAGGCCAGGGCGGTTATCTGCCAGTCCAACCTGAGGCAGTGGGGAACTGTGCTGGCGCTGTATGCCGACGAGCACGAGGGACGGCTTCCGATACTAAGCAGCTCGACTGTTCTCTGGTTCTTTCGGGGCTCATGGCTGCCGAAAGGAGACCCCAACAGGCCTCTCATTTTCCAGAAGGTCGTCACGAGGGGCATCGCCTGCTGCCCGATGGCGGTCAAAGTCAGGCCGGGCCCCGCATCGGGTGTTAGCCGCGGACGTCATCTCGGCGGATCATACGAAATGAGGTCCGGAACCGGCTCAACCTTCGAAGCATGGAAAATTACGATTCCTTCTCCGCAGTTTCGCGGCAGCTATGGCTTCAACAACACGGCATTTCCTAAGAGAATCGACACTTATTTGTCCAGTGGGCAGGCCAATATCCCGGTGATTCTCGATAGTCCCGAGGATAGCGGCAGGCATATCAATACCGATCCACCGCCGAGGAGGGAAGGCCATGGCTTGCAGTTTTTCTGCATAAACAGACACAACGGGTACGTCAATAGCCTGTTCCTGGATTGGTCCGTCAGGAGAGTCGGACTCAAGGAATTGTGGACATTGAAATGGGACGATGAGTCTGTCACGACCGGCCCGTGGACGAAGGCCGGCGGCGTACTGCCAGAATATTGGCCCTATTGGATGAGAAAGTTTAAGGATTATTAAAGGCACAAAATAACGATGAATAGAAAAGAACCAAACACATTCACAATGCCTTTGTCTGTATTACTTATTATTTGTTTATTGGTCCTGCCGGCCGGGGCACAATACGGCGGCGGCACTGGCGAATCCAGTGATCCCTATCTGATCTATACCGCCGAACAGATGAACAGAATCGGTGCCAGGACGAATGATTTGGACAAACATTTCAAACTGATGGCCGATATCGATTTGAGTATATACGTAGGCATGCAGTTCAGGACCATCGGGTCCCGCAGCAGCACCGCCTTTCGAGGTGTATTCGACGGCAACGGTAAAAGAATACGGAATCTCACGTACACTTCCACAAATAGGGACTACGTAGGACTCTTCGGATACCTCAAAGGGCCCGAGGCCGAGATAAGAAATCTCGAACTTGTCAGCCCAAATATCGACGCCGGGACAAAATCGCACGTCGGCTCGCTCGTTGGTTACAACGAAGGAACCATCACCAACTGCTCTGCCACTGGTGTCAGCGTTTCGGGCGGGAATCGTATCGGTGGACTGATTGGGTACACCCGAGATGGAACTGTCACGAACTGCCACGTCAAAGGAGGCAGTGTCTTAGGAGATGAGGAGGTTGGCGGATTGACGGGATACAATGGCGGATTGACGGGATACAATCGGGTCAGCATCGAGATCTGCCATGCAACTTGCAACGTCTCCGGTAACACAAATATCGGTGGTCTGGTGGGAAACAATGAAAAGATAATCAAGAATTGCTATGCCACAGGTGGAACTACGGGTAACGATTGCGTTGGTGGCTTGGTGGGAAGAAATACCTGGCCCGCGAAGATTACCAATTGCTATTCTGTTGGTGCCGTCATAGGAATAACGGATGTCGGTGGCCTCGTCGGATTCAACGATGAAGCTGTAATCAAGACTTCTTTCTGGGATACTCAGACCAGCGGTCGAAGTGAAATGTGTGGACGAGATAAAATGGGTATCGGCTGTGATAACGACAACGGCAAGACCACGTCCCAGATGCAGAGAAAAAGCACGTTCCTAAGTGCCGGCTGGGATTTTGTAGACGAGAGCGCAAGTGGAACTGAGGGTATCTGGATCATCTGCGATGGACTGAACTATCCTGAATTCGCATGTCAGTTCATCACCGGTGACTTTGATAGTAATAATAAGGTGGATTTGGTTGATTTTGCTTTTTTTGCTGAACGCTGGCTTTCGAGCGACAGCAGTTTTTTCTGGTGTCGCGGGGCCGATCTTACCAACGACGGCAAAGTCGGCTTGGATGATCTGAGAGAGTTCGCGAGCAACTGGCTGGCCG
>Ga0307380_10008879_pt1 | contig 12830 bp, 9 predicted proteins | sample UN3MG_FD_202239 | JGI IMG/M metagenome (GOLD analysis project Ga0307380, IMG submission 202239) | Soil microbial communities from Risofladan, Vaasa, Finland - UN-3 | ecosystem: Environmental > Terrestrial > Soil > Coastal area > Acid sulfate soil | place: Finland: Risofladan, Vaasa | collected... | reverse complement strand
TGCTTTGGAAAAATCTCTGTCTGGGGACTGCCGATATCCGAGAGGACTTTCTGGGTAACGAGTCGTGCCTTATATGCTGGAACCGGCTCTTCAAAGAACATCCAGACATGGTACCCCTTGGATTTGCTGCGTTCGATATAAGTTTGTATATCTTGTTTTTTGGCAGCACTTACAAATGATACAGGCAGAGATATCCTGTCTTCATCAAAATCAACTGCCAAAGCAGTTGTTTTGTCACCGCTCAAAAGATAGACACCGTAAGACTGTTTTCCTGTTAGATGAGCAAGAATAACCTCGTTGGTTACTGTCGTCTTTTCCTGCCAGACCTTGCCTGTTTTGTTATCGTAGGTGCCGTAGACATTCTTCAGGCCGGTAAAGAGGCCTTTGTAAATCCTTATCTTTTCTGCGGTACTTCGTTTTGTCTTTTCCATAATTCATTACTTCCGTAATCGCCAAACCAATATACTATCGACTGGTTCGGCACTTACATCATTCTCCTTCCTAACGATAAGGCGGTAGTGTAAAATGACTGTCAACGCACCTTTGCATAATATCCGGAATCACATCCACCAGCTGGGCGGGGACACGATTGCGCAGTTGTGGTGGGATAAATGGCTTGTAATCTTCCAGCAGTTTCTGTGCAATCTCGCACAGAAGCTGCCAGCTGCAACCGCGCAGGTGCCATGTTAAAACACCATCAATGTACTTTTGTCTTTCAATCTCTATGATTGCCCCGGCCAGGCCGGTCAGTACGGCTTCAATACCGCCTTTTTCCGTATCGTTGGTATGCAACATTGCACCTGTGTAACCGGGCCCGTACAAGCCACTGTGGTAACCGTTTTCAAGCAATACTATTGCCTCGTCAAGTGGATCAGTCAGTATCCAAGGAGCTTCAAGTGCCTTTTCATAAATCTGCTGGGAGAAATCAGCGATTATCTTGTGAAAATCCTTATGAGTAACAGGATATTCTGCTTTACATTCAAACTGGCCGGCAACTTTAGCAATCGGCTCATCAAAGCGGCTGCCCATCAAATCAGGATCAAGCTTCGCTGTGATTATTTCAATTATTTCTTTTGCACGTTTTTTTATATCAGTGTTCTTCATGGTTAAATCCTTGACACAGATATGTTTTCTTACGGGTTTCTATCACAGGGGCTAAAAGCTCATGCGGCTTATTAGCCCGTTTACTTCGCTGCTCGATTATTTTGCGAACCTGGTGGGCCGGCATGCAATATTTCCTTCGCGATTCTGCGATTATCCGGTCCTTGAAATTTTTCTCAGGAATCTCCAATGGTCCTAATGTCCTTATCTTCACAATTTCACTGCCGCAGCGTACAATTGCTTCTCCCTGCTCGAGTTCGATGAAATCCTTTACCTCAATTTTTTTCTTGAAGCCCTTGCTCAAGTGTGCGGCATCTCCGCTGTCAACTTTGAAAACTATGGTTGTGCCGACAGTTCCAAGTGCATCAACTTTCTGGGTATCAAATTGATGCAGGTACTGATGTGCAAGGGTCAGCCTGACATTATATTTACGGGCCTCTGCAAGAATGTTTTCAATTTTGTCCGTTACAAATAAATATGCTTCATCAGCGTAGATATTAAACGGTTTTCGTTCTTTTTTGGGCAAGTCCTCGCGGCTAAGCGCGGTTATGCACATACGGGCAAGGGTAAAGCCTCCAATTACCTGCTTGATTTCTGTGCCAAGATTTGATGAAAGGTTTGCTATGAATATCATTCCATCATCCATCATGTGCCTGAAATTAAACATATTCTCCGGCTGCGATAGCATCAAAGAACACCCTGTACTAGACAGAAGCAGTTTACTCAGCTTATTCTTCGGTGGGCCGAGTTCATCGGGCTTGTATTTGTTAATTTCATCCCTCCAGAACTGGTGGCATATATCATCCTGGACGGCCTCAAGTACGAGCCGGCGTATTTTTTTGGTTTCATCCGAATGTGATAAAATATCGTAAACATCCCGCAGGTTGCTGCCTGGAAGGTACAAAAGGCCTAAAATGGATTGGCGTAATATGTGCTCCATGCGATCCCCCCAGCCCGTTACAAAACTTTTAAGTACTCCGATAAGGTCATCGGCTATCCGGCATTTGTCCTGGCCTTTAATATCCTGCATAGGGTTCCACATGGGTACCCAGTTGGGATTGCCCGGTTCAAAGTACATTACACGGGATACGGCTTCTTGTGGTATAAGGCACAGCAGTTCTTTGGCCAGGTCACCGTGCGGATCAATAACGGCAACACCGAAACCTTTTATTATGTCATCCATGATCATGTTTATCATCGAGGTTGATTTACCCATGTCCGGGCTGCCGATAAGATGGATATGACGCGTGCGAGTCTTATCCGGTATATATATAGTTTGCCCCTGCCCTGCAACATTGGTTGTGCCTATAGGTGTTCCTTCTGAAAGCTTATTGCCGGTATTAACCATCAATGTCTCAACTTTATCGATCTCCGTATCGAGGTGCTCGGCTATGTTTGCTTCAGGGAAATGGACAAGACCTGTCAATTCAGCTGAGTTTACCAGAAAGCCTGTCCGGTAAGTCAGTCCAAGCATAAACATCTGCCGGATCTGCTCAGGAGAAAGAACCGAGTTGTACTGGTCTTGTGTAATGAAGTTCAGCGGCCTTCCACCATGCTGGAAAAGGCTGCTGAATACACTCAGTGACTGTAGATAATCCTGCCCGTTGTCGCTGGCACCTACCACTGCGATACGAAATGCCGCCGAATAGAATGGTTTATCATTATGTGCCTTGGTATTAACCTCGCCGGCCATCTGCTGGATAGCACCTGACGGGACCTGCTGCTCATAATGCTGGCTAGGACCGGTACTTCTTACCAGTTTTACCTTATATTCAAGATCGGTAAGTATCTCGACATTGTAATGCCAGTTGTTGGCGGCAGAGACCGGCTGAAACAGGACCTGATAGATACCCACAGCCAGTGGCGGTATGTTTGCTATCGCTGTTATCAGGGCCTCGTATGGTGTGGTATGCAGTTCACAAGGCTGCGTCAGAAGATGAGAGTACGGCTGCGGAAGGAAATAATCATAGAAACTGATATTCTTCCAAAGTTTTGGCTTGGCATTAAAAACTAAATCTTCTGTCACTACTGACAGTTTGCAGAACTTCAGCTTACTTAAAAATGCTGTCGTAAGAAGGGGAATATCACAACGGTGACAGAGCAGGGTGATGATAATTTTTTCCTGGTTGCCGGTGATTTCCAGGCCAACCCTGTTAGAGACCAATGAAAGTTGTTTTACAAAGAGTTCCAGGCAGTCCCAGTCAAAAGGCTGATCGGGCGACAGCCACACCCTGTACCTGACCAATTCCTGCAGTTTTGGCGGGGTTTCAAATACCCAGGCAGGCCTGTCTTTAATCGCCATAATATCCCTGGGTGTGGCTATTGGGCTGAAATCAGGTTCAAGGGCAACCGGGTTTGGCAGGATACTGCCATCACAGCCTTTGCTTACCTCAATATTGAAGAGCATCCGGGCCTGTGCATTCACCATGTATGGGCCTGTATAATATGTAGCAAGGGCTTTTTCTTCTGTCATTTCTGTTCCTTTTAATTATAAATAATCCTCCTCCTCCATAGATGAAGAGGAAATAGGGGGTGTCACATTTCAGGTTTGATCGGGTTTTTTGAAAAAAAGTTAAATTATTTTGTGATAACCCAGCGGCTGGCTATTCCAGCACGGCAATCCATAACAGCTCAATCGCCATGAATACGAACATCCTGACCGTTTGACCGGTAACGTGGCCGATGGCCGTAATATTGAAAAACAAGTTGTCAATTATTATAAAAACAACATTGACACAGGGCAGGACTATGCACAAAAAGACCACTATCCCAGCTTTGCCATACCAGGGCCTGGCCGAGCCCCGAAAAAATACATTCGCCAGCTTTCGAATACCCTTTGCAGCTAAAAAGGCGGCAATCACAAGAAAGGCCGCAGTTACAATCCCGGCCTGACAAGCAAAGCGGTGCAAAATTGCCGGATCGGAAAAACCGGCAATCAGCAAAAAAATAGCTGCCGCAAACAATAGTGTATGCCTTCGAGCGGCTGGGTTTTGGGAACTCATCTTATATCCTCCGAAAAATGGTTTCTGTTTTTTTGTGATCTCCCAACTTCATGGATTTTCAGGAGCAGCCATGGGTGTTTTTCAAGCACTTTGCCGAAGTTTGCATGGACACGGGCTGCGCTGTTTTCAGTCATTTCCGATGGGAACAGATGGCCGTGTTTGGCAAGGTACTCCGAAGATGCAGCAAGCTGCTGGTCAATTGACAGACTATCTAAATAAGCATCAACTTTGGCCCGGATTTCCATTTTTATATATCCTTCAGAAACATGGATTGATACTGATCTAATTACCGAATTCATCCCCCCATCGTTGCCGGTTCTGGCCATCTCGAATGCGGCCTTTTCACCGCTTGAGCCATACACTTTCAAAAGCACACGAACACAGAGTGACCAGTAATAATCAGATGATACATCAACGGGCCTACGAAGCAGCAAGCTGTAGTTGTCAACATGCCGTAGAAATTCGGCCATACAGCACCTAAATTCATCCCAGTTCTCTACCAGTGCAGTTCTGGGATGAAAGGTGTTGATTGCTTCGTTTGCCCTGTTGAAGGTTTTCACGATAGTCTCTTCCGGGCTGATACTGTTAAGCAGCTTATCAAGTTCTGTTTGCATAGCCGGCCTTTCTACAATCGCCTGAACATTGACGATGTCTGCCTGAGACCTTCGGTATATGATTTAATCAGTTCACTGTAGTTCTGGGCATAGCGTTCGGGCTGGCTGGCAACGATTGAAGAAGACAGGTAAGGACCGCTGTAAGCGATGAATTGACTAATTATACTAACCTTATCTTCCCAGCTGTTAGGTGTCACGTACCGGTCGAAAAGGCTTGTGACATAGTTTTCCACAGCCTCCGCCTTTAAACTTTCAGCAATCGTATCTAAAACCACCCGCATTCCACCATTGGTGCCATCATGGGCGTCGTTAAAGGCCGAAACAATATCTCCACGTTTTTTTCTGTATTCACTTTCCAACAGTTCCTTCGCTTTACCATATGCATCACTGTGTGCCAACGCTCCACCATGGGAAAGACAATTGGTACAATGGTAGTTACAGTAGTCAGTAATGATGTCACTAAACTGGCCAAAATCTGCAACGGTATTTGACGACAGACGATACTGTATTCTTGCTTCATCGTGGGGTACCGCAACCCGCCTTGCAATTTCTCTTTCGTCAAGAGCTGATAATAAAATGTTAATAGTTGCCATAATACATTTCTCCTTTACATGTTTACATGCGATTTAATGATTGGTTAAATTTATCACTACACCTTACATACGTTCGAATTATTGTTTCTATTGTTTCGTCACTTCTGGCAAACCTTTCCGGCGGCTGGTTTTTGAGTTCCTCCGGCAGAAACCGTCCAACTTCCTTTATTACTGCCCCTATGCATTTGACACGTTCCTGCCAGTCCATATCAGCTATCGCATCCTTAAAGACTCGATTGATATATGCATCCTGTTTTTGGCCTTTGTACCGTTCTGTTATCAGGTCAAGGATAGAACGAATGCCGCCTTGGGTACAATCCCTGGCACAGACAAAGGCTGCCTTGTCACCGCCTTTGTCGCGAAAGGTACTTTCCAGCAGTTTAATTGCTTCAGAACGTGCTTCGCTCGTGTCCGGTTTTTCAGGGCTGGAACCGGTGTAACGCTGTATATGTACATAGTAGGCCTGCAGAATATTGATAAGCTCTTCATACGATTTGACCTTTAACGATTCGAGAATGAAACAGGCCCGGGCAGAATCTATTGCACTGAACTTTTTGGCAAGTGCCTGCTCATTTATCAGCGAAACAATTGTATTGAATACCGTGCATTCGGAATCTGATAATTTAAATTCAGGTTGTGTGTTAATAGGGCAGGTGTATTCAATGTTTTTGCCATCTATCGTATTGAGTAATATACGCCTGTCATCATAGTCACTGTCTTTGGCAAATGAGATGAGCTTAGTGCACAAATCCCTATCCAGTATCGGAAAATCTATCCGGCCCCTTGCGACAGAAAAAATAGAACGCATCAGCTGCAAGAGCCCTGCCCCGAAACACTTTGGGTATTTCTTCTCGTCAATATGGAATTGGGCAAAGGCCCGCAATAATTCCTTGCCCTTTTCAGGCTCTTCGTTAAAAAGCTCGTACATTACATCCCAAAACCTTTGCTGGTTACGGTAGGTAAGAAAGCGAATTATACCATCGATGGGATTATTGAATTCGTCCGGTATAGTTGAGATATCAAAGAAGCCTTCTTTTAGGCTTGCCAAAACAATACTCTCCTCAGTGAAAATCAGCCTGGCAAGCTGGCCTATGTCTCTTCCCGCCCTGGTACGAAGATGGTCCCTTGCCGCCATAATTGCCTTAATGCTGCTGTCCATCTGGTTCGGTGAAAGCACCTTCAGCGATTCGTCATCAAGGTCGGGATATATAAAATATCTGATGGAGCTGTCTTTTTGAGCAGCTTCAACCTTTGCAGGTATACCCTCTACGGCACTTATATCACCATCTGCAGAAGCAATATGGCCTGTTGCAACAAAGTCGCTGCTGACAGGTATCTGTAAGGCCGAAGATAGCATGGCGATGAATATAGATACATCCGCTGACATACCTGACACATCTATACCGACGTCCCTGGCAGAGGCGGCACCAAGGTTAACAGCAGAAATTTCAAAATTCTTTAGGTCCAGGTCGAGTGCATCCACAATACGATCAATGATAGGAAGTAGTATATTTCCCGTATGTTCCTGAACAGGCTCTGAGAACTTGACGTTTCCAATAAAACACAGGCGCTTACCACCGGCCTGTTGTTTCATTCCGTTAACTATGATTTCCGAATTAACAGCCTTCTCCATACCGCTAACAAGTGACATCTTAGCTCTTCCAATTACCTGTAGCCTTTTATTCATTTTTAAAACCCTCCTGCCTTCTCAATTCAATCTCAATACGCCCGCTTTCGGTTCCAGCATATGTGCGAAGTATCAGATCTCCATCCAGCAGGACTTTCTTGCTGGTGGGCGGAATTTGAATATCTCTGGTTTTAGCAGCCATCTGCAGATTTTCACCTTCAGGAACTATAAGAAGCTCTTTCGCTATAAACTGTCCGGCCCAGACAGTTAAGCTTGTATTAACAAGCCTTAATTTATAGTTGCCAGGAACAATATTATCGATAGATTCACAGCCCGATACTTTTGTAAAGGTTATTTCTTTGACAAGTCCCTTTTCACTTAGAACTGCAATTACAGGAAAATCCTGCGTAAGGTCTTCATGAGCTTCCATACGACAGAATGCTTCATATTCAGACTTCCACTCAGGATGTGAGTTGATAATATTAAACAGTAACTCTTTTTCCTGCAGGGTGCCTTCAAACATTCCCGTACCGAGCCGGGCTATCAGTTCACGGATATCGTCGGTTGCTGTAATCTGGTACCGGTTGTACACTTCCTGCATAAAAAGCTCGAAGTTTCTAAAACCCTCGGCATACTGCTTTTCAGTTCCCATCCGCTTGATTTGGCCGAAAGCATTCCTTAAAGCCGTTTCAACATCCGGCCCTTGTAAAGCCCTTGCGATAATGGAAATAAAATATAGATTTTCAGCCATCGTAACCTCTCCTTTTCTTGCCTTCGGTATTTAAAACTTCAGCTACCCGTTTCCAGACACCAGCTTTTCTTGCTGTTTTGACAAAATCCATATGACCAGCCAAGGTATGTGCCACGTTTAACCACAAAGCCGGCACAGAACTTATATCACCATCGTTTTTATTCCAGTGAGCGCCGGCGAAACGGCTGAATGTTGCAGGGCTTAGTCCATAACCTGCGGCAATTTTGTGTTCAACATATTCCCCGCGTGCCAGGGCATTGAAGATCGTGTTTATTAATTTCTTCAAGTTTTCTTTGCCCAACTGCTGAATTGTTCGTCTCTGCCGCTTAATGTTTTCTGCCTTCTCCTCTGCCACAACTTCTGCCAATCCGTCAACAGTTACATTTTCCTCCAGAATCGAAGACACAGGGTCGTGACCTGGCGGAAGCATTTCTTCAGGCGAGTGTAACTCGCTTAGAAAGAAGATTTTCCTCTTTAAGATGAGTCTATCTATCATAGCCTGCACCCGCTCCTTCTCGCCATGCCTCCGCGGGTCTACATCACCAATATTAGCTTCCAGCCATTGTCTGCAGCATCTCCTGGGTATTTCAAACGGCAGCCACGGATACAAGTCCCCGCCAGGCAATCTCCAGCGGTAACGTCGTGCGAAGCAGTACTGTTTTCGTCTTGCCTCAAGACACGAAAGGTAAAACTGCCTGTCTATCATCCTTCGCAGCATCTCAGATGAAATTATCTCTTCTTCAATGGCGTTGGCAGGCGGTTTTTCCTTGAACAGATTAGTTGTGTATTCAAAACAAGCTAAAAAATACAGGCGGCAATCCGGTCCCTGCGATTTCGATTGATCACCATCGTCAGTCTGGATCGGAATATTACAGAACTTGTCAATCGTCCGATTGTATGCCTCTTCCAGAACCATGGTATCATGACCACACCACTCCCATGCCATTTTACTGGATTTTAGCATCTCAATATATTCAGCCGGATGGAAACTGCGTTTATGATCGTGGTGATTGACCAGACGATTATCATTTATCTCTTTCAGTGCCTGCCTGTCACTGCTGTTGGCGATCCGATCTTCCAGTTGCAATAAAGGCATTTGTCCATAATCGATTCGGCCCTTCAGGCCAATTGATCTTAAAGGTTCAATTTTTGTTTTCATGGTCTTTTCTCCAATTTTTGTCGGTCAATGCATCAAACGTTTGATACCTCTGATGCAGCGATTAATAATTTCAACCCAGAGCGGTCTGTTACTACAGGCGGTATTGCCATTTGCCTGTATGTACAGTTGTCCATCCCTTGCAGACTCAACAAGCTGCGCAATAGAAGGCAGACCTGGATTCAACTGCCTTGCCCTTTGAAAGTTTATCTGGGCTACCTGCCAGTGACCTTCGGCAACAGCCTGAACTCCTTTGTACATATACTTTTCGTATTGACGGGTTATGGATAACAGCTGCGATTGAACCAGTTTTCCATCAGGATGGTCAGGATATATGTTAACCGCTTCGGCAAGCAGCACTGCCAATTCGTCCATGGGTTTACGTCCTATGCCCCTTTCGATAGTCCCGTAGAATTGCTGAGCCTGCTGGAATCTGTCCTGTATTTTTTCGAGCATACATTTTGCGTTATTATGCTGGCCGGAAATGCTTAGAATCTGTGTGCATAATTTGCCTGCGTCATTTAGATTGCCAATGCCCATCAAGTAATGGGCCTGCCGCCACAGTTCATCTATTTGTTCGATAGTTTGCGGCTGCACATTGGTTCTTCCTTCAAGGTCATTAATTAGTTCGGAAATCGTTGCATGTCCCTGACGCAGCTGCTCTTCTCCTGCAGACTCAATAAGCTGTGCAATAGAAGGCAAGACGGGATTAAACTGCCTGGCTCTCCGAAAACTTGCCTGGGCTATTTTCCAATGACCGTTGGCGGCAGCCTGGGTACCTTCGTCCATGGATTTTTCATACTGGCGGGTTATGGACAAAAGCTGCGATTGTACCAATCGACCATCAGGATGGTCAGGATATATATCAACTGCTTCGGAAAGCAATTCCAACAGTTCATCCAGGGGTTTACAACCGATACTCCTTTCAATAGTTCTATAAAACTGCTGAGCCTGCCGGAATTTATCCTGTATTTCATTGAGCAGATGTTTGGCATTATCATACTCACCGGAAATATTTAGAATCTGTCTGCATAATTTACCGGCGTCATTTAGTTTGCCGGCGTTCATCAAATTACAGGCCTGTTGCCACATCCCGCTGATTTGTTTGGTAGTTTGCTGCTTTACATCGGTTTTTCCTTCAAGGTCATCAACCATCTCGCTGACCGTTGCATACCTGTTTACAGGATTTTTTTGGAGACATTTGGCAACAACGCGAGCTACATTAGCCTCCGCATCCTCAAGTACAGGGGCCGATATATGAAGATGGCACTGACGGAGCTGTTGGTAATTGCCTCCAAATGGCGGTCTGCACCTGCTATGGCATATCTCGAAAAGTATTACACCAAGTGAATAAATATCCGACCGAAAATCGATGTCGTCCGGATGCGGTGCTAAAAACTGCTCGGGGCTCATATAAGCAGGTGTGCCGGGTGAAGATTCCACGTTATCCTGGCGATAGGTGTTATCGTTTATTTGAATATTGTGTATGTGCCGTGAAAGTCCAAGATCTGAAACCTTCACGGTTCCGTCCACAAATAACAGGTTTTCAGGCTTCAAATCCAGATGAACAATACCGGCATCGTGTAACGATTGTACCCCACAGCAGATCTGTCTGAAAAAAGAAAGCCCCGCCGACCGCCGCTTTTGAACATTATTCTTGTTGGCCGTCAGCCACTGCCTAATTGAGCCGCCATTAGCATGCTCCATCGAAACCAGTAGCAGGGTGACACTACCATACGGCGCAGAATGTATGTCATATACGCGGATGACATGCTTGTAATCAAAAACTTTGGAATGCAGGTCAATCTCCTGCCTCAACTGATCTGCAACAGATTCGGAACAAACTGCCGCTGCCTTAAGGGCTACCTCTATTGATCGCATGCTGTCAGAAGCCAGGTACACAGTACTGAAGCTGCCTGTGCCAAGGCATAATTTTATTGTAAACCTATCAAGCAACTTTTGGCCTGGCTTCAGATTTACTGTCAAATCCGGTCCGTTGCATGGCTTGGAAAGATAATACTTGTTATTGCCAGAGCCAAGTTGCCGTCCACAGTAAGTGCATTTACCTTCTTTGGTCGCTCCAACCGTTTTTTTACAATGTATACAGTACTGTTTGGTCATTTTCGTTTACCTCGTGTCTATTGATTATTCCTGCACGCCAGCGCCCTGGTAATCAACTGCCGAATAGCATGGTTAATATTGCGATGCACCATCTGAAGCCAGGCATTCGATAAGGAATTGTTTTCAATATGATGTAATTTCTCCAGGACAGAGCTGTTGTGCTGCTCCACAGGTATATCTTTTACGTCCTTGCCTGCATTGAATATAGTCACAGGTGCCAAAACCGTTTGTAATTTGGCATTAAGAAACTTAACACCGAATTCAAGGCAGTTGCAAAGTTCTGTCTCTTTACTCGCGAAGATAATCGTGGTTACCTGATCGATACTTTCTTTTGAAAGCCACCAGAGCTCTGCTTTTTCAGCCTTCGGCAAAGGTTCATGAGGGCTTGCATTACGTATTTGTTCATATTTTTCGATAAATTCATTGGCAGAGATGACTACATTGCAGCTACCCTGTGATTTGATATTCTTGACCAGGTACCGGCCGGTAAACCTGGTGCCTAATGCCGCAGCTGACCTGGCAAGCAATGCCAGCGGGACGTCAGATTCGATAACATATTCGCCGGTTTCGATAATACCGGCGTACTTTGAGGCCCTGCACATGTTCTCTGGATAACTGCTATTATCCTGATATGTCCGGGCAAGCTGCTGGTATATCCGGCAGGCATTTTGCGGCTGCCATACATATTCTGATAGTTCGGCATATCGCAGCAGAGATTTTTCAGAACCAGGATGATCATGAGGGATTATATTAACCAGTTCATTAAGTATCTTGATCTCAGCTACAGGAACATTTTTGCTTCTGGCCTCCTGTGCCTGTAGACCAAGAGCCACCTGTCGATATCCAAGTTTGATAAGTTGCTGATAAAGACTTTTCAGTTCATTATCGTATGCTCGCTGTGCAATTTTGTTATTTATCCGGGCAGATAGCTCCTTGACCTGCAGTTCTTCCTGATACCGCATCTCTAATCTCAATGTCTCCATATCAGGGCTCAAAGTGATACGGTAATCCTGACCTGCCAATTGCTTGATAAGATCAAGCTTGCCGTCTATCCAAGAATATATTCCCGCTTGACCGGCATCATTTATTAAAAGCAGCATCCGAGATTCACGACTGTACCATGAAGCAACTGAAATTATCCCATCTGGTACTTCCAGGCTAGCTGCCGGCATATCAGAACCTGCCTGCCAGCACTTTAGACATCTATCTGTTTTGCCGATAGTCAGCAACTGGTCATTGCAAACTGCCACACCATAAATATCACCTGAATGTGCACGAACAGTCTGAATATCGTTTGCCTGCCATTTGCAAAGGACAATAACCCCATCTTGGGCGGGCCAGGCCCATGAATCCATTTTGGGCCAGTAGATTGGCTTGACTAACGAAACCGGACACGGAGGCGGTGGTATTTCCACTGTCTTTGCAAGATTCCCCCCCGGCCAGTCCCATACAAGCAGTTGGCCGGATATAGACAGGCCGGCAAGATGCCTGTCGTCCAATTTAAACAATGAGCAGACCACCGACTCAGATGTAGGCAGTTTGTCAGGTTGGGTGTTTTTCCCCAATTGCCAGAGAAGACACTGGCCCGCTGTATCACTGACCGCGATAGTTCGCTCACCTACAAAACACACATCTAAGATAGGGGCATAATTGGTGAACTGCTCTACCAAAAACCCGCCGTTTCCATGCCCTTGACGCCGGAGCCAATAAATATCGCCTGTCTTGGTACCAGCGACAATATCACCATTAGGTGCGACATCAATTGCATAGATGCTTTGGCCCGCAGTTAGAGATAATATCTTCTCTAAATTGCCGGAGATTACATTGTATGCTTCTATACCCGGGCTATTGCCGCCTTTGCATAA
>Ga0307380_10008878_pt1 | contig 12830 bp, 9 predicted proteins | sample UN3MG_FD_202239 | JGI IMG/M metagenome (GOLD analysis project Ga0307380, IMG submission 202239) | Soil microbial communities from Risofladan, Vaasa, Finland - UN-3 | ecosystem: Environmental > Terrestrial > Soil > Coastal area > Acid sulfate soil | place: Finland: Risofladan, Vaasa | collected... | reverse complement strand
TTCTAGAAAATCCTGGTCATCATCAACCAATAAGATCTTTGCTTTGGGTTTCATCCTCCCCACCTCCTGGGACTTCTTTCATATCCACGATCGTTTTTTCGCCCTCCATCCATTCGCCCTGATCCAAAACAGGCAGATGAATCAAGAACGACGTTCCTTTGCCCAGTTCACTTTCGACATGGAGCGACCCCTTGTGCTTGGAGACAATTCCATAGACAAGAGCCAAACCCAGGCCCGTACCCTTTTCCTTCGTTGTGAAAAACGGGTCAAAAAGCTTTGGCAGGTGTTCCTTTGCGATCCCTGAGCCTGTATCCTGGATCTGAATCAGAATCTCTTTACCGTTTTTGTCCACCTGGCTTCTTAAAGTCAGCGTGCCTTGACCTTCCATGGCTTGAGCACCGTTAAGAATGATATTCAAAAAAACCTGCTTGAGAAGGTCGGGATCTGCAAAAGTCGTTAGAAGTTCAGAATCCAGATCGCGTTTAACCTCAATATTCCGAAAGAGTGAGCGTTTCATCACCAGAGACACGGCCTCTTCGATGATGTTATTGATATTCACCAGGCCAGGCTTAAGCTTCGTCTCACGTGAAAAACTGAGTAGATCCTTAACGATCTTTGCAGCCCTGTCTGCCTCTTGAACGATAAGGTTAATATCCTTTTTCCAATCTGTATGGGAAGACAACTCCTTCTGGAGCATCCGGCCAAACAAAATGATCGTCCCCAGAGGATTGTTCAACTCATGGGCCACACCAGCGGCTAACTGTCCTAAAGAAGCCATTTTTTCAGACTGGATAAGCTGTTTTTGAGCTTGCGCCAACTCCTCATGAGAAATCTTGAGCTGTTCATGAGATTTTTCCAATTTTGAATAGAGGCGGTGGGACTGAGTCAAAAGGTAATGCCAGCACATCTCCTTCTCCGCCAATCCCCGCACGACAGCAACCGCCTTTTCTCGGCAAGAGTTATAACCACAGCCCCCACAGTCCAGATTTCGATGGGGATACGTTTTCCCCAACTCGGAAAGAACGGCCTGGATATCTGCTTCCTCAGGCTCTGGCAAAGACACATCCTTGACTGAGAAATCCCTCTCGAGCCGGAGAGTTCTCAGCTTGTCAGCTATTCCTTTCTGGTTCTCCCATACAACTTTATCTTGGGATTTGATAAAATCCACGACAATCTGTTTCCGGCTGGGACCCGAGATGTTCTTATCCACCATGGGACCCGCTATACATCCTTTACAGAATAACAAATCAAAAAAATTGGAGCGGATCGTGCCGTGCTGCAACTGTTGAATAGTCCGAATCACTCTATCAGAACCGGCTTCAACAACATAATCCAGATTCAGGATATCATGATCAAAACCGATGCATTGGGACAAACCGCCCGCCACACTGAGCATTCTTCCAAGTCCAGGTTGAGGCCCGTCAAATTCCGAGGGTTCCTGCTCTTCCCGGTTGATGCCCTTTTCCTCAAGCATATCTCTGATGTCATGGTAGGTTAGAACACAATCCACGGATCCCTTTGTGTGCAGGCTAATCCGCTCATAAATCCTGGAAATGCAAGAACCGACAAAAACGACTTTTGTATCCTCACCTCTGAGCGCTTTAACTGCCTTACCCGTAGCAGCCATGGGAGAGACCACAGGAACGAGATTCTCGACAAATTGTGGTACAAACTTCTCGATATAGAGGACCAATGAAGGACAGAAAGAAGAGATAGAGGGCTTGCACCTGTTCTGTGAGAGCCATGTTTTGTACTCCTGAATAACGAGGTCCCCACCCAGGGCAGATTCCCAAACCTCGTGAAATCCCAATTTTTTCAGAGCTGTCACTAATTGGCCGGGAGTACCCCTGTCCAGTACGGACGGAAAGGTCGGATCCAGACAGGCCACGACTTTTTCGCCCCGATTCAGCTGCTTGAGGACTTTAATAACACCTGTGTGTGGGATGACAGCGTCATGGGGACAGTTCTTGAAGCAGGCCCCACAAAGAATACACCGGCTCTCGATCCGGACAACATTCCCCCCATCGATCTTCAGGGCATTCGTGGGGCAGACACGAATACAGCGGTAGCACCGCCGGCACTTCTTCCTTGATATGCTTAAAAAGTCCATAGATTTTCGGCGTGATTAATCTCTTTTTGGAGTGGTCAGTCTTTCGATCTCGTCGATCAAAAATTTGGGGCTTACAGGTTTATCAAGAAGAACATCGGCTTTGCTGATTTTTAATACATCCTCGTTGGAGGAAAAATCCAGGCCGGTTTGTGTACTGATGGACGTCAGCAGCATCACAGGAAGGTCACGGTATTTCTGCTTGATCTGTTCGCTCGCTTTGAATCCGGCATCAAACTGCTCCATCATGACATCGAGAATAACAATATCAGGTTTTGTTTCCTCTAATTTTTCCATGCCCTCTTGCGAGCTCTGAGCCGTCATCACCTCATACCCTCTATGCGTCAGCACGGCTGTGTGCATCTCCAAAAAATCTGTGTCATCATCGATAAGAAGAACTTTTTTTGGTTTACCCTCGTCCTTTTTTCCCGTTTTTTTTGATACAAGAGCAAGGATACGCCGAAGACTTTCTTGGTCCTCAATAGTATCCTCGACTTTTGTGACCAATTTGTCTCCATCATAATAGCTGTATTCAATCTTGCAATCACATTGCACATGACAACGAAAGATTTGTTTCATGGCATCTTCTGTGTCAGAAATGTCCAGTTTTTGCCCTTCAAAAAAAGGACAAGACGCCCATTCTCCAGGACGAATCATTTCCTGGCATTCAGGACAATAGACTTGAATAAAAGGTTTTTGTTTGTCAGTCATTATTCCAAACTCCTAATGCTCTATGAAAGATTACACCTAAAAAATGATCCAGCGGATATCTTTGGAAAGGAATGAGGATATCTGCAATTTTTATGAATAACCCATTCAAACTAAAAAACCCACCCCTTACTGGGTGGTAAATTATTTTATATCAATTGTGCTTTGATTTCAACATGATCGCAAGCAATGTCACAACTGTAATAGCACTGAGATAGAAGGAATTGAGTCTTATTCACTTCCTTGAAAATTTGATATAATCAGGTTGAGGCGTAAATCGACGACAGAGGCTATCATATACTTTATAGGGAGAACAAGCACCCTGAAGATATGCGCCTTCATGTTTTCTAATGAGTGAAAAAGCCTACGAAAAAGCCGGAAACATCAAGATCTACGGAAAAGGACATCTCGGGGGGAAAGGAACCGGATTAGTAAAAATCAGCGAAATTTCTATCCCCCACGCCCATAGACTGAGAACCCAAATTCTCACAACTACCTTTTATGATAGCTTCGTCGATAGTGGCGAGACGCTCAATGAAGAGAAATTTAGCCCTCTTGCCTCAATCCTAGAGGAGGTGGGGGACATCCCCATCAGTGTCCGGTCATCAGCAACAGATGAGGGATGGGCATCTCCAAGAGGGGCAGGTGCGGTCCATGCCGGCGAGAACACCTCCTTCATGCTGCCGAACAATCACCCTGAATTTCCCACACGCCTGAACCAACTGAAACAGGCTATTTATTTTATTTATAAAGATTTTATCGGCAAACAGCCTCCTGGAAGCCAAGAAAAGATGGCCATAGTGATCAATCCCATTCCCGGCATCTTTGACAACACCCTGGCCGGTCCATTCTACTATCCATTCATTTCAGGAGTGGCCAACTCATATTTCCCTTATGCCTTAAAAAACCAGGATCCCAACGAGGGATTTGCCCGTATCGCTTTCGGGCATGGATATGCAACCGTCCTGGACGATTTTCCTGTCGTCTCAATGGCCACGATTAAAAACCCAATTCCTCTAAAATATCTGAATGTCGATCGAGGACAGCAATACTTTTATGCCTTGGACATGACAAGGAACGAATCCCTACAGGGTCATGAACTCGAGACCATGAAAACACTCCACGTCCGGTTCGCCAACACCAAGAGGATCAAACTCCTTGGAGTTCAGAACAATTTGATCACCATAGAGGAACTGATCCAAAAAAATCATTTCGGTTTTAAAACCGGCCTGGGAAAAATCATGGAAACCATCGTAGATAAGGCCGCCTCACATTTTCAGATAGAATTTGTGTTTAACATCGATCATCATAAAAAGGGTGAAGAAGTCGGCCGGTTCCACGTCGTTCAACTGACTCAATTGCCGGCCTTACGGTTTAGGAAAGTGCAAATTCCGGAAAAGACCGGCCACACATACCTTTCTATCAGCAGCCTTCAAGGGCATGGCGTCAAAACAGACATCAAATATGCACTTGTTGTATCACCGTTTGTTTACAGGAAAAGTTCACACGATGCCGCAGCTAAAAAAATCACTGAATTCAACACAAAAATGCGCAAACAAAATAAAAATTATATTCTGATCGTTCCTGGACGTCTGGGCAGCTCGAATAGAGATTGGGGCATTCAAGTGGACTACAGAAACGTCAATCGTGCCGCTGCCATCTTTGAATACGGTGTAGATATCGCAGGCCGCCCTGAGCCTCTTCCCGAAGACAGCAGTTTCTCGGGAGGTGTTTACGGAAGCCATTTTCTGTATATGCTTCAGGGCGGATATGACGAAGAACAGAAAAGACTTCAAACACGTATGTATGGAACTCAGGGCACACATTTTCTAACCAACTTGATCAGCAACAATGTCATATACGGATACATCGCCCCAACACAGGATACGATCGATCCCTGGTTCTTCAGCGGATCGTATGGAGACGATGTGTTGAAAGTGTTGACATTCCCCAAAAAAGTTAAAATCTATGCAGACTCAAAAAATCAGCGGTGTATCATCGCTGAATAAAAACGGAAAAAGTCCATGAATAAAAAAGAAGGATTTTCATCAGCTCAAAAAAAAGAGTACCCATTCACTCCACGAATCATCAATCCTGTAAAAATCCAGAATGTCCTTATCTTCTCTGCTGACGAACAGATCCGTCAGACAAAGGATGTTTTGGAGAAAGACATGCCATGGATCACAGTCGATGTTTTGACTGATCCTCTCTTTTTGGAAAATATTCGATCTGAGGGCGCTCTAGTCTTGATCCTTGATGATGTTGCCATAAATCTTGCCAATACAGAAGTGATCCGGCAGAAAAACAAGGATGTCATCATCGCTCTCCTTTCGGCAAATGAATTCATCCATTGTTCCCATCCCTCTGCAACTCAACAAAAATACCCTTACACAAAAAAAGCTGATTTTGTCTTCGCCTACAATAAAACAGACTGCGCACCCCATAAGATCATCCAATCTGTCGTGAGAGCGGCAGAAGACCAATTGAATGTCAATTTTTATTCGAATGTCAGACGTTTTATCTTTCTTATCGTGGATGATGAACCCAGATGGTTCTCACAGTTTCTGCCGGTCCTTTACAGCATAATCGGGCAGCGAGCAGATGTTATATTCACACGAACCTATGAGGAGTCTTTGAAGTTCCTGTTCGGCGTAGAACAGGAATCCGATATAAACGAAAAACAATACCTCTCCAATGGTCACGGCGATGATGTGATTTGTTTGATAACCGATATATTCTTTCCCAAAGGGGAAAATCCTAAAAGCGATGCGGGTAAAGACCTGGTCAATTTGGTCCAAAAATACTACCCGAGAATCCCCACGATCATCGCATCCAAAACAAAGGAAACGGAATCTTTTAGGAATACGGCTTTTATTCTGCCCAAAGGAGACCCTGAGAGCCTGGATACACTCAGAAATTATATTCGAGACCACGCGGGGATCACTGACTTTATCATCAGAGATACAACCGGAGACATTCTCTATCGGATTAAAAACATACAAGAGATGACGAAGATCCTGGATGAGGCCGGAAAGAACACACAAAAAGCACAAAAGCTGAGAGAAATCCTGGAAGTTTATGCACAGAAAGACAGCTTCTCTACTTGGCTGTACATGCACAGTTACAGGGAGCTGGGAAATGTAATCAGGCCCATACAGGGACACGGACGGAAATTGATCGCTGTACTTAAAAAGCATATGAAAAATGAGATGGATCGTGTGGTTAACATGCCCTTGGTGATAGACGGGAAAAAAGTCTATAACCTGGGAGAACTCTTAGACCGGCTCACAGAGGCAGATCCAGCCCAAATACAGATATTATCTGACAACGACATATTCTCTTCATGGCTGGACAGGAGGGGGTACTCCGAACTCGCAGAGGAATTACGACCGATTCACGGCAGCGGTATACATCTGATCCAGGCACTCTGTAAAACCGTAGAGAAATGGAAAAACATTTATACCGCTCATCCAAACAAAAAGGAACGAATGTAGAGGTTAAGCTCCAAAATGTGCTGAAGAAAGCGCGCAAAAAACACAATCAAAAAATCAAGATTTTAGAGCTCAATTCCTTGACATTTCATTATTCCATCTGCTATATATCAAGGTCATATATTTTAATAATTCAATACTTTAACTCATTATAATAAGGAGCAATAATAATTAAAGGTGAGTGTCTTCCTCTCTTAAAGGACAAATAATCGTGTTACTTGGTCCAAAAAAGGGATTCCATCACATTTTTTTTGCTCTTTTATCTCAACTAAATTTTGGAGATCATCATGCTTCATGATCAATCAGAATTCGAAGTCATCATACAAAAACATCCCCAGGAAAAACGATCTCTGATCCCCATCCTCCAAGATTTTCAGGCCGAGTACAATTACCTGCCACCTGTCGCCCTTAACATGACTTCTCAGGCCCTGGATGTTCCCCTGATAGACATCATCTCTGTGGCATCGTTCTATAATGCCTTCAGCATGGAACCCAAGGGTGAACATCAGATTACGGTTTGTGTAGGTACAGCTTGTCACGTTCGGGGCGCTCCAAAGATTCTCAGGGAATTCGAACGAAACCTCAACGTTGAAGTAGGCCACACACGTGAGGACGGCAAATACAGCCTGGATTCCGTCGCTTGTCTTGGATGTTGTGCCATCGGACCCGTAGTCGTGGTCGACGGCGAGTACTACGCCCAGACAAGCATCCGAAAGGCGGGAAAAATCGTGAGGGAACTCGAAAAAAAAGAGAAGATCAATGACTGATATGAAACTGACGTCTTTCGAAGACCTGAAACAAAAAATACAACACGAGTCTTTGACAAGGGCCGAAGAGAAGCACACGATCCTTACCGTTTCCGCCGGGACATGCGGGCGAGCGCGTGGCTCCTTGAAGGTCGTCGAAGAATTAGAGAGAGTGATCCAGGAAAAAAAGCTAAAGGATCGAGTCTCGGTTAAAATCACAGGCTGCCACGGGTTCTGCGAGGCTGAACCCAACATTATCATCCAACCGCAGAATTTGTTCTACCAGAATGTTCAGCCAAAGGATGCAGAGGCCATCATTCAGGAAACTGTTCTCAACGACCAAATTATCGACCGGTTCCTCTACAAGGAACACGACACCGGAGAGTTGAAATCCAGTGGGCCGGATATCGGTTTTTATAAGAAACAGCTGCGGAACGTGCTGGGAGACAACGAGCAAATCGAGCCCACAAAGATCGATGATTATTTTGCCGTGGGTGGCTACAGCGCTCTAGCCAAGGTTCTCGAAGAGATGACTCCCGAAGAAGTCATCGACGAGATCAAACAGTCGGGACTCCGAGGAAGGGGCGGGGCTGGTTTTCCCACAGGAAACAAATGGGCATTCTCAAGAAAAGCAAAGGGCGATAAAAAGTATATCATCTGCAATGCAGATGAGGGGGACCCAGGCGCCTACATGGACCGCAGCCTGATGGAGGGAAATCCCCATCGAGTTCTAGAAGGCATGATCATCGGAGCCTATGCAATCGGCGCTGACGCAGGTTACATCTACATCCGAGATGAATACCCTGTAGCGCTCAAGCACATAACTATTGCCATTAAAGACGCAGAAGCTTTAGGACTTTTGGGGGAGAATATTCTCGGGTCTGGATTTAACTTTAGAGTCCAGATATACAGAGGTGCAGGTGCCTTTGTCTGCGGAGAAGAGACTGCCTTGATCGCCTCCATTGAGGGAGGTGTAGGCGAGCCCCGCCAGCGCCCGCCATTTCCGGCTGTAAAGGGTTTGTGGAAAAAACCAACGAACATTAACAACGTGGAAACCTGGGGCAATGTGCCCATTATTATCAACAAAGGTGCTGATTGGTATGCAAAAATTGGGACCGAGGGCAGCAAGGGAACCAAAATATTTTCTCTGGTGGGAAAGATCAACAACACGGGACTCGTTGAAGTTCCGATGGGGATCACCTTGGGCGAAGTTATCTTTGACATAGGAGGTGGCATTCCTGACGGGAAAGAATTCAAAGCTGTCCAGACTGGTGGGCCTAGCGGAGGATGTCTTCCCAAAGAGAAACTGGGTCTCCCCATTGATTACCAGAGTCTCATAAAGGCTGGTTCGATCATGGGCTCTGGCGGTATGATCGTCATGGACGAAAATACTTGTATGGTGGATGTTGCCAAATACTTTTTGAATTTCCTCCGTGATGAAAGCTGCGGCAAATGCATATCCTGCCGCGAAGGCACGCAGCGGTTATGGGAGATCGTTACCAAGATCAGCGAAGGTCATGGAAAAATGGAAGACATCGACCTTCTCGAAGAACTCGCCGTTGCCGTCAAAGACGCCTCGATGTGCGGGCTGGGTCAGACTGCAGCCAATCCAGTGTTATCCACTCTCAGATACTTCCGGAACGAATATGAGGAACACATCCTCAAAAAAAGATGCCCTGCCATGGTCTGCAGGGAAATCGTTTCCGCTCCATGCCAGTCCATCTGTCCGACAGATCAGGAAGCTTCGGTCTATATCGCTTTGATCGCGCAAGAGAGATTCGAAGAAGCCTATCAAGTGATCCGCAAAGATAATCCTCTTCCCTCTATCTGTGGCCGTGTTTGCGACCATCAGTGTGAATCTGTGTGTCGAACCGGAGAATTCGGCGAACCCATCGCAATCCGGGCTCTTAAGCGATTTGTAATGGATTGGGCAGTTGAGAATGGCAAGGAAAACCTGCCTATCCAAACACTGAAAAGACGTAATATTAAAGTGGCAGTCATCGGATCCGGACCCGCTGGATTGGCTGCTTCCTATACACTGAACATGTTGGGATACGATGTGAGCATTTTCGAATCACAAGCGGTTGCGGGAGGAATGTTAGCCATAGGAATTCCAGAGCACAGACTTCCAAAGGCAGTTTTGAAGTCGGACATCGAATTCATCTTGAACTCTGGCGTACAATTAAAAACAAACACCACTCTCGGGAAGGATTTTACTCTCGACGATCTCACCCGCCAAGGATTCAAAGCCGCATTCATCGCCACTGGGGCACATAAATCAATGAAACTTGCAATCCCGGAAGAAACATCGAAAGGAGTCATTCCGGGTATGGATCTACTGACTCAGGTCAACCTGGGAAAAGAAGTGCCGCTCGGAGCAAATGTAGGAATCATAGGCGGCGGCAATGCAGCTATCGATGCTGCGCGCGTTGCCATCCGTCATAAAAATACAGAAAAAATCACCATCCTCTATAGACGAACAAGAAAGGAAATGCCCGCATATGATGAGGAAATCGAAGACGCACTAGAGGAAGGAATAGAGATTCAATATCTGGTCGCACCCATTAGATTTCTGACGAATAATGGAAAAATCACTGGAATCGAATGCATAAGGATGGAATTGGGAGAGATGGATGAGAGTGGAAGGCGGAGCCCGGTCCCCATAAGCGGCTCTGAGTTTTCACTGGAATTTGACACCATCATTCCTGCTATCGGTGAGAGCCCTGACACTTCTTTCATCCATAAAAATGACGATATTAAACTTTCCAAATGGGATACAATCATTGCTGATGAAGAGACCGGCGCGACTGGCCGGAAAAACGTCTATGCAGGCGGAGATGTTGTCACCGGACCGAGCAGTGTTGTAAAAGCCATAGGAGCGGGAAAAAGAGCCGCGGAGTCCATTGATAATTACCTGCAGGGCAAACCCATAGCTAGAGAGTATAAGCTCTCCAGACCATCTGTCTACATTACCCCTGTTCAACTGACAGAGGAAGAAATCGAAAACGCGCAAAGGTCCGAAATTCACCGGCTACCTCCCGCGGAACGTCAAAAGAACTTTAAAGAAGTGGCATTAACATTGACAAAGGAAATGGCCGTGAAAGAAGCCCGAAGATGCGTACGGTGTGAACTGGAAACCGAGGACGGTATAAACGCTTTAGGACAAAACAAATGATAAACATGAATATCAACAATTTAGAAGTACAGGTCGAGGAAGGATGGACCATCCGTGATGCCTGCGAATTTTATGGCCTCGAAATTCCGACGCTCTGCTACAATCCCGGCCTGAGCAATTATGGCGGTTGTCGCCTGTGCCTGGTCGAGGTCGGGAAAACCCCCAACACCAAGCTCGTCAGTTCCTGCACCTATCCCTGCGAAGAGGGGCTTGATGTCCACACGGACACCAAGAGAGTCATCAAAGCTAGAAAAATGATGATAGAGCTGATGCTGTCTACGGCTCCCGGTTCGAAAGTGATCCAGGATTTGGCATCAAAATTCGGTGTCACACAGATGCGCTTCGAGGTCCGCAACGAGGAATGTATCATGTGCGGGTTATGCATCCGGATGTGTGACGAACAGATGGATGCAAGGGCCATCGGTTTTCAGAACCGCGGCTACAAACGCAAGATCTCGACACCCTTTGATGCTAAATCCAAAGTCTGCAGGGAATGCGGAGGCTGCATGTATATCTGCCCTGCGTGTCAGGCTAGATGTCAGGGGCCCAATGCCGAGGATGCCGTCTGCAACGCCTGCCTGCAGATGGAACCCACCTGTGTAGATGTCTACGATGAAGCGACCTGCTGGATGTACGATGCCGGCCGGTGCGGCACTTGTGTCAGGCCAGAGGAAAAGGAATCCGAAACACAGGAAGCAGGCTCTAAATAGACCAATGAAAGTAAGAAAATTTTGTGTATTTATACATAAAACCAAATGAGTCCATAAGGAGGTTATTTTAATGTCTTATACAAAACTCAATAGAAGTGCCGCTACTCTAACAAAGAATAGAACAGAGGGTTCAGTCAGCCCTTTCAGCGGAATGTGTGTGACATGCGTTGATGGCTGTATCGGGATGTGTGAGATCGGAAAATCTGCCTATCGAGGTCCTGAGGTTCTCTATCCTCAGCCTTTCGGAATTATAACAGCTGCATCTGAAAAGGAATACCCCGTAGATTTATCCCACTTCACAATCCTGGGAACTGCCGTAGGCGCATATGGTGTTGCTGCGGATTCCGATGTGGCCACTTTCGAAAAAGTGAGCGTGGAAACCGCTATCGGTGTCGACAAAAGCATTAAACTGAAAGTCCCCTTTATCATCCCTGGAATGGGATCGACCAATGTGGCCAAACAGAATTGGGAAGGGTTAGCTATCGGAGCCGCGATTTCAGGCGTAATCTCCACAATCGGTGAAAATGTCTGTGCTATGGATGATGAATCTGAAATCAAAAATGGACGAATCGTCCATTCTCCCGACATGGAAAGACGTGTCAAGCTCTTTCAAAACTGGCAGGATGGATATGGGACAGTTGCTGTCCAGGCTAATGTAGAAGACACACGGCTGGGCGTGCAGGAGTATGTCATCGAAAAACTAGGGGTTGAAGCCGTTGAATTGAAGTGGGGACAGGGCGCTAAGGACATCGGTGGAGAGGTCAAGATCAAGAATCTCAAAAAAGCTCAAGAGCTCTACAAACGCGGTTATATCGTGCTTCCCAATCCGGAAGATCCAAATGTTATTAAGGCATTTGAACAGGGCAGCTTCAAAGAATTCGAAAGGCACTCAAGGCTGGGTATGGTCGAGGAAGAAACATTTATGGCCAGAGTTGAAGAACTCAGGAAAGCCGGTGCCAAGTATGTCTTCTTAAAAACAGGCGCCTACAGGCCCGCCGACCTCGCCCGTGCGGTCAAGTATGCCTCAAAGGCCAAGCTCGACCTGCTCACAGTCGACGGAGCCGGTGGTGGAACGGGAATGAGTCCTTGGCGGATGATGAACGAATGGGGGATCCCGAGCGTTGAATTATGGTCGCTGTTGTATGAGTATCTCCGCAAGCTCGATGAAAAAGGTGAGTTTATCCCTGATGTGTGTGCAGCCGGTGGAATAACCTTCGAAGACCAGATCTATAAGACTCTTGCTCTGGGAGCACCTTATTTTAAAGCGGTTGGCATGGCTCGTGCGCCTCTAGCTGCAGCAATGGTCGGAAAGACCATCGGTAAGAGGATCAAAGAAGATCAGATTCCTGTGTATGTCGAGCGCTTTGGCAACAAGCTCGAAGAGATCTTTGTCACTGCTTCCGAGTTAATGAACACGTATGGTGAAAAATTTAATGAACTTCCGCCAGGCGCTCTCGGCGTGCACGGATATTTCACTCGATTGAATCAAGGTCTGCGGCAGCTTATGGCTGGAAACAGAAAGTTCAGCTTGGAATACATCCAGCGTGACGACATCGCCTCTTTGACAAGGGATGTAGAAAACGTCAGTGGAATCCCTTACGTGACAGACGTTGATAAAGAAGAAGTGGAGGCTATCCTCAACAGCTGATCGAGATCAACCGCCCGATCAAAAAGGTTTAAGACCTTAGTATCAGGATTTCAAGAAGCGGGTCAGATTTCCGCAAACGATCCGGTTATCTGACCCGCTATTTTTATTCGCAGAATTTAAGCTTTTTCGAAGAGGTAGTTTAACTGTCCATTGGGGAGTGTGTTCGCCACGGTTTTCATGGCCATACCCAATTCGAGCTCATCCTCCGGGAAATCCCCGGCGATCCTGCCGAAGACCTTGTAGTC
>Ga0307380_10008876_pt1 | contig 12831 bp, 9 predicted proteins | sample UN3MG_FD_202239 | JGI IMG/M metagenome (GOLD analysis project Ga0307380, IMG submission 202239) | Soil microbial communities from Risofladan, Vaasa, Finland - UN-3 | ecosystem: Environmental > Terrestrial > Soil > Coastal area > Acid sulfate soil | place: Finland: Risofladan, Vaasa | collected... | reverse complement strand
CAAGACGGCCGGCCCCGTGCCGGCCGATGGGGGCCAATCATTGCCTACGGGCCGCCCACGACCTCTCCTCCGTTCCGCGTCGACAATCCAATGTACGTATTGTAGTCGATCTCGTAATGGAGGAACTGAACGCTGCCGTCGGCGAGTGCGAAATGCGTGCCGCCGGGATGCCAGCTCCAGAAACGTTGGAGAATGGACAAGTAGCTCGGCAGATCGTCCCCGGGGCTGAGACCGCGCTCGGTGCTGATGTAGTGCTCGCACTCGGTTCCGCCGCAGATCGTCCACCCCCAGCCGAGATCGTTGGGAATGCCGCGCTCGCCGACCATCAGCGTGGTCGACGTGCCGTCCACCACGTCTCCAAGACGCACGCTGCTGAGATCGTAGAACATCCCGCTGCCGCGGTAAATGCCGAGGCAGTTGGGGCTTTCTTCATCATCGCCGGCGACGCCCAGGTAGTCCCCGGGATAGAGAAGGCCGCAGTCCCCGGACCAGGGCAACGGGCCCGTGGGACCGCTGAGCAGCGACTGGAAGCCGTACGAGTCGGTGGGGCAGATGAACACCGACATCGGGTCGGACGATGGGTCCGGCTGCCCCGCCGTCTGAAGCTGCCGCACCGCGGCGCCGCAGTCCGCCGCCTGGAAATCGATCGTGTCATACACGGGCCCCTGCTCCAGATAGGGCAGGACCAACGCCATCATGCCCCACGCATACGGCCCGCTGGTCACCGGCCCGATGGGCGCCGCGTACATGCTGCCCGAGGGGAACACGCGGTGCGTGTCGTGGTACATGTGAAGCGCCAGCGCGATCTGCTTCACGTTGTTGCTGCACTTCATCCGGCGAGCCGCCTCGCGAGCCGCCTGGACCGCGGGTAGCACCAGCGCGACCAAGATCCCGATGATGGCGATCACGACGAGGAGCTCGACGAGGGTGAAACCTCGCGGAGTCGTATGCTGCCGCATCACACGCCCCCCAGAACGAAAATGAAGAGGAGGTGACGGGGTGAGGGGGTGACGATCGTCCGGCAAGTCGCTTCGCCATGCCACTTCGTCACCCCGTCACCCCGTCACCCTGTCACCCCTTGAGGTCGAAGTCCTTGCAAAACTCGCCCTTTTCGGGCACGGTGAACTCGATTTCCCAGTGACGTTTGGCCGTCTGCTCGACCGGCGCGCGCGACGGCCGAGCTCGCTGGGCCCGAGCGCCAATCGCTTTGACGTCAACCGCCTTGACGCCCGCGGGGTCATCTTGGCCCGTCGCCCCGTTTCCGCCGGGCTCCGAGTCGACGTCAATCAACACGCGGTGAGGGCCGCCGTAGGGCCCCGACTCGGTGGTGAAACGGTATTCTCCGTCGACGATCACGGCGTTCGCCGCGGGGCCGGAGTTTCCGGCGGCGGGCAACAGGCTGATCGAGCCGCGCTCGACCGCCACCCCGTCGATCGCCACCCGACCCTGCAACGGACGCCGATCCGTTGAAGACCCGCATCCGCAGAAAACGACGAGTGAGAACGACAAGGCGGCCAAGCCGCACCGACGCCTACCCCCGTGCATGATTCATCCTCGGCGGGCGGAGCCTGGTTGATCGTTGGAGCGGACGTGCTGCGAGCGGAGTGCTTTCACACAACTTCCAGACTATTCCACGATGCACAAATGGGCAACCCCCTGTTGGAGGCAAGGACGGACCGCGAGGGGGCTCTGACGAGCGCGTCGGTGCAAGCTCGGGCGTGATGAGCCGAAAATGGGAGCTGGGTCGGCGGGGGAAGAGCAGCGGGCCAGCGACCTGGTGGATGCCGCGGTGGTTCGCGGTGCCGGATCGATCGCGATGGCGGGGCCGGTCGACCGGCCGTTGCGACCTCCCCGCGAACGGCGTACATTGAGGATCGGACGTGCGGGATTTGGCGACGGGGCCGATCTGCACACTTGGCGATTGAGGACGGGCCCGGGCGGGGAAATGCGGAAGTTGTTCTTCGGCCAGTCCTTAGGCGGCGCGAGGGACGGACGTTGACCGGCTGGGTGGAGAAGCGACGATCATGGGGAAGGATGGAGAAGCGACTGCGGCGGAGGATTCGCGCGCGGCCACGCCCGGCTTCGAGCTTCTGGCGCCGGCCGGCGACTCCGCGTCGCTGGAGGCCGCGTTGGAAGCGGGGGCCGACGCGGTCTACTTCGGTCTGAGGGCTCTCAACGCCCGCCGCGGGGCCCGGAACTTCACCCAGGATGAGCTCGCCCAGGCCGTCGAGTCGGTGCATGCCCAGGGGGCCCGAGCGTACTTGACGCTGAACGTCGACCTGGCGGAGCGGGAATTGGGCCTGGCGGCGCGGATGCTCTCATGGGCCCGTCAGTGCGGGGTGGATGCCGTCCTGGTCCGCGACCCGGCCCTCCTGGCGCTCGAGCCGGAGTACGCCGAGCTGGAGTTCCATTTCAGCACGCAAAGCTGCATGGCCAATAGCGCCGAGGTGCAGGCGGCGGCGGCGCTCTCGATCGCGCGGGTCGTGCTGGCCCGGGAGATGACGTTGGCGGAGATCCGGGCGGCGTCGGCCGTGGCGGGCGTCGAGACGGAGGTGTTCGCCCAGGGGGCGCTCTGTTTTTCCGTTTCGGGCCGATGCTATCTGTCGAGCTGGGGCGGGGGACGCAGCGGCAACCGGGGCACCTGCACCAGCCCTTGCCGCGTCCCCTGGACGGCCGACGGCGTTGCGCCCGGCACGCCTTTCTCCATGCGCGACCTGCTCTCGGTCGATCGGATCGGTGAGCTGCGCGAGGCGGGGGTCGCCGCGCTGAAGATCGAAGGGCGGATGAAAAACGCCGCGTGGGTCCGCCGCGCCGTCGCGCTCTATCGGCGAGCGCTCGACGGGGAAGAAGGCCCCGAGCTTCGGGAGGAGGCAGCCAGGCTGGGCGCGTACACGGGCCGCCAGCTCACGTCCGGCTACCTGGACGGCCGGCGGGATGAGCTGACCGGCATCGCGGGCAGAGAGGCTTCGCCGGAGCACGAAGACCAGACACCGTCCGCCGGCCCGAGTCCGGACAAGGACGATCTGGAGACCGCAGTCTACGATGTGGCCATCCAGCTAGGGGGTCCGGCAATCGAGTGCCGGTGCACTTGCTCCGGACGTACGGAGAGCTGGTCGATGCCCAAGACGGTCGTTCGCCGCAAGCACAAGGCAATGCCCGTGGGCGACCTGCTCGAGTCGCTGAGCCGGCAGCCGATCGAAGGATGCCGGCCGGGCCGGCTTGCCACCGACGAGCCCGACTACTTGCTCGTGCCGCGGGCGGCCAACAAGCTGATCGACCGGATTCAGGCCGTCGTGCGTCGGGGGAAACGGCGGGGAGATGAGCTGACCGGCATCCGCTTGCCTGAGGGGGTCCGCCGCATCCTGGAGAAGACGGAGCCTCACCGGGCCAACTGCCTCTCGTTGGGCAGCCCGCCTGACCGCGTGCGCCTCGATGCTTCCGCCGTCAAGACGTTCGTGCGGCACTTCCGTCCCGGCGCGATCATCGTCGAAGGACTCACCGAAGACGATCTCTTCAACGTGCGGCGAACTGCCCGCAAGATCCCGCTGGTCGTGGCCCTGCCGCCGGTATTCTTCGACGACGACGTCCCGGGTCTGGAGAAGCTCATTCGGCGTTGCAAGGGGGCCGGGGTGCCCGTCGAAGTGAACAGTTGGGGCGGGTGGATGCTCGCCCGAAAAGCGGGCGTCCGCATGGAGGGCGGCCCCGGCCTGCCCGTGCTCAACTCCCTGGCGGCCCGCGAGCTGGGTGAGCGGGGCTTGCGGAGCGTCACCCTGTCGGTCGAGGCGGATCGCCGGCAGATGGAGGACGTAACCGCGCACTGCCCGGGTCGCTGTTCGCTGGTGGTGTTCGGGCGTCCTCCGCTGTTGACCAGCCGCGTGGAGCTGCGGGAGGAGGATTTCCGCGATAGGATCCTCGTTGACCGGCGCGGGCTGAGCATCCGGGGCCGACGGGAGCGGGGCCTGTGGGTGTTTCGTCCCATAGAGCCGTTCGATCTGCGGGACGTGCGAAACGAGCGGGTCCGCGCTGCCCATCTCGTGGTCGACCTGGTGGGCTCGGAAGACCCCGCAGCGGACTTCCACACGCCGCCGGCTCCGGGCAGTGGGCCCTTCCGCTTCAACTACGACCGCTCGCTGGTATAGCTTTCCCGGCAGAATGCCCGTGACGGCTTCGCTGTGGGGCATCAACCGCCAACCGCCAACACGGTACGTCACGTTGACTCGCACACGGCAACTCATTCTGGGAACGGCAAACCGACACAAAGCGCGGGAGCTTGCCCTGCTGCTGGCCCCGACGGGGCTGGCTCTGGCGAGTCTCGCCGACCTGGCGGAGCGTGCCGAGGTCGATGAATCGGGTGGGTCCCTTGCCGAGAATGCGCGGCAGAAGGCGACCGTCGAGGCCGAGTACTTGCGCAAGTGGGTGCTCGCCGACGATACCGGCTTGGAGGTGGATGCGCTGGGCGGGGCCCCGGGGGTCCGCTCGGCCCGATTTGCCGGTCCGAGCGCCGATGCCGAAGCGAACCGCCGCCGGCTGCTCGACGAGCTGGCCGACGTGCCGCTTGCCCGGCGTACGGCCCAGTTCGTCTGCCACCTGGCCCTGGCCGATCCGAGTGGGAGCATTCGGGCCGAGAGTGAGGGGCGCTGCCGAGGGCGGATCCGCTTCGCCCCCTCCGGCGACGGCGGTTTCGGCTACGACTCGCTGTTCGAGGTCGTCGAGCACGGCCGGACGTTCGCCGAGCTGGGCGACTCGGTCAAGGCGCGACTCAGCCACCGCGCCCGGGCGGTGGAGGGGATGATTCCCCAGCTCTTGGATCTCGTCGCCGCTGGCAGTTGGGACGAGGTTTGACAGGCTCGGACTCAGACTGATCGGAGGCAGAGCAGTGCGACCGCGCAAGATTGCCTAGCCGCACTTCACGGTTGACCTGAACGCCTATCAGGGAGTGAGAGCCGCTCCGCCCGGCGAACGACCTCCGGGTGGCGCGAGCGAGTGCGTCCGGCCGGGCCTTTGTTGAGACCTGTATAGTCAATGAGCGACGCCGACCAACGAGAGAGAGGTCGGAGAACGGGGATTTTTTGGTCGAGCTGGCGTTCATTGTCGGTGCGGACACCGATGGGAGCACGATATGCCCGGGATTGACACCGGGCCGGCGGAAATGTATATTCATTGTAGATACATTCCGTGCGGACCCAATCCGCTCGCCGACTGTCAGGAGTCTTGCCGTGATCACGAGAGTCCAGAGGTGGGGAAACAGCCTCGGGTTGCGAATACCAAAGGCGCTTGCTGAGGACCTTGGGATCCAGGAAGGGGGCAACGTGGACCTGAAGGTCGAAGGGGGGCGCTTGGTGGTGGAGCCGGTTCGCGCTGGTCGACTTGACCTGGCCGATCTGCTGAGCCAAGTGACGCCGGAGAACTTGCACGGCGAAACGGAGACGGGGGCCCCTGTTGGTAGGGAGCTGTGGTAGTGACTCGGCACGGGGCACCGGACCGCGGTGACATCGTCTGGTTGCAGTTTCATCCCCAGGCAGGCCACGAGCAGGCGGGGCGACGGCCGGCGATTGTCATCTCGCCAAAGGCCTACAACGAGAAGGTCGGTTTGGCACTATTCTGCCCCATCACCAGCCAAGTCAAGGGGTATCCTTTCGAGGTGTTGCTTCCGAGGGAATTGGGAGTATCGGGTGTCGTGCTCTCTGATCAGATCAAGAGCCTCGATTGGCGAGCAAGACACGCGGAGCGAATCTGTCGAGCGCCCCGGCAAGTCGTCGAGGAGGTGCTGACCAAGATCGCCGCCCTCGTGGGATGGGAGTAGAGTCACCGCCACACCCGGCGTGCGGGAGAGAGTCTGCGGGCTGACTCCCACCGGGTTGCCCCGGCAGGCCAAGCCGGACTCGAAGCGAGAAGAGCCTTCGCCTCGCGGCGTTAGATGCGGCAACCCTTACGTTTTCACATCGGTCGCAAAGGCCCGTTCCGGATCGTCTCCAGCCGCGAGGCCGCCCCAGCGGTCCCTGTCCTCGGCCCACCTACACGATCGCCATCGAGTCGGCGGCTTCCAGGGTCTCGTCGACTTGCTCCCAGAGCCGCGCGACCTGCTCCTCTTGAAGCTCGAGTCCGGCAAAGATCCGGGGGGAGGGAAGGTCCGTGTTCCGGACGCCCAGCGGCGTGCGGCCCTTCCGATGGCAGAAGATATTGGCCAGCTCGACCACGTGAACGACGGCGCCGTGCGGGCCGTCGTACCGATCCGAGTCGTGATGGTAGCGGATGGCGGCGGTCAGCGGTTCGGGCAGTTGCCATCGGGCGGCCACAAACTCGCCGAGCACCGTGTGGTCGAAGCCCAGGATCTTTCGTTCGACCTCACGGATCGGAGTCTCCCTGTCGAGCGCGTCGACGACCCGGCAGAACGGACGATGAAGATACTGGTCGATCAAGATGAGGCCGAAGTCGTGCAGCAGGCCCGCCAGGTACGCTTCCTGGGGCGGGACTTTGCCGCACGTTCGGGCAATGAGCTTGGCGACCGTGCCGACGCCGACCAGGTGATCCCAAAGGCCGCGGCGCGTGTACTTCCCGTGGCCGCACGTCTTCCGGAACAGGTCCGCGATGTAGACGCTCAACACCAAGTTGCGGATCTCTTTGAAGCCCAGCAGAGTGATCGCGCGCTTGAGGTCGGCCACCTGCCTCGGGAGCCCGTAGTACGACGAGTTGACCGTCCGCATGATCCGCATGGCCAGGGCCGCGTCCTGCCGGATCGCGCTCAACAGATCCTCGGTCTCGCTGGTGGGGTCGTTGGCCAACCGGACCACCGTCAGCGCGACGTCCGGGATCGACGAAACCTCGCTAATCCGCGTAAACAGGCGCGTGACCAGTGCTTCGGTCGACTGGGCGCCGCGGGCAGCGGAGCGCGGAGCGTCGGCTGTCAGCGTGCTCATCTGGGACCCATCGTTACAATCCGTACAGACGGTCTTCCACCGTCGCAAACCACAGAGATCATGACCTACAAACATAGATCACGGGCAGCGGTCTGCCTGGTGGTTCCCGGGAATCGGTGGTTGGCCGGTGGGACCGACCGTTGTCTCTCCCGACCGCGACGGGTAGGCTGGTAATCGAGGAGCCGATGACTGAGTCTCTGCGCCGCCGTCCAGATTGGATTCGCCTGCTGCTTCCGGCGCTGGCCTGCGTCGGCATCTCGTCCGCGGCACGTCCGGCCGAGGCCGGTGTGGTGGTGATCGGCAATCACACCGAGAGGGACTTGAATTTCGTCGTGACGCCGGCCGAGGGAGAGCCTCAGCAGCATACACTCGTCCCCAAGGACGTGCTGCGGTTGACCCTTGCGCGGGAAGCACAAATCTCGTTCGACGCGGGCGGTGCTCGGCGCCAACGCCTCCTTGAGGTCGATTCCGCTCACTTCTTCGCCGGGGACGAGGAGAGCCTCGCGCTGCACCGCATCGGCTCGGCGGGTCCGTCGCAGGAATCCCGTCGATCTCCGGATGGCGCTCCGGATGGCGCTGCGGCAACTCCGGGCCCTCCACCCTCGGCTGCCCGATCGGGCGGCCTATTGGATTTCTACCGCATGGGCATCGTCCCGGTGATGATCCTGGTGGACGAGGAACAGCAACTGGTGGCGCGCCCCATCTGGGAGAAGCAACTGCGTGAGCGGTTGGAGAAAGCGTCGGACGTCTTCGAGCGACATTGCGGCGTCCGGTTTCGCCCGGTCAAGGTGGGTACGTGGGACTCGGAGGACGGCGTTCTCGAGTTCGACGACGCGATCCGGGAATTCGAGCGGGAGGTCGTCCCGGATCCTGCGCCGCTGGCGATCGGATTCGCCAGCCAGAAGTATTACGTGCGGAAACGCAGACAGTGGCAACTGGGAGCCGTCTTGGGTGGGCCGCTCCGTCGCCACGTACTCATCCGAGAAAGCACCCGAACGCTGACCGAACGGGAGCGATTGGAGGTGCTGCTCCACGAACTGGGGCACTTCCTCGGGGCCGTTCATTGCCCCTATTCGTACTCCGTGATGCGGCCCGTGCTGGGCGACCGGCAAGCTCTGGAGCGGTCGTTCCGCATCGGTTTCGATCCGGGCAACACGTTGGCGATGTGCCTGGTCGCCTCCGAGCTCCGCACCGGAACCGTCGTCAGCTTCGGCCAGCTCAGCGACCACGCCAAACGGCGGCTGCGGGGCGTTTACACCGCGATGGCCGAGGCGCTTCCGGAAGACGCGTCGCTCGAGCACGGCATCAAGCTGCTGGAAGGCACGGCGCCGGATCGGCCGGCGCCGTTCAAGCTCCCGCCGTCGACGGTGACGGCGGCGCGGACCGTCGTCGAGGCGATTCGAGAGGCCGCCGAAGAGAACCATCGCCGGCCGGCCGGCTCTTCTGAAGAGGCGGGAGGCGCCGGCAGGTTGACCGGCGACGAGCTGACGGCGCACTACTTCCGTCGTGCCGCCGCCGCGGCGGGGCCGGCTCCGTCGGAGTCCGCTCCGGACGGTTACTTGCTGGGCCTGGCGATCGGCCTGGACGATTCCCCGATTCTGCGCAACGATCCGCTCACCGGCGCGCTCGCGAGCGAAGTGGAATCGGAGGAGGATCGGCGCCGGCGGGTCGCCGTCTTGGGGCGTCCGACGATGCGCGGGCGCTATGACGTAACGCAGCATTTCATCCTCGCCTGCGGGCTGACTGCGATTCTAGGGCCCGAGGCGGCGGAGAGGGCCGGCCGGATGAGGGAATGGATGGACGGCAGGCAAGGCGCCGGTTTCAGTTTCGTCCATCTGCTGGCACACATGTCCGGCTCCGCCTTCGCCGAACGTATCCGGTCCGGCGACGTCGGGTTTTCCACGCTTGCCGAGTCCTTTCGCGTGGAAGACTTCGTGCCCAGCCCGCATGATCTTGACGAAGGATTGTCTTGGAAGGCGTTTCTTCTTCAATACGGCTCGCTCCAGGACGAGCGTTTCCATCGTCGAATCTCGACGATCCGCGAGCGCATCCGCTCGCTGCCCGCGCGCCGGTGAGCGTGGGGCACTCGTTCACCCGAAGTAGGTTCCGCAAGCAAGGTGCCCTACGACTGGCGGAGCCCTGAAGCGAGGGTAGAATAAGGCCGAAAGGAAGAGCGGCCGCGCTTCCTTGGATCCCAGTCAGACGCGAGGGCCTGGTGCCCGCGCCGCTTCACATAGGTTCGATGCCCTCGACGAGCCATTTCCATTTCTCTTGCCAAGGTGCCTGCTTTGAGTCGCGAATCAGAACCGAGACGCGAAAAGCCGGGCGAGGGAGCGGCTGGAGGGCTGGCCTCGCGGAGCTTCTTGGGACTGCTAGTTGCCCAGTTTCTCGGCGCGGTGAACGACAACATGTTCCGATGGCTCGTCGTGCCCATCGGCAAGGAGATGGTCTCGGAGGAACAGGCGTCGCTGGCGTTGGCAGTCGGGCTGATATGCTTCGTGCTGCCCTATCTCCTGCTGGCCGCCACGGCCGGGTACCTGGCCGATCGCTTCAGCAAGCGGACGGTGATCGTCGGCTGCAAGGTGGCCGAGCTCGTCATGCTGATCCTGGGCGTGGGCGCGATCCTCAGCGGCAGCCTTTGGCTGATGTTCGGCGTGGTCTTCTTGCTGGGCGCGCAGAGCGCCCTGTTCGGACCGTCCAAGTTCGGCAGCATCCCCGAAATCGTCCGCTCGGACCGCATCTCGGCGGCCAACGGACTGATCGGCATGACCACGGTGGTGGCAATCGTCGCGGGGTCGGTGGGAGGCGCTTGCCTGTACGAGCTGACCGCGCCGGCGGGCCGGCACCTGTGGTGGATCTCGGCTGCCGCGCTGGTGGGCATCGGCGTGACCGGCCTGGTCGCCGCCCTCCAGATCGCCCCGCTGGGGATCGCCAATCCCACGCGCCGGTTTCCCTACAACTTCCCGCGGCAGACCGTGCGCGACCTCGCCATGCTGGGCTCCGACCGCCCTTTGCTGCGGGCGGCGCTGGGGGCGATGGTCTTCTGGGCCCTCGGGGCGTTGGCCCAAGTGAACGTGGATCAGTTCGTCGGTTATCGGCTCGGGCTGGGGCAGTTGCACGTGGGGATCCTGCTGGCCATCCTGGCGGCGGGCGTGGGCGCCGGGAGCATATTGGCCGGCATCTGGTCGGCCGGGAGGGTCGAGCTGGGGATCGTCTCGCTGGGGGCCGCGGGCATCGCCACCAGCGCGATCGTGTTGTCGTTCGTCCCCCCCGCCCACGGAACCGTGCTCTCGGCCGCCTACTTCGGGAGCTGTTTCTGGCTGTTCCTGCTCGGCTTGAGTGCCGGGCTGTATCAGATTCCCATCCAGGCGTTCCTGCAATACCGCAGTCCGCGGGAGTCGCGGGGATCCATCCTCGCGGCCGCTAACTTCCTGGCGTTCTCGGGCATGTTGGGGTCGGCCGTGCTGTTCTGGCTGTGCACCGGGCCGCTGGGGCTTCACCCGGAGCAGATCTTCCTCCTGCTCGGCGTGATCACGGTGCCGGTGCTCATCTACGTCGTCCTCCTGCTCCCCGGCGCGACGGCCCGTTGCCTCGTGTGGCTTCTCAGTTGCACGATCTACCGGGTTCGGATCGAGGGGCGCCAGCACGTGCCGGAGCGAGGCGGGGCCCTGCTCGTGGCCAACCACGTCAGCTTCATCGACGGGGTGCTGTTGATCCTCTATTTCCCTCGTCCGGTACGAATGGTCGCCCGCGCTGATCCCCGCCACAAATGGTGGTTCCGGCGGCTGGCGGACGACCTGGGCACCATCTTCATCGAGCCGGGGACGAAGCCGATGGTCCGGTCGATTCGTGCCGCGCGCGAGGCCCTGCGTCAGGGGGACCTAGTGTGTATCTTTCCCGAAGGGCAGATGACGCGCACCGGCGTGATGGACGAATTTCGGCCGGGCTTCCTGGCGATCCACAAGAAGACGGACGTGCCGGTGATCCCGATCCACCTCAGCGGGCTCTGGGGGAGCATCTTCAGCTACGAAGGCGGGAAGCCGCTCGGCAAATGGCCGCGGCGGTGGCCCTACCCGGTATCGATCCTCGTCGGCGAGCCGATCGCAGAACCGACCGACACGGAACAGGTCCGCCAGGCGGTGGCCGGGCTGGTAGCGGAACGGCAGGAGCCTAACGCGCGCGACGCGTGATCGCCGGCGGTTCCGCGCGGCACGCTCGGCGTCACTTCTCGACGGTGCACTCCAGACGCACCGCCTCTCCGCCGCGGGCCTTCAAGGCGGCGGTGAGTCGGGCGGAGGCGTCGACCGGGACGCGGTCGATCCGCACGTGCGTCCGCGTGGCCATGGTCTCGTCGTCGGAATAGACGTGGGCCGTGTAGCGCTTGCCCGCGTCGAGGAAATCGAGCGGAATCTCGACGGTGCGCGGCTCGTCGCCGTTCATGCACCCGAGGAACCAGTCGTTGCCGCTGCGGCGGGCGATCACGGCGTACTGGCCGATCCGGCCGTGGAGCACCTTCGTGTCGTCCCAGACGGTGGGGACGCGATCGAAGAACTCCAGCTCCGGCTCGTCGCCGATCACGTTGTGGCTTCCCCCCGCCCCGCCCTTGCGCCCGGGAGACGCGCCCGGGCGGTCGTACCAGTAGAGGAACTGCCAGGGGCTGTAGAGGCACACGGCCTTGGCCAACTGGTAGGCGTGGCTGGCGTTCTCGTCGACGCGGGGATCGTAGTAGCAGATGGTGTTATCGCCCGCCCCGGCCAGCATTCGGGTGAACAGAATGGTGAGCGTCTGGCGGTTCGCGGGGCTCGTTTCGTCCCCGGCGATCCCTTCCTGGGTCATCAAGTTGGGATACGTGCGGCTGACGCCGGTCGGGCGGTACTCGTCGTGGACGTCGACCATCAGCCGATGCTCCGCCGCCTTGCGCACGGCCTCGTGCAGCCAGGTCGTCCACGGCTGCGACCCGACGTTGACGAAGCCGTACTTCACCCCCTTGACGCCCCACCGGCGGTAGAGCGGCAGGATCTCGTCCAACTGCCGCTCCAGGGCCCGACGGTTGACGTACAACAGGATCCCGATGCCCCGCTCGTCGGCGTAGCGGATCATCTCGTGAAGATCCAACGGGCCGGGCGAGCGCTTGGGGTCGACGGCGACGGTCGTCGCGTCCGACTCGTCGGCGTACTCGTGGCCGTACCAGCCGGCGTCGAACTCCACGTACTGCAAGTGGTGCCTGACGGCGAAGTCGACGCACGCCTTGCCGCCCGACGTCGTCAGGGTCACCTCGCGGATCACCTTGCCCGGCTTGATCCACGAGGGGTCGGCGATCGCGCACGGGTCGTTCAGGTTCAACAGCAGGTCGTTGTTTTCCAGCAACTCGCCCGGCGAGCGAGCGAGCATGACGACGCGCCAGGGCGTGGTCAGGGGCAACTCGGCTTGCGCTTCGCTGCTGAGCTGACTGGAGAGCGTGTGGGCCTCGTCCGCGACCGGCGCGAGCTTCATCCGCGCGTAGTCGACCAGCCGTGCTTCGGCCAGCGCGGCGTACGTGCCGTCGTCGACGCGGACCACCAACGGGCGCTCGCAGCCCGGCTTGATCCGGCTCAGTGGGACCTCGGAGTAGCGGCCTTGTGCGCTGTAGACGGCCCAGGCCGTGTGATCGGCCGTGAAGCGGAAATGCGTGTTCTCCCGGGCGATCCGGACCCGCTCGACGCCCGGCTGCTTGGGGATCGTGTAGGAGATCGCGAACCCCTCGTCGTAGGCGCGGAGCGTGAGCCGCAGTCGGCGTGGCGGCTTGTGCCGATCTTCGAGATCGACGGTCAGCTCGTGGTAGTGATTGCGAACCTCGCTCCGCTCGCCGTAGACGGGCTTCCAGATCGCGTCGTGGCTGTTGCGCGAGAGCCCGACGATCCGGAAACCCTCGTCG
>Ga0307380_10008875_pt1 | contig 12834 bp, 7 predicted proteins | sample UN3MG_FD_202239 | JGI IMG/M metagenome (GOLD analysis project Ga0307380, IMG submission 202239) | Soil microbial communities from Risofladan, Vaasa, Finland - UN-3 | ecosystem: Environmental > Terrestrial > Soil > Coastal area > Acid sulfate soil | place: Finland: Risofladan, Vaasa | collected... | reverse complement strand
GGGATTGGCGGCAACGGGCCTTAGGCGCTCAACGAGCCCCCGCAAGAACGTCGTGATGAGCGCCGCGCGGACGCCGTGACCCACGACGTCGGAAATCAACACGCCGGTCTCTGCGTCGGAGATTTCCAGGATGTCGAAGAAATCCCCGGCGAGGGCCTCCGTCGGTTCGTAGCGATGGCAGACGCGCACGGCAGCCTCCCCGGAGGCGGCCTTTTGCGGGTAGACGGCGCAGTCTTTGGGCAAGAACGCCATTTGGATCTCGCGGGCCATGCTCAGCTCGGTTTCCATCTCAACGTTCCTGGCCCGGAGTTCATCGGCATAAACGGAAAGCGCTTTCTGAGCGTCCTTGCGCTCGATGGCGTAACGCATGGCGCGAACGAGGAGGTGACCGTCAACGCATCCCTTGATCAGGTAGTCCTGCGCGCCCTGGTGCACGGTTCTCACCGCCACCTCCTCGTCGTCAAGGCCCGTGAGCACAATGATGGGAATATCAGGCGCCTCCGCGTGTATCCGCCCAAATGTGTCGAGACCGTGGCTGTCAGGGAGCGAGAGGTCCAGCAAGATGATGCGGACATCGGTTTCTTTCAGATATTCCATCGCTCTCGAAAGCCGATCGACCCAATGAAACGCGAATCCGGAGTCCGTGACCCCCGTCAGAGTCTCCTCAATGATCCGGGCGTCGCCCGGGCTGTCTTCAACCAATAGGACCTTGATTGGGCGATTGACCATCTTAGTCGCTCTTTGGCAGTTTCACAACGGTCAGCCAGAAGTTCTCGATGCTGTTTACGACTTCGATGAACTGGTCCAGGCCGACCGGTTTCGTCACGTAGCAATTCGCATTCAGATGGTACGCCTTGATGATGTCCGTCTCAGCCTGTGACGTGGTGAGGATGACGACCGGAATCGTCCTGAAATCCGGATCGCCCTTTATCTCGCCAAGGACTTCCATCCCGCCCTTCAGCGGGAGGTTCAGATCAAGGAGAATGAGGTCGGGTCTCGGCGCGCTGGAAAACTTCCCTTCGCGTTTGAGAAACGCGACGGCGTCGACCCCGGTCCCCGCAACGTGTAGGTTGTTGTGCACCTTGGCGTCTCGGAGGGCTTCCTGGGTCAAACGCACGTCGCCCGGATTGTCCTCAACCAGAAGAATCTCAATCGGTTTGCCAATCACTTCTTCCGTCATGACACGTCGCCTCCTCGACCGCCGATCGTAAAGTAGAAGGTCGATCCCGTCCCCCGTTGCGATTCCACCCAGATACTCCCGCCGTGTCGCGTCACGATTTTCTTGCAGATCGCCAGGCCGATCCCCGTTCCCTCGTACTCGTCGCGCCCGTGGAGTCGCTGAAACACGTCGAATATCCGCTCATGGTCCTTCGGGTCTATCCCCAGGCCATTGTCCCGCACGAAGAACTGGAACGCCCCGCCTCTTTTCTCGACGCCGACGTGCACTCTCGGCGCCTCATCGCGATGAAACTTGATGGCGTTGCCGATCAGATTCTGGAACAACTGCGCCATCTGCCCAGGATCGGCCACGATCGTTGGCAGGGCGTCGTGGGTCACGAGAGCGCCGCTCTGCTCGACTGCAACCTTCAGGTTTGCCAGAGCGGCGTCCAGAACCGTCTGGAGCTCGACCGCCTCGAATGGTTTCCCCTTCGTGCCGACGCGGGAGTACGCGAGGAGGTCGTTGATCAACTTCTTCATGCGCTTCGCGCCGTCCACGGCGAAGGCGATGAATTCATCCGCCGCGGCGTCGAGCTTCCCCGTGTAGCGCTTTTCAAGAAGCTGCAGGAAGCTGACCACCATTCGCAGCGGCTCCTGGAGATCGTGGGACGCCACGTATGCGAATTGCTCCAACTCCTTGTTGGAACGCTCCAACTCCTTCATCGTCTCGTCGAGTTTCTCTTCGGCCCGTTTGCGGGCGGTGATATCGTGGCTGATGCCCATGAGGCCGACGACCGCGCCGTGGCTGTCCCGAAAAGGCACCTTCTCGGTCCGCAGCCACTGTTTGCGGCCGAGCGGATCGATCGTCACCTCCTCCCGGTCCAGCAAGGGCTGTCCCGAGTCCATGACGGTCTGTTCATCAGCGTAGTACGGGGCCGCCAGTTCGGAGGGAAAGATGTCGAAGTCGGTTTTCCCGAGGATTTCCTCCTGCGTCTTTGCTCTCAGTACTCTGAGATGCGCCTGGTTATTGAGAATGAAGCGACTCTTGCTGTCTTTCACGTAGATATAATCCGGCAGGCTGTCTATGAGAGTGCGCAGAAGGTTGCGCTCTTCCCGAAGAGCCGTCTCCGCCTGCTCGCGCTCCCCGATCTCCCGTTCCAGGCGCGTATTGACCTTCTGGAGCTCGCCCGTTCGTTGCTGAACCAACTCCTCGAGTTGCTCTCGATGCTTGCGCAGCGCCTCCTCGGAGCGCTTGCGCTCGAGAATTCGCCACATCTCCTGCATCAGGAGAGCGATCTGTCGAACATCCGCGTCATCGTAGTCTCGGTCCTTGTTCCCAACGCCCGCCACTGCAACGATCCGCTCGCCGTCGAAGATTGGCACGTTCATGTGACGGATCACTTCCACGTGACCTTCGGGGTATCCTTTCTTCAGGGGGCTCGGGGCCAGGTAGTCATTGGTGATGATCGGTTTTCTTTGCCGTACGGCCTCTCCCCAGAGGCCCGTGTCTTCGAGGGGGTAGACGATGGGCTTGTCCGCGATGGCGCATTCCTTCATGGCGTGCTTGGACCAGGCATGCATGGTGAGGACCGTCTCGTCCTCGCTCATGAAGGCGAGGTAGCCGATCTGGCTCTTCGTCAGCCGTACGGCCTCCTCGAGGGCATAGTTCGTGATCTTATCGAGGGGTTCATGGGCCATCTTGCTGAGTTGCAGCAGAGCTTCCAGACGGGACTCGTCGAGACGCAACGCTTGTTCCGCCCGTTTCCTGCTCAGGGCCTCGGCGAAAGCAACGGACAGCGCTTCCACCGCCTCCCGGTCGGCGGCGTCAAAGCCCGAGTCCTTGTTGGCCAATCCGATCATTCCGACCGTTTTCCCCGACTGCGTAAGAGGGACGCCCAGGAAAGACGTGAGCGGCGGATGCCCTTCGGGAATGCCGACTCGATCCGGGTCCGAGGCGGGATCGCTGACGATCTGGGACTTTCCCTCTTTCAGCGCCCGGCTCCAGATGCCGCGAAGTTCCATGTTCTTGAGCATGACGGCGCTCTCGGACCTCGGTATCGTGCACGCGTCCCATCCCGGGTTGCTGAGCGCTATGGTGTCGAAGCGGCCCGTCGCGTTGACCTCGCCGACAAACCCGATGTTGCTGTTCGTTAGTTCTTGCGCCACGCCCAGACAGGCGCGGGCAGCTTCGTCATCGCTCTCGCACTTGAGCGCTTCAACAAGAGCCCGGTTGATCCCGTCCAGCACGGTCGAGCGTCTCTTGCTCTCCTCATGGGCGTTCAGGAGATCCGCCCGCCAGCCCATCATGACGCGAAGAAGCAAGAGCCACGCGATCGCCAGCGCCGCCACAATGACGACCGCCGCCACGACGTGCAGAAAAGCCCACCTCCGCTCCGACAGCGCGGCCACGCCGGCAAAGCGCCTCAAACCGAGGCCGAGATCCGCCATCCCCTTGGCGTAGATCTCTTTCTGGCTCTCATAATCCCCGCTGACGAGGAGCGCGCGCGCTTCCTCCAGGCGCCCCTCGTGAATCAGACCGAAAGCGCGCTTCTCCATCTCGACCAGTTTCCGGTTAGCCGCGTCGGTGCGGGTGGCCGCCTCGCCGCCCTGGGCGTCGGGAGCGAGTTCCATCGCCTCACGGATGGCGGCGTCGAGCTCCGGCTCAAACCGAAGATAGCGCACCTCCCAGGCCGAGTCGCCGGTCAGGGCGGCCATGCGGCAAGACATCGTCAGCACTTCGTCGAGATGCGTGATGACCCCGCGCAGCTCCTCGATCCTGAAACTCTGCTTCTCCGTGAAATCGGCGACGCGGTAGGCCCGGTAGCCCTCATACCCAAGCCAGCCGACCAGGCCCGCCGTGAGGAACGCAAGCGTCGTCAGGGACCGGATTGGGAAGCGCGTGTCCAACCGAGCGCCGTGCCGCTTCATAGACGAGCCCTCAAGGATGTGATCTCACGATGCAGGAGTCGCAACGTCCCCCTGTGCCGATGGCATAACCGAATCTTACTCCGACGGGCGGCGACGTCAAGTGTTTCTTGGACTCAGGTTTGGCGGCGGGTAGGCAATACATCCCGTTGGCGGTGTCTGTTGTCCCCCGCAAGGGACAGCGGGATGCGCTGAGGAAGCGCGAATTCCTCCGACGGTTCCTTTTTTCTTTGACCGGAGCTCCATGGGCGGGGATGATGACGGTGAAGCTTCCCTTTCGGAACGAGGGACGGGGCCGCGGCCTTTCCCAAGCGGCTTCGCTTCCAGGGAGGGGATGACCCAGGTCCGCAGTGGCGCCAGTTGGCTCCCAACAGGAGATCTCGTGGCGCCGGTCGGCTGGGCCGCGCGGGAAAAAGACAGAGGGGATGACGCGAACGGAATCCAACCGGAGAGCGCTCTTGTGCGGTGTGGGCCCGATTCCTCTCGGCAGCCCGGACCGTCTCCACGCGCCTGGCCTTCGGCTCTGGGCCTTTTCACGCGCGCTGCTTGAGAAGGGCTGTTCGGTCGATCTGCTCGAGGCGCGGTTTGGCGAGGCGATTTCGGGAGGAGGCGCCAGCGCGCTCCGGATGCGACTCACGGAAAAAAGGGACGCGGACGGACAGCGCGAGATCGCGGCCGACTCCGTCGGTCTCGAGCCTGCCGCGCCGAGCATCCTGGTCTCCCGCCGGCTCGCGGCGCAATCCTACGACGCCGTCATATCGACAACCGACGTGATGAATGAGGCGTGCGCCGTCTCCTGCGGCGATCTGCCCCTGTGGTGCGACTTTTTCGGGCATCCCATGACCGAGCGCCAGGCCCTGGCCGACGTCTACGGGTCGGACGAGGGGATCGCCCCTCAGTGGGACATGGCGATCGCCGCGCTCCTGCGGGGCGATCGGTTCTCGGGCTGCAGCGAGGCCCAGCGTTGCGCCCTCATCGGCGAACTCGGCGCCTGCGGGCGGCTGAACCGTTTCACGAGCGGCGAATCCCTCGTGACGAGCGTCCCGGCCGCCGCCGTTTTCCGTCGCTTCAGCGCGGGCGGGACCGAGCTAAGAGGGAAAGTCGTCCCCGAGGACGCCTTCGTCGTTCTCTGGACGGGCGGCTATAACACCTGGGCCGATCCCGACACGCTGGCGGCGGCTCTGATCCGGGCCATGGAGCGCGAGCCTCGGATTCATTACCTCTCGACGGGGGGCGCCATCGAGGGCCATGACGACCGCACGTTCGACCGGTTCCGCCGCCGGATCGACGCGTCGCCTTTTGCCGACCGCTGCCATTTCGCCGGCTGGGTCGAAACGCGTCAGGTGCCGGATTACTACCTCCAGGCCGACATGGCGGTGAATTGCGACCGGGCCGTGCTCGAGGGGGAATTGGGAACGCGGACGCGGATCCACGAATGGATCTGCGCGGGTCTGCCCGTGATCTCAACGAACGTGTGCGAGCTGGCGCGGGACCTGGCGGGTCGCGGCCTGATCGACACCTTCGAGCCGGGGGACTCTCAGAGTTTGGCGGACCGCATCCTGGAGGCGGCGGGACGCCGCTCGGAGGAGATCCAAAGCCGAACGGAGAAGGCCCGGCGCTATCTCCTGGAAGCCTATGACCCCGTGCGGCTCTGCCGCGAGCTGGTCGACTGGGCGGCCAATCCGGTGCGGGCCCGCGACCTCAGCGAAAACGGGGTTCGTTTGCCGGGCATTCCTTTTTCGTTGCCGAACAATGGCTTGGCCCGCCGCCGCGCCGCGGAATGGCTCGCAGCCAGGAAAGCGGGCGGTCCCGCGGCGGGCCGAGGGGGGCCGCGCCTCAATCCGCTGTCCTGGACGCGCCTCACGCGCCGGGCGCGCCGAATCCTGGGTCGGCTTAAGGCCTGGCCCTGCTCGTGCCCGAGGGCTGTCCGATGATCAATCTGCCCCAAGACTGGCCAACCGTACACGCCGTTGTTTTCCTCGCCCTTCTGGGCGCGGGCCTCGGGGTCCCGCCTTCGTCCGCGTCGGCCCAGGATCCCCCTCCGCCGATCGAGCCGAGACCCCTGATAGAGACGATCCCCCTGGATCGGGAAGCGAATCCGTCTGATGAACCAGTGGGCGCGGGCGACGACGCAACGTCCACGGGATTGCCATCCTCGAGTGAGGAAACCACGTCCACCGCACAAGCGCCCACTCCAACGGATCGAGTGAGTTCCCCGAGTGTCGATCTGAAGAAGGCCCCGGTTCCCGTCCTCCCTCCGGCGCAAACCAACTACGAGGTCCTTGAGCGGGAGATTCGGAAAGCGCTCGATGGAGTTTTGGATCCGGCCCGCGTATACGTCTACGTCGAGGACGCCCATGCGCCCGTAGTCGTGTTCAACCACCACGGCGACGACCGGGTCCCGCCGGGTCCCGCCCTCCAACTCGTCACGACGGCCGCGGCGCTGGACGGCCTGGGCGCCAACTTCCGCTATCGCACGATGGTGCGCTTTAGCGGGGAACTCGTGGGAAACGCGGTTCAAGGAGATCTCATTGTTACCGGCTCGGGCGACCCGAGTCTGGGCGGGCGGTTTGAGGAAGACCCGACGGGCGCGACCGCGGTTTTCCGGCGCTGGGCCGGCGACATTCGGGCCCTTGGCGTCACACGCATTCGCGGCGCAATCGTCGGGGACGATCGCGCGTTCGACGGTCAGCGCGAAGGTCCCGGCTGGCCCGTCCAGTTCCGAGGGGAGTGGTTCTTGCCTGAAGTGTCCGCCCTCTCTTTCAACGAGAACTGCATGGACGTTTTCTGGCGCGGCGGAAGGCGGGCGGGGAAGCAAACGCGCTTTACTCTCCGCCCCGCGACTGAGTACGTGATCTTCCACAACGGCGCCCTGACGGGAGAGAAGGGGGCGGGCGCCGAGGTCAGTTTTCTCCGCGAGAAGGAGTCGAACCTGATCCGGGGCCGCGGCCTGATTCCCCCGCGCCTGCCGCATCATGCCAGAGCGTCGGTCCACGACCCAGCGAAGTTCTTCGCGACGGTGTTGCGTGAGACGCTGTTGGCGGAGGGCATTCAGGTGGAAGGCCCCGCTCTCTCTATCGGCGCCGTGAAAGATCCGCAGTCCACGACGTCGGGGACTTGGCCGGTAGCGGTGCACGTGTCTCCGCCACTGTCCGAGATCATGGGCGCCGCCAACAGGGAGAGTCACAGTTTCTATGCGGAGATGCTGCTGAAGACCCTGGGGCAGCGACGCCTCGGCAAGGGGTCTTTCGAGGGGGGGTGTTCCGCGGTGCGCGTTTTCCTCAAAGATTCGCGCATGGACGACTCGGAGATCACGATCATGGATGGCTCGGGCCTTTCGCAGCGCGACTCGGTGACGCCGCTGTTCATGGTGCGCCTGCTCAGCTTCATGGCTCGTCACCCGGATGCGAAAGCGTACCGGGAATCCCTCGCCAGACCGGGGCAATCGGGAACGCTGAGAGATCGTTTCGTCACGGCGCGCGCGCTGACGCCGGAGGCGGCTGCGCGCATCGCCGCCGTTACAGGACTCCCGCACGGAATCCCCACGCTGGCGGGCTACGCGCAGAGCGCGGCGGGGGCGCAGTTCTCATTCTACTTCGCCGTAAACGACCCGCGCGTGCCGCGCGCCGAAGCGGAGGCCCTTCTGGAGCGGCTGGCGATGACTCTTGCCACTTCCAGAATCCGCGGGTCCTGAACTCCAGCGTCGAAGGCAGGCGCCGGCGAAGCCCCGACCGGCCTTGACAGATCCTGGGCGCCGCGGACCCCCGGGTCCGACATCGTCCAACGAGGGCGGCCTCCGGAAAAGCCGGGAGGAAACGACCCCATGTACCTGTTCTTCCTTTCGAATGCCCAGGTCGAGGCTCCAAGCCTGCTTCATCCCGACTCCTACATGCGGCCGCTGACGCAGGAGGGGCTGGACAACACGCGCCGGGCCGCCAAGCGCATCCATGAGCTGCTCGGGGGATTCGACCTCGTCGTCACGGGCTCCCTGCCTCGCAGCCGCATCACGGGCGAGATCGTCGCGGCGGCCTGCGGCTACGACCGTGAGCCGCAAGTGAACAACATGCTTGACGGTCGAACTCAGGCGGAGGGCATTGTCCGAAGACTCATCGATCAGCTGGAGCGCGAAACCGTGCTCTTGATCGGGGACGCTCCCGTTCTCGAGCGGCTGATCGCCTTTCTCATCACCCAGGACGAGAAGACGCAGGTTCGCGTCTACGAGGGGGCGATCGCCTGTGTCGAACTGAAGGACGCCCTCGCCCGACAGGGCATTCTTCACTGGCTTGTGCCCGGCGCGACCCTCTGGACCCCATCGCAGTAGCGCGCCGCGGCGCCGGAGCATCCGTTGCGCATCTTTTTTGTCACGAATTACTGCCCCCCGCATTACATCGGCGGCTACGAACTGCACTGCGCTCGTGTGGCGGAATGGGCTTGCCGCGCCGGACACCGCGTGCGCGTTCTGACCGGCGACTTCCGCCGGGAAGGAGATCTTCCCGAATCGGACGCCCCGGGACTCGAGGTTCTCCGGGAACTGGAGCTGCGGTACTGGCGCGACGTTGCGGACCTGGGATACTGGCGACGCGAGTGGCGCGATCTGGCGCGCTTTCGCCGACATCTCGCCGAGTTCAAGCCGGACGTGGTGGTTCTCTGGAACATGCGCAAACTCGCCTCAGGCATCGTTCTGGAAGCGCAACGCCAGGCTGAGCGCCCCCACGGGCCGCCGCTCATTTACCATCTCATGGACGAGTGGGCCGCGGAGTTCCGGACAGCGAACGGTCTTCCCCAATTCTGGAGCCGGCCGGCTCGCTCTTGCTGGGGACGACTCGCAAAGCCGCCGCTCCGCGCTCTTTACCGCGCGCTCTTCACCCCCGACGTCAGCGCATGGCGGCCCGAGACCGCCGTGCTCGTCTCAAAGGCGCTCGGCGAACTCCTCGGGAAACACAACGTTCATTTCGCGAGAACCCGCGTCTCATACATCACTTACGATCCGGAGTTGTTCAACTTCACGGAGCCCCTCCGCCTTGACCGGCGCCGCGAGGAAGACCCGAACGGCCCGACGCGTTTTCTCTGGGCGGGCCGCTTGTGCCAAGGAAAAGGGGCGCTCACGGCCCTCGACGCGCTGGACGAGCTCTTCCGCCGCCGCCCCGCCGGCTGGACCGTGGATTTCTGCGGACCCATCGATCCCGAGCTGGAGCAAGGCGGCTTTCATGAACGACTGCGTTCCGCTTCCTGCAACGACCGCGTACGCTACCTCGGTTCTTTCCCCCACGAAGCGATGCCTCGGCAGTATCGCGATCACGACGTCTTCCTCTTCACGTCCGAAGTCCACGAGGGACTCCCCGGCGCGGTCGTCGAGGCCTTTGCGGCCGGCATGGCCGTCATCGGCACTCTGACGGGGGGCACGCGCGACATACTCCGTCCAGACGAGAACTGCCTGGTCTACCCGATGGGAGACGCCGGCGCCTTGGCCGATGCCATGGAGAAACTGATCGTGGACGGCGCGCTCCGCTGGCGCCTATCATCGCAAGTCATCGCCTTCGCTCGGGAACAATGCAGCAACGACGCCGTGTTCCCGCGATTGCTCGCTTTCTACGAGGACCTCGTTCGCGAGAAGCACAAAAGCCAGGAGCGCCCATCAACATGAAGACGGGGAATGCCGCAGGGCGGAGCGCGGCCCCGCCCATGGAGTCGCAGTCCGCGCCAAACGGTGGCGCAAGGCCCCGCCCCGCGCCTTTTTCGGCTATTGCGTTCGCCCGTTTGGGCGGGCGCCCCAAACCTTTGAGAGGAGTCAGACGATGATCGGAAAATCTCCCCTAACAGAGAATCGGATGCCCCAGCAGAACCCGGCAAGACGGAGGCGGGTCCTTTTGCATTTCGCGCTTGCCGCTCTGATGACCTCAACCGTAGGATTGACTCGCCCTGCGGCAGGAGACCAATCGAAAGCGAGGAATCGAATGTCTTCCGACGAACCGCCCCAAGAGAACCCCGCCTCGACGAAGGATTACACTCTGACGGGGGAAGCGCCGGCCCCCGAGGAACCCCTCTCCCTCTGGTACCGCCAACCGGCCAAGGAATGGGTCGAGGCCCTCCCCGTCGGCAACGGACGATTGGGCGCCATGGTCTTCGGCGGGATCGGTGAAGAGCGGATCCAACTGAACGAGGATACGCTCTGGTCCGGGGGACCCTATGATCCCACGAATCCCGACGCCATCAACCACCTGGCAAAGGCGCGCGAGCTGGTCTTTCAGGGGAAGTACGCCGAGGCGCAGAAGGTGGCCGACGAACTGCTCGGCGGCAGGCCCCGCTTTCTGCAAACCTACACGACCTTGGGCGATCTGACCCTTTCTTTCGACGAGGGCGGCGCGATCGCCGACTACCGCCGGAGACTCGAACTGCCCTCCGGGATCGCGACCGTGGAGTACGGCTGCGCGGGCGTTCGTTACACGCGCGAGGTCTTCTCGTCCGCCATCGACCAAGTCATCGTCGTGCGCCTTGCCGCGGACAAGGCGGGGAAGGTGTCTTTTCGGGCGAAGCTCACGTCGCCCCACAAGTTCGAGATCGAGAAAGCCGGCGACGACGTCCTCGCCCTCCACGGACAATGGATGGGCAAGAAAAACCTCAAGAAGGAAGAGCACCTGATCTCGCACACGGTCCTCATCGCCGACTGGTACGGTCCGGGCATGCGTTTCGAGGCGCATGCGCAGGCGCGGGTGAATGGCGGCTCGGTCGAGGTTGTCGACGGCGAGCTGGAAGTCGAGGCAGCCGACGAGGCCACGCTTCTGCTCGCCATGGACACGTCCTTCGTGAACCCAAAGGACGGCACGAGCGGGAAACCCGAGACCGCGTGCGCGGCGGCGCTTCGCGCAACGGCCAAGAAGACCTACGAAGAGCTGCGCAAGGCCCACATCGCCGATCACCGCGCCCTCTTCGACCGCGTGAGCCTCGAGATCGGCAACGGTCCTAACGATTCTCTTCCCACGGACGAACGGCTCCGCCTCGTGCGCGCGGGCGCCGACGATCCCCAGTTGGCCGTCCTCCACTTCCAATACGGCCGCTATCTGCTCATGGGGAGTTCGCGCCCGGGGACCCAGGCCGCGAATCTCCAAGGCATTTGGAACCACGAGACGCACCCGGCCTGGGGAAGCAAGTATGCGCTGAACATCAACCTTGCCATGAACTACTGGCCCGCCGAGACGACGGGACTCTCGGAATGCCACGAACCCTTGTTCGACCTGATCGAGGAACTCGTCGAGCCGGGCCGCAAAACGGCGAAGGTCCATTACAACTGCGACGGCTTCGTCGCCCACCACATCACCGACATCTGGCGCGCGACCACCCCCGGCGACAACGCGCGCTACGGCTACTGGCCGTGCGGCAGCGGCTGGCTCTGCCTCCATTTGTGGGAGCATTACCGCTTCACTCTCGACAAGAAGTTTCTTCGCGAACGCGCCTACCCCATCATGAAGGAGGCCGCCGCGTTCTACCGCGATTTCTTGATCGAGGACAAGCAGGGGCGGTTGGTGACGTGCCCCTCGATGTCGCCCGAAAACGCGTTTCGCGCCGAGGATGGGCAGGTGTCGGCCGTCGGCATGGCGCCCGCCATCGACATGCAGATCATCCGCGGCCTCTTTGCGCACTGCATCGAGGCGACGAAGATACTGGGCAAGGACGAGGACTTCCGCCGCAAACTCGAAGACGCCCGCGCACGCCTCGTGCCGGACCAGATCGGGCGCTTCGGCATTCAGGAGTGGGTCGAAGACTTCGATGAAACCGAGCCGGGCCACCGCCATCTTTCCCATCTCTACGGTCTGCACCCGGAGAGCCAATTCACGTTGCGCGGCGCGCCCGAGCTGGCCGCGGCGGCGCGCAGGTCCCTCGAGCGGCGCCTCGAACACGGCAGCGGCCAGACGGGCTGGAGCCGCGCCTGGGTCATCAACTTCTGGGCGCGTCTCGAAGAGGGAGACAAGGCCTACGAGAACTACCGCGCTCTTCTCCAACGCTCGACCTTGCCCAACCTCTTCGACAACCACCCGCCTTTCCAGATCGACGGCAACTTCGGCGGAACGGCGGGCATGGCCGAAATGCTTCTCCAAAGCCACGCGGGCGACATCCACCTCCTCCCCGCCCTCCCCAGTTCCATGCCGAACGGCCGCGCGACCGGCCTCCGCGCGCGCGGCGGCTTTGAAGTCGACATGACCTGGGCCGACGGCAAACTCTCCCAAGCCACAATCCGCTCCCACGCCGGCGGCCCATGCCGCGTGCGGTCACCGGGGCCGTTGACCGTGTGGAGTAAGGGCCGAAAGGTTGAGACGACAACGCCGGAAGAGGGGGTCACCGTTTTCAAGACAACCCGCGGCAAGACCTGCGACCTGAGATGACCCGTGGCCCAAGCACTGCTCCCAAAGGGCGCAGGGCGAATCGGGGACAGTCAGCATTTTTGACTGTCTGCCTCCCGGTGGGATCCAATCGTACCGCAGAATCTTTAGCCCGAAACGACCGTCGGAAACTGCATGGTGTCGATCGGGTTCGCCCCCTGGCTCGGGTATCCCGACCGACTCCCCTCCGAATCCCGGAGGTACACCCAGCCCTTCCAGGGCGAGACTTCGGGAATCCTGTCGGACATATGCGCCGCGCACCACTCCCCGCGGCGCTTCGGCGCCGAGGCGCGGATGAAAGGACCGCCGCCGCTCCATTGTCCCGCCGAGGGCGAAACCAGCCGGATGCGCGAAACCGCCTTGTATGCGTCCTTCG
>Ga0307380_10008874_pt1 | contig 12834 bp, 7 predicted proteins | sample UN3MG_FD_202239 | JGI IMG/M metagenome (GOLD analysis project Ga0307380, IMG submission 202239) | Soil microbial communities from Risofladan, Vaasa, Finland - UN-3 | ecosystem: Environmental > Terrestrial > Soil > Coastal area > Acid sulfate soil | place: Finland: Risofladan, Vaasa | collected... | reverse complement strand
TTGTTCGGATTAGACCGTTAGCGGACGAAGCGGCCAGCCTTACTCTCTCTATTGAGACGCTAGGTCCGCCGCTTCTCCGGTCGGCGAGGACGGGTAGCTATGCCTGCGTCAGTTGGTGCCCCAAGACAGATGCTCCGTCGCCTCCGCGAGGTGATGGCCGAGCACGAGAGCGCGCAGGCTCGCCTCGACAAGGTGGTGGTGCTGATCGCCTCCAATATCGTGGCCGAGGTGTGCTCGCTCTATCTGCGGCGGCGCGACGGCACGCTGGAGCTGGTGGCCACCGAGGGCCTGAACCCCGGCGCCGTGCACAACACCCATTTGAAGCCCGGCGAAGGTCTGGTCGGCTTGATTGCCGAGCAGGCGGAGCCGAAGCAATTCGCCGACGCCCAGCATCATCCGGCCTTCTCCTACCGGCCGGAGACGGGCGAGGAGATCTACCACTCCTTCGTCGGCGTGCCGATCTTGCGCGGCGGCCACACGATCGGCGTGCTTACGGTGCAGAATCGCACCATGCGCCAATATAGCGACGAGGAGGTCGAGGCGCTCCAGACCACGGCGATGGTGATCGCCGAGATGATCGCGTCGGGCGGGTTCGTCACCGAAGAGGTCACGGCGGAGACGCGGCGCGACACCAATGCGCGGTTCACCGGCCAGCCCATCTCCGAGGGCGTGGCGCTCGGCCGTATCGTGCTGCATGAGCCGCGCATCGTGGTGACCCGCCTGATCGCCGAGGATGTCGATCTCGAACGGCAGCGTCTCCTCCAGGCCATCGAAGACCTCACCACCATGATCGACGAGATGATGGACCGGGGCGACATGGCGCGGGCCGGGGAGCACCGCGAAGTGCTCGAGGCGTTCCGCATGTTCGCCCATGATCATGGCTGGCGGCGGCGGCTCGATGAGGCGCTGGCCACGGGACTGACCGCCGAGGCCGCCGTGCAGCGCGTGCGCAACGATACCCGCGCGCGCATGCTGCGCATGCCCGATCAGCGCTTCCGCGACCGCCTGCACGACATCGACGATCTATCCAACCGCCTGCTGCGCCTGTTGTCCGGCGGCACGGAAACCGCCGCCATGGGCAATCTGCCCGAGGACGCCATCGTCATCGCCCGCACCATGGGTCCGGCCGAGCTGCTCGATTACGACCGCCATCGGTTGCGCGGGCTTGTGCTGGAGGAGGGCGGCGCCAACAGCCATGTCGCCATCGTGGCCCGGGCGCTCGGCATCGCCGCGATCACCCAATGCGACGGCGTGCTCGACGCGGTCGAGCCGGGCGACGCGGCCATTGTCGACGCCGCCGGCGGCGAGCTGCATCTGCGTCCCACGCAAGAGGTCATCTCGGCCTATTCCGACAAAGTCCGCTTCATGGCGCGGCGTCAGGCGCAATACGCGGCGCTGCGCGACGTGCCCGCGCTCACCCTCGACGATCAGCGGGTGAGCCTCAACATCAATGCGGGCCTGCTGTTCGACCTGCCGCATCTCGACCAGTCCGGCGCCGACGGCATCGGCCTGTTCCGCACCGAGCTGCAGTTCATGATCTCGGAAACCTTCCCGCGGTTGAACCAGCAGACGCGCCTCTACAAGGAGATCCTCGATGCCGCCGGCGAGCGGCCGGTGGTGTTCCGCTCGCTCGACGTGGGCGGCGACAAGGTGCTGCCGTATTTCCGCGCCGGGGCGGAGGAGAATCCGGCGCTCGGCTGGCGCGCGATCCGCATGGCGCTGGACCGGCCGGCCCTGTTCCGCACCCAGATCCGGGCGCTGTTGCGGGCCGCGCATGGGCGGGAGCTTCGCGTCATGCTGCCGATGATCTCCGACGTGTCGGAGTTCGAAGCCGCCCGCCGGCTGATCGACCGCGAAGTGAACATCCTCAAGCGCCATGGGCGACCGGAGCCCAAGACGCTGATGGTCGGCGCCATGATCGAGGTGCCGGCGCTGCTGTGGCAGCTCGACAGCATCCTCCCCCTGGTCGACTTCGCCTCGGTCGGGTCCAACGATCTCGTGCAGTTCCTGTTCGCCGCCGACCGCGGAAATGTGCGCGTGGCGGATCGCTTCGACAGTCTCAATCCGGCGGCGCTGAAGGCCTTCCGGCACATTGTCCGGGCGGCGGAAAAACATGACGTGCCGCTCACGCTGTGCGGGGAGATGGCCGGAAAGCCGCTCGAGGCGATGACGCTGATCGGGCTCGGCTTCCGCTCGATCTCGATGGCGCCGGCGTCCGTGGGCCCGATCAAGGCCATGGTGCTGTCGCTCGATGCCGGTAGTCTCAAACAGCGGCTGGATGCGCTGCTCGACACCGGGAAAACCTCGCTTCGCGAAGAATTGAAGAACTTCGCCGCGGAAAGTGGCGTGCAAATTTAGGTACTTGCGTAAGCGAGGAGTCGGCAATCGGCGCGGCACTATGGTAGTCTCCCGAAGGCTTGCAAACTCGCCGACATTGGGCTTGTGTTAGCTGAAGGATCGCAGGAGATGGGGCCGGCCACGCGATGATAGCGGGGCCACAGCAAGTGCCAGCGGACCCGTCGCCGGATGCCGGTCGGCGGCGTCTTGATATTCACGGGATCAGAGAAATGCCAGCCGGCTATGATGCGGAAGTGGCCGCGCTGTTTCGGGACCTAAGGGCCGCCAGCAGCCTGTCCGAAACAGACCTCGCCGCCCAGATCGCCGCCCCTATCGAGGTGGTCAAGGCGCTTGAGCAAGGCGCGCTTTATGCGTTGCCGCCCTGGCCCGAGACCTGCCGTGTCGTCAACGCCTATGGCACGCTGCTCAATCTCGACACCCGCCCATTGCTCCGGCGCATCTACGCGCAGATCGAAGCGGGAATCGTCGAACTGCGGCCGAAAACCATGCCCGATGTTCCCGTCATGGCGCCGCCAGGTGGCAGCAATTCCGGCATTGGCGGCGGCGGACCGACGCTGCCGGACATGCCGCAAGCGCCGGCCTGGCCCAATGGGCAGCAGGTGAGGTCGCAGCCGCAAGCACCCTGGCCCAGTGGCGCGCCGCAGATGCCGCAAGGCGGTATGGCCGGCATGCCCCGGCAGGCAGCTCAGGCGCCGCGGGCCCCGTCGCCGCAAGCGCCCGCCTCTCCGAATGGCGCGCCCGCCGCGCCGCCGCAAGCCCGTCCGGCGCCGCCGCAGCAGCAGCCGCGGCCGCCGCAGGCTTTGCCGTCTGAGCCGCAGGGCTTCCCGCCGGACCCGCACGGGTTCGAGGCGGACGCGCAGGGGTTTCAGCCAGATCCATATGGCCTCCAGCCGGACCCGCAAGACTTCCAGCCTGACCCGCAAGACTTCCAGCCTGACCCGCAAGGCTATCAGCACGATCTGGCTGCCGAGCCGCAGCCGCTAGAAGACGCCAGTTTCCTGGGCGAACCGGAGCCTGTACCGGCGCCGGCGCGCGCGAAGAAGCCTGCTTTGTTGAAATGGGGCATCGGCGCGCTCATTGCGTCGGTGATCGGCTTTGGACTATGGATGGCGCTCAGCGATTCTTCCGGTCCAACGTCATCTTCGGGATCGTTCAACACCTCCGATCCTGTCCTGGATCCTGACGACCCGCGCAGCCGCAAGGCTGATAAGCTTCCGAACAATTTCTAGGCTTCCTCGCCTCATCCCATGACGACTATTCCCGCCGAGAAGCTCGACCATCTCGTCGCCCGTTGGCAAAAGGTGCAAGACAGCCTTGCGGCCGGCGCCGACCAGGAGAGCTATGTGCGCCTCTCCCGCGAATTTTCCGAGCTCGACCCCATCGTCGCCACCATCACGGCGCTGCGCGAAGCACAGCACGAGCGCGACGGCCTGCAGGAAATCATCGACGACCGAACATCCGACAAGGCCATGCTGTCGCTCGCCGAGGAGGAGATCGACGGACTCGACGCGAAGATCGAAGAGTTCGAGCATCAGTTGAAGGTGCAGCTGCTGCCCAAGGACGAAGCCGACGAGAAGAGCGCGATCTTGGAGGTGCGGGCGGGCACCGGCGGCGACGAGGCGGCGCTGTTCGCCGGAGATCTCTTCCGCATGTATCAGCGCTATGCGGACCGGCAGGGCTGGAAGGTCAACGTCATGTCGGCGAGCGAGTCGGCCAATGGCGGCTATAAGGAAATCATCGCCAACGTCACCGGCAAGGGCGTGTTTGCCCGGATGAAATACGAGTCCGGTGTGCATCGGGTGCAGCGCGTGCCGGAGACGGAGGCGCAAGGCCGCATTCACACCTCGGCGGCGACCGTGGCCGTGCTCCCCGAAGCCGAGGAGGTCGACGTCAACGTCGACGAGAAGGATTTGCGCATCGACGTGTACCGGGCGAGCGGTCCCGGCGGGCAATCGGTCAACACCACCGACAGCGCGGTGCGGATCACGCATATTCCCTCCGGCCTCGTGGTCATCCAGCAGGATGAGAAGTCCCAGCACAAGAACAGGGCGAAGGCCATGAAAGTGCTGCGCGCGCGGCTTTACGATTTGGAGCGGGCCAAGCTCGATGCGGAGCGGGCGCAAGACCGCCGTAGCCAGATCGGCACCGGCGACCGGTCGCAGCGCATCCGCACCTATAACTTTCCGCAAGGGCGCGTCACCGATCACCGCATCGGTCTCACCACCCATCAGCTGCAGATGGTGCTGGAGGGCGAGCCGGCGCTGGACGAGATCATCGACGCGCTGATCACCGAGCAGCAGGCACGCCAGCTCGCCGAAATGCAGGAGCGCGGGGCGTGACCGAGACGCTGGCTGGCGCGCGCGGGGCTGTAGCGCGGACCTTGCGCGAGGGCGGCATCGAGACGCCGGCGCTGGATGCGCGGCTGTTATTGTGTCATGCTGCCGGTCTCAGCCATGAGGCGCTGATCGCGCGCGACGACGAGGGGCTTGCGCCCGACGCCGCGTCCCGGCTGGCCGGCTTTATCGCGCGCCGTCTGCAGGGCGAGCCCGTATCGCGGATCAGAGGGCTGCGGGAGTTTTATGGGCGCGACTTTCGCGTCGATGGCAATACGCTCGATCCACGCCCCGACACCGAGACACTGATCGACGTGGCCCTCGATGTCGTTGCCCGGAACGGCTGGCGGACCCGTCCGCTGAGGCTGCTCGATCTCGGCACCGGCTCAGGCTGCATCCTGCTCACACTGCTTGCCGAGTTGCCGGCGGCGCAAGGCGTGGGCACCGACAAATGCGAAGGCGCCTTGCGGCTTGCCGCCGACAACGCCCGGCGGCTCGGGCTTGAGGCCCGCGCCCGGTTCGCCGTTGCCGACTGGCTGGCAGGGGTCGAAGGGCGTTTCGACCTCATCGTGTCCAATCCGCCCTATATCCCTGCGGCGGAGATCGCCGGTCTGGCCCGCGAGGTGGCCGCCTACGACCCGCGGGCCGCGCTCGACGGCGGGGCGGACGGGCTCGACGCCTGCCGGCGTATCGCCGACGGCGCGGGCCTGGCGCTGGCGCCCGGGGGCCTGCTGGTGGTCGAGATCGGCGTCACCCAGGCCGAGCCGGTGGCCGCGCTGTTCCGCGCGGCAGGACTCAAGGTCGAGGCGGATAATGTGCGGCTCGACCTGGCTGGGCGGCCCCGTTGCGTCCTCGCCGGGAGCCCCCTCAAGGGCCCGATCGAAGGTCCCAGACCCCCAAAAATGAGCTTGGAATACCCGGATGTTCAGGGTAGGTTCGTGGTAACGGAATGAAAAACTTCGGCCTGGCGTGATTTGGAACGCGGCCGGTTGCATGGCAACAAGAGCGGATATCTCGTGAACCTCGATTGACCGGCGGTGTGCCTCTCGGGTTGTTCAGGAGACGCTCAACCGCCCATCAGATTTTGGTTGGCTGGCGCTAGCCCAAGGATTCAAGACGCGTAGCGCCGGGAGCCGACCCAAAGACAAGGCAGCAAGAAAAAACAGCGTTGTGACGACTGCGTGGCCCATCCGGCTTTCCGGCGCCTTTCCGGCGCAAAGAGCGCGGGAGTTTGACCGCTGGTCGTTGGGAGTGAACGGGGAACGAAGGACGCGGCATATTCGCCGCCAATCAGGTGAACAAGGCTCATGAGGCAAGGACAACAACAGAATCGCAGGGGCCGCGGCCGCAGTGGTGGTGGTCGTAAGCCCCAGAATCCACTGGCGCGGAATTACGAATCGAACGGGCCGGACGTGAAGATCCGCGGGACCGCCTCCCATGTGGCGGAGAAATACATGTCGCTGGCGCGCGATGCCCTCGCCTCCGGTGACATGATCGCCGCGGAGAGCTATCTGCAGCACGCCGAGCACTATAACCGCATCGTCATGGCGGCTCAGACTCAGCTTAGCCCACAAGGCGGCGCCCAGCCGGCCGAAAACCCCAATGGCGGCGCTGGCGGACAGCAGCCTCAGAGCCGCTGGCACTCCGATTCCGAGGAAGAAGGCTCCGACGAGGCGGCGTCCGTGGCCAGCGGGCAGACCGGCGGCGGCGGGCAGGACCGTGAGCGCCACACTGGCGACCGGGAGCATCAGGGCGGCGGACGCGACCGGGGCCGCCGGGCACAAGGTGGCAATGGTAGCCGCGATGGTGTGCGTGACGCCGGGGGTGTGCGGGACGCCGAGGGTGTGCGTGACGCCGAGGGTGTGCGTGACGCCAATGGCGCCGAGCCGGCCGAGCCGGCACAAGCTGCCGGCGAAAGCGAAAATGCTCCCGACACGGTGAGCTAGGCTTTCATTCTCAAAGACCTGTCTTGTTACGCGCTGTGGTCGATACGGCGCTGTGCGGCATTCGGCATGCCGGCGTCCGATATCGGCGCCGCGGCTAACCGTTCGCTAACGGTGGCGCGCGGGCTCGCGCGTGCGGCGAGTTTGTTCTCTATCAAGTCGGCCCCTCTTTTTGTGCGCTAAACGGCTCGCTATATGTCCGTTAACGGGCCCTGGGGTATCAGGGTCCTGAACGGCGCCCCCGCCAGTTTGACCCGCCCTTTCCGGCCCACCCTCAAGCCTGGCCCGATCCAAGAGGGAAGATCATGGATTTCGAGAAACTTTCCGACCGCCTCAAGGGATTCCTGCAAGCGGCCCAGACCATCGCTGTCCGCGACGGAAATCCGCAGATTACGCCCGATCATTTCTTGAAGGCGCTGCTCGACGATCCCGAAGGATTGGCGGCCGGTCTCATTGTCCGCGCCGGGGGCGACGCCAAGGCAGCGCTGCTGCGCACGGACGCCGCGCTCGCCAAGCTGCCCAAAGTGTCCGGCTCCGGCGCGACCCAGCCACAGATGACGCCGGCGCTGTCGCGTGTGCTCGACCAGGCCGAGCAAGTGGCGACCAAGGCCGGCGACAGCTTCGTCACCGTGGAGCGGGCGCTGCAGGCGCTTAGCCTGACGAAAGAAGGCGAGGTCGCCAGCATCCTGAAAGATGCTGGCGTCACGCCCCAGAGTCTCAACGAGGCGATCAACGACCTCCGCAAGGGCCGCACCGCCGATTCCGCCGGCGCCGAGCAGTCTTACGATGCGCTGAAGCGCTACACCCGCGATTTCACCGAAGCGGCCGAAAAGGGCGAACTCGATCCCGTCATTGGCCGCGACGAGGAGATCCGCCGCACCATTCAAGTGCTGTCGCGGCGCACGAAGAACAATCCCGTGCTCATCGGTGAGCCGGGCGTCGGCAAGACGGCGATCGTCGAGGGCCTGGCGCATCGCATCGTCAAGGGCGACGTGCCGGAAAGCCTGAAGGACAAGAAGGTGCTGTCGCTCGACATGGGTTCGCTCATCGCCGGCGCGAAATATCGCGGCGAGTTCGAGGAGCGCCTGAAATCCGTGCTCTCCGAAATCGAGTCCGCCCACGGTCAGATCATCCTGTTCATCGACGAGATGCATACTTTGGTCGGCGCCGGCGGTGCGGACGGGGCGATGGATGCCTCCAACCTGCTGAAGCCGGCACTGGCCCGCGGCGAGCTGCATTGCGTCGGCGCCACCACGCTCGACGAGTACCGCAAGCATGTGGAGAAGGACGCGGCACTCGCCAGGCGCTTCCAGCCGGTGTTCGTGCCCGAACCCACGGTGGAAGACACCATCTCCATCCTGCGCGGGCTGAAGGAGAAATATGAGCTGCATCACGGCGTGCGCATTTCCGATGCCTCGCTCGTGGTCGCCGCCACGCTGTCCAACCGCTACATCTCCGACCGCTTCCTGCCCGACAAAGCCATCGACCTGATGGACGAGGCGGCGTCGCGGCTTCGCATGCAGGTGGACTCCAAACCGGAAGAACTCGACGAGCTCGACCGGCGCCTGATGCAGCTCAAGATCGAGCGCGAGGCGCTGAAGAAAGAGACCGACACCGCCTCCAAGGACCGTCTGCAGCGGCTCGAGAAGGAGATCGCCAATCTGGAGGAGAGCGCCAACGCGCTCGCCGGCCGCTGGCAGGAAGAGAAAGAGAAGCTGGGGCAAGCGCAGAAGATCAAGGAAGATCTCGATCATGCGCGCAACGAGCTGGAGCAGGCGCAGCGCGCGGGCGACCTGGCCAAGGCCGGCGAGTTGGCCTACGGCAAGATCCCCGATCTCGAAGGAAAGCTCGCCAAGATCGAAGAGGAAGAGGGCCAGGCCGGCAGCCTCGCACAAGAAGTCGTCACCCCCGACATGATCGCGCAAGTGGTATCGCGCTGGACCGGCATTCCCGTCGACAAGATGCTGGAAGGCGAGCGCGATAAGCTGCTCGCCATGGAAACGCAGATCGCCAAGCGCGTGGTGGGCCAAGAAGAAGCGGTCGAGGCCGTGTCCACCGCGGTGCGCCGGTCCCGCGCCGGGCTACAGGATCCCAACCGGCCCATGGGTTCGTTCATGTTCTTAGGGCCCACCGGCGTCGGCAAGACAGAGCTTTCCCGCGCGCTCGCCGAATTCCTGTTCGACGACGAGCACGCCATCCTGCGCGTCGACATGTCGGAATACATGGAGAAGCACGCGGTGGCCCGGCTAATCGGCGCGCCGCCCGGCTATGTCGGCTATGAGGAGGGCGGCGCGCTCACCGAAGCCGTGCGCCGCAGGCCCTATCAGGTCATCCTGTTCGACGAGATCGAGAAGGCGCATCCGGACGTGTTCAACGTGCTGCTGCAAGTGCTCGACGACGGCCGGCTGACGGACGGCCAGGGCCGCACGGTCGACTTCCGCAACACGCTCATCATCATGACGTCCAATCTCGGCTCCGAATATCTCGTCAACCAGAAGGAAGGCGAGGAGTCGTCCGAAGTGGAGAGCCAAGTGATGGACGTGGTGCGCTCGCATTTCCGGCCCGAATTCCTCAACCGCGTGGACGAGATCATCTTGTTCCATCGGTTGCGCCGCGAGCATATGGGCGCGATCGTCGAGATTCAGCTGAAGCGCCTCGCCAAGCTGCTGGCCGACCGCAAGATCACGCTCGAGCTCGACGACGCGGCCAAGGACTGGCTCGGAACCAAGGGCTACGACCCGGCCTATGGCGCGCGGCCCTTGAAGCGCGTGATCCAGAAATATGTGCAAGACCCGTTGGCCGAGATGGTGCTGGCCGGCAAGATCCGCGACGGCGAGACCATCAAGATCACCGCCGGCAAGGACGGGCTCATGTTCAACGGGGCTGCGGCGAGCAAGGCGAAGGCGGCTTAGAGGTTTTGTCGGCTTATAGGGGTATCGCATTTCGGTGCTGGCGTGGCCGCCGTGGCTCGCCGCTCCCCATGTACGCCAATGGCGCTTAGCGGACATGGACTCCAATCCTGGGCTGATCGTTATTCGACATCGCGGCTCTGCCCGGCGGGAGGCTTCGGCGTGCCTTTCGTCTTGTCATCGCCCGGCTCGACCGGGCGATCCAGTAATCACAAGCGGTGAGGGTCAGCGTCCGACCGAGAGGCAACGGGGTGCTGGATGCCCGCCTGCGCGGGCATGACAAAGAAGCAAATTGTCGGGGGAGAGAGAAAGGAGAGGCGAGGGAAGCGAAACTACTGGGTCACGACCTGGGCGACGCGGCTGGTGACCGGATCGAGCTGCATCAGGGCCTCGATGCGGCGGCGCTCTCTCTGGAAGGCGGCGAGTTCGCGGCCGGTAAGCTGGAGGCCGCGCGGGACAACGATGGTCATCGGGTTGACGAACTTGCTGTTGACCAGGACCTCGAAGTGGCAATGCGGTCCGGTGGAAGCGCCCGTCGAGCCGACGAAACCGATGATCTGGCCCTGTTTGACGGAGGCGCCGGGCTTGGAGCCGGGGGCGAAGCGCGTCATGTGGCCATAGGCGGTGGCGAAGCCGTTGGCGTGGCGGATGCGGATGTAGTTGCCGTAGCCGCCATGGCGCTCGGCCATCTCGATGGTGCCGTCGCCGGCGGCGAGGATCGGGGTGCCGGAAGGCGCGGCCCAGTCGACGCCGGTATGCATGCGCCAGCGGCGCAGCAGCGGATGCTTGCGGTCGCCGAAGCCGGACGTGTAGCGGCCGCCCTTTACGGGATTGCGCATCAGGAACTTCTTGGCGCTGTTGCCCTGGTCGTCATAGTAGTCGACCGCATCGTCGGGGGTGCGGAAGCGGTAGAATTTGCGCATCTCGCCGCCGACGGTCATGGAGGTGTAGAGCAGCTCGCCGAGCTCGTCGCCGTCTTCGCTGGAGCCGCCGTCGAAGAAGACTTCGAACGTGTCGCCGGAGCGCACCTTCTGCTTGAAGTCCACGTCATAGGAATGGACGCGCAGCAATTTGAGGATGGTGTTGGCGGGAATGTGCTGATCGAGCGCGGCGCGGTAGAAGCTCTGATACAGCGTGGCGCGGCTGGAGGCCTGCTGGACTTTGGCTTCTGCGGCGGGGCGCTCGGTGGAGGCGACATAGTCGCCGTCGCGGTTGCGCGAGGCGGTGACGATGTGGTCGCCTGACTTGTCGAACACGCTGACGCGAACCGGCTCCATTTGGCCCGAGTCGGACGGCGCCGGCACGAGGCGGACATGAATTTGCTGGCCGGGCTTGAGATCCTTGGCGCTGAACACCGGATCGAGGGTCTCCAGCAGGGTCGCCGCCACGGCCTTGTCGGTGCCGGCTTTGAGGATGGCGCCCATCAAGGTGTCGCCGCGGTCGATGTCGATGACCTTGGTCTCGGCGCCGGCGATCGCCTCGTCGCTGAGATCGTCGTCGTCCTCCTCGAGGGATTTCTGGATCACCGTGGTGTTGGGCAGAATCCGCGGACGCTCCACCTCGTCGGGACGATAGGAGGCGAGCTGCAGCTTGGCCTCGCCGTCGCCCTCGCCAAAGGACAGCGGGGCCTCGGCATAAGCGAAGTTCTCGGCGGCCGCGGCGACGAGCCGGTTCACCTGCTCGGGCTCGAGTTCCACATGATCGGTCTGGGGCAGGAGACCGCCCGGCACGTCGACGACGTTAATGACGACGGCCTGCGCCGCGTCGGTCGTTGCGTCACCGCCGCCAACCGGCGTGGAGTCGGAGTAGAGCTTGAAAGGATTGAAGGGGGGAAGTTCGACTTTGGTCTCGGGAAGAGACGTCGCCATGCCGGCGACGATACGGATATACGGCTTGATGGTGATGAACTCGCGGCTGCCTTGGCGCTCCACCACCGTGTCGTGAATGACGTGGCGGCTGGCAAAGCCGGCGGACGTCATCTGAATGCGATCTTCTTTCTGGCCGGATGGGCTTTGGGCGTCGTGGGCGAGGCGGGCGCTGCGGATCGGCTGGAGGGCGGCGAGGCTGGCCCGCTTGATCGAACTCACCATGCCCGAGCCGTCGGACATATTCATGGAGGCATAGATGGCGACGCCGATGAGGCATACGCCGACCATGCCGGCGAGACAGGTGCTCGCCATCCATTTCAGGCGACAGCTGGTCCCGTCATGACTTGTTTCGCAGTGATAAACCGGCGGCAGCTCGCGCTCGCCTTTGGACGTTTCGCCTAGGAAAATAGTGGGGAGTCCACGTGGCCCAGCCGGCACAAGTGCCTGACCAAGCTTACGGCGCGCAAAACCTCCGCGGCGCTTAAACAATGCGCATTCCCCCCGTCTACCGGTCGCCGCCGCCGCGCCTTCTATAAGCACGGACCCTGATTTCCCTCAGGCGGACGCCACCGAAGCGGTTAGCTGTCCCTTTGGCATGGCTAGACTATGCGCCGATGGGTTTGTGTCCCCGACCCCCGGCTTCCCTGTCCCACTAGGCCACAATTGTCCGCAGCCTTGCAAGTGAGATGGAAGCTTATTAGGTCTATTGAACGTCCCCCGTCAGCGGGTCATCATAACCATACTCAACCCGTATGGTTACCACGCCGTTAACGAAGGAAGAGTGACGGCGTATTCGGGCAGGAATGTGACCTAGGGGCCACGGCCTGGGGGAAAACAAATCCTCCCCCCAACTGTTACGGACCCCTTGACATCGAGACGGCCACCCCCTAAATACACGTCTCGCGCGGGTCGTACCCACTTCCTGCGGGACTGTACTCGACCGCGCGATCCATCGGACAGAAGCGGGGCTTGACCGGGTTCTTCTCGGGAGACACCTCGGCTGTCGTTGACTCTTAATGGGAGATTTGCTTTCATTGGGGGTTCGGGAGTGTGGCTTCGGCTGCGCGACCGACGGCTCTTTGACATTGTGATATGAAGAAAGGGAAACGCAGGCGGCGGGGTCCTTGCGTGCCGGTCCTTCTTTAGGGCTGGCATCGAAACTCTGACGGTCAAATCTGCGTTTTCAAGCCAATAGGCGTGTTGCACGTCAATCCTTCGGGATTGGCGTCGTTTCATGCTTGTTGGGAACTCGTCAAAATGCAGCGACCCCCTGGAACAGATTCCATCCAGGGAATTGTCAGAAATCGAACTCTCAATCTAAGAGTTTGATCCTGGCTCAGAACGAACGCTGGCGGCAGGCCTAACACATGCAAGTCGAACGTGAAGCCACCTTCGGGTGGTGGAAAGTGGCAGACGGGTGAGT
>Ga0307380_10008873_pt1 | contig 12834 bp, 9 predicted proteins | sample UN3MG_FD_202239 | JGI IMG/M metagenome (GOLD analysis project Ga0307380, IMG submission 202239) | Soil microbial communities from Risofladan, Vaasa, Finland - UN-3 | ecosystem: Environmental > Terrestrial > Soil > Coastal area > Acid sulfate soil | place: Finland: Risofladan, Vaasa | collected... | reverse complement strand
ACAGTGAGAGAAAAGCCCTGGAAGCTTCAGCGCGAACCGTGCGCGCGAAAACCACCGGGAGACCCCTTGACAACGCAGGCTCTTTCAGGGAGGGGACACCATACGTTTCTCGTAAGCGAGGCACGACAACCAGTATGGTGTCCCCGGAATATGGAATATATCCGTATCCGGAATATATCCGGAATATGTCCGGAATAATGGTGTCCGGAATACCGCTCAAGGTATCTTCGCTTTCGGCTCTCCCCACGACCTGATCTTCCCGGCGTTGTACGAGCATACAAGACGCGATCGCTGGCTCAAGTGCCGATAGGTCAACAGTTGATACCATTCTTTCCGAATTGCCTCGACGGTTTCCACAACCGACTTGCCCGCTAACAAGGCCGAGACGTGACACTCGATGACCTCCCCAAAGGCTTTGGGATATCCGGGATCAAATCGATTGAAGAAGCTGGGGTTAACGACCCCCATCTTTTCCTCGTAGCCGATAACGGCTCGGACACAACGCCTGCCTTCGATGTGCAACTCGATCACTTTCTCGGGAAACTTACCTGTTTTCAGGCACGAGCACAGAACAAGAACGGCTTTGTCGAATTGCCTGCACGTCTGGAGTTCGAGGAGTAATCTCCCACTTCTTTCGTGAAGTCCTTTCTCAGAGCCATGCGCTGCAAAGAAACCGAAGGTGAATACCGAATTCTTCTTGCGCCGCTTTGTGTACAATTCGGTGTAAACGTTGCGCAGGTTTGCCTTGCTGTCAAAGCATACTACGACGTCTTGTACGACGCCCGCTTTGCGCAAGAGATCTGGAATCCTATCTGCTGCCTTGCGGACGAGTTTTGTCGGTCCGTCATGCGACGCAGCAACGACAATGGCGGCTCTGCTCATTAGCGTGACTTTCGGATCTTCCGTCGGCGACGTGTGATCAATATCATGGTTGGCGCGAAGGAATGTGGACATGCTTCTTCTACGCCGGGGCTGCCATGTTGGCTGCCATCAGGCGGTCCCATGCCACTCGCAATTCTCGTCCGAGCTCTGTGTCACGGACAATCTCCCAATACACGTCGACTATACTCAACCATTTGTTTCCATTGCCGGGAAAGAACTTGGCCTTGGGGTCAGGGCAACTGGCAATGTATTGTCGCATGGTTTGGAGAGTAGATTGGTTCCAGTAGGATCTGTACCAATGGGCTGCCCGTTCTCGCAGCAAGTCTCGGTCGCCACCTTTGCGCACGAAGTCGTCGATAACGCGGTGCTTGTGCTGCAGCTCCAGGACGTCATTCTCGGGGACGCCCCCGCTGTGCAAGAGGATTTTCGTCATGGGAAACTTCCGACGAACCGAGCCCACAACACTCCTGCCATGCGGAATCGTGCCAATATGGTCGGTGACCAGCAGACACGGTTCCATACTTGATCTGACTCTGGCGATACTGCTGAAGGCATGCCGTGCCGTCTCAGGGCGGGCAAATGACACGACCTTCGGCGAGGCGGTCAGCTCACATAGGTATTCACCGGAACTTTCACCGATTTTGCACAACAGCGCGCAGAGGATCTTGCGCATATCCGGGCTGCGATCCAGGACACAGATGGTCGGGCGTGGTAAGGGATGTCGTTTGCCCACTTCTACCTCCTGCTTCGTGCTGTCGTAATCACCAGATCAAACCTTGTGGGGTTCTTGCGACTTTTCAGATCCAAGCGCCACCCTGATTGGGCTGCCAGCAGCCGGGCATAGGCCAATCCGGAACCTTGCCCATCCGTGAGATCCAGCAGCCGCGGGGCTCCTCTGAGAATATCGGCAAGATCGCGTGGAATTCCTTGTCCCCAATCCCGAATTGAAATCATGTACTTCCCGTCCCTCATGGGGTTGTTCGTCACTTCAATCCGAAAAGGAGGTTTCTTTTTCTCATTTACGGCACGCATCGCGTTGCCCAAGACCGTCAACAGTATCCAGCAGAGGCGATACTCTCCGCGCGCCAGTTTAGCCCTCGACTTTCCGCGCGGAAGCCGCAACTCAATGATTCCCATCTGGGGCCGAAGCAACTTGCACGCCAGCGCCAATTCTTCCCCCACGGTGGTCTCGACGTCGGTCCGTTTGTACAGATCCTCCAGTCCTTTCAGACTATACCTTCTGCTTCGGAAGTACTCAATAAGCTGACTGGGGGGTGTCTCATCCTCATTGGGAAGCTCGTAGATGCATTTGAGAACTTCGTGCTGAAGGACGGATATGCTGAGACCCCGCTGCGCTAGGGTCGCGCGGAGTTTGTGGCTATGGATGGACTCCGCCGTCAGAGAGAGCATGTTTGTGAGTGTCGCAATGAGGCGCAATTCACCTACCGTAAACCGGCTATCATGCTTCCCTTTGTGATCAAACACGATCTTCCTCGCGACCTTCTCGCGGTCAAGTAGCACGGGTGCTTCCACCCACTCGGCCAATTCCACCTTCCCGAACGCCTCCTCAACCGGGTCATCGGAAAAGATCTCCACGGTAAAATCGCCGCATGAGCTGAGCCGCTGCTGCTGCGCCTCCTTGACAACTAACACGGGCTTTGAGGTCTGCTGGAGAACTCGGAGAATTCTAAGGCTCTTGGCGGGCAGCTCACAACCCCCAAAAGCCCCCGGCTGGTCAACCCCCGCCTGATACACTGCCGACTGCCTGTCACCGTCGACGCGAAAAACGCGACATCGACTCGCAATCGCATTGGACGTTACAAAATCCGCGAACACGGTTACGAGATCGTCCAGCGAGGTGAAAGTGCGTCGGACAAGGGTCTCCATCCACTTCCCCTCCCAGTCCGTATGCCGTATATGCTCCCATGATTTCATCGCGTCGGCGCAAAGCTCTTCGACCAACACCTTGTCTGCCAAACCGATAGGAGCCAGGTCGCGCCGCTCAACGTGAGCCGTCCACAACACGTGGCCGTGAGGGTCTAGCAGTGGAAAGATGCCAAATGGTCTCAAGTCTCCGATTTCCTTAGCAACCCGGTCGGCTCGCATATCAGAATCCGGATCGTGAATGATCACTGGCTCGCGTGTCTCGACGGCGATGACTTGACAGTCTTTGGAGTCTTCTTGAAGGTCGCGTTTGGTGATTCCTTGGACCTCCCGCATTCTCTTGCCGCCCCAACTTGCGCGCCCAATCACCGCTCCTTTCTCGTAGTCCACTTGTGACAGCAATCCTCTGTCATACTTCAGCTTCTGCAGGCCTTCTGCCAGCGTCATAACAACATCATCCCATCTCGTGCATTCTCGCAAGCGTTCCGTTGTAACAGAAACGGTCCTTGCTTCTTGCTGCTTTCTGTCGGCTTCTTCCCTGATCAGGCTTCGGCTCAGAGGCCAGGCAGCGTGAGCCGCCATGAGAGTCACAGCAGCCAGCATGTTCTCATCATAAGCGTTGGGTTTGGTCGTCTCGATGGAGAGCACTCCCAGACAAGCAGGAACGGAAAGTCCCCCTTGAGAAAACGAAATGCTGGTAAAAATCGGGGCCGATATGTGGCTCTTAGTGTCGGCGAACAGCCGTACTGCATTCTCTTCCTCGAGATAGTCGTTGGTCATGTAAGGCCGACACGATTTGTACACGCGGGCAGCAATGCTATCGTCATGGGCAAGAATGTAGCGAGTGGCCTGCCGCTTCTTGGTCCACTCCGCGCGTGCAGAAGTCGAATGCCAGGCGTCGAACCAAAGAGCCGTCTCGTTTGGAGTTATCAATTTCGCCGCAATCCGAACCACTGGGTTACCCCGCTTCTGAACGACAAGCGGATAGAACGACTCCGGATGAGCCACGCATCCCGCCTTCTGGAGGTACTCTTTGAGGATCTCTTTCGACGAAGACATGCGCATCAACGTCCGTCGATTGAGAAACATCAGGTTTAGCCGAAACAGCAACTCAGCCACGTCAGGGTTCAATAACGCCGCTTCGGTGAGCTGTGCAACCAGCTTCAATCGCCATTGTTCATCCTCGCAGAAGTCGTCTTCTCGCATGATTGCCAGGCAGCCCAAGATGTCACCGGGCAAGTGAAGCGCCGCAAGGCAGGCCCGTCGCGGGCCGTAGTCTGTGACAATCGTCGGCTTGCAGGACCTGACCAATTGATTGTGCAACGCCCGGCAGTCCTCCAATTCCCGCTGAAGGACGCTACCAGAAAAGAAATCCACGCGATAATGCCACACCTTCTCGGGTCCATTCCGGCCAGGCCAGCAGAAATACATGCGGTGCCGTTTGAAGCCAATGATCTCATTGGCAACCAAAAGTGCATGACGGAGGATCACGGTGTCGATCATGTGTTCGGTCAACCTTCAGCGCGTTGCAGGCCAAATAGCCAACGTTGATGCGACCTCCTGGCTACCACTAGCGCGTAAGGTAGCACACTTGAGCCAGTGATGTCAACCAACTGGAGCCCGGCTTGTCATGTCGGGGGGGCAGTAGACCCCCGGCATACACGGCGGGCTGCCCGTCGACGGACTGGCTAATCGACTCAGCCATTTGTCTCTTCTCGGGCTGTGTGCGCCGAGTCGGTGTTACTCGGTGCTGCGCGTCCGGTCGAAAACCGTTCTTGACGATCGTCCGTGCGAAGCGTATCTTTGTCGGGTTGCCCCGCGGGGTCTGGAAACGCAACTGATCGCGTCGTTGGCAGCCGCGGTGGCATGTGGGTGAATATCGAGCACACGGAATGTGCCCGATCGATCGGACTCTTGAAAATCGGAGGTAAGACAAAATGGCGGAATAGTACAGCGCTAACTCTGTAAGGTTTGGCAGGCGCTGATAGGGATTTGAATCAGCCCTCAGTCTGGCCTAACGGGCCAGGGTTGTCAATCATCCGTTGCAGGGGCAGTCAGGAGAGGCTTTGAATGAGTTTTGCAGGGTGGGGTCGCGTGTGACCTTCAGAGGCGTATCGGGGCGTTTTTTGCGCCCCATCGAGTTGACGAGGCCCACCCCACCGTAAGACAAACGTCATTCCGCAATATCCCCCAGCAACTCCTTCAACCAGCGCGCGCGCAGCAGGTTGCCGCGGTGGTCGGGCGCGGCCGGGTCGGATAGGTAGAGTTCGATGGCCCGGTCGTATTGCTTGCTGGCTTCGTACGCCCGGGCCAGGTTGTACGTGGCGCCGCGGGTCCAGGGGCCGTCGGGCGAGGCCTCGAGCGTTCGTTCGGCGAACCACTGGATGGCCGGCGTGTAGTCGGCTTCGGCGTGCAGATGGGCGGTGCGAAGGCATTCTTCGAAAACGCTCAATCCCAGCCAGTAGCTGGCGCTGCGCTTGGCCTGACGCCGCGCGGCCATCTCGATACCGGCGAGTTCATAGGCAATCTGTCTTGCCTGGATCTCCGGCAAGTTGGAGTTGGTCGTCCGGAGCTGCCGGTAATTCTCTTGCGCCAGCTTTCTTCCGTCTTCCTCCAGTTGACGATTGGAGGGACGGGCCCGGAGGTAGAATCCGTCGGCCCCTTCCGCTCCGGCGAACTCGCCCGAGAAATAGAGCATTCGGCCTTTGCGCAGCGGCGCGCCCTCGAACGCGTAAAAGGGCAGCAGCATGCCGAGCCGTTGGACGATTTGCACGGGGGAGAGCTGCGACCGGAAGTCCAAGGTCTCCAGCGGAAGCGTCCACAATCGCACGTCGGCCACCTGTCCGGTCGCTTTCCAACGCTCCGCCTGCAACGTGGGCGACGCGGTGAGGACCATTTCGTTCTCGGCCGGCAGCTTGGATTCGATCAGCTTCATCCGGCCGGCCAGGTAGGCCGGCGAAGCCTCCAACAAGGCCACGACCGGTCCGAGATCCGCGGAGGGGTCGGCCTGGTCCACGTCCAAACGATGCAACAACGAAGGGTCGGCAACGACCTGCGCCAACGTGGCCGGCTGCACGTCGAGTTGGCCTGTCGTGTCGAGCCGGATTCCGCCGGGGGCTGGAACGGGCAGACCCAAGGCGGGATCGAACAGGTAGAAATCCTCCCCGCTGCGCACCGCCACCACGCCCCAAGACCTCCAGGGCGCCGCCATGGAATCGGCCTGACCGGAGCGGACCAGCAGTGCGGCGTCGAGATGCTGTTGGCGGCAGAGCAGGATGAACACCCAGGCCCGTTCCGCCGCCGTACCACGCCCGAACAAAAGCGTTTCCCAAGGCAGTAGCGGGAGCCGGCTGCCCGTCTCGTGTTCGAGCTGGATGTTGCGCACCGTCCAATCGAACAAGTTCCTGGCCCGCTGGACGTCGTCGAGGCTGTCGCCCCGGGCCCAAGCGGAGACGTTGCGCAGCCAAACCGCCTCGCGCAAGGCGAACCCGTCGTACGGCGAGTACTCGAGTCGGGCGAGTTCCTTCACGGCGGGCAGTTCCCTCAGCAGCGTCGGCAACTCGTCCACCATGCCGTCGCGGCGCCAATCGGCCGGCGGCTTCTGCGAGGCGACCCACTGGTTCAACCGGTTGACGATTTCCCGCAGCATGGCCGGCTCCGGACAGGTCGCCATCAAAGCATCGCCCCGGTAGGCGGACTGCTGCAACAATCCTGCCCGCCGCTGGAAGATCTGCGGGAGGACGTCGCCGGGACTGAACTCTTCGAGCCGATCGAGATTGGCCACGGCATAGTCGAACAAGTCGTCCCGATACCGGTCGGCCGCGCCGGCGTCGGTATCGATCGGTCCGGAATCGGTCGAGCCGTCGCGGCATCCGCCGCATCCGCTCACCAACAGCAGCAGGGCCGGCAGAACGGTCAACAAGGCACGCACTGCGAGGGTACGCTTCTTCACGACAGGCCCTCCACGGTTCGGCGGATGGCCAGCAGGCGGCGGAGCAGATCGGCGAACCGATCGAGCGGGACCATGTTCGGCCCGTCGCTTTTCGCGTTGTCGGGGTCGGGATGCGTTTCGAAGAAAAGCCCGTCGGCGCCGACGGCGACGGCCGCTCGGGCCAACGGTTCGACCATCGCCCGGTTGCCGCCGGTGGCGGCGCCCAGGCCGCCGGGTTCCTGCACGCTGTGGGTGGCATCGAAGACGACCGGTGCGCCGAGTGCCTGCATCTGCGGGATCGCCCGCATGTCGTTGACCAGCCGCCCGTAGCCGAAGAAGGTCCCCCGTTCGCAGAGCAGCACGTGACGGCAACCGGCCGCGGCCAGCTTACCGAGGACGTGTTTCATGTCCCAGGGTGCGAGGAACTGGCCCTTCTTGACGTGAACCGCTCGCCCGGTTTCGGCCGCCGCCCGAAGGAGATCGGTCTGTCGGGCGAGAAAAGCGGGGATCTGCAGCAGGTCGCACACTTCGGCGACGGGTGCCGCCTGGCCGGGATCGTGGATATCGGTGGTCACCGGCAGGCCGGTCGACTCCTTGACCTGCCGGAGCACGGCGAGCCCCCGCTCGAGCCCCGGCCCGCGATACGAGTCGACGCTGGTACGGTTCGCTTTGTCGAAGGACGCCTTGAAGATCAACGGCAGCGACAGTTCCGCCGCGATCTCTTTGAGCCGGTTGGCGATCGCGAGTGTCGATGCCTGGTCTTCAATCACGCAGGGACCGGCGATCACCAGCAGCGGCTGCCCGCGGCCGCAGCGGTACGGTCCGATCGTAGCGGGGTTTTCAAGCACTTGCGTCACGCTCTCGTCTTATCTCTTCGAAGCTCTTCGCCACCGACGTCGGCACGAGCAGGGTGAGCCGCTCGGGCACGACTTCGACCTCGACCGGGAGCACGCCGCCGGGGTCCCCGTCCAATTGGTACGGCACCTGGGCGTCGGCGTCGATCCGCAATCGCCTCACCCGGCACATCGTGCAGTCGGCGAAGCGTTGATGGCGTCGCAACAACACGCCGCCGGCATACCGCAAGCCGTGCCACAGGGATCCTCGGCGGAAGGCACACACGTCGAGCAAGCCGTCGGTGCCGTCGGCCTGGGGAGCCAGCCGCAATCCTCCGCCGTAACAGGGCAGATTGAAGGCGAACAGCCAGCGGACCGCCGGCGGCAGGCTCGCCCCGGCGTCCTGGTCGTCCCAGTATACCCGCAGTTCCGGATACTGATAACTACGGATCGACGCCAGGATCGGTTTGAAGTAGTTGCGGCTGCGGATGTGGCCGGTTCGGCGCTGGTGGACGCGACGGACGACCTCCGCGTCGAACCCACAGCCGATCATCAACAGGAAAATGCGTCCGTTGGCCTGACCGGCGTCGAGCCGAAGCAGGGTCCCCTCGGTGATCGTTTGGCAGACGCTCTCCGGCGTGCTGCCGAGGCCCAGATACCGGGCGAAGAGGTTCTCGTTGCCCGAGGGGAGCATGGTGAAGGGCACGCCGGGATCGGTGCGATTGACCAGTTCAGCGGCCGTACCATCTCCGCCCACCCCGACCAGCGTGCGGAGCCGTCCTTCGGCGTGATAAGCGTTGGCCCGGTCGGCGACGACGTCCAGGTCCGTAAGCGCCTCGGCCCGAAATCCGCCCTGCTCAAGCAGTTCGACCAGACGATCCACTCGGGCCTGGGCGGATCGGGCCCCGGCGATCGGGTTGACGGAAATCACGACCCGGTCGGTCTGCGGTGTCAGGGACGGTTCGTCGTGCTGCAAGGGGCACCTCTCAATGTCCTGATGTTACAGTGTCCTGATCTTACCGTCCGCCTCACGCGGTTGCAGCATCGGAATGCATCATTTGTAGCAGAATCATACACAGAGGTCGATCGGCCGCCCGAGGGCCCGCGGGGCCCGAAAGCTTTCGTGTGGTTCTCGTAAGTCTCTACAGAGAAACAGCTTGTGTCATGATTATAGCCCAAACGGCGGGAATCTCTTGCGGATGGCACAGCGAATGCGATTCCCCTTCGGCAAGCGGACGAAGTTCCGCTTCCAATTTGCTGGCCCGTGGGGCCTCTGACGTAATGGGGTCGGGCGGTTACCTTGCCCTTGCTGCCCGGCAAGCCACCATGTGGTGTGGCACGTCAGAGGCCCCAATTTTTTTGGCCCTCCCACGACGGCCCGATTGCGGCCCCACTTCTCGTCAGCCTCGTGGGTCAGATTCCGCCTGAATAAGCTACACTTTCACCGGGTGTACTCCGTTGGAGTCCAGGTGTTCGCGCCGAAACAGAGGAGGGCGCTGCGACCATGGCTGAAAAAGCTGCTCAAAACATGGCGATCAAGGCAGAGCCGTCAGCCGAAGGCGAGACGACAAACTCCGAAAAGAAGGCATTTTGGCGAAGATTGATCCCCAGAAAGTGGGTTGCGATTGTGCTGGGAGTGTCGATCGTGAACTTCGCTTTCGGGTTCCTCTGCTGCGGAATCCTGCAGAAATCCGACCGCCCCGGCGAAAACATGGAGGTCGATCTCGGGACCTTCCAGTTCGAGGTCCGTGCGTCCGAGTTGGACACGATCACCGGTGCGGAATTCGTGTTGCACATCGCCTTGTTGGACGTCGTTGACGAACAGGCCCGCGATCGGCTGACAACCCACACGTATCGCGTGCGTCAGAACGTCGAAGAACTTCTCAGGAAAGCGCACGGGGGGGATTTCGAGGATCCGTCTCTTGGGGGGCTCAAGCGGCAGATCCAAGAGCAAGTCAACGAGACGCTCGGCATCAGGGCCATCGCCGACGTGATGATCACGAATCTACAGCTCCGACATCGCGACAACGCGTCCCCTCTATTGGCGGATACGGCCCGAGCAGCCCCCTAGCCGGGCTTGTGAAGGCTTGTAGTGACCCGATTCATCGGGTCCAATATGCCCAATCCGCGGGAATATTGCCACGCCATTGACTCCACCGATCGCATTTCGTAACTTTATATGTTCGCGGTCGTTTTCCCGGCCGGCGAGCCAGCGTAGCTTCAATTGGCAGAGCACCGCATTCGTAATGCGGGGGTTGTGGGTTCGACTCCCACCGCTGGCCCTTGACAATCTTGCCGTGGCAGCCTTTTGGGGAGAAATCGGCGATGGCTCACGCGTTGGAATTCGATCTGAAACAAGTGGTTCTACTCAATGGCTCGTTCGGTCCTCGAGAGATCGAACAGTTGGCAGACGCAGTTGCCAGTGACCCTTCCCAGTTTCACGTGCTTCGCGATGCGGTCGACCAGTTGCAGGCCAAGGAGGAGACGACTCCGGCCAGCATGGTCCGACTGGGTGTATGCTCGTACCTCTTGGGGCGATTCAATAAGGCCATCGACACGCTGAAACGGGGCGATGGCGGGGCGCTTGCCCATTTCTATCTGGCCAAGTCCTACTTCGCCCGACAGAAGTTCCCCGAAGCCCTGGAGAGTTACGAAGCGGCCGCGGCGGCCGGCTACAATTCGGACGCATGTGCCGTGGGGCGGGCTGAAGCCCTGCGCTACGCCGGCGACGCGGTCGGGGCGCTGGCCACGCTCGATGGGCTCTCGGGCGCCGTCGAACAAACGGCCGAGTATCTCGCGCAACGCGCCGCCACCGTCGCCGCACTCGGCGGCAACCCGGCCGAAGTGGTGGCGTTGTACGAGCGGGCGGTGGAAGCCGACCGCACGTACGCCGGGGCGCTGTTCGGCCTGGCCTTGGAAAACGATCGCCGCGGCAACGACGAAACGGCGCTGGAGTTGTACAAGCGGGCGACCGGCCGTTTTCCCACCCACATCGGCTCGCTCTTGAATTTGGGATTGCTGTACGAGGATCGCCGGCAGTTCGACCGGGCAGCCCAGTGCTATCAACGCGTCCTGGACGTCTACCCGGACCACGACCGGGCGATGCTGTTCCTCAAGGACACGGAGGCCTCCAGCGACCAGTTCTACGACGAGGACGCGCAGAAGAAACGCGATCGCATAAGCCAGGTACTGAGCATTCCGGTGACCGACTTCGAGCTGTCGGTCCGCAGCCGGAATTGTCTGCAGAAGATGGGGATCATGACCCTGGGCGACCTCTGCCGGTGCAGCGAGCAGGAGCTGCTCTCCAGCAAGAACTTCGGCGAGACCAGCCTCACGGAAATCAGGGAGATGGTCGGCTCGAAGGGGCTGAGGCTGGGGCAATTCGCTCCGGAGCGGCACGTGGCCGAGATTTTCGAGCCGGAGGCACTCTCACCGGACGAGGTGGCCGTGCTCGGCCGGCCCATCGCCGAGCTGAATCTCTCGGTCCGCGCACGCAAGTGCATGATCCGCTTGGGGATCAACACCATCGGCGAACTGGTTCGCCGTACCGGCGACGACCTGCTGGAGTGCAAGAACTTCGGCGTTACCAGCCTCAACGAAGTCCGCGAGAAGTTGTCGCTGCAGGGACTGAAGCTCCGCGGCGAGTAGAACGGACTCTCATCAGGGGCTGGATTCCTCGTTCTCGCGCTTGACAGGAAAGCGGCGGTGCTTTAAGTTATTGAAAGGGGAGTTTTCCTTCTTCGATCACTTGATTCTGCACACAGCAGATCCGGAGGCAGCGTCGGTTTGTTCGTCGGTCGTTGCGATTGTAACCCTGCAACTGTCCGGCGCCCTTTCGTAAGGGCCCCGCGCAATCCGGAGTATTTGCCATGTGCGTCTTGTCCAAGGCGTGTCGCTGTTCGCTTGCGGTTGTTGTTTTTTCGGCCCTTTGGGCCACGGCGAAAGCCGATCTCATCACCCCGCCGATCACCGACTTCGACACGGGGCAGCCCGTGATGTACCCGTCTTATCTGACGGAGTACGAGGGGATGCTTTACTTCCGCAGCCGGCTGCCCGGCGACGGTAGTGTAACCGGGCTTTGGTCCTGCGACGGTGCGTATGCCTACCATGTCGATGATACCGGTCTCGGCGGCGTCGTGACCCAGCCGTCGTACCTGGGGGCGTACAACGGCAATCTGTACTTCGCCGGAACGGCGTCGTCGGGTGCGACCCGTTTGTGGCAGTACAACCCGGCCTCGGGCGTGTCGCTGGCCCCGGGATCCGACACCGGCACCCAGCAGAACCCCGAGGAGTTGACCGCCTACAACGGCGATCTCTATTTCCGCGCCACGCGTTACGGGAACCCCCCCACGAACATCGGCACCGAACTGTGGAAGTTCGACGGCGCGAGCCAGACGCCGATCGACATGTTCCCGGGCACCGGCAACTCCTACCCGCAACATTTCATCGAATACGACGGGCAGCTTTACTTCAACGCGTGCGGCGAGTCGGGGCAGGGCACGGAGCTTTGGCGCTACAACGGCTCGGGCATGCCCACCAACGCCGCGACAATCTATCCAAACAATGGTTCCAGCCCGGAGCAGTTCGCCATCTACGACAACCGGCTCTTCTTTTCGGCGTACGACGGCGTCCACGGCCGGGAACTGTGGAGCTACGACGCCACGACTGGGACTCCCTCGCTGGTAGCCGACATCGCGTTGGGCGGCCAGTACGACTCCTCGAACCCGAGCAACCTGTGCGTCTACGACGGCAAACTGTACTTCAGCGCCACCGACGGCCCCGATCAGAAGCACGGCTATGAACTCTGGTCCTACGACGGCACCACGCCGGAGAGGGTCACCGAAATCAATCCCACGACGGATTACTTCCCCGGCGACGACTTCGAGATGGACTCCTCGCCGGCCGACCTGACGGTTTTCAACGGGCTTCTTTACTTCTCGGCCAACGACGGCTCGCACGGCCGCGAATTGTGGTCCTTCGACGGCACTACGGCAGAGATGGTCGCCGACATCAACCCCGGCTTGTACGGCTCGGAGGTTTCCGAGTTGACCGTCTACCAGAACCGGCTTTACTTCAGCGCCGACGATCATTTCACGGGAGTCGGCGACCTCCAGCCCCGGGCCTTCGCCCTGGCCGTGCCCGAACCGGGCACTTTGCTGCTGGCCGCGATGGCCGGGCTGGGCATGCTGGCTTACGCCCGGCGGCGACAAATCAACGCAAGGAGTCGATCATGAGATGCATCCGGATTACGCTGCTCTTGGGTTCTTGTGCGATGTTTCTGGTCGCCGGCACGGCCACGGCCGG
>Ga0307380_10008867_pt1 | contig 12840 bp, 15 predicted proteins | sample UN3MG_FD_202239 | JGI IMG/M metagenome (GOLD analysis project Ga0307380, IMG submission 202239) | Soil microbial communities from Risofladan, Vaasa, Finland - UN-3 | ecosystem: Environmental > Terrestrial > Soil > Coastal area > Acid sulfate soil | place: Finland: Risofladan, Vaasa | collected... | reverse complement strand
TCAAGTGGCTGCGGTTTTCGCCTCACCACTCAACCGCAATTTTGCCGAAGTGACCGCCGCTTTCCTGGAAGCGGAACGCATCGGCCAACTGTTCGAGCGGAAAGCTGCGGTCGATCACCGGGCGTAGTCCAGTCTGTTCCAGCGCGGCCACGTAGTCTTGCTGCTGACGGCGACTCCCGACAATCAACCCCTGCAGTCGCGCCTGTTTCGCCATCAGCGTCATGGTCGGCACTTCGCCCTGCCGGCCGGTGAGAATGCCGATCAATGCGATGTGGCCTCCAACACGCACGGCCTTGATGGACTGCGCCAGTGTGCCGGGCCCGCCAACTTCGATGACGTGATCTACGCCATGCCCACCGGTGAGTGCCAGGACTTCGCGCCCCCAATCTGGAGTCTGCCGATAGTTGATGACATGGTCAGCACCCAGCGCCTGAAGACGCTCTAGCTTCTGCTCCGAGGACGATGTGGCGATCACTGAGGCGCCCATAGCCTTAGCGATCTGCAAAGCAGCAATAGAAACGCCGCCGGTGCCTAATACCAGCACTCTGGCGCCTGCCTTCAGCTGACCGTCGGCAATGAGGGCGCGCCAGGCGGTCAGCCCGGCGGTGGTGATTGTTGACGCCTCCGCATGACTCCAACCTCGCGGGGCGAGGGTGAAGTCTGTGGCGGCACGCACTGCATACTCTGTGGCATATCCGTCGATGCCATCGCCCGGGGTGCCAAGAAAATTGCTCACCGCATCGAATGGTAGGCCGTCTTGCCATTGCGGGAAAAAGACGGACACCACATTGTCACCGGCCTCGAATTCAGCAACGCCGTCGCCGACGGCTTCAACTGTGCCGGCGGCGTCCGCCATAAGCACTCGGCCGTCGGCCGCAGGGATGGCGCCCTTGGCAACCAGCAGGTCATGGAAGTTCAGCGAGGTCGCATGCAATTCGACGCGTATCTGGCCTGGTCCCGGCTGGCCGGGATCGGGGACATCACAGAGCTCGAGTTGGTCGAGCCCTCCTGGGGCTCGAACGACGACGGCCTTTTGCTTTGCCATGGTTCGTCCAATTTCACGGGATGCTGCGGAATCGTCAAGTGACCAGCGCGTGATGCTCTCAACTGAGTCCAGAAGCTCACCGGCTATTGTTGGTTGGCTATTGACCCTAAGCGGACTCTCTGGAGCATTTTCACCTAACTCGCGTAAGCAGCGGCACTCACTAACGGTAGAGATTACGTCGCAGCGAGTCAGGCGCAGGTAGCGCTGCGCACGGCAGCCGGTGCAGCCAAAGCAAAGCTTCGCTCGGGAAACGTGTGGTTGTAAAAAACGGCGATGAGCATGCTGGCGATGATTATTTCGCCGCCTTCCTCCATCACTCCAAGTGCGAAGTCGACAGTCGTCAGTCGTACAAGGGCCGTTCGTCGGTCTCTCTCTCCGCCAGCCTGCACCCTCCTCACGGGCGGATACTACGGGACACCGCTGCCCAACTCCTGACATCGGCAGACCGGACAATCCGCCTTTCTCATCAGGCAGAGAGGCGTCGATGATCACCCTTTACACGTTCGGCCCAGCCTTTGGGCTTCCCGACATGAGCCCGTTCGTGACCAAGGTCGAGATGCTGCTCAAGATGGCTGGCCTCGACTATCGCACCGAGACTGGAGGCTTCAACAAGGCGCCCAAGGGAAAGCTTCCCTTTATCGAGGACGAGGGCGAGGTCATCGCGGATTCGGTCTTCATCCGCTGGCACCTGGAGAAAAAGTACGGCATCGACTTTGACCGCGGTCTCGACGCCGAGCAGCGCGCCGTCGCTTGGGCCTTCGAGAAGATGCTCGAAGACCACGTATATTGGGCCTTCCTTCACTCGCGCTGGGTCGACGACGACAATTTCAACAAGGGCCCGCGGACCTTCTTCCAGCGTATGCCCATGCCGATGCGTCTGATTGTTCCCCGCGTGGCGCGCCGTCAGATGAAAGCGGAAATTCATGGCCAGGGCATGGGCCGTCATGCGCCCGAGGAGATCGTCGCGCTCGGCACACGCTCGATCGACGCGACGGCCACGTTTTTTGCCGACAAGCCATTCATGATGGGTGCCGAGCCGACTGCACTCGACGCCACGGGATTTCCATTCATGGGCGGTGCGCTTTGTCCGCTCTTCGATACGCCTCTGCGCCACGCGGTCGAAGGCCACGACAATCTCAAGCGCTATGTTGGACGCATGGCGGAGCGGTTCTATCCGGAACAGACCGAGATGGCCCGCTGGGTCGCCTAACCGCGTCCTACCAGTAGTCCGGAATGAAGGTCTGATCCTCCAAGGGCGGACGGACATAGTCGCCGGCTTTCGGGCGCGGCGGCAATGACGGTGGTGTCGGCGTCAAGTCGCCATACTCGACCATGCTCAAGAGATGCGTGATGCAGTTAAGCCGCGCCAGTTTCTTGTTGTCGGCCTTCACCACATACCAGGGCGCCTGCTTGATGTCGGTATGCGCGAACATCGTGTCCTTGGCATGCGAATACTCGACCCAGCGCGAGCGCGATTCCACGTCCATCGGGCTCAGCTTCCAGCTCCTGGTGCGGTCCGTCATGCGTTTTTGGAAGCGCCGCTCCTGTTCCGCGTCGCTCACCGAGAACCAATATTTGACTAGAATGATGCCAGAGCGCACCAGCATGCGCTCAAATTCTGGGCAACTGCGCAAGAACTCCTGGTAGTCGGTGTCCGTGCAAAAGCCCATGACGCGCTCGACGCCCGCGCGGTTGTACCAACTGCGGTCGAACAGCACCATTTCGCCCGCCGCCGGCAGATGCGGCGCGTAGCGCTGGAAATACCAGGATGTTTTCTCGCGCTCCGTCGGCGTGCCGAGCGCCACGACGCGGCATAGGCGCGGATTGAGGCTTTCGGTTATGCGTTTGATTACGCCGCCTTTTCCAGCCGCGTCTCGCCCTTCGAAGATCACCACGACGCGAAGCTTCTCGTGCTTGATCCACTCTTGCATCTTCACCAGCTCGATCTGGAGCCGGGCGAGTTCCTTCTCGTAGACGTCGTTCTTGATCTTGCGGGTCTTAACTTTGACGTCGCCGACCTGAAGGTCCGCCGCCGCCAGCTCCTCGTCGGATAAGTGCGTGGGCACCTTGCCGTTCTTCTTGTGCTTCTTGTCTTTTTTGTCCTTCTTTGCCTCTTTGAGCTCGATCTCCACGGCAACCCCCCTCTCTCAAATCCGGCGGGGAACGAACAAGAGACACGAACGCCCCCAGGCCGGTTTCTGGAGGTGCGCGACAATATTTTCGGTCGCGCAGACGCAAAGCATGGCTGCCCGCGCCGCGCGCGACCACGGAACCATGCTGCAACACATGTGCCATCATGCAGTGACGGACCGGCCGTCCTGCACGATGGACACGGATTTAACTCTCGTTTGAGAGCCGGCCTAAGCGGCCTTGAGCTCGATGACCGTGTTGGTCGGCTCGGGCGGATGCGGCGCAAGGGTGGTGCGGCTCTCGTCGCTCCAGCTTGCGAGCTTGATGACGACGGCCTGTTGAGAACCCGAGTTGGTGGATTCGGCCGACTCGATGATGTGCAGGCCCTTGCCGTCCAGGAAATAGGTGTGCTCGCCGAAGATCTGACTGAGTTGTGCCACCGCTGGATGATCTTCGGGAAGCGGATCAGCTTCGAACTGGGTCAGGGTCTGTTCGATCGCCTCTGAGGACAGTTTCATCGGAACTCCTTTCGCTCGGCGCCGGCTTGTATGCGGCACAGTTTGAAGGTTTCCCCCCTATTTGGATCGTCCTCGATCCCGTGCTTAGCTTAGGACGAATAGCGCATGCGGCCAAATTCGCCCGCAAAATCCACGATTTTTGCGAGTCACATTCGGCGCGCCGGGACGCCTTCTTGTTCAACAACGCCGGCGGCAAAGAGTTGCACGCGATCGACGCCGTATGATCTCCGTTCGCCTTAGTCGTGCTGATGGTCTGCTTGCCTTCCTTGATGGTACAAACCAGGCCGCACGATGTGGTCGTTCTCGCCCGCACAGACCTTGATCTTAGTCATGCCCGAGACCGGCGCCACCGTGGTGATCTCCCAATAGCCAGGCTTACGGCGATGGAGCGCGCCTCCGACCGATGACCGACGAAACCGTCCTTTCCCTCCTAGAGAAGCGCCTCGGGCGGCGGCATACCCGCCAGCGCCTCGGCATTGAGAAGGATCATGAGGCGCAAGTCTTCGGCCAGGGCACCAACTTCTTCCACATCGAGAATCTGACAATAGGCCATGCCGCGATCCGCGCGGTGCTCATGGCCACGGGGCTCTATTGGCGCGGCTTGCGCAACGCGGCCAAAGTCGAGGTCCGCGAAAATCTCATTCACGCGCCGCATCTGCCGGAAGCCTTCGACGGCTTCACCATTCTCCAGCTCAGCGATCTTCACGTCGACATGAGCCAGGCCGCCATGGCGCGCCTCGTCGAGATCGTCCCGGGTCTCCGCTACGACGTCTGCATCCTGACGGGCGACTACCGCGGCAAGACCTGGGGACCTTACGAGCCATCGCTCGACGGCATGGAGGACCTCTGCGCCGCGCTGAAAGGGCCGGTCTATGGCCTGCTCGGCAATCACGACACCATTCGCATGGTTCCGCGATTGGAAGAGATGGGCGTGAAGATGCTGCTCAACGAGGCCGATGTGATTGAGCGGGCCGGCGAACGCATCTATCTCGCGGGCATCGACGACGCTCACTTCTATCGCATGGAGAATATCGAGAAGGCCGCCGACCGCATTCCGCACGAGGCGTTCTCCATCCTCGCCACGCACACTCCGGAAATCTATCGCCAAGCCGCTCATGCCGACTTCGATGTGCTGATCAGCGGCCACACTCATGGCGGCCAGATCTGCCTTCCGGGCGGCATTCCCATCACGCTGAGCGCTGTGCTGCCGCGCGGCCTCGGTTCGGGCCCCTGGCGCCATCACGGCATGATCGGCTACACCGCCGTCGGCGCAGGCTCCTCCGTCGTGCCGGTGCGCTTCAATTGCCCGCCCGAGATTACGCTTCACCGCCTCTGCCGTTCGCCGTCAGGCGATGGTCAGTAGGGCTTATCGCGCAGATTGAGCTTGAACAGGAGCCGCGACACCGCGAGTTCGCCGACGAAGAAGATTGCCGTACCCGCCGCGATGTCGAGCAGCGTTATGGGGAGGAACCAGCCTGCGGCGATGAACGGAAGAAGCGATTCCGGGATCTGATCGAGCCCAATCGCCTTGCTGCTGGGCGGAAGCCCCATCCTCCGCTTGGTGAAGCTCGACAACAGGTCGCCCGCCATGGCGCAAGCGGCCACCACGATCCCGAGCTTCCAGCCGAGCCCCATCAATGACGATACAAGGGGTGTCGCCAGAAGTGAGACAACAACGCCGCGGACCGTCTTGGATGCACCGAGCAGCGGCTGGCCGTCCATGAAAGTGGCGCCGCCGTCGATTGGCCACGCGGATGCCCGCCCCAGAGCCTTCTTGGCGAGCAAGGGCATCGCGTTGGCGAGGGCCACCAAGACGAGGAGCTGAGCGATCAGCAAGGGGTGCATGACGGGCGCCTACTGATTTCGCGTTGTGTGCAGTCTAGGCCATCATCGCCGCTGCCGGCATCCGCCGCGCGAGCAAATGCCCCTTGCCCTGGGGCGCCCCTTTGGCCCAAGTCTGCACGCTCAGAGTCGAGCAAGGCCCCATCGTGATGGTGAGCAAGACGGACAGAAATGCGCCGCAAACGGCGGCCCCCAAGACCGCCGTCGCGGTGCTCGCCGCCATCAGCGTCTGCCATATGCTGAACGATGTGATCCAGTCGCTGATCCTGGCGATCTATCCCATGCTCAAGTCGAACCTGGCGCTCGACTTTGCCCAAATCGGACTGATCACCTTCACCTTCCAAGCCACCGCCTCGGTGCTGCAGCCGCTGGTCGGCTATGTCACCGACCGCTACCCGACGCCTTACTCGCTCGTGGTCGGCATGGGCTCGTCGCTGCTGGGCCTCGTTCTGATCGCCTTCGCCTCGACCTATGCGGCCGTGCTGGTCGCGGCGGCGCTGATCGGCATGGGCTCCTCGGTGTTCCATCCGGAGTCCTCGCGCGTGGCGCGGCTGGCCTCGGGCGGCCGCCATGGCATGGCGCAGTCGGTGTTCCAAGTCGGCGGCAATTTCGGCACGGCCTTGGGGCCCCTGCTCGCGGCCTTCATCGTGATCCCCTTCGGCCAAGACTCCATCGCCTGGTTCTCGATCGTGGCGTTGCTCGGCATGGTGCTCTTGACCGGCGTCGGCTCGTGGTACGGCAAGACGCTCAAGCTGAAGAGCGTGCCACATGCGGAGGAGCGCAAGGCGATCGCCGAACTCAGCCGCCGCAAGGTGGCGAAGACGATCCTCATCCTGATTACGCTGACCTTCTCCAAGCACTTCTATTTGGTCTCGATCACGAGCTTCTACATCTTCTATTTGATCCATACCTTCGACCTGCCGGTGCAGACGGCGCAGCTCTACCTGTTCTTGTTCTTGGGCGCCGTCGCGGCCGGCACCGTCATCGGAGGGCCGATCGGCGACCGGATCGGGACGCGCCGGGTGATCTGGTGGTCGATTCTTGGCGTGCTGCCTTTCACCCTGGCCCTGCCTTACGTGGGGCTGTTCGGCACCGCCGTGCTCAGCGTGATCATCGGCTTGATCCTGGCATCCGCCCATCCGGCCATCATCGTCTATGCTCAAAGCCTGCTGCCGGGACGGGTTGGTATGGTCGCGGGGCTCTTTTTCGGGCTGGCGTTTGGCATTGCCGGCATCGGCGCGGCGCTGCTCGGCTGGCTTGCGGACGCCACCAGCATCACCTTCGTCTACCACGTCTGCGCCTTCCTTCCGGCCATCGGCCTGCTGGCCGTGTTCCTGCCAGAGATGACCAAGCCAAAGCGGCGCCCGCGCCAGAAGAATTCGGCGGCCGCCGCGCCGAGTACCGACCATTTGACAAGATGATGACGCCATAGCGGCGCGGCCGAACGTCTCTGATCCAAAAGCGTCTTAGTCTTGTCTTGGGACTTTGCTCCCTGGGCTGCCGAACTGGCGGAGAAGCATCGCAGCAATGCTCTGCGAGACCATCCGAGTCGCCAAATGCGAGACTCCGCATATGGTTAGGGGTAATATGACAGGTAGTAGCGCCGATGCTGAGGCTGTGTCCGGCGCGATTCCGTACAGTTTTGCGTACTTGCCGAGCGGCGGTCGGTGGGCCTTTTGTGCTTGCGAGACCCCTTTGTTCGGCCCGTCGTTTTGTTGAGGTCAGTGATCTTAGGGGGTGTTCGATGCGTGATATTCGCGGGGACCTACAAGACCGTGCCAGCTTCCTCGAGGAGCAGATTAGTGCGGCGCAAACGCAATTCGAGAAACGCTTAGAACTGTTGAAGCGGGAGCATCAGGCGAGGATCGAGGATCTTCAGTCCGAGCTTGAGGCCGTAACGACGCTTATCGAGGGTGAATACCGGCGGTTGACGAGCGCCCCGGTTCAAGACGAGCGCCGCCGCCCGGCGCCCCAAGCCGAGGCCGAGCCGCTGCGGAGGCCCGAGCCTGAGCCGGAGCACCGCCGTCCGGCGCCAGAATCCGAGCAATACCGTCGGCCACGGGTCGCGGAAGCCGAACCGCAGCACAGACCAGCACCGGAGCCGGAGCGCTATCACCGTCCTCCGGCGGCCGAAGCCGAGCCGCAGCGCCGGCCCGTGGCCGAGGCGCAGCAGCATCGCCAGGCCGAGCCCGAGGCGTATCGCCGTCAGGCCCCCGAGGCGGAGTATCAGCGCCGTCAGGCCCCTGAGCAGGAGCCCTATCGCGGCCAGCCGGCGGCGGAAGCCGAACCACGGCGCCGTCCCGGGCCGATGCCGGTTCGCGACGAGGCAGAGCCGGAGCACCGGCCCGCGGCCCCGCAGGTCTATCGCCGCGCTCCTGAGCCGGAGCAACGCCGGCCCGTGGCACAAGCAAACCCGCAGCCGCAACAGGCTCAACAGCCGCCCTTGGCTGATTTCCTGATCCGCAAGCTGAGCGAGATCGGCGCCATGACGCCGGACGACCTCTGCCATCTCGCGGTGCAGGAGGGTTATTTCGCTGACGGTGACAACGTGGAACGTGCTGTGCACGGCACGCTCATGAACGTCGCCAAGGCGGGCTTCATCCGGCAACTGCCGAATGGGACCTTCGCGCCCGCGACGGTCATGGACACGATAAGGCTACGCCGCGCGATCTAGGCGCGGCGCTGCCGAAGCGGTTTCTTACCGTGAGGGCCGTCCGCGCAAGATCTCGACGACGTCGTTCCGGACTTTATCCTCCGCATAGCGCGCAAGCGCTTTGCGGTCCGGGAAGTCGTCGAGCGGCACGGGCGGCCCGATACGGATTTGGACGTCGAGCGGGCCCAATCCCAGCAGCTTCCAGGCATGGCTTGCCATGTCCATGTCCCCGTACCAGGCGACTTGCGGGCGCCCACGCCGCCCAAGCGGCAGGCCGTAGAGCTTGGTGTAGGTCAGCGCCAGGGTTTGCACCGAGACGCTCGATCCCATGGGCGCGCCGCCGGTAGGCTTCGCCGCACCAAAGAGCGCCGTGCGAAACGGCACGACGGTATTGCCGTCGCTTGAGGTGCCTTCGGCGAACAGCACCACATGGTCGCCCGCCTCCAGACGATTCAGGATCTCGTTCGCCTTGGTCCCGACTTCGCTGCGCCGCTCCCGGTCGATGAAGATGGAGCGCTGCAGCTTGGCGAGCCACTTCACGAACGGCCAGGTCGAGACCTCCTGCTTGGCGACGAACGAGACCGGCGCCACCGCCGACAACACCGTAATGTCGAGCCAGGAGATGTGGTTCGAGACGATGAGGACGCCCTGTTGCTCCGCGATTTCGCCCTCCACGTTGAGGCGGATACCGATGATCCGGCAGACCTGACGGTGATACCAGTTGGGGAACGTGCGGGCGTAGCGCGAGCCCGTCCGCATGAACAGGAGCTGGAGCGGCATCAGCAGGACGGTGAAGGCGAAGAACGACACCAGCACCAGAAAGGCGCGCACGCTTCTCATGGATGGGCGGTCAACCGGGACTCAGCACCCAGCGATCAATAGCAAATGCGGTTCCCGTACCGCGTGACGCAAAGCCCGCGAAGCGCGGGGTCTTGCCCCCGAACCGGAATTGGCTCCGTGCGGCAATCGGTGCGGATCTCATCGTATCCCCAGGCGATCGTGTTGCAGACCTCGCGCGTGGCCGCGGGAACGACATAGAGGTCAAGCTCCGACGGCAGCGTCACGGCGACTTTGGGAGCCGGCTGAGGCGCGGGCGTCACCGCGGGCGCGGTTGCGACCGTGGGCGCGGCCGCCTGCTGCGCCGGCGCGACTGTGGATGCCTCTGCGGCCGGCTCCGTCCTTGCGGGGGCCGCCTCGGGCTCCAGCGAAATGGCATGTTCGGCGAAGGCCATGCTGCCCAGCAACATCAATGCAAACGCGAGAAATACGCTCTTTCCCATCACGCCACCCCCTGTTTTTGTGTCGACGCCCCCCCCAAATTGTCCCGGGGCGGGCGCGAAGTCAAACAGGGTTAACCAAACGTTACTTGCCGTTCTTGAGGGGCGTTCCGAAGAGCTCCAGACGGTGACCGATAAGGCTGAAGCCGAGTTCCTTGGCGACGCGCTCTTGCAGGCGCTCAATGTCCTCGTTCTTGAACTCGATGACCTCGCCGGTCTTCACGTTGATGAGATGGTCGTGGTGGTCGTGCCCGGCGGGCTCGTAGCGCGCCCGCCCGTCGCCAAAGTCGTGCCGCTCGACGATGCCTTGGCCTTCCAAGAGCCGCACGGTGCGATACACCGTGGACAGCGAGATGCGAGAATCCCGCGCGCTCGCTCGGCGATAGACCTCTTCGACGTCGGGGTGATCGTGCGCTTCCGACAATACGCGCGCGATAACCCGCCGCTGGCCGGTCATGCGCATGCCCCGATCGGCGCACAGACGCTCCAGCCTGCTTTCCCGTGTCGCCTGGTTGGACATGGATCCTCGGCTATCGCTGGTCTTGGCGTGGCTCATCGGGCGATCTACCCATCATCGGAGTGTGAGTCCGAAAGGGCAAGGCTGAAGATCGCGGCGTCCGCACCGCTCTCATAATAGCCGGGACGGCGCCCCACAGACGCCGCGCCGAGCGAGCGATAGAGCGCAAGTGCGGCTTCGTTGTCCTCATCTACTTCGAGAAAGAGCGTCTTGGCGCCGCTCGATGACAACGCCGCGATGGCGTGTTCCAACAGCGCGCGGCCGAGGCCTGAGCGCCGGCAGGAAGGCGTCACGCCGACCGTCAACAGCTCCGCCTCGTCCGCGGCGTTCCGGGCGATCAAGATCCCGGACGGTGCCGCCACGACATGGGCCGCGGCACCGATCAGGCACAAGACCCCGGGCGCAGAAACGAACTGGCCCATGGCGACTTCGTCCCATGGCCGTTTGAAGCAGCTTGCGTGAATCGCGGCCATCAGCCCGGCATCGCCGGGCATGGCACGATGCACCATGCGCGAGACCGGCATCAGCGGCGCTCCACTGTGGGCGCTTGCGGCTTCGCATCGGGCGGCCGCAAGTAGAGTGGCCGCAAAATGCCGGACGTCTCGCTGCTCGCAAGCGCGATCTCGGCCAGCGCCTCGGCGTTAGGCTGAAGCGTGGGAAGCATGGTCTCGATGGAGCGCCCGTGTGCCGAGGCCGCCTCTGCGAGGGCTTGTGCGCCGTTACCGACCGCGAGACGGAGCGTTGCGGGCAGGAGGGATATCGCCTCGTCCGGTGCGACCAGAAGCGGACCGTCAAGCTTGTGCCCGTCCGCGCCATAGATGCCGAGATAGAGCATACCGCGCCTTGCATCGACGGCGATGGCGAATGGGTCCTTAGGTGCCGCGCCCTCCAGCCGTGCGGCCCGGGCCATCACCGTGAGACTGTCCGTGCCGAACACGCTCGCCCCCGTGGCCAGCGCCAGGCCGCGCGCCGCGGCAATCGCGATGCGCACGCCCGTGAAGCTGCCGGGCCCGACGGTCGCCGCGATCAGGTCGAGATCGCGCGCATCGAGTCCCGCGTCGGCGAGGACGTCCTCCACCATGGGCATCAGGGCTTCGGCGTGGCCACGCGGCATCTCGACGTGAAGCGCGTGAAGCTGCCGCGCCCCGTCGCCGGCACGCAGTACGGCAGCAGAGCAAGCGCCCATGCTGGTATCGAGCGCGATGATGTTCATGGGGGGCTTCTTAAAGGATGCGCGCGATCTCGTCGAAGTCGAAACGCGGCGAGCGGGGCCTTAGCTGCGAATCGTCCCCATAGCCGAGATTGCAGAGAAAGTTCGACTTCACCTTGGTGCCCGCGAAGAATTCCTGGTCCACGCCCGCTTCATCGAAGCCCGACATGGGACCGCAATCGAGACCCAACGCGCGCGCCGCCAGGATGAGATAGGCGCCTTGTAGAGAGCTGTTGCGAAACGCAGTGTCGGCGATCTTCTCAGGCTTGCCTGCGAACCAGCTCTTGGCGTCGGTGTGTGGAAACAGCTTCGGCAGATGCTCATGGAAGTCGAGGTCATATCCGATGATGGCGCAGACCGGCGCTTTCATGGTCTTCTCGCGATTGCCTTCCGAGAGGAACGGCTTCAGCCGCTCTTTGGCTTCGCGCGACTTTACGAAAACGAAGCGCGCCGGACTGCAATTGCCCGACGTTGGCCCGAGCTTCACCAGATCAACGAGTTCGTGCAGCAGCGCGTCGGGCACGTCCTTGTCGTGCCACGCGCCGCGTGTCCGCGCATCGCGGAACAGTTGATCGAGAGAGGCGTCTGGCAGTTTGTCCGTCAAATCGGACGGACCTCTTGCACCTCGGGGATGAAGTGCCGGAGCAGGTTCTCGATGCCATGGCGTAGCGTCGCCGTCGAGCTCGGGCAGCCCGAGCAGGCCCCGCGCATATGCAGGAACACGACGCCGTCGCGATAGCCCTGGAAGGTTATGTCGCCGCCGTCCTGCGCCACGGCGGGGCGCACGCGCGTGTCGAGCAGCTCCTTGATGGTCTTGACGGTCTCCTCGTCTTCCGGAGCGAAGGACTCGTTCACGCCGTCATACTGATCGGGGGAACCATCCGTCATCGCCTCGCCGGACAGGTAATGCTCCATGATGGCGCCGAGGATGGCGGGCTTCAGATGCTGCCACTCGCCCTCGCCCTTGGTGACGCTGATGAAGTCGGAGCCGAGGAACACGCCACGCACGCCTTCGATTTCGAACAGGCGGTGTGCCAGCGGCGAGCCTTCGCTCTCGGCCGGATCGCGGAACTCGATGGCGGCGTCCTCGCCGAGCACGGGCCGCCCCGGAAGGAACTTTAGGGTGGCGGGATTCGGCGTGGCTTCGGTCTGGATGAACATCTGTCGTGCCTCTGAGCTTTCAACGCATTTTCGCTGATGAAGGCCTGCTTATCTTAGAATTATTCTAGCCCATAGTTGGCCCCCGGAGGGCCCGAAGTCAAGGTTCTTGAGCCGTTCATACCACGACTCGCGAGCCATCGTCGCCGCGGGCGGTTCGCGCCCCGGAGTATCCTCGTGCTCCCTACGTCTCCCAAATCAGTCTCGCGAAGCGAGAGGACAGCGGGGCACCGATCGGCCGCGAGTCCGTATGCGCAAAAAAGGGCAGCCTCCTGGCGCCCCGCTCGCGGCGATATTTTACAGCCTCATGCCGCCGCTTATCTCCAGTGGCACAGGCATGCGCATGGAGATCGCATGCCTCACCCGGCGGCCCACGCGTTACAGCGCAGGCGGGCGGAGTAGTGACCCCCGAGGCCGGTCGTTACCCATGGCGCGGTGGTCCGGGCCGGGTGGCACTTCCGTCCACGATGGGCCCTTCCGTACCGCGCCC
>Ga0307380_10008866_pt1 | contig 12843 bp, 12 predicted proteins | sample UN3MG_FD_202239 | JGI IMG/M metagenome (GOLD analysis project Ga0307380, IMG submission 202239) | Soil microbial communities from Risofladan, Vaasa, Finland - UN-3 | ecosystem: Environmental > Terrestrial > Soil > Coastal area > Acid sulfate soil | place: Finland: Risofladan, Vaasa | collected... | reverse complement strand
ATTTATGACACATCCGCCGATTGAAGAAAGAATAAAAGCTCTGCGAGGAATGAAAATTTGAATAAAATATGAATATTGAAAAAGAACCACAGTTTAATAAAGAAGCAGAGATTGAAAAAGAGACAGAAAAAATGGAGGGTTCGCATAGTGGCCTAGTGATTAGAAAATTAATGAAATAGATTAGCATTGTTTCTCTTCTGATAAGAGACATAGCAAAGTTGTTTAGTGGCAATTTTAATGTTATGTTATTTTTATGGCTAGAATTAAGTTTAGGCCAGGTGAACAGAGGAAATTTTTTGAAAAAGTTTTGATTCGAAGCGGATTATCGACACGAGAGATATCTAGAAGATATTCTATAGGTTTAAGATCTTTTAACGATTGGCGTAGAGAGAAATATAATGCCGATTATGAAGGGGTGGTTGCACTTGGTAATGATTTTCGTGTTCGGTTGCGTAATGTTAAAAAACTTGATGATTATTGGTATACCGAAAGGGGTTCAAGTATCGGAGGCAAAATCCGTTTTAAGCTTTATGGTCCTCCGGGTACAATCGAAGATAGGAAAAAAGGTGGTAGAGTATCACAGGAGAGAAGAAGGGAAGACCCCGAAAAGTATAGAAGAATGGGGTGTAATGTTAAAAAAGTATTTACTTGCCCGCCATACTCCGAAAAACTTGCGGAAGTAATTGGGATAATTTTAGGAGATGGTTCAATAAATGATTATCAAGTTAGGGTAACTTTAAGTCGTAAAGTGGATAGAAGTTATGCGATATTTGTAAGGGGCTTGATATATCATGTTTTTGGTGAGTGGCCTTCTGTAATGGAACGAGTCGAGGATAATACTATTGAATTGACTATTTCGGGTAGCGGATTAGTTGAAGTTTTAGAACAGCTTGGATTAAGAAGGGGAAATAAAATTGTGCATCAGGTAGATTTTCCGAAGTGGGTCTCGGATAGCCCTCAATATGGAATCGCGTGTGTAAGGGGTTTATTCGATACAGACGGGGGACTGTATTTTCACAAGAAAGGCTTAAAGAAATATCTCGGATGGTGTTTCGCAAGTTTTTCAGGACCCCTTCTTAAGAATGTGATGGATGTATTGCTGAGATTAGGATTCAATGTTAAAAAATCAGAGGATCATAAGTTATATATGTATAGTTTAGATAATATATCACGATATATGCGCATTGTCGGTTCGAGTAATCCGAAGAATTCTGTTAAACTTAATTTACGGATAAGACAGAACAATAAAAGGAGAGGTGCGTGAGATGGCTGAAACGGCAGTCCTGGAAAGACTGTGTGCCTTTACGGGTACCGTGGGTTCGAATCCCACCCTCTCCGCCGTCAAAATTCGTTATTTAATAAAAATAAACATTTATATATGGAAAATAAAAAACTTACGCTTTCTATCTTGCCTGAGAAATTGGGCATTTGTCATTTATCTAAAAATATTCCCATTCCCAAATGGGCAGAAGACATCAGTTTTTGTTCTATTACGAGAACAAGCGACGAACTTTCCATTGTTTGTCCCCAAGAGAAAATTCCGACCGGAGTAATGGCAGAATTGAATTGGCTGGCTTTTAAACTTGAAGGCGATTTGGATTTGACTTCCGTCGGCATTATCGGTTCTTTGTCAAAACCATTGGCCGAAGCCAATATCAGCATCTTTAACATTTCAACTTATCAGACTAATTATCTTTTAGTTGAGGAAAAAAATTTTGAAAAGGCAAAAAATATTCTAGGTAGTTTTTGTAATATTAAAGAATAAAAATAATATGATCAGCCAAAATTTTTTTCAAGTCATAATATCTTGGCTTTTAACTCATGGTATTAAGGTTGCTTTAATTTTAATTGCCGCTTTTTTATTTAATCATTTTTTAAGAATTTTCATCAAAGAAGGAATTAATAAAAAAATTAAAGATAAAATTAATGGGGAAAAAGGAAAGCGGGCAGAAACTTTGATCAGTGTTTTTGGCGGCACCTTGAGTTTCGTGATTTGGATTATAGCTATTTTAATGATTCTTCCCGAGCTTGAAGTAAACATTGCCCCTATTTTAGCCGGTCTGGGATTAATAGGTTTAGCAGTAGGCATGGCAGCCAAGGATATAATATCCGATTTTATATCCGGCCTCTTTATTCTTTTAGAGGGACAATATTATGTCGGCGATAAGGTTAAAATTTCTGGTATTGAAGGAGAAATAAAAGAAATTACCCTGAGAAGGACAATTATTAAAGATGAGAGTGGTCTTTCTCATGCAATTCCAAATAGCCAAATAAAATTAGTTTCCAAAAAAGAAAAATAAAATGTTTTTGAAAGGATTGAAAAAAAAGATGATTCTCTGGGTAACTTGGCGGGAAATTAAGCAACTGAAAGACAAGAGAGGATTTTTAAAAGCCGGTTTCCCGAGATTTAACCGGCTTTTTGGCCGAGATTCTTTAATTTCTGCCTGGCAATTATTAGATAAAGCTCCCGGTATTTGTAAAGCAACTTTAGAAATTCTTTCTCAGACTCAAGGCGAAGTGATTAATAACGAGAGGGAAGAGGAGCCGGGGAAAATAATTCATGAAACTGATTTAAAAAAGAGTCGGCATCCCGAGGCCGGATTTCCTTTTCCTTACTATGGTTCGGTTGATTCCACCCCTTTATTTTTGATTATTTTTTCTTTTTATTTTGAAAAAACAAGAGATAAAAAATTTTTAGATAGCCGCTGGAAGAATATTTTGATGGCTCTAAATTTGATGGAAGAATATGGAGATAAAGACAAAGATCTGTTTTTGGAATACGAAAGAAAAAATCCCAAAGGGCTTTTTCATCAGGGCTGGAAGGATAGTTTTGAAGATCATTTGAGAATAGAGCCGCCGGTAGCCCTGGTTGAAGTTCAAGGATATCAATATTTGGCTCTAAAAGAAATTGCCAATTTAGCGAAAATAAAAAATGATTTTGATTTAGCCGAAAAACTTGAAAGAAGGGCGAAAAGTTTAAAGGTTGAATTTAATAATAAATTTTGGATGGAAGAAAGGCGATATTTTGCTCTGGCCTTGGATGGCAAAAAAGAACAAAGGAAAGCCATTACTTCAAATCCGGGCCATTTGCTTTTTACCGGAATTGTCAATGAAGAAAAAGTTGATTTGGTAGTTAGGCGTCTTTTTGAAAAAGATTTATGGACTTCTTTTGGTATTCGGACTCATTCGTCTTTAGAACCAGATTTTGACCCGAAAAGTTATCATTTAGGTTCAATTTGGCCCCATGATAACTGGATAATTGCTCAAGGTTTGAAAAAATTAGGTTATCAAAAAGAATACCAAAAAATAAAAACTGCAATTTTAGCAGCTTATAATCAAATTGGTTATTTACCAGAATTTTACGGAGTCGTGAATGGAAAGATTATTTTGGAAACGGAAAAAACTGCTTGTTATCCTCAGGCCTGGGCTTCCGGAGCTCTTTTCAATTTCCTTTCTGATTAATTATAATTTGTTAATTAAAACCAAGTTGAGCTTTTTTGATTTTGTGTCTAAAATGGCAAAAGTAGGTTGAAAATACAAATTAGCCGAATTTCCGGGATTTACCAAATAGCACTTTTTATTCTTTTTCAAAGAAGGTTTATGAGTATGTCCAAAAAAGAAAAAATCATATTCCTTTTTTTGAATTAATTCATTTAGGTCGTTTGGAAAATGACAAAAGCCAATTTTTAAGTTATTAATTTCAATTTCCCCCAAATTCTCAAAAATAGAAACTCCTTCTAAATTTTCTTTTAGAAATAAAATTTCTTCTTTTAAATCAGCATTTCCGAGAGAGACAAAAATTTCTCCTTTAAAATTATCTTTAATGAAATTCAAAGTTTCAGCTTTTGTAATGTCTCCACAATGAATTATTTTTTTTATTTTTTTCTTTTTACAGAAAGCAAGAGTTTTTTCTAAATTTTTTATATTATCATGGCTGTCAGATAAAATAGCTATTTTCATTGTTTTTCTAAAATTCTATAATATAATTTTTCATAATCTGAAACCATTCTTTCTTTGTCAAATCTTTCTTCAACCCACTTTCTACAATCTTCCCTTGAAATCTTATTAACCTTTTTTATTGCCTCAATAAATTCTTCATAATTTACCCTTTTTGCCTTAAATGAAGGAATTACAAATCCAGTTTTTTTATTTTTAATTACTTCTCCTACAGAACCTCTTTTAAAGGCAACGACCGGCGTTCCGCAAGCCATTGATTCAATTATCGTTAACCCAAAGGGTTCTTCCCATTGCAAAGGATATAAAAAAGCAATCGCATTTTTATAAATATTTTTCAACTTATTTTCGTTGACCTCCCCAACATATTTTATATTTCCTTGATTTAATTTCTTTTCAATATGCTTTTTGAAAAAGAAATAATCTTTTTTTTGTCGGGGTGGGGGAATTCTTCCTGCCAAAACCAAATTTATTTTTGTTGTCTTTGCTATTTCAATTACCTCATAAATTCCTTTTCTTGGTGACAATTCTCCTACCCAACAAAAATAATTTTTAGGTTTTAGATTGAAAGGAAAGGAATTAACATCAATTCCATTGTAAATATTTGCTACATATTTTAAATCTTTTGCCGGTTTCCTCTGGGCAAAGGAAATTGAAACCAGTTTCGCTTTCAATTTTTTATAAGCCCAAATTCTATCTTTGTTTTTAAACGGAACATGAAGGGTATGAATTATTGGTACTTCTGTCTGACCATAAAGAGTCAAGACCCAGGGACCTAAATGGTCATGTAAAATATCTAATTTCAGCTCTCTGCATTTTTTAGCCACAAAAGCCATTTGAAAAGCATAATAAGGGGAATAATCTTTTGGCTTTATTTCCCATAATCCCTTTTTTGTAACGGGTAGAAGGTGGTAATCTACCTTTGAATTTCCTGAAGCAAACAAAAAAACCTCGTGCCCCCTTTTAGTTAGCTCTTGAGATAAAAGATGAATAACTCTTTCTGTTCCTCCGTATTTTTTGGGCGGAATCGGTAAGTTTAATGGTGAAATTTGCCCGATTCTTAATTTTTTCATCATTTTTCGTTTAATAATTTTTTGATTATTTTAAAAACTTTTTCTTCGCCGTTTTCCCAGAGCAATTTTTGTTTTTTCTGCATCTCTTTTCTTTTTTTGTTATTAAACAAAAGCTCATCGATAGTTTTAGCTATTTTTGAAATTTTAGTCGATTTTGAAAACATTTCGCAAACTCCGGCTCTTTCAAAAGGTGAAACTTCCCAAAAATGAAGCTTTCTCAATGGTTCGTCTTCTAAAATATGGATGTTGCAAATTACCGGAACCTGAGCCGAAATTGCCTGAGCTAAAGTAACCATTCCTTGATGCTGAAAAACAAGATCGGCTCCAGAAAGGGTTAAAAAATATTCACCTGCTGGAAGAGAATCTTTTTTTAAAAGCCAAACCTTTTTTAATTTTTTGGGATCTAAATTCTCAGTAGGTCCGATATATAAAACCTTAATTTTTCTTCCCTTTTTTACCAACCTATCTACGGCTGAAATTAAATTATTAAAAGCAAAAACTCTGTGTCCTGCTCCAAGTCCGCCAAAATAAGAAAAAATAAATTTCTCCTTCCTTTTTATTTTATATTTTTCTTTTATTTCTGGAGCTGTTTTTTTTGAAGGTTTTTGATAAGACGGAATAAGACCCACCGGAATTATTTTTCTCAAAATTTTTTTAGGGACAAAAAAATCTCCTCCATTTTCTTTTAATCCTAAATTAAAAATTTTTTTTGGGAATAAAACCAAATATTTATCTAACCATTCTATAAATTTATACTTGGAATACCTTTTGTTATTGAAAAGCCAATTTGAATCTACCCCTAGGATTAAGGCAGGTTTAGTGGAGAGGGGATTTTCGTAAAATTCTGGGTAATTTCCCCACATTTTTGAGTTAAAAAGTAAAAGAATCTGCGGTTTCTCCTTCTTAATAATTTTTTTTAATTCTGCCAAAGTTTTTGTTAGAAAAATTTTAAATTCTTTATCAGTTGAAAGAAAATGAAGATTTTTTTCTTGATGTAAAGCAAAAAGGATTTCCTCTTCTTTTTTGCTAATATATTTTGCTAAGGCCCTTGCCTGACCGGTTTCCCCGGGCCCTCTGGCAACAAATAAGTATTTCATTTTTTTAATATTTCAAAATAAATTTTTTCGTAATTTTTAGCCATAATTTGGCTAGTAAAGAATTTTTCCACTCTTTTCCGACAATTTCCCCTTTTTATCATTTCAATTTTCTTTACTGCTTCAATCAGTCCTTTGATATTTTTTCCCCTTCTTTCATCAAAAAATGGTACAACATAACCCGTTTTGCCATCTTCAATAATTTCCGGAACAGAACCTTTTTTAAAAGCAATGACCGGTGTTCCGCAAGCCATTGATTCAATCATAATTAATCCAAAGGGTTCTTCCCATTCTATTGGATAAAAGCAGGCCTTTGCGTTTTGATAAACTTCGTTTAACTCTTTTTGAGGCAACTCTCCTAAATATTGTATTTTTTTTGAAAGATGGGGCCGTATTTTGCTTTTAAAATAATCCTTTCTTCCGGGATCAATTTTACCGGCCAAAAAAAGTTTTATTCCTAAAATTCTTGCTACTTTTATAGCATTTTCAACTCCTTTGTATGGATCAAGTCTTCCTACCCATAAAAAATAATTTTCGGGTTTTGGGTTGAAATTAAATTTTGAAATATCTATTCCGTTATAAACCACCCAGCTTTCTTTAAATTTGAAAGGACAGTTCTTTTTTTGATTTTTAGAAATGAAGGTGCCCAGAACATTTTTTTGGTGAAGTTTATACAAGAGGGATTTGCCAGAAAGCCCCTTTTCTTCCATTGGATTGTGAAATGTTTGCAAAATTGGAGTTTTAGTTAAATCTTGGAAAAATAAAGTTAAATGATCTAAATGGGAATGTAAAATATCAAACCGCCCTTCTTTTTTTATGGCTAAAAGCAAACTTTCTAAATTTAAAATATTTTCAGTCCAAGGAAGTCCCATTTTAATCAAGCTTTTTGGAAAAACTTTAACCAATTTTGTTGAAACTTTTGAACCTCCCGAGGCAAATAAAGTCACTTGATGTCCTAATTTTTTTAATTCCTCAGACAATAAAAAAACAATTCTTTCAACTCCTCCATATTTTTCGGGCGGGATTGGATACCAACAAGGAGCGATTTGAGCAATTTTTAATTTATTTTTTTTCATGATTTTTTGATAAAATCTTTTTGTAAAGCTTTTCGTATCTATTGACCATTCTTTTTAAATTGAAATTCTTTTTGACATAATCCCGGCAATATTCTCTGGAAATTTTATCAATTTTTTTTAAGGCCTGACAGGCTTCTTCAATTGAATTGACCAAAAAACCATTTTTCTGGTCTTCAATCAATTCAGGAAGGGAACCTTCTTTAAAAGCAATAACCGGAGTGCCGCAGGCCATTGATTCAATGACTACTAAGCCAAAAGGTTCCGGTCTTTTAACCGGAAAAAGAAAGGCTTTGGCGTTTTTAAACAACTCGACTTTTTTCCGAAAATCAGATGCTCCAACGAATTGGATTTGCTTTCCGTCAATCAAAGGTTTCAATCGATATTCAAAATAGTCACCGTATTCGGGAGGAATAATGCCAGAAATTATCAGTTTTTGCCCGGCAATTTTAGCGATTTCAATTGCTTCAGCCGCTCCTTTTTGAGGAATAATTTTTGAAAGCCACAAAAGATATTCTTCGGGTTTGGGATTAAATTCATATTTTTCAATAGGTAAACCATGATAAATAGTTTTAATAAGATTAATTCCGGGTCCTTGCTTTTTTTGATTTTTTGAAACGGCAACATAATTTATATTAGGAAATTTTTTATAAAGAACGATAGCTTCTTCAGTAAGAGGATGGTGTAAAGTTGTAAGGATGGGAGGTTTTAAAAATTTACTAAAAGGAACAGTGTACCATTCGCAATGGTCGTGGATGATGTCAAATTCGTTTTGTAATGAAATTAGTTTATCGTAAAGCAAAGAAAAAACAGCATGGGGGGTTTTTAGTTTCGCACTCCAGAGAGATTTTGGCCAAACTGGAACCAATTTAGCCGAAGTTCTTGAATCTTCGGTGGCAAAAAGGGTAACCTCATGACCCCTTCTGACTAATTCATCACAAAGCCAGGAAATAACTAATTCTGTGCCTCCATAAGTAGAGGGAGGCACAGGAATCCAGGGTGGAGCGACTTGAGCAATACGCATAAATTTAGCCTCGCAAAATTTTCCTTTGAAAATTTAGGAGGATGTAGTATAATTATAGCAGATTTAATTATTCTCACAAAATGATAAACTCTCCCATTGATGAAATTAAAAATCGGCTTGATATAGTTGAAGTTATTGGAAGTTATATTAAGCTTCAAAAATCAGGGATAAACTATCGGGCCCTTTGCCCTTTTCATTCAGAAAAAAAACCTTCTTTTTTTGTTTCGCCGGCCCGTCAAATTTGGCATTGTTTTGGCGGTTGCGGAACCGGAGGAGATATTTTTAAATTTGTAATGCAAATTGAAGGGGTTGAGTTTGGCGATGCTTTAAGAATTTTAGCCCAAAGAGCAGGAGTTGAACTTAAGCGACAAACGCCGGAATACAAAAAATGGCAGACAGAAAGACAGCGGCTTTATGAAATTTGCGAACTGGCTGCCAGATTTTTTGAAAAACAACTTGAAGAAAGTAAAATCGGAAAAGAAGCAAAAAAATATCTTATATCTAGAGGAATTAGAGAAGAAAGCATAAAAAAATGGAGAATAGGTTATGCTCCCGATGTCTGGCAGGGATTGGCCGATTTTTTATTCTCCAGAGGTTATCAGCAAGAGGAAATTAAAAAAGCCGGAGTGGGGCTATCTTCTGAAAAAGGTTCTTTTTATGACAGGTTTAGGGGGAGAATTATTTTTCCGGTTTTTGATTTAAATTCGCAGGTGGTGGGTTTTGGCGGCAGGGTTTTTAAAGATAAAGATAATACTGAGATCGCAAAATACGTTAATACTCCCCAAACCATGCTTTATGACAAAGGTCACATTTTATACGGTCTGGACAAAGCAAAAATAGGAATTAGAAAGAGAGATTTTTGTATTTTAGTTGAGGGCTATATTGATTTAATAATGGTATCTCAATCGGGATTTGAAAACGTGGTAGCTTCTTCGGGAACCGCTCTCACCTCTTTTCAATTAAAAATCTTGAAGCGTTATTCGGATAATTTGTTCATCGCCTTTGATATGGATGTGGCCGGCGACGTAGCCACCAAAAGAGGAATTAGCCTGGCTCAACTTCACGATTTTAATGTTAAAGTTGTTACTCTGCCTCAGGGTTTGGATCCGGCAGATTTAATTTTTAAAAATCCAAAAGAATGGGAAAAAAGAATAAAGGAAGTAAAATCAATTATGGATTTTTATTTTGAGAGCGCTTTTGATAAATTTGATAAAGAGACGCCAGATGGTAAAAGAGAAATAGCAATTGTGCTTTTACCCGTAATTAAAAAAATTCCCAACAGAATAGTTCAGGCCCATTGGATAAATGAATTGGCAGGAAAATTGAATACCAAAGAAGAAGATATTGAGGAAGAATTAAAAAAAGTTAAATTGGAAGGATATTCTGAAGTTTTAGAGCCGGGACCGGAAGAAATTAAAAATTTACCGTTAAAATCAAGAAATGAATTATTGGAAGAAAGATTGATTATTTTAATTTTAAAATCGCCGCAAAACATAGAGATTATTAAAAAAGAGGACTTGGAGAAGTTTTCAGGACCTGTCAAAGAAATTTTGATAAAATTAAAGAAGGGAGCAAAAATTGATTCTGATTTTTTTAATTATCTCGCCCTGAAGGCAGAGATAGAAGAAATAGAAGAAAAAGAAATTACCTTCGAAATCCAACACTGCTTAAAAGAAATTTTGATAATAGAAACTAAAAATAAATTAAACCAGATTTCTCAGGAAATAAAAAAAGCTGAAGAAGAGAAAAATTGGAAAAAGGTTGAAGAGTTAATTAAAGAGTTTAATCTTTGCTCCAAATCACTTTTTGATTTGGGGACCACCTAAAATGCCAAAACTAAAAAAACCCCGAAGGAAAGTAAACTTCCTACGGGGTAAAAAGAAAAAACAATTGAAAGAGAAAAAGAAGAAGATAGTTTCTGTTCGAAGAAAAAGGCGAGGATTAAAGCTTGGTCGACCCCGAAGGAAAGCAAGTTTCCTACGGGGCAGGCCTAAAAAAGTTTTTACTCCGGAAAAATTTCAGAAATTGATTACAAAAGGAAAGGAACGGGGCTTTGTCACTTATTCTGAAATTCTTTATTACTTCGGGGATATAGAAAAAGATATTAAAGGGCTGGAAAAACTTTATGAGAATTTAGAAAAAGAAGGAATTGAAGTTAAAGAAGCAAAGGGATTAATCTCTCTTGAGGAAAAAGTTAAAAAAAGAAAAGAAGCCGAAGGAAGGATTGATCCTATCCAGATGTATCTGAAAGAAATTGGCAAGATTTCTTTCGTTACGGCTGCTGAAGAAAAAGAATTGTCAAAAAGAATTGAAAAAGGTGACCAGGAGGCAAAGAAAATATTGGCCAAAGCTAACTTAAGATTAGTTGTTTCTATTGCTAAAAGGTATGTTGGTAGATCTCCTAATTTAACCTTACTTGATTTAATTCAAGAAGGAAACTTGGGTTTGTTTCGAGCGGTAGAGAAATTTGACTGGAGAAGGGGTTATAAGTTTTCAACTTACGCTACCTGGTGGATAAGGCAGGCAGTTACCCGCGCTTTGGCTGATCAAGCCAGAACCATTAGAATTCCTGTTCATATGGTAGAAACCATTTCAAAATATTCCCAAGTGAAACGCAGATTATTGCAGGACCTGGGCAGGGAGCCCTTACCTGAAGAAATTGCGGCCGAAATGGGAATCGAAGTAGATAAGGTCCGTCATATTCAAAAAATCTCTCAAAGTACTATTTCGCTTGAAATGCCGGTTGGCGAAGATGAGAAAGATTCTATTTTAGCTGAATTCATTGAGGATGAAAAATCCATTTCACCTTCTTTGGAAGCAGCCAGGACTTTGCTTAAAGAAAGATTAAAAGAAATTTTGGTTGATTTAACTCCGAGAGAACAAAAGATTTTAGCCATGAGGTTTGGGTTAGGAGATGGGATTACCCATACTCTTGAAGAGGTTGGTAAGGAATTTGGCGTAACCCGCGAGCGAATCCGCCAAATTGAAGCCAAGTCATTGGAGAGAATTAGAGAACATGACTTTCTTAAAAAATTGAAAGGATACTAAGATAATTACTAATTGACTCAATTTCTAATTTTTACTATAATCTAAATATATTCCGCGGTGGCGCAATGGTAGCGCGGGTGCCTGTAAATTTATTGCAGCTTCCCCGAGAAATCGGGGTTGAAAAACGAGGTGAATTGCGGGAAGCCTAAACTTTAATTAGTATGGTAATCCGCAGCCAAGCCAAGCATATAAAGTATTATGTACTTGGAAGGTTCAGAGACTATCCTGAAAGGGAGTAGGACGTAGGTTAAATAATTTTCGTTCGAAGCGCCTCGTCCCCTCAATCATTAGGGGAATGAGATAGTCCATCCCTTATGGAAACATGAGGATTAGGTGTAAGCACTAGGTTGTAGGTTCGAATCCTACCCGCGGAGCTTAGGGCAGAAACCGTCCATATTTTGGGCGGTTTGTGCTTTATTTAGGCCCAATTTCTTAGGTTCGAACCTCATTTTTTGAGATATTAGAGATTTACTCTCTTCTATGATTTTGAAGGGTGTTCTCGGTTCAATTATTAGCTGTTTGTCTTTCAGAATTGGGTTCGAACCAAAGGCGGTAAAGATCTGCCTTTTCCGTTCCGGAGCGCCGTGGGCGAACCAATAACGGGCATAGCGAGCGAAATTAAAGGTTCTTTCGGAAAGTTCCAGCCACCTTTCAATTCTCTGGCCGGTGTCATTAAGTATTTCTTCAAGACGAGCTTTCTCTTTTAGAATCTCAGTTTTCTGTTGTTTAAATTCCTCATCTGAAAGCAGGCTCCCGTCACTATTTTCCGGAGCAATCTTAAGCTTTACTAAATTATCAATTCTCTTTACGCAATTTTTATAGGCCTTCTGTTTAGAATTTAGAATGCTGTTTCTTGATTTTGCTTCTTGGTCATGAACTTCATTTAGGTGCTTTATGGCAAAATCCTTATATTCCTCATCAATTTCTAGTTTTGAAAGATGTTCATCAAATTGTTCTTCTAATTTATGATCTTCTATACAACCTTGAGCACAGTTTGGATTTTTCCTTTTGGTGCAATGATAATAAACATATTTTAAGATTTTCGGATTCTTCATCTTTCCGATATTGGTTTGGCACTTTGGACACTCTTTCCGGTTGATATAAGAAAATTTATATTTACATTTTGAACAGATTACTTGGTCTTTCTGTTCGGCCGTAATCATTGCTCCGCATTCTCCACATCGCATAATTCCGGTGAATAAGAAATTACGACTTATTGATCTTGGTCTTCCTTTTCGGCCAAGCAGAACCTGAACTTTATCGAACTCATCTTCAGTAACCATCGGCTCATAGGCGCCTTTCCATAGCTGTCCTTGATATTCAAACCAGCCGTAATAGAAAGGATTGGTAAATATTTTGTAAATTATACTTCTTGAAAGCGGTATTCCGCCAATCTTTCTTCTTTGAGGCGTCCTATAACCCCATTCTTCGTTAGCAATTTTAAGAATCTGAGGTGGAGTATAATTTCCGGTTAACATTAAATCCCACATCTTTCTTACTAAAGGAAATCTAATAGGATCTTTTATAATATCTTTTTCGCCTTTTTCTCTAAATTTATTACTCATATAGCCAGGCGG
>Ga0307380_10008865_pt1 | contig 12843 bp, 10 predicted proteins | sample UN3MG_FD_202239 | JGI IMG/M metagenome (GOLD analysis project Ga0307380, IMG submission 202239) | Soil microbial communities from Risofladan, Vaasa, Finland - UN-3 | ecosystem: Environmental > Terrestrial > Soil > Coastal area > Acid sulfate soil | place: Finland: Risofladan, Vaasa | collected... | reverse complement strand
TGAGCCAGACGTTGAACTTGTCGGGGTTCGCGCTCAGCGACGTATCGAGCAGAAAGACGGCCGTCGAGGCGGAGGTGCCGTTCTCGTCGTCCGATAGCTCCGGCCGGAATCGCGTGGCGAAGTAGTCGCCCGTCTTCGCGTCGGCCCCGGTCAACAGCACCGTGCCGGGGTTTTCCAGCCGGACGCGGACCTGGCGATTCTCAGGATCGGCGAAGTGGTAGCACGCCCGGTGGTTCGACAGGAACGGCTTCACGTCGGGCGTAACCCGGGCCTTGCCGGCGGACCAGGTGGTCACGCTCAGATCGACCTCGCACTCGGCCACCTCGGGCAGGTCGAGCCGGTACTCCAGGACGCCCTCGACCGGGGCCAGGTCGACGTCGTAGCCGACCACGATCCGGTGGAGCTTCTGCGGGGCGAGCGGGAACACCCGGGCGGAGAAGACGCCCGCCCCCGACCACTCGACCAGCGCCGGGTCGACGCGGCGCCGGACCGTCTGGCGATAGGCGAACGCCGCCTTCTCGCGGGGCACCACCCGGGCGACCTTGGGGGTGTTCCAACTGTCGGCGCGGAGCTTGACGATCTCGTCGGGCAGGCCGCCGGCCGGGTCGGTGTGCGAGACGGTCAGAAACGCCCCGCGCACGTCCTTCTTCTCCTGCGGCCGGTAGCGGTAGGCCGACTCGCCAAAGGCGAAGAAGTAGAGCGAGGCGTCGTTCGGCAGCCGAAGCTTGAACGTGCCCTCGTACTGCCGGTCGCCGTCGTTGTAGAAGTAGTAATCCAGAAGCACCCGGGCGCGGAAGCCGTCGATCGTCACGTTCGCCTGCATCCCTTCCAGCGGCAGGTCCTTCTGGTCGCCGACCATCAGGCGCGAGGCGTTGGGGGTGGCCTTGGCACGACGCCAGGTGGTGGCTTGGGCCGGCTTCTTCTGCTGTTTGCCCGGTTTGCCGTCGCCGGCGCGGGATTCGGATCGCTGGCCGCCTCCCTGCTCGGCGCCTGCGGAGCGGTCGCGACGAGTGTCTGCCAAACGGTCCCCAGCTTGTCCGGGCTTCTCCCCGATGTCAGCGCCGGGAATGTCGAGGTCGGCGGAGAAGACCCCGGGGGCTTGCAGGGCGACTGTGTTGGATGGTTGACCGGTGGTCTGCCTGCGTTCTGTCAGCCGCTGCCAGACCTCCGTGTTTGGATACAAGACCGGGAGCTCGTCGCTGAGCTCTTCGATCTGCTCGACTACCTTCTGCACGTCGCGCTCGTGACCGCGAATCACCAGGACGTCGGTGCCGGGAAGGACCTCGATCCGCGCGGGCAACAGCGCCTGCCGCTTGGCGAGGTTCATGCGCACAGTATCATCACCGCCGTCCACTACCCGCCCGAACGTCGCCGGGTCGGTGGTGTTGAGGTTCACCCGTCCGCCGCCGACCGTCTGGGACTGACCGTCGGAGATCGTCCCCTCGGAAATCTCAAAGAAGCCCTCGCCCGACGAATCCGCCGCGTGCGGTTGCGGCGATGTTCGTCTATCGTGAAATGCGTCTGCTTCGACAAGAACGGACCCCTCAGGTGCACGCTTCTGATCGAGGTCGCTGGGGTCCAAGACGTCAACAGCGAGGAAGCGGTTTTCGTAGTCCACGTCATCGTAGGATTCGGTCGATTCACGCTCCTCAACGTCCGTGAGGCTCGAAGACATCTCCCTATCGGTGAGCAAGGCGAGGCCGTCGTCCGGGGACCGCTCGCCCCGGATCATGGGCAGGCTGTAGAGGCCGACTCCGACGGCGAGAAGCACGCACACCGCGGCGGCCAGCGAGAACACGAGTTGGCGGCGAGCCCAGGACTTGTAGGTCGGAGTGACCGTCGGCAAGGCCGGCTCCTCGGACTGTTGCAGGATCGCTTCGCGCTGATCGGGCGTGAGCGTGGGGGTCGGCTCGGACTGGAGGTGCTCGGTGAGGAAGTTGGCCGTGCGGCGGATCTCTTCGACCGCCCGGCGCAGCTCCGGCGAGCTTTCCAGGGCCTTTTCGACGGCCGCCCGGTCGGCGTCGTCCAGCTCGCCCAGCACGTAAGCGGTCAGCTTGGGGTCGTTGAGGTCGAGGGTCATGGGGTTGTCCTCGGATGAATCAGTGCGGGCGAAGCCGCAAGCGGCTGGGGACGCTACGAGTCGGCCGTCTCCGGGTCGGCCTGGAGCTTGTCGCGGAGCTTGCGGATCGCCGTGTGGATCAGGTAGCCGACGTTGGAGACCGAAAGCTCGGTCACCCGGCTGATCTCGCGGTAGCTCAGCCCGGCCTGGAACTTCAGGCGGAGCACCTCCTGCTGGTTCTCCGGCAGGGTCTCCAGGAGCCGGCGCACGTGGTCGGCCGTGTCGCGCACCTCGGCGGCGATCGCCTGGTCGGGCTCGCCGCTCGGCTGCTTGACGGCTTGGTCGACCGGGAGCGACTGCATCCGCTTCTCCTTTCGCTTTACGTCGAGGGCCCGGTTGCGGCAGACGGTGAACAGCCACTCGGCCAGGTGGCCGTCGACCTGGGCGCGGTCCTCCCGGCAGAGCCGCAGGAAGGCGTCCTGGACGACGTCCCGGCCCCGCTCCACGTCGCCGGTGATCCGGGCGGCGTAGCGGACGAGCTGGCCCTCGTACCGATCCACCACCGACCGGATCCAGCGGCCTCGGTCGCTTGCGTCGTCTCCACTCATTGATCCGCTTTCGGGAGCTCTCCAACCAGTTAGACGCCCCAGCGGCGGCTTTGTTAGGCGAAATCGCAGAAGGGCGGACCTGTGGTGTCCCGACTGCACTGTGCGGGCCGGAAGGCCGCACCACAACCCTTCTCTGGTGGGGGCATGTCACCTGTCGATCGGCTTGACTACACTGTCCACCGAACTGGGCGTCCGCGCCGTTCGGGATATCGTGCAATCCGAAGGCACCGTGTTCCGCCTCTCAAGGTTACCCAACTACCCAAGGAGTGTGCCATGCGAATCGCGACGCTTGCCTGCCTGCTGGCAACGTTCATCTTGCCGGGAACCCCGGGCGCGACGGCCGCCGAACCCGCGACCGGGCAATCGCCGGAGAACTCCCGCCGCCCCACCGACGAAGCCGACCTGCGCTACTGGCTGCAAAACATGGCCTGGCACCACCGGTTCTCGACCGAGGAGATCGCGGCGGCCACGGGTCTTTCGGGCGACGAGATCGCGGCGGCCCAGCGGAAATTCAACGTCTCGCCCGCGACCAAGCCGGCTCGCTCGGCCGACGCCCCGCTTCTGGTGCTGCCCTACCCGGGCGGGCGCCACCCGCGGATCGGCTTCCTCGACGGGGCGATTCGCCCGCAACGGGAAACGAAGATCAGCATTTTCACACCATGGGACGCGACGAGCTACGTGGTCTACGACGTGCCCGAGGCCATCTGGCACGACACGGATCCGGGCCGCGAGCTGTTGTATCTCGCCCACACGCACATCCCCACGACCTGGACCCGGCAGGGGGTCGAGCTGGAGAAGCTCGAGTGGGAGCGTCATCCGGACGGGTCCCTTTCGTTCGAGCGGCGCCTGCCGAACGGCGTTCGGTTCGGGACGAAGGTCATTCCCGCGCGGGACGCCGTACGTATGGAGCAGTGGCTCACCAACGGCACGGACCGCGCGCTCACCGGCTTGAGGGTCCAGAACTGCCTGATGCTCAAGGGGGCCGCGGAGTTTGCCCAGCTCACCGACGAGAACAAGGTGCTCGACGCCCCCTACGCGGCCTGCCGGTCGCCAGAGGGCAACCGCTGGGTGATCATCGCCTGGGATCCGTGCTGGCGCCCTTGGCCCAACGCCAAGGTCCCCTGCCTGCACTCCGATCCGCAGTTTCCCGACTGCCCGCCCGACCAAACCCGCCGGCTCCGCGGCCGGCTCTCGTTCTACGAAGGCACGGACCTGAAGGCGGAGCTTGCGCGGATCGAGGCGACCGGCTGGCGCCGGGCGGATTCGCCGTGAGGGGCCGCGGTCCGCCGTCAACAGAGGCTAGGCAGCATGTCGAACACGACGATCCACCTCGCCATGGGCCAGATGCTGGTCGAGGGCGGAAAGCCCCGCGAGAATGTCGGCCGGGCAGTGGAGATGATCCGAAGGGCCGCGGCGGAGGGCTGCCGGATCGTCGTCCTACCGGAGTGCCTCGACCTGGGATGGACGCACCCCAGTGCCCGGCAGTTGGCCGAGCCGATCCCCGGCGGAGCGAGCGACCGGCTTGCCCAGGCGGCACGCGACGCCGGGATCTACGTGGTCGCCGGGCTGACGGAGCGGTTCGAGGATCGCATCTTCAACGCCGCCGTGCTCATCGCTCCCGAGGGCGAGATCCTCCTCGTGCACCGCAAGATCAACATTCTGGACATCGCCCAGGACCTCTACGCGACCGGCGACCGCCTCTCGGTGGCCCACACGCCCCTGGGCACGATCGGCGTCAACGTCTGTGCCGACAATTTCCCCGACTCGCTCTGTCTGGGGCACGCCCTAGCCCGAATGGGGGCGCAGGTGCTCTTGTCGCCGTCGGCCTGGGCGGTCGACGCGGATCACGACCCGGTCGCCGTGCCGTACGGGGCGCTTTGGAAGGGGGCGTACGCCACGTTGGCACGACTCTACGAGATGCCCGTGGTCGGCGTGAGCAACGTGGGCCGGATCACGGCCGGGCCGTGGAAGGGCCGGAAGTGCATCGGTTGCTCCTTGGCGATCGGGCCGAGCGGAGAGACGCTTGCCGAAGGCCCGTACGGCGAGACGGCCGAGGCGCTCATCGCCGTCCAGATCGAGATGCCCCCTCGCCGCGTCACCGGCACCGAGATCGCCCCGATGCTCCGGCGCAGGGGATACGAGGGGCCGTGAGTGGACGCTCCGCGCCTGCCGCGGTTCGAGACGCGGTTGGGAAAGCGCAGACGGCCGCGCGGAAGACGGCGCTTCCCCTTCGCGAAGGAAGCAAGACCCGTCTAGGGGCTCACGGGTATGGCCGGATCAGAGAACCTTGATGTTGTCGGCGCGGGGGCCGCCGGGGCCGAACCCTTCTCGGAATTCAACGGGCTGTCCAACCTTGAGCGAGTCGATGGACGTCCCGTTGAGCGTCGACTGGTTGAAGAACCAGTAGCCGCGCTCCCCTTCCACGTACCCGTAGCCCTTGTCTCGATACAACTTGCTGATCGTGCCTTGCGGCATCTGTGCCACTCCTCGAACCGAATCACGATGCACCACTCACGGATCGCCGGCGCGGACCGGCAGCCTCTTCTGCTTCAGAGCGGCACGAGGACCTGATCCGAAAGGAATGACACCGCCGCGGGAGAATCGTCACCCGCCGTGCGGCCGGGAGAAAATGATGAGAGCGGTATTTAGGATTCGGACCTCGTCAGTCGCATCCGTCGCTAACGTCTACGTTATCAAGGCGCGCCAACCATGTAAAGCATTTGGCGCCCGGCAAGACGGCCATTCGCCAGCCCCGGATGGGGGCCGGTTCGTCACAATCCCAACCGAACCCCAAAAATGTGGGGTCCCAGAACCGATGATCGGGGCTACCGGCACAACCCGAGACCCCTGTGGCTGACAACCACACCAGGGCCACGGCACTCCCCGCGCCGCATAGCTTATCCTTCAGTAGATCGTCGTTTTCCGGTGGTCCACTGCGACAAGAATGATCACGATCGCGATCCCCTCGGTACCATGGACAAGAGAGTAGAGGAGTACGTCGCCCGCCGCCCTCGACACCAGGGAGCCGGCCTCGCCACGCTGGCCGTCCACGTGGAGCGAGCCCCGGGCAGCGTGCCGGGCTCGATCGAGGCCGAACTGGTCGACTTGTCTCGCACCGGTGCCCGGCTTCGGTCAACCGTTCCCCTGGCGGAGGCCGAGGCGATCACCGTCCGGCTTCACGACGAACAGTCGAGGCCCCGGCTGACGCGGTCCGGCACCGTGCGATGGGCGCGTCCGGACCACGGCGACACCTGGTCGATCGGCTGCCAGTTCTCCCAGTCCGTCGACTGGGAAACGCTCGGCGAACTCTTCCTGGACGAGCTCCTTTCCCAAGAGCCGCCTCCGCGATCCCCCCGCCAGCCGGCTTCGCACGTCCCGGCCGATGCCCCCGACGAGACATCTCCATACCCCCCTATTGAACGCCCCTTCGGAGCTTGACTCCGCTCGTCGAGGCGCGCTAGAATAGCGCCAGGCGAGGGGAGAGGCGCATTCGGAGGACTTGGCCATGCGGTCGCTCTATGTAGGACTGCCGCTGGGGGCGTTGGCCTGTTGGCTCGTCTTGGCCGCAGAGGTCCCTGCCCAGCAAGTCACGGTCTCCACCCCCTACCACTCGATCAGCGAAGGCTTCTTCGAGAACATGGGGACCAGTTGGGGGCTGGGCGGTCGGAACTGGTTCTTTTCGTTCGGGGGCAGTCCGACCCAGGCCGCGCCGCAGTTCGGGGGATTCGATCCCAGCGCTGGCGCGAACTTCGGCTTCTCCCGTCGCAGCGGCGGGATCAACGGCTGGTTCAACGGCAACTGGTCGCAAGGATGCCGGCGGAGCTTCGTCAGCCAGACGCCCAGCATCACGCTGACCAACGGCTACCCCGGCTACATGGCCGACGCGTCGGTCACCCCGTTCGTCGTCAGCTACGTGCCGGTCGTGGGCGGCTTTCCGCGGGTGGGCCCTCCCGGGCCGGTGCCTCCGGCGATGGTCCCAAGCCCCGGCTCCTCGGGCGTGGGGCGCGACGCCGTGCTCAACGCCCTCCAGAGCGTCCGAGCCGATGCGGCCGAGCGCAATCGCATGCAGAACGCCTCCGACGCCGAGGCGGAAGCCGCCCGGATGAATCGGCCGGCCCAGCCGAACGTGCTGGGTGGCGCGGTTGGCTCGTCCAACCGTGCACTGCTGGGCAAGCCAGCAGTGCCACCCTCCGACGCCCCCACGCGCGAGTTGGTCGCCGCCCGGGGCAGCTCCGCCGGTCGACCGGCCCCCAGCGTCGCCGAAGCTCGCCGCCTCCACGCCGCCGAACAGGCCGCAGAGAACGAGGCGGCGCTCAAGTACGTCGAGCTCGCGCGCAACGCCGAAGCGGCCGGCAAGCCCAACGTGGCCAAGGTCTACTACCAAAACGCCGCCCGCGGGGCGACGGGCGAGTTGCGAGAGCAGATCCTCGGCCGGATTCAGACGTTGGACTCTCCACCAGAGTCTCGCTAGCCGGCAGTGTCCACCGCGCCGTCTTCAGGCACCAACTCAAATCGACCGGCTGCTTCCTCCAGAGTGGCGCAACCTGCCGCGATGAAGGATGGTTTGAGAGGGAACGGCGTTGACGATGCTACTGGAAACGTTGGTAGTGGTGCAGCCGTTCTTGAAGCGTGCGTCGCAGCAGTCGGAAGACGCCCGGCCGAGTGATCGTTACAAACCTGCGGTCAATGTGGACTTCGTAGTCGTCCATGAAGCCAACTCGTCCAAGGACGGGGACCTGGTACGCTGACTCGACGAACCCGCACGGCCAAGTGCGGTTCGTGCTAAAAACGCGGACGTTGAGGTATCCGCGGTAGGCATCGACGGCACCCGCCTGGGTTCTCATCGAGGAGCGGGCTGAGGGGTCCCGAACATAAGGGATTTCATACTCGTCGGCCAGGGAAACCGGAATAGTGCACCAGGTCGATCCCGTGTCTACCACAAAGGAAAGCGTCGTGAGACCACCGTCGACCCTCCGTACCTTGATCTCAGCCATCGGCCTCTTGGTGTCGCTCACACGCTCGAAAACGAGGTGACTTGAGCATAGCGGCCAGAGAGAGATCTGCATGGGACGCCCCGGGGGTCTCAGGTTTGGACGCCGAGCGGCTGCGCCTTCTGAGGCTCAAGCGTCGTGCAGAAATGTGGATGAGGTGGAGATGGTGTTATCGACCCAGGATTCAACGGGGATGATTACCGCCTTGGCTCGCTGCTGTGGAGAGAGTCGTTCGAGTGCGGAGCGAAGCTCCCCACTGCCGGGAATCCCATGTGCAATGATGCGGCGCCCTTCGGGTGTATCTACACAGATGACGTTCTGGCCGCCGTAGTAGAACCGGAGCTTGAGCTGTTGCTCGACCCAAAGCCTGTGCCGCTTCCGCCGGATGCCCTCTCGTTTGCAGTAGGCCTCGGTAGCGTGCCGGAGCTCCGGCGGAGTGGGCAGGTCGTCAAGGACGCAGTCCTGTTGTGAGCGGCGCTGTGGTACAAGGTTTGACACGCTGACGCGGGGGGCCGCAGTAGACACGAGTGGATCGAGCATGGAATCGTCAATTTCTATGGAAGCTGCTCGTTGCAGCGAATCGACGGCCACCACAAGCCGAGTCTGCCCCTCCCGCCTCACCACGACGCCTTCCAGACCCTCGAGCGGCCCGTGACGAACCCGCACGCCCTCGCCGGAAGGCAAGCGAGCCTCAACCGTCAGCGGCATCTGGGTCGCGATCAGCCGGGCAATCTGCCGCAAGTCGTGCTCGAGGCGTTCCGGATCGTACACGGTGAGTACGCGCGAAATCCGATTGGTGGTCAGAGCCCGCACACGCTCCTCATCCGATGCGAAAACGAAGACACACCCGGGAAACAGGGGGACATGCGATATCACTTTCCGGGCTCGCCGGATCGAGGTCTTCCTGACCATCGGCAGATAGAAGGGGATCTGATATCCGAGCAATTCTCGTGCGACCACGTTCTCTTGGCGAGACTTTGTGCAAAGAACCCACCAAAGACGCCCCACGTCGCGCAGACAGAACCCTTCAAGTAAATCGTCTGGGTAAAGACACTTGGTATACGACTCATCGGCCTCGACGCGCGGGCTCATGGGCTCACCTCAATTGCGCCACCATCAGAACGGGAGCGTCTCCGCACCCACACATGACGCCCCACACGCACACGAGTATCCCTCCCGGCGTTTCGTTCGTGCGAAGGGACGAGGGAATTCTATTGTCCGCTTGGACGCTCAAGCCGCTTCGGATGACCCCGGATAAGATCCGCCTTCACCATCCGCCATACTAACACGCGCATCGCTTCGAGCCAACCCCTCTGATCGCAGTTTCTGGCCCGTAGACTTTTCCCGATCTGCCACGCCGGCACGCTTTATCCTCAGCGTCTTTCCCTCTCATCATCAGAAGCCGCGACGGCGTACGGCACCCCCCAAGACGGGTTGGTTTGACCTGCCTTTCCTCGCTCCGTATGATGCTTTGCACGTCTTCTGTGTCCGCTTGACGGTCGAGCGGGCAGACCACATCAGAACCACTTCGATCATGAACCGAAAAGCGACCGAAAACCGCACGCCGGCCGGCGTGCTGCCCGAAGGAGTGCTGCGGCACTTGGCCCGGGACGTTGACCCGGAGGAAACCAGCGAGTGGCTCGAAGCGCTCGACTACGTGATCCAGAGCGCCGGCTGCGAGCGGGGGGCCTTCCTGCTGGAGAAGCTCAAAGAGCGGGCGTTCAACCGCGGCGTGCGGTTTGTCTCCAGCGCGACCACGCCCTACGTGAACACGATCCCGCCGGACGCGGAGCCGGACTACCCGGGCGACCGGGCCATGGAGCGGCGCGTGAAGAGCCTGATCCGCTGGAACGCGATGGCGATGGTGGTTCGGGCGAACCGCGAAAGCGCGGGGATCGGGGGGCACATCTCCACGTACGCCTCGGCCGCCACGCTCTACGAAGTCGGCTTCCACCACTTCTTCCACGGCAAGCAGGGCCGCAAACCGCCCGACCAGGTCTACTTCCAGGGCCACGCCGCGCCGGGCATCTACGCCCGGGCGTTTCTCGAAGGCCGGATCGGCGAGCAGCACCTGGTCAACTTCCGCCGGGAGCTGGCCCCGGGCGGGGGGCTTTCGAGCTATCCCCATCCCTGGCTGATGCCCGAGTTCTGGGAGTTTCCGACCGTCTCGATGGGGCTGGCTCCGATCATGGCCATCTACCAGGCCCGGTTCAACCACTACCTGGTCGACCGGGGGATCAAGCCCGACGCGGCCGCCTCGCGCGTCTGGGCCTTCCTGGGTGACGGCGAGACCGACGAGCCGGAGACCCTCGGTGCGATCACCCTTGCCGCCCGGGAGGAGCTGGATAACCTCATCTTCGTGGTGAACTGCAACCTCCAGCGGCTCGACGGCCCGGTCCGCGGCAACGGCAAGATCATCCAGGAGCTGGAAGGGGCGTTCCGCGGCGCCGGCTGGAACGTGATCAAGGTCGTCTGGGGCTCCGACTGGGACCCGCTCCTGGCCAAAGACACCGAAGGCCTCCTCGTCCAGCGGATGAACGAGGTGGTCGACGGGCAGTTCCAGAAGTACACGGTCGCGCCCGGCAGCTATACGCGCAAGCACTTCTTCGCCGTCGATCCTCGTCTGGAATCGCTGGTGGCGGACCTCACCGACGAGCAGATCCGGCGCCTCAAGCGGGGCGGTCACGATCCGCTGAAGGTCTACGCCGCGTACCAGGCCGCCTGCGAGCACAAGGGATCGCCCACCGTGATCCTCGCCCAGACGATCAAAGGCTACGGCCTGGGCGAGGCGGGCGAGGGCCGCAACGTCACGCACCAGCAGAAGAAGCTCAACGAGGACGAGCTGCGCCACTTCCGCGACCGGTTCGACATTCCCATCTCCGACGAGCAAATCGGCGAGGCCCCCTTCTATCGTCCGCCCGAAGACGGCCCCGAGATCCGATACCTGCTCGAGCGACGCCGCGCGTTGGGCGGGTTCGTGCCCGGCCGCCGCTCGCCCACGATGAAGCTCAAGCCGCCCAAGTGGGACGACTACGCCGAGTTCTTCGCCGGCAGCGAAGGCCGCGAGGTCTCGACCACGATGGCCTTCGTGCGGCTCTTGGCGAAGCTCTTGCGCGACCGGAACGTGGGCCGGTACATCGTGCCGATCGTGCCCGACGAATCCCGCACCTTCGGCATGGAGGCCTTCTTCCGGCAGTTCGGCATCTACGCCCACACGGGCCAGCTCTACGAGCCGGTCGACGCGGAGACGATTCTCTACTACAAGGAGGCCAAGGACGGGCAGATCCTGGAAGAGGGGATCACCGAGGCGGGCTCGATGTCGTCGTTCATCGCCGCCGGAAGCGCCCACTCCAGCCACGGCGTGAGCATGATCCCCTTCTTCATCTACTACTCGATGTTCGGCTTCCAGCGGATCGGCGACCTCATCTGGGCGGCCGGCGACATGCGGTGCCGCGGCTTCCTGCTGGGCGGCACGGCGGGCCGCACTACGCTGGCCGGCGAAGGGCTCCAGCACCAGGACGGAAACAGCCACCTCAACGCCCTGGCCTTCCCCACCGTCCAGGCCTACGACCCGTGCTACGCCTACGAGATGGCGGTGATCGTGCTCGACGGGCTGCGCCGGATGTTCTACGACGAGGAGGACGTCTTCTACTACATCACCTTGATGAACGAAAACTACGCCATGCCGATCCTCCCCATGGCGTCCGAAGGCCCGACGAGCAAGGTCTCCGAGGCCATCTGCCGGGGGATGTACTTGCTCTCCCAGCGCGATCTCGGGCCGGACAAGCCCGAGGTGCAGCTCCTTGGCAGCGGGGCCATCCTCCGCGAGACGCTCCGCGCCCAGGAGATCCTCGCCGACGAGTTCCAGGTGTCGAGCAACGTCTACAGCGTGACCAGCTACAAGGCCCTCTACCAGGACGGGCGCGACTGCGAGCGGTGGAACCGGCGGCACCCGGGCGACGAGCCGCGCAGGCCGTACGTCGCGCAGGTGCTCCAAGGGCGACCCGGGCCGGTCGTGGCGGCGTCGGACTACGTCCGTGCGTTGGGCACGTCGATCGCCCCGTACGTGGCGGGCCGCTACGTTGTGCTGGGCACCGACGGCTTCGGCCGCAGCGAAGCCCGCCGGGAGCTCCGCCGGTTCTTCGAGGTCGACGCGGAGAACATCGCCTTGGCGGCGCTCTCGGAGCTGGCCGAGGAGAAGAAGTTCCCCAAGTCGAAGCTCAAGGGGGCGGTCAAGAAGCTGGGGCTCGATCCCCAGAAGCCGAATCCTGGCACCGTATGAAGGAAACGTCGCACAAGTGAAGCGGTCGTGGGAGCGGAACGGGAAACGCGGTTGACTCGATTGGCGGCCAAGCTTTGGGAGATGAAATGGGCTACGTGTTGATTGTCCTGCTGCTGGCGGTTCTGATCCTGATCCACGAGCTCGGCCACTTCCTTGCCGCCAAGTGGCTGGGAATCCCCGTGGCGCGGTTTTCCATCGGGTTCGGGCCGAAGCTCTGGGGCTGGAGGTGGGGGGAGACGGAATACTGGCTCTCGCCGATCCCGCTGGGCGGCTACGTGCTGCCGGCCGTGGCCGACGAGCGGGAGTTCTTCCAGATTCCCTGGGCCAAGCGGCTGCTGTTCTCGCTCGGCGGACCGGCGGCCAACCTGGCGCTGCCCGTCGCGCTGCTCGTGGGGATGAACGCGGCGGCCGGCGACGTGTCGCTTTACGGGCTCTTCGTGGCCCCGGTAGTCCAGACGGGCGAGCTTTTGGGCCGGATCGTAGCCGCGCTGCCGCAGTTGTTCGCCCGGCCGGAAAACCTCTCGGGCGTCGTCGGCATCGTCGCGATGGGCGGGGAGGTGGTGGCGTCGGACCTGACCAAGGCCCTCCAGTTCACCATCGTCCTGAGTATCAACTTCGCCGTGTTCAACCTGCTGCCCATCCCCGTGCTGGACGGCGGCAAGATTCTGCTTTATCTGTTGGAAAGGGTCTATCCGAAAGCGGTCCGGTTGTACGTCCCGTTGACGATCCTCGGACTGGTCCTCGTCTTGGGCCTGATCCTCTACGTGACGGCCCTGGACATCGGCCGGATCGTTACGTAGGAAAAATCTCGTAGGGTGATACTATGGAAGCGGAGGCCGAGCCGAACTAGCTTGGTCCTTGAACACGTGGTAAACCGGGGGTTTGTACGAGTCTCAAACCAGC
>Ga0307380_10008864_pt1 | contig 12843 bp, 7 predicted proteins | sample UN3MG_FD_202239 | JGI IMG/M metagenome (GOLD analysis project Ga0307380, IMG submission 202239) | Soil microbial communities from Risofladan, Vaasa, Finland - UN-3 | ecosystem: Environmental > Terrestrial > Soil > Coastal area > Acid sulfate soil | place: Finland: Risofladan, Vaasa | collected... | reverse complement strand
AGACTGAACTTCGCGCCTTCGTCGCGGTAGACACGCACCGGCAGGTCTCGGTACGCCACCCACACGTTGACCCGGCCGGCGGACCTGCACGCGGCCACGAAGGCGTGGTGGAAGTCGGCGTAGGTTTCCCGGGCCGGTCCCAGCGGCAGCACGATGCTCGGCTTGACGTCCGCGCTCCAGTCGGCGAACTTGAGGAGCTTCAACTCGCCGCCGCCGTAGTCGGCATCGCGCGTGATGACGTACAGCGCTTTGGAGCCGGGGTCGAGGGCGACGTCGTCGGCATGGGAAACGGGCAGCTCGCGCTCGATCTCCCCCGTGCCGCTCAACACCAGCACCCTCTGATTCTGGCGGTCGCAGACGAAGACGTGGTTGTCGCTGTCCGCGGCCACGCCGTGAAGGGCGGCGTAGCTGAACCTCGAATCGCCAATGGGCGACCGGGCGCGATCTGCCGGGGTGCTGAGGACCTTGCCGGCGTCGAGGGCGAAGAACACCTCGGCCTTCCGGGTGGCCAGGTCCACCTTGTACACCTGTCCGTCCCGCCAGAAGCCGGTCCTCTCGGCCCCGACGCGCCGGAGCCTCTCGATCGTGCCCGCGTAGAGGCCGCTCAGGTAGAAGTGTTTCCCGTCCGGCGAGAGGCACGTGAAGACGGGGCCCCCCACCCGCCAGGGGACCTTCCAGCCATTGGTTTCCGGATGAAAAAGCGACGGCTCGTTCACCAGGCGGCCGGGCAGCCGGGCCTCGGGCGGGATCGTGCCGTCGGTGTGGATCGTCATCATGCGGAACTCATTGTCCCGGAGGATAAGCCTGTCGTTGTCACGGCAGGGGAACAGATTGGCCAGCCTTGCCCGCTGATCGGTCATGAGGGTGGTCGTGACGGCTGGCGTGATCAGGTCGTTGCACTTCGGCGAGTAGGTCCCGTCCGCCTTGACGTTGATCCCCCATCCTTTCATCTTCTCGACGGGTTTGCCGGCCGGCGGGGGGAAGACCGTCCGCAGGTAGTTGCCGTCGGCATCGTACTGGCGAAGGGCGGGCGGGCCGATGTGCGTCGCGTTGCCCAGCACGTAGACCGTGCCGTCCGGCTTGACCTCCAGGCCGGTGATCTTCCACTTGGCGTGGTCGCCCTGCCCCATCTGGCGCGAGTAGTACGCGTACGGGTCCCCGCCGACGATGCGTTCCAGGCGGACGCTCATGCCCGCCCGAACGCGGACGGTAAGGCCCGAAGGGTCCCCGACGGGCACGCCGAAGTCGTCCCGGCCGTCCCAGGGGAGCTTCTGCGACAGAGAGCCGGCCACCAGCGGCGGCGGGGGGTTGTCTCCCAGCACCCCGGCGGCCAGGTGCCGGACCACCCTCCCCCGGGCGTCGAGGATCGCCACTTCCACGTCCGTTGCGGCCGGGACCGCGAAGTCCACGGTGAACGTCTGCCCCGTTCGGGTGAGCGTCGGCCTGCGCGGGAAGGCGCCCGCGCCGTGCGCGGCGGCGGCGGCGAGAAGCACGGCCGTTGCCAGCCCCCCCGCGGCCCGCCGCATCGCGCGGGGCTTCACGATCCCAGCGCCTCGTCGAAGCAGATGGCGACCTTGCCGGTCTCGGCCTTGTCGGCGAGGTCGTAGGCCTCGGCGGCCTTTTCGAGCGGCAGGCGCTCGGTGCAGGTGTCCTCGGGGTGGATGCCCCAGCGGTCGAGGTGCTCGACGAGGTCTTCGAGGTGGTAGAGGCTGGTCACCCACGAGCCGTAGAGGGTGATCTGCGGGTGGATCAGCAACGGGGAGACGTCGAACTCGACCTTGCCGCCCTCGCCGACGTACACGCACCGGCCCCACTGCCGCGTGCACCGCAGGGCCAGCAGCCTGGCCGACGGGGCCGCGGAGCAGTCGATGGTCACCTCGCAGCCCTTCCCGCCGGTCAGGTCCATGATCCGCTCGCGGGCGCCCTCGCCGGCGGGGATGACGTTCTCGACGAGACCCAGGTCGGCGGCGAGCTTCCTCCGGCCCTCGGAGACGTCCGTGCCGGCGACGACGTGGGCTCCCATGGCCTTGGCGAGCATGGCCGCGGCCAGGCCGACCGGGCCCAGGCCGGTCACCAGCATCCGGTCGCGCCCGCTGACGCCCACGCGCCGCAGGGCCTCGTAGGCCGTGCCGAACCCGCAGGCGCACAGGGCGCCGTCGACGTAGGTGAGGCTGTCGGGCAGCTTGACGGCGGTGTTCTCCTCGGCCAGGAGGAACCGGGCGTGCCCGCCGTCGCGCTGCCAGCCGTAGGCGGCACGGAAGTCGCTCTGGCAACTGATCATGTAGCCGTGCTTGCAGTCGTCGCAGCAGCCGCAGCCGCTGATGTGATACAGCACGACGCGGTCGCCTTCCTTGTAGCGCCTGCAGTGGGGGCCGACCTTGACGATCTGCCCGCAGGGCTCGTGCCCGGCGATGACGCCCTGGTAGGCCTCGGGCCCCTTGCCGAGGTGCTCGCGGTAGATCGCGCGGATGTCGCTGCCGCAGATGCTCGATGCCTTCATGCGGACCAGCACCTGCCCCGGGCCCGGCTCGGGGACCGGAGCTTCCCTGATCTGGACCGTGCTGTTGCCCGGCAGATACACGCCTTGCATCGTTTCCATTGGGATTCCCTTTCGTACGATCGCTTCTTGGCGCCTGCAATGCCGATGCGGGGATTCTATCCGAACCCCCGGCCGGCCGCACCGGTTTTGGTAGAATGCGGGGGGGGGGGCGAAGGGGAATCCCGAGGGAAACAGACGAGAACGAGCCTGCCTGCCGGCAGGCAGGTACGAGAACGAGAACGAGTACGATTGGGAATGACCGGTTCCCAGGCAGACAGGAGCGGCGATGGCACCGATCGGCCCGGAGTTCATGGGAAAGACGCGGCACGAGCACCTGGGCGTGCCGGACCAGCAGGCCGGCGTGCCCCAGCCCCCGCTGGAGCTGCCGCCCGACCCCGCCCAGCCGACGAGGCCCCTGCCGGACCCGACGACCGTCCAGGCCGGGCCGGTCGAGCTGCGCGAGCTGATCGAGCGGCGGCGAAGCGTTCGCCAGTACGCCCCCGCGCCGCTGAACCTGGCGGAGCTGGGCTACCTGCTCTGGTGCACGCAGGGCGTCCGGGGGGTCGTCCCCGGCCAGGCGACCTTCCGCACGGTGCCCTCGGCCGGGGCGCGGCACGCCTTCGAGACGTACGTGCTGGCCAACCGCGTGGAGGCGCTGCCGGCCGGGATCTACCGCTATGTCGCCACGAGGCACGAGCTGGCGACGGTGTCCGTCGCCCCCGACGCCGCGTCGGCCGTCACGCGGGCGTGCTTCGGGCAGGCGTTCGTGATGGACAGTGCCGCGACGTTCCTCTGGTCGGCGGTGGCGGTCCGAATGACCTGGCGGTACGGGCAGCGGGGCTATCGCTACCTGCACCTGGACGCCGGGCACGTCTGCCAGAACCTGTACCTGGCGGCCGAGTCGATCGGCTGCGGCGTCTGTGCCGTCGCCGCCTTCGACGACGACGCCCTGAACGCCGTGCTGGGCCTGGACGGCGCCGAGCAGTTCGTGGTGTACCTCGCCGCGGCCGGGCGAAAGCCCTGAGCCCGACGATTCCGCACCAATCCGGCCTGCCGCGCGCTGGACATCCGCCGCCCGGGCCGGTACCATGCAAAACTCGGCTGGAGCAGGCGGGCCCCGGGTCACGGGGCGGCCGCGGCACGCGGCGGTTCCAAAAGAGATGCAATAGGTCCTGGCCGGAATGCGTACGACCTACTCCTGCCGCGAAAACGTATAGAAGAGCAGTAGCCATGCGGACACTGGGGACGCCAAGGGCCTGTCTGGCCGCCGTGCTGGCGGCAGTGGCGGGCTGTACGCCTTCGCAGTACGCCCAGCAGGCCGATCAGGACGCCTGCGCCGTTGTGGGCGAGGCCCGCCGCTACGCGCTGGACGACGCGAGGCCGTTCCGGGTGGACTACAAGCCCTATTCTCCGGGCGACGCCAACGAGGCGGCGTCCATCACGGCGGGCGGGAAGGTCATCCCGCTGGCTCCGGACGCCAAGCCGGTCCAGATCACGCTGGACGAGTGCCTCGAAGTCGCCTTCCGCAACAGCCGCAGCTTCCAGGCCCGGCGGGAGGAACTGTACTCCGCGGCCCTGGCGCTGGCCAACAGCCGGCGAGGGTGGGACTTCCCGCTGCTGGGCGGCGCGGCAGCCGGCTCGGCCGGGCGGACGGTCGTCAACCGGGGCGGGGAGGCGAACTTCGGCGAGTTCACGCCGGATGCGACGCTCACGCAGCGGCTCGCCCAGGGCGGCGTGGCGACGCTGGGCGTCAGCGTGGAACTGCTCAGCGACCTGCTGGGCTGGCGCTCGACGACGGTCGGCTCGCTGCTCAGCGCGAACTTCACCCAGCCGCTGCTTCGCGGGGCGTGGCGGGGCCTGGCCTACGAGGCCCAGTACCGCACCGAGCGGGACTTCCTCTTCAGCGTGCTGGAATACGAGCGGTTCACCCAGACGTTCGGGGTGGGCATCCTGACGCAGTACTACGCCGTCCTCCAGCAGCGCGACCAGCTCGAGAACGAGCGGAGCAACATCGAGCGGCTGGAGCAGACCTTCGCCCTGACCAAGACGCTCGTGGAGGGCGGCATCCGCTCGCCCATCGAGCAGGACCAGGCCGAGCAGAACCTCATCGACGCCAAGGTCCGTATCCAGCGCGACCAGCAGGACTACCGCGACTCGCTGGATCGCTTCAAGATCTCCCTGGGCCTGCCGGTCTCGGCCCGGCTGGAGCTGAACTACCCCGGGGCCCTTGAGACGCTCAACCAGGTCGGGCCCAAGCCGATCCCCGTCGACGAGGACGCCGCCCTGGCCGTGGCGATGCTCACCCGTCCCGACGTGCTCCGCCAGGCCGCCGCCACGCGCGACGCCGACCGCGACGTCGAGATCGCCACCGACGCCTTCCTGCCCGCCCTCGACGTGACGCTGGGCATCTCCGCGCCCGGCACCGGGCCGCGGGATTTCACCCGCACCCAGTTCCACCGGCATACCCGCCAGGCGACGGTCGCGTTCGACTACGAGCTGGACCAGACGGACAACCGCGACGCCTACCGCAACGCGATGCTGGCCCGGGACCAGGCCCGGCGCGGCTGGGCGGAATTCCTCGATCAACTCCGGCTGGACATCGGCCGGTCCTACCGGTCGCTGGTCCAGTCGCAGAACAGCTACGCGCTGGAGATGAGGAATGTGGAAATCGCCAAACGCCGACGGAAGCTGGCTGTCCTTCAACAGAAGGAAGGGCAGGCCTCCGCGCGCGACGTGCTCGAGGCCGAGGACGCCTTCCGCCGCGCCCAGAACGGCGTGACCAACGCGCTGATCAGCTACACGACGACCCGGCTGCAATTCCTCACGACGCTGGGCCTGGTCCGGGTCGACGAGAAGGGACAGCTCCATGAGCGACCAGAGCCATTCAAGTTTGACCGCATCCAGAAGCAATACCGCTATCTCGCCGGGCCTTGAGCCGGCCGGCGCGGCGGGGCCGGGGGCGCCCGAGGCGGCGCCGGCGCACGCCGCGGCGCGCCCGCGCCGGCGGACGGTCTGGCCGTACGTCGCCGTGGTGGCCGTCCTGGCCGGGGCGGGCGCGGTGGCGGTGGCCCTGCTGGTCCCGCCCGGACAGGACGCCGCCGGCGATATCGACGGCCCCGTCGCCGTCGTGACCCGCGGGCCGTTGGTCGTTTCGGTCATCGAAACCGGCGAGGTGGTCGCCGAGAAGCGGACGCTCATCTCCAACGAGATCCAGTGGCCGGTCGTCATCAAGTCGCTGGTCGAGGAGGGCGAGAAGGTCAAGAAGGGCGACGAGATCATCGTCTTCGAGTGCAAGGAGCTGATGGACGCCATCGAGTCCAAGCGCCTGGACGTGACCGGGTCGCGCAACGCCTACCTCCAGGCCGTCGAGAGCCTCGCGCTGGACCGCAAGGAGCAGGACAACCTCCTCCGCAAGTCCGAACTGGCCATCCAGGACGCCAACGCCGACCTCCGGAGGTACATCGAGGCCGCCGGGCCCGGCAAGATCGCCGACGCCAACACCGACATCCAGACCGCCCGGCGAGACCTGGCCCTGGCCGAGGAGAAGCTCAACTTCAAGCTCAAGGTCAACGCCGACAAGGAGCTCAACAGCCCGTTCAGCGAGAACGAGATCGAGGCCGAGAAGCTCTCCGTCGAGAAGCTCAACAACGCGCTGAAGAAGTCGATCTCCACCTACGGGATGCTCATCAAGTACGACAACCCGCGCGAGCTGCGCACGCTCCACGAGGCCGTCGAGGACGCCACGCTGGCGCGGGCCCGCGCCACGCACACCGCCCGCAGCAAGATCCTCACCTCCGAGGCCGACCGCGACACCAAGAAGGTCGGCCTCGACATGAAGGCCAAGCAGCTCGACGAGATGCTGGACGACGCCAACAAGCTCGTCATCACCGCCGAGGAGGAGGGGCTGGTGGTCTACGACACCGGCTCCAGCCGCTATCGCCCGGTCAACGTCGTCGTGGAGGTCGGCGCCAAGATCAGCCCCCGCCAGCAGCTCATGATCATCCCCGACATGACCACCCTCCAGATCCAGACCAAGGTCTACGAGGCGATCATCGACAAGGTCGAGCCCGGCCTGAAGACCTACGTGCGGTTCGACTCCCAGGCGGACCGGACCATCCTCGCCCACATCGGCAAGGTCGCCGTCCTGCCCGACAGCCAGCACGGATGGTTCAACCCCGGCGTGAAGGTCTTCAAGGTCAACGTCGAGCTGGACGAGAGGCGCACCGACCTCAAGCCCGGCACGACCGCCCAGGTCGAGATCGAGCTCGAACGCCTCGAGAACGTCCTGTCGGTGCCCGTCGCGGCCGTGTTCACCGAGCAGGAACACACCTTCTGCTACCGTCCGATCGACGGCAAGCCGCGGCGCGTGCCGGTCAAGATCGGGCAGATGAACGACACCCGCGTGGAGATCCTCGAGGGCCTCAACGAGGGGGACACGCTCCTTCTGAACCCGCCGGCGTCGCTCCGGGCGCCCGGGAAGAAGAAGCAGAAGGAGAAGGAAGAGGAGGCGGAGCGGCCGGACCTTCCTCCCGACGGCCCGCCTCCCGGCGTCGGCGGCGCCCGGCCCGAGGGGACCGATGGCGGCGGGCGCAAGGCCCAGCCCGAAGGCCCGGCCGGCGGTGAGCGCAAGGCCCGGCCCGAAGGCCCCGGCGGCGGCGAGCGGAAGGCCCGGCCCGGCGGGGGCGGCGGCGGGCGCGGAGGCGGCGGGCCACGATGAGGGACTTCCTGACGTGACGGAGCTGGTCCGCCTGGACAATCTGTGGAAGGTCTACTACGTCGGCACGACGAGCGTGCCGGCCCTGCGCGGGGTGTCCCTGACCATCCGCGAGGGCGAGTACGTCGCCGTCATGGGCCCCAGCGGCTCGGGCAAGAGCACCCTGCTGAACGTCCTGGGCTGCCTGGACCGCCCGACGGGGGGGCACTACTGGCTCGGCGACCGCGACGTCAGCCTGCTGAGCGACAACCAGCTCAGCGACGTCCGCAACGAGCGGATCGGCTTCGTCTTCCAGAGCTTCAACCTCATCCAGCAGCTCACCATCCTCCAGAACATCGAGGTGCCCCTGTTCTACCAGGGCCTGCCGCGGCGCGAGCGTCACCCGTGGAGCCGCCGGCTGGCGGAGATGGTCGGCCTGGGCGACCGCATGCACCACCGCCCGCGGGAGCTGTCCGGCGGGCAGCAGCAGCGCGTCGCCATCGCGCGGGCCCTGGCCAACGATCCGCTGATCCTGCTGGCCGACGAGCCGACCGGCAACCTCGACACCGCCACCAGCACGGAGATCCTCGCCCTGTTCGACGAGCTCCACTCCCGCGGGCGGACGATCATCATGGTCACCCACGAGGAGCACGTCGCCGCCCACACCCAGCGGACCATCCGCCTGCGGGACGGCGGGATCGAGTCCGACGTGCACAAGGGCGCGGAGGCCCGCGCATGAAGGCCGTCCACAAGGCCGCGGACATCATCGGCCTGGGCCTCCACAGCCTCGTGGTCCACCTGGGCCGCTCCGCCCTGACGGCGCTGGGGATCGTCTTCGCCGTCTGGAGCGTCATCGCCATGCTGGCGATCAACGAGGGGTTCAGCTACGAGGCCCAGCAGGCCCTTCGCGAGCTGGGCAGCGACAACATCATCATCGAGTCGGCCAAGCCGCCGGACATGGAGTCCAAGGCCTCCCAGGACTCCGGCGGCATCCTGCGGTACGGGCTGCTCCACGCCGACGTGCGGCGGCTGAGGGGCAACGTCCCCGGCATCCGGCGGTGCGTGACGGTCCACCGGACGATCAAATACGGCTATCGCCCCGGGCGGAACCTGCGGGTCTCGGTGATCGCCACCGAGCCGACCTACGCCGACGTCGCGCGGATCGAGACCACCCGCGGGCGGTTCCTCTCCGCCGCCGACCTCATCCGCCAGAAGGCCCACTGCGTCATCACCGAGTCGCTCGCCCGGCGCCTGTTTCCCGTCGAGGACCCCCTCGGCAAGACCCTCCGGCTCGGCGAAGAGCCCTTCACCGTCATCGGCGTGCTGGCCAAGCTGCCCCCCGCCCTGGCCGGCGAGGGCGGCGAGATGGGCAGCCACGTCATCATCCCCATCACCAGCGGGAAGATGCGGTTCGGCGAGTACACCATCATGTTCGGCACCGGCGGGGGCACGGCCGAGCTCGTCGAGGTCAGCCAGATCATCCTCCAGATGGACGACGAGAAGGCCGTCCTGCACGGGGCGAACATCTCGCGGCACCTGATCGGGCGGTTCCACGAGCAGGAGGACTACGAGATCAAGGTCCCCCTGGAGCTGATCGAGCAGCAGAAGAAGCAGCGGCGACTGTGGAACATCATGTTCCTGACGATCGCCTCGATCTCGCTGGTGGTCGGCGGGATCGGCATCATGAACATCATGCTGGCCAGCGTCACCGAGCGGACGCGGGAGATCGGCGTCCGCCGGGCCCTCGGCGCCAAGCGGCGGGACATCGTCACGCAGTTCCTCGTGGAGTCGGTCACGCTGACGACCGTCGGCGGGCTGATCGGCATCGGCATCGGCCTGCTGGTGCCCTCGCTGGTCGAGTGGATGCTCAAGCTCCGCACGATCGTCTCGGCCGCCACGCTGCTGCTGCCGCTGGGGATGGCCATCGCCGTCGGCCTCGTCGCCGGCCTCTACCCCGCGTTCCGCGCCGCCCGCCTCGACCCCATCGTCGCCCTGCGGCACGAATGAGGACTGCCCGGCTCGCGCAGGATCGCTTCGGCCGCGGGGAAGGATGTTCTGCTGGAGACGTTCGGTTGTCAGAGAACTGCGAGGCGGAAAGAGAAGGCGGCGCACCGGCGGACATTCCCGCCCCGTGGCGTGGCGCGTTTGGGCGATGGCTGGCCGCCGCGGCCCTGACGGGTTACGTGGCGGTCTGGTGCCTCCTGGGGTATTCTGCGCCGCATTCCAGGGCTCTGCTTGGCGCGTCGTTCTGGGACCTCCAGAATACGGAGGCGTTTGCCGGTTGGCTGGGCGGCCTGGCACTGGCCGGCCTCGTGGAGGTCCTCCGGTTTGCCGCCGTGGGCCTTCTCGCGCCGCTGACGATGGCACCGCCGGCCACCAGGCGCGGCTCGGGAGCAAAGTGGGCGGCCGCCGTGCTCATCAGCCTGAGCTTGTCGGCCCTCGTGCGCGCTATCGAGCGGCGGGGCGTTCCGGCGATGGCCCACATGGTCCTGCCGGCGGCGGGCTGTTTGCTCGGGGTGTGGGTCGGCAGGGCCTGGGGGCGCGGCCTGCGGGCGTTGCTCCGGATGGTCCCGAAGCTGGCCGCGTTGGTGCTGGCACTGGGAGTCACCGGGGCGATCCTGGCCCACGCGGCCCTGGAGGATGCCCCGTTGCCGTTCCAGCCGCCGGCGGTCACCTTGCAGGGCAAGCGGCGCGTGGTGAACGCGGTCCGATCCGGCATCCGAAGGCGCCACGGCGAGCCGGGGCCGCGCAGCTTGTGCCTGGCCGAAAGGGACATCGACTTCCTGCTGGCGTGGGGGCTGAGCCTGGGCTCTCCCCGGCGCAAGGCCGTCGTGCGGCTTGGCGAAGGGCAGCTCACCGGGCAGGCCTCGGCGGGCATGCCGTTCGGCGAGGGGCGCCGCTACCTGAACCTGCGCATCGTGGCCGGAATCAGGATCGACAAAGGCCGTCTCGGCCTGTCCGTGAAGGAGCTTCGGATCGGCAGCCTGCCCGTGCCCGGGCCGGTGATCGGCCTGCTCACGAGGGCGCTGCTGGCCGAGGTGGAGCGGGACCCGCAGTTGACGGAGGCCCTCGCCTCGGTGCGGTCTCTGGAGGTCCGGCCGGGCGCCGTGGAGGTCGTCTACGGCATGGGCGCCCTCGACCGCCGGGCCCTGCCGTTCTTGTTGGAGCGCCTCGGCGCGAAGCCTGACGTGGCCTCGGAGGCCCGGGAATACGTGCAGTACCTGGTGTCCGTCGCGCCCTCTCTGCCCAGGGGAGAGGCACGGTTCGGAGCGTTCCTGGAGAAAGCGTTCTCTCTGGCGCGGGATCGCGCCGAGCAGAGCCACCCCGAACTGGAGAACCGCGCCGCCATCTTCGCGCTGGCCGTCCTGCTGGGCCACCCGAGGGTCGAGGGGCTCGTCGGGCCCGTCACGGACCCCGAGATGCGGACGGCCGCCGGGCGGGCCGTGGGTCGAGTGACCCTCCGCGGCCGGAACGACTGGGTGAGGCACTTCCTCGTCAGCGCCGCCATAGCCCTGGCGTCGGCCGAGGTGGTCAGCGATGCGGCGGGCCTCCTGAAGGAGGAGCTCGACGCCGGCGGCGGCAGCGGGTTCTCTTTCGCCGACCTCCTCGCCGACCGGGCCGGGACGCTGTTCGCCCTGGCAGCCACGCGCGAGGGGTCCGCCGCCGCGATGCAGCAGCGCCTGATCGCCGGCTTCCAGGTCGAGGACTTCTTCCCCCCGGCAGCGGACCTGCCTGAAGGGATCTCCGACACGCGACTCCGGGCCGAATACGGCGGCGTGGGCGGTGCGGGCTACCGCGAGGTCGAGCGGGAGATCGAGCGCCGACTCCGCACCTGCGCCGCCCTCCAATGAGCCCGCTTGGCTTATGCGCGACAAGGTGTTACAATTGCCGCGGATATGACCGAACGACGCCGCAAACCGCTGGGCCGGCTGGCCGGCCTTGTTGCTCTGGGTGCCGCCCTGGCCGGCGGGTGCGAGAAGATGGACCTCTTCGCCCCGCGGCCCGGTCCCGAGGCCCAGCCGCTCGGAGTGTGGGTGGCCGGAGACATGGTCGGCCTCACCGACGACACGGCGCCGGTAAAGGACGATGACCTGTACGACGCCGACCGCAAGGAGGTGTCGCTGTTCGCGGCCGCCAACGAATCCGTGAGCTTCCAGGTGGTCGTGGACGCCGGGGCCGCCGGCGTCACGGGCCTGGAGCTGACGTGGGGCGACCTGGCGGGCCCGGGCGCGGCGAAGGTCCCGGCCGAGCGGGTCCGGGCCTTTCGCATGCTGCCTCTGCGGGTCGAGGAGTACCCGCCGTGGTACCTGCGGCTGGTGGGGAAGGTGCCCGCCCCCACGGGCGTCTACGACCCGCTGGTGCCGCTGGGGGCCCCCGGCAGCGGCGGGAAACTGGACGTGCCCGCCCAGGGCCGGCTGGCGCTGTGGTTCGACGTGGACGTCCCGCGGGACGCGGCGGCGGGGGAATACCGCACGAAGCTGACGATCTCCTCGGCGACGCGCGGGAGCTGGTCGGTCCAACTGAAGCTGGAGGTGTACGCCTTCGTCCTGCCCGACGCCCGGGCCGTGCCGGCCATCGGCGGCTTCGACCATCGCGAGCTGTTCGGGGCCTTCCTGAAGCGCGACGGGGAGCCGTTCGACCCGGTCTACCTCGACCGCGACAACCCGATGGTCCGCCAGGGGCTGGTGCTGATGCGCTCGCTGATGCGCCTGGCCCACGACCACCGGCTGGACCTGTTCGACACCCGCGTGGCGCCCGTCATGAAGCGCGACCCCACCGGCGAGATGAAGCTGCTCTGGAAGGACTATGACGCCATCGTCATGCCCTACCTGGACGGCACGGCGTTCGACGACCGGATCGGCTGTGCGGCCTGGCCCGTGCCGTTCAGCCAGGACTGGCCCCGCCCGGCCGACTATGGCGGGCCGGAGTCCCCCGGCTACCGGCGGACCGCCCTGGAGCTCCTGGCCGAGTGCCGCCGCCACTTCGCCGAGCTGCGCGTGGGCGACCGGACGTTCCTCTGGCCGTGCCGCAACCTCTCCGGCGAGGCCGGCTACCAGACGCACGCGCACCGGGGCGCACTTGCCCGCGCCGCCGACGCCAACACGCCGATCCTCTGCCAGCTCTCGCCCAGCCCGCCGGACCGCTCCGGCTGGTCCGCGCCGGAGGGCTTCGCCAAGCTCTGCGACATCCTCGCCCCCCCCGCCGAGCAGTACGACCCCGACGCGGCCCCCGTCGCGACCATCCCGGCGCACCCCCTGGCGGGTTCGTGGCTGGCCACCGGCACGCCGCCGTACCTGCCGAGCCTCGGCGTGATCGCCACGCCCGCCGACGTCCGCGCCCTGCCGTGGTTCGCCATGAAGTACCGCTGCACCGGCCTGTTCCTGCCGGACGTGCTGAACTGGTCGGGCGACCCGTTCGCCCCGGTGGCCGGCGCGGAGACGCGCCTGTTCTACCCCGGCACCATCGCGAAGCTCGATCAGCCCCTGCCGTCGGTCCGGCTGAAGCGCCTCCGCCGGGGGCTCCAGGACCTGGCGTACCTGTGGATCCTCCAGCGCCGCCAGAGGCCCGGCATCGCCCTGGCCGTGATGAACGCCCTGGTCCGCTACGGCGG
>Ga0307380_10008862_pt1 | contig 12844 bp, 14 predicted proteins | sample UN3MG_FD_202239 | JGI IMG/M metagenome (GOLD analysis project Ga0307380, IMG submission 202239) | Soil microbial communities from Risofladan, Vaasa, Finland - UN-3 | ecosystem: Environmental > Terrestrial > Soil > Coastal area > Acid sulfate soil | place: Finland: Risofladan, Vaasa | collected... | reverse complement strand
TATCTATTACGACATCATTTTCATCTACTAGAACTATTTTATAATTCTTTAAAGTTGCTACCCACATATCGCCAAAACGACCATTTCCGTCAGAAACTTGATTGCCAAACATTGCTCCAATAGCAGGATTAGCATTTGGAACAGTTAAAGCTTCGTCAGAATATGTCGCTAAAGGCGTTGTAGTTAAAGTAGCAAAAGTTTTTATTCTAAAACCAATACCTATTTCACCTATGTTGCTAAAGATTTGCTGTATTGCTGGTAATAATCTTGTTGCCATAATTTATTCTTCTGTTGTTGATAGTATAGTTAATAAACCAGATTTTATATAAATATCAGACATAATATTACTTACATCATTCTTTTTTGTAGTTTTTGCTAATGTTTTAAATAATTCCCTTCCTTGCTCAGTAAAAGCATAATCTGCCATAGTTTTAGCCATTGTACTATTAACTTTTTCTAAATCTGTTGGGGATAAATTTTGATAAGAAATTAATTTTGCATTGATACGATTTGCAATTGGATCAATTACTGCTCTACCTATAATTTTAGGTACAATTTGCGTAATAGATCCTATTGCTCCAGTTGATTCTGGTATTGATTCTGATAATGGTTTTGATTTAATTTCTTTATTAAGAGCTTGTTTTAAAGCATCTTGAACTGGTTTTGTATTTTTAATAAATATAATAGCTTTATAAAAGCCTTTAAAAGAATCTGAATCAGGAAATAAAGCTTGATATTTAGCTCTGTCTTGTGGAGATTTTATCAAGTCAATAATAGTTTGTCCTTCTTTTAAAGAAGAAATTTTTTGATCTATAAAACTTTTTACTGCACTATTATATTTATTAGAATTAATAGCTATTAATTCATTTTTAGTTTTTTGAATTGCGATTGGGCTTAATCTAAATAATTTATTTACAGCATCTATACCTTTGTCTTCTTGCAAATTAGCGATTATTCCTTTCACACTTTTATTTGCTTTTAAAAGATTTTGAAAATCTTCACTATAAGTTTGTCTTGCGTCTTTATATCCAGGTAATCCATTATCTAAGAATTGAAGAATATCCCCTCTTTTTGCCATCATTGAAGCTTCATCTGCATCAGGAATAAGAGCATCAATTTTACCAGAATTTCTTCTTAAAAAGCTTTGTAAATTATGCAAAACAATAGGGTTATTGTCTGCCATTTCAGGAGTTTGTCTTCTGTAAAATTTTTCGCCACTTGTTTTTTCAGCATTTAATGCCGCTGCTCTTGATTTTTGTAAAGCCGCTTGAATATCAGGACGAGTTAAAACATCTTCTAAAAAAATTACTTGCCCTTCGGAATTTGTATATTTAGAAGTTAAAGGAATTAAAGAAGAATCTAATGTAAATTCCCCTTCAAGTCCTTTTGCTTGCCTGTATTTATTCATATCAATTCCAGATCTATCTACTTCATCAATAGCGAATTGATGTTCTTTTCTTGTAGTTATTTTATCCAAATCATTTTCGCTAAATCTTGGAGAGCCTTTTGTTTCATTAGTTATTGCATCAAGAAAATCATTGGCAGAAGGTCTTTCTTGAAATTCAGGGAAATAACCATTTTCCCAAGCTCTTAATGCTACATCATCAGGGGTTACTCTTATTGTTTGTTTACCTTGTAAAGTAGTTGTAGTAAAATATGGGTTTCTTCTAATTAATCCAGGTCTATTATTTAGTCCCATTGCTTTTAATTCTCCGCCAGAATCATAAATACCTCCGTTCTCTTTTATGAATTGAATTAATGATTTTGGGTTATTGGCATTTATAATTTTTTGAGAATTTCTATATTGCTCGTAAATACGACCCATATCTTCATCTGAGATATTATTTCTCCCTTTTGATTGTTGTAAAAGTTTTTGTTTTTCTGGTAATGTTAATGCCTCTTCAGGTATTTCTACATTTTCAAAAACTCTATCATACAAAGGTTTTGCTGTTGTTTGCATTTTCTTCGCAAGGGATTCAATATAATCTGTGCTTAAACTACTCATAGCAGTTTCATCACTTTTTACACCTTTTAAAATATTATTTTGTGCAGTAATTATTTTTTTCTCCCTAATATCAAAAGCATTTTCTAAAACTTTTCTTGAAGCAGCTATTTGTGCTAAATCGTTAATATTTGTTATATTGGTTTTACTTACATCTATTGGATCTAAACCAATACCAGCATTACCAGATAATTGTTTATTTATTTCTTCAGGAGAAATACCCTTAGTTTGTAAATCTTCTATTATTTGATTAGCAACTTTAGCTTTTCCAATTCCAAGCTTTCCTCTTATCCCTTGTTTAGCTTCTGGTAATTTAGCTAAATTCATGTAATTTTTCATAGTAACAGGAATATTAATAGCTTTTGCACCAGTAACTCCCCCTAAAATACCTCCAGCTAAACCAGTTGCAACATCAACTCCAGTCCTTAATTTACTTTCAGGAGATATATTTGCTAAATCAAGTGCTTTTTGTCCCCCTAATTGTGCAACTGGCATAGCAACCGAAGCTCCAGCTAATGCAGCTAAATCTTGTTTAGTATTAACACCTAAAAATTTATTCGTTGCTTGAGCCATTTTACCGCCTCCTTTTGCAGCCATTGCAGCACCTTTTGCAATAACACCACCACCAGTAAATAATTCACCCGCAGTATCAACTATTTGTTCAGTTGTATTTCTTGGGGTACCAAAATTATTAGTATTTTTATCAATTAAATTTTTTACTACTTCTGAGGCTGGCGTTTGACCTAAAGCCATATTAATAGGATCAGCTATACTGGCTATTCCAGATAAGGCAGTTCTAGCAGTTCTTAGTAAAGGACGACCTATATTTTCTTTTAAAGTTTCTGTTAATGTATTAGTTTTTGGTTTTTCTTGAGAAAATTGCTCAGAAACAAAAGCCTCAATATCTTGCGGAGTAGCTCCTTGTGGTACTTCAAATTTTCCTATTCTTCCATCTGGTAACTGAACTCTGGCTATTGGCATTATTCAAACCCCAAAAATGTAATACCACCACTTGATTTTTGGGGTTTTTGTTGAGGAATTAGTTTAATCGGATTATTTGCGTCATATTTCCTAATTTCTTTAGGAATATCCTCTTCTTTTCCTTGTGATCTTAAGCGATCAACAATATTTGCTTTTTCAATTTGTTTATTAGCAGCTTGATCCAAGAGATTAATTAATTGTTCATTCGTAGATTTCCCTTTACCAATATTAGCAATCGTAGAGCCAATTAAGCGAGCGTCGGCATCTGTTGGATTATAACCAAGTTTCTTAACCAAAGGAATTGTTATTGTATTACCTGCAGCGCTTAATTGTTCTAAACTAGAAATTTTACCCATATCAACATTTACGCCAACTTGATTAGCTAAACTTCCCAAAAATATTTTACCAGAATCTAATACACCTGTAGTAGGCAAATTGGCTAAGGCTTCTTTTTGTAATTGTAGATATTGTTTTGTTTCTGAAGCATTTTCTGCAGTTGTTTGGATCGCATCCATTTTTGTGGCGAGAATGCTACCATAAGTTTCTTCAAGTTTTTTTCTAAAAGCTGGTTGTTCGCCGCCTACATTTACAACAGTAGAAGGGGGTCTATTATAAACTCCATATCCGCTAGGGCTAATTTTCCCTGTATTTTGCTCAAATTTCACTAAACCTTGATTAGTTTCTTGCAATGAATATTGTCTTTTTTTATCACCATTGGAAATAAGATCTGCTTTAATCATAGCATCAACTTCTGTAGAATATTGAGCTGGATATTTAGAAGTATCAAAATAAGGATTGGTTTCTCTAATTTCCTTTAATTTTGTTTGATAAGTAGCTTGTCTATCGCTTATAGGAGTTTCAATTATACTTTGTAAATCTCCTGTGGTTTTATCTGTAAAATATTGCAAAGTTTCTCTAATGCTTTTCGCACCATCTGGATTTACAACAGAAAGCATAGCTAATGTTCTTGGATCACCAGTTCTAGCAGCTTCTTGACCTATAGTTAATATAGCTTGCTTTTGAGCTAATTCTTGTTGTTGCGTAGCTTGTTCTTGAGCTAATTGCTGTTGCTTCATAGCTATTTGTTGTTGACGATTTATAGATTCATCAACCATTTGATAGCCTTGACTAAAAGAACCAAAAGCATTTAAAGGCGTTGCTTGCGATTCAAACATATTTATCTCCTTTTTTAATCATACAATCCCCCTGAATTTAAACTACCCACCAAAACCACCAAAACCACCACCGCCAGCACCAGCACCCATTATTCCAAAACCAACATTTGATATGTTATTATATTTATTAACATTACCCATGCCTCCAGAATAAGCGGACTGAGCTAAGTCACTACCAACGCCAATAGCGGCATTAGCTTTTGAGGTATCAGATTGTTGACCCATACTAGCAAGTCTAAATAATTGATCTATTTGATTATTATATTCTTCGGAAGCTATTCCTTGGCTATATTGTGTTAATTCTTTCATAGCTCCACCAGAAAGTAAATTTCCTCTAGCTGCTTGGCTTCCTTGAATTGCTTTCATAGCTTCATCTAATCTAAATTGATAGCCTGGCGATTGTTGAAATAAACTCATTCTTTGGCTTGGATCTAATTGAGTTTGTTGTCCGTTTTGGTAATTGTAAGATGAGCCTGTTAAAAGTCCAGTAAGAGGGGATAACGCACTTCCGCCAGCATTTGACCACGGATTAAGAAAGCCGTAAGCTTCATTTTTTGAAGCCCTAAGTTCTCGACTAGCATCAGCCGCCGCTTGTCTTTGAGCAGACGCTGCTTTATTGCCACCGTAGATTCCTCCTATTGCTCCTCCTGCTATTGCTCCTGCTACTTTTCCCATATTATACCTTTTTAAAAAATTCAGTTATATTGTTTGAAGCTGGAACATAATTCCTCTTCATAAAAAGTTTTTTTAAACTATTAACACTCATTGGCGTATAAATTAATTTAATACCTAAGTTAATTCCTATTTGTTCTAATTTTTCTAAAAGAAGATCAATAGCTTCTTTTTTAATTGCTCCTTTTGTTTCATTATCAGTTATTACCCAATTAATTATTCCATAAAGACTATCTGTGCAATAAATCCATGCTGCACAAATGTATTTATTATCTTTTTTTATAATTAACCCATTTGAAGATAAAAAGCTTGGATGTATAGGACTCCAACCTCTTTTTTCCCACCAATCTTTTACAATTGGATAATATTTATCAAAATCTTCTTTTTTATAAAGATTAAAATGTTCAAATTCAAACACTACTTTTTTTTAGTATCTTTAAGTCCAGCAACGCTAATTGCTTTTCTTTGCGAGTAACCTTCTTTCATTTTAGCTACTATTGCGGTATTAATAGTTTTAGTTGGTTTTATACTATTTTGTTTTTTCATAATCCGTTATTTTGTATTTGTTGTAAAATATCCGCTTGAGTAGTAGAGGTAAAAACACTTTGTTGCTCTGGTCTCATATTTGCTACAAACATATTTTCTCTAACTGATGGAACTTGTAATTGTTTTGGTCTTGGATCTCTCCAATCTGGCAAAACTTTAGCAGAATCCCATTGCCCTTTTAATCTTTTTAGTTTTACTTTAAAACCACTTTGGTCACAAATTCCATTAGCTATTGACATTATTTTTTACTATAAATTTCTTGCAATTATTGTTACAGAAATAATAGCTCCAGCAGTAAATGAGTTAGTAATTACCCTTAAAGCTGTTGGAATGCCCTGATAACTATCATTAGTTGAAGTTGTTGCATTTACCAATCTAGTGGACGGAGAATCCTGCCAAGCATAATTAAAATTAACAGGATCTTGCACATCATCAAAAGTTTGTTGAACTGTAACATTTGCTGTGCCAGTTAAATCAAGATTTATAGAAACAATTCCCTCTCTCCAACTTAGTGGAATAACCTTAGAAGAAAAGCCTGCGCCCTGACCAATATCCATAGTGTCTGCATTGATTGAGGCAGAAGGTACGATTGAAACTAAAGTTTTAAAATATTTAGTTGAAGTTACTGTTAAAGAAGGTCCAGGTAAATTTAAAGTTTCTGTTTGTAATCTACCAAAAGCATCAGTTCCAGTTAGAATAGCTGTTTTAGCAGAATGATCTGTTACTGAATTATTTTTAATAGTAACGGCATGAGCTAAATCATCACTTGTGGCTGTTAGTGTTAAAGTCCAAATTGCACCAGTTACATTACTAGCATATCTAGTTAAGATTGCATCTGCGGGAATAAAAGTATATCTAATTGGTCTCATATTTTCTTTTAAAAAAGGAGGGTAATAAAACCCTCCAAGTTATTATCTTTTTTTAACAACAAAAAAGTGGCAGGGGGAATTACACCCCCTTTTAACCGATAGGAACACAATTAATATTAGATATTACCAGAGCCAAAAACTCCTCTATAATCAGTATAACCAAAACAATAACGACCAGAAATTTTATATTTCATTACTTCCGCATCAAAAGCAGAATCCTCTTTAATAGTTGGTTTTTTTCTTTCAAAATATTTCAAACCATTGGCTGCATCTGAGATAATGAAGAACTGAGTAGTGGAGGTAATATAACTGTTAGTAGCAACACCTTCAGGCAACATTCCCATAGATTTTAAAGCATTAACCGCATTACTAGAGTTATCATTTTCTAAAATACTTCCTAAAATTCTTTCAGCTTCAAATTTTAGAGTTGGATTAATAACTAATTTCTTACCTTTTAATGCCATTGTTATGCCATTATAATTTTTAGCTAGTTCTATTTGAATCAATAATTGCTCTAAAGCTGTTTGAGAAAGTACAGCAGGAGTAGCTAGAGTATTACTTTGAGTTGATCCACCAGCTCCTACATGAGAAGTACTTAAAAGAGGTGATCCATCAGAACCAATAGCAGTGTAAGCGGTATTGAAAATGTTAGCAGCTACAACTTCTTGTGAGTTAAAATAAGAAGTAAGTAATTGTGGAGTATAAGCATTAGCAATATCCATGTCTTTACCGTCTTCCATAGCTTCTTCGGATATTTGAAAACCATTAGCCCAAGTAGTGTGAGCGTATTTGGTAGAATATCTTTCTTGCATTGAAGAATAATTGACATTTGTGCCTTCGTTTTTAATTGAAGCAAAAGTTAAAGAATCATCGAAAATATCTACCTCATAAGCTTTATCGGAAGAATTCTTTTTAAAGCCGCAATTTTCCCATTGCTTTGAAATGATAGGCATACCATCCACACGATTTTTAATGTAACCAGCAATCAGATTTGTTGCAAAGTTACTGTTAAATACAATTCCATTCGGATTTGACATATTTTTTAAATTTTATAGATTAATATTATACACCAGCAACAACATTACCTAAGCAATGGTTGTTAATTTTAACTCTCCATTTTGCAAAAGCCGCGAAAGTGTTTCCAGCCTCAGGAGCTAATCCTAAAATTTTTAATTGGAAAGCCGCAGTAGTTGCAGGAGTAGAGCTATTAAGAGATGAAGTATCGCCTTGAACTTGGTTAGCTGTTCCAATTAACACATTAGCATTTAAACCAACATAAGTAGAATCCATAAGTACAACACCGTCATCAACAATATGGTATTCTTGATCTGGGTCATCTGATACATAAGCTATTCTATCAGTAGAGGCAGGATTAAAACCGCTTGCAGTATCAAGATTACCTGGAATAATATCAAAACCAGTAATTGCTCCAAGAAGTTTGTTGCCACTACCAGCGGTTGCTACTGCTATTTCTGGAATACCAAAACCAACATAAGCACCATTAACTTTATCTGTGTTACTAGAATCACCAGATAAGGTTACGACTGTCCCAATTGTTACAGCGGAAGCTAAAGAAGCTGGAATTTTATAGGAAGTAGTACGCATTACCGTACCATTATTATTTTTAACTGGCATTAAGCCAAAAGGTCTATATGAATTTGACATATTTAAAATTGATTAAGATTTAACAAAATCTGCTGTATCAGTATAGCAAGAATAAGATCAATTTGGAGAATCAAGAATCAATAGCTTAAAGCTATGGGGTAGTGCCTAAAAAAGGCACTATTTGTCGCTTTCTTCAGAAAAGTTGTTTTTTATTATTCTTGTGCCGGGGTTATATATACCATCGCCTTGAATATCTTCTCTTTTAGAGTTAGGATTTAAAATAGAACCGTATTGTTGATTTGTCAAGTCAGAAATTACTTTTTGTTTTTTATCATAAATTTCTTTAGGAATAATCATCAAATAATGGTCATATTTACTCTCACCAGTAATATCTGAATAACCAGAAGAGACTGATGGGTACTCTTCTAAATTAGCATCAATATAACCTTGTTTTTTAGCGGCTTGACGATAAGAGTTTTTAGGGGTATCACAAATCCAAGCTGTTACAAGACCTTGATCTCTTAAATCAACTTCTGGCAATTTATTAATATGCTGATTAAGAAAATCAATTTTTCTTAATTTATCAAGAGCTTCAGAAGAAAATTTAGATTTTAAATTTTCAATTTTATTAAATGTTGTTTTAAGTTTTTCCTCAGTTTTGGGTTTTGTAATTTTCTTAGAAATTTCTATTGTTTCTGTATTAGTTAAATTCATTATATTATCTTTCATATTTTTTATTATTTAATTAAACCATAACTTTTTAAAACAGCCTCTCTACTAGAAAATTTTCCAGAGGCAATTAAATTAGTAACTCTAATTTTATCATTTTCTGGTAGATTATTATACTTAGTAGTAACCTCAGATGTAGTAGTTTTTATAGGATTATTATTAACACTGTTTGTTGTTTGCATAAAATTTGTTGTTACTTTATTAAATTTACTTGGAAACGATGATTTAACTGTTCTTTGTATATAATTTAATTTTTCTTGAAAACTCATAGTAATAGAATTTTGGACTTCATTCCATTTGTTCTCTACGAATTGATTAATAATTGGATCTATACCCAACATAGGAATTGCTTCTTTAAATTCAAGAAAAGACTCTCTATCTTGCGGTTGAAGATTGTCTAAAGGATTACCTTGAGGAACAATTTTTTCTTCTTGATAAAAACCTTGTATTTGATTTTTACTTTCCTCTAAAGCTTTTTTCTTTTCAAGTGCCGCTTCATAAGCGTCTAAATCTTGATATTCTCTAGCAGTTTTTATTTCTGCATTAATTTGATTTTCCTCGGCTTGCAAAGAGCGATCTGTGTTAAATTTAGCAATACTCTGTAATTTTTCAATTTGAGCATCTCTTTTTTTTATTTCTGACAATAAATGGCTGTCTCTTTCTTTGGCAACTCTAGGTCTTTCTAAAATTCTAGCAAATTCTTCTTTGGTTTTCCATTCAATAGGATTGCCATTTTTATCTTTACCAATAAAAACATGTTGATCTGACCAACCATTATCAGCTAAATACCTAGTTTCTTTATCTAAAGAGTTTAACCATTCTTTTCTTGCAGATTTTCTAACTGCTGGTTCTAAATCTTCGTATTTAGCTTCACCAGTTCGTAATTGATCTAATACCGATGGTTCGGAATCTTCAATAGAATTATCAATAGATATTTCATTTTCGTTAGGATCAAAAGAGTCTTCTAATTCTGTATTCATATTATTCTAATATTGCAATTATATTTTTATCTTCAAAGATGCGATAGTAATTTTTATCTTTTTCGTAAATTTCTCCAGAGTAACCCTTGAAAGAAACTGTATTTCCTATTTTGGGTTTTAAACAAAAATTCTCAAAACAATCTTCAGTAATTTCTACTAAAATTCCTTCCCTCATGCCTGAGATTTTATTAAATACAGAATCATCCGATAAATAAATTCCGCCTTTTGTTTTTTGCGTTTCTTCAGAATTTGCTAAAAATATTACTACTTGTTTTTTTTGGATTGGTTTATAACCAGAATTATTTTCCATGTTTTTTTACCTCTTCAATATTTTTAATAAAAGTTGTAATAGCATCATCTTGAGATTTTTCTTCGTCCTGATCTAATTCTGCTACACACTCATAAAGAGGATAAAATAAACTGCTAAGTGTATGATTAACAACTTCTAATCTAGCATATTGGAGGACTTCTTTGTAACTTCTTTGTAAAAGCAATCCTTGATTTAAACTTTCAACGCTGGCACTAAAAGCGTTATCTTCGGCGGCTAATCTTTCGGATTTATATATTTCATATAAACCTTTTGTTATTGGACTATTAACCCAGTCAATTACTTCTTGTCTTGTTATCATTATATCAGTTAGTTATTAATAAATTAGGCTTGTGGTATAGGTTCTGGTTGTGGTGGTAATTCTTGCGGCAATTCTTGTTGTGATTCTTGTTGTGGCATAGCAGAAGGATCAGTTGTAATATCCGTTTGTATTTTAGCGGTCATAGCATCAGAGATAGATGTTAAAACTTTTAAATTGTGGCTTTTTTCTGCAATAATAGCATCTGAAATATTTTTAAGAACTTGAGATTCTTTAACTTTGATATTAACCAGATTTTCTTCATTTTTAATTTTACCAGCAATACTTTCTTCATCCATTGCCATTGCTCTTAGTTGTAAATCGCCCATTTTAACATTAGCTTTTTTATCTTCGGCTTGAGCAAAAATTAAGTTTGCATCTGGTTGTGGTTGTGGTGTAATAATTGCGTCATCCAACCCTGGTATTTGCACGGCATTATTCCACATTTTCCTAATTTTGATAGGATCGTAATATGGATCTTGCATTAAAGATTGTAAAATTTGAGCTTGAGCCATTTTTTGAGAAGAAGTAACAGAAGCTGGATCTGCAACAGGAACTAAATCACAATTTTTATCTGAAAAGTCATCTTTTGCACTAACATCTAAACTTTTTTCATCCAAAACTTTTGCATATTTCTCATCAGTTAAATATTTTGAATTAAGTTTTCTAATAAGTTTGAAACTTCTTTTTTCTGAATCATGAAAATTTTTAAAAAAAGCTAAGAATTGTTTTAAACCTTGATCTAATAAACCCATAAAAGTAGTTGGTGCCATATTAGCCGCAGTATCACCAGTTAAAACATCTCTCAAAGAACCTGTTTCTTTGGCAGAGTCAATTAAAAGACCTAAAAGAGAAAACAAAGTTGGGGAAACCTCAGGAACTGGCAACGGCACAATACTATCTCTAATATTTCCGCCAAAAGAATCCACCATTTTCCACTCACCCAAACTCATTGAAAATCTTCCGCCCCTAACATTTAAAGATTTTCCTATAAGCCCGCCTCCTTTATTAGCTAAATGCCCAGCATCTAACATTTGATTTACAGTGCTATTAGTTATGTTGCTTAAATTACACAATAAATGACCAAAACCAAGACCTAAATGACCACCATCAGCAGAAGGAATAAGGATATAGTCAATAAATGTCTCATTTCTTTCAATTTTAGAAACTTTATTATTAACATATTGGATATTCTCTTCGTCGTAATCTGGTATAATTCTTACAATCTTAGAAATTTGTAAATCAACTGTTATTATATAAGGCTCAGGAAATCCATCATTATCTAAATCTAAATAAGTATATTGATTTATAAATCTAAAATCTTGCTTTTGTAATTCGTTTTCCTTTTCAGGATTAATTAATTCTACCGAATCAATTTGAGTTGACTCTTTCTCCCAGTCAAAATCATAATCTATAAAAATACCGTTACGAATATTTTCCATTACTTCAGTAGAAGATAAATCTAAAATTTCCGTAATAACGGCATTTTTAAGGCTAGAAACATTTTCATTAATAATAAGTTTATCTGGCATCATAAACTTAGCTATAATTGCATCATCAACCGAATTATAAAAAACTTTTTTATAAATTGTACCAATCGTGCCAAGAACTATAAGATATTGGAATAAATCTGTTTTATACCAAGGCATCTCCTCATTGACTTGATAATTCATCATAGTAGCCATTCTTTTGCCTTTTGCGGCTTTTGCACCAGCGTTTTGCTTCTTAGGTTGTTTAGTTATTTCATCTATTACGGGTTTATTGTCTGCCCCAATCCAATCAATGCCATCATCATTGCCAATAACTTTAAATTTAACAATTTGGTCATCTTGAACTAAAGGAGGATAAGCAGTACAAGCAAAATTAAGTACAGCATTAGTAACTAAAGGAATCATAGCATTAGCAGCTCCTTCAAAAGGATAGGATTTCTCATCAACAATAAGAAGGGCTAATTTAATATATTCCTGTAGTTTTTTTATTTTACTATCACGAGATTGTTGATCTATACTAAGTTTTTGAGTTACCTTAATAAGGATCTTGTTTAATTCTTCCTCATCCAAAAGAGAGGCAATATTTTGTTGGTTTTCTTGAAAAAAATCTTGTATTTTCACGGTTCTAAATTTAATTAAGATTATTTATAACTAATAGTTAATTTTTAATAGTCAATTATTTAATATCCAGAATATTGATTTCGTCCAGTATTTCTTTTTTGCTTCTCTTCTTCTTCGTCTTCCTCTTCTAATTCTTCCAAATCGTCATAAGTTGCAACAGGATATGCAAAAGTAAGAGCTAAGGCATCCGCTTTATCAGGAGAAATTTTTAATTGCTTCTTAATATCATCTTTTGAAATTAAAATAAGTCTTCCAAGTGAATCTGGCGGTTTTTTTTGTGTTAAAAGTAACTCATTTTGCAATTCTTGGTCATCTTCTATGGAAACTGGTTTATCGGAAAGCCATTTTGACATTCGATGATACATTTCTGCTCTTTTATTAAAGAAACGACTAGGCTCATCTGCTGATCCACCAAAATTTACACCAACCACTCTATTTCTCCAGCCTAATTCTATTAATCTATCATAAACACCTGGATTATATCCCTTATCAATAAAAATCATTACAGGGTTATGTTCTTTAATAATTTGCACAGCCCTTCCAACAAT